>Ga0172372_10005366_pt1 | contig 17837 bp, 18 predicted proteins | sample LakKiv5m_2_FD_114544 | JGI IMG/M metagenome (GOLD analysis project Ga0172372, IMG submission 114544) | Freshwater microbial communities from Kabuno Bay, South-Kivu, Congo - kab_092012_9.5m | ecosystem: Environmental > Aquatic > Freshwater > Lake | place: Democratic Republic of the Congo...
AACTGACTCGAGCGATTGCCCAGGAATGGTCAGCCCATGGCATCACCTGTAACGCCATTGGGCCTGGATTCTTTAAGACTGCGCTAACTGCGCCTGTTTTCGATAACCCAGAGCTTGCCGCTAAAAATGCGGCCCAGACCTGCATTGGTCGTAATGGCGAGCTTGATGATTTGGCCGGTATCACCGTATTTTTTGCAAGCGATGCATCAGCCTATATCACCGGCCAGACCCTCATGATTGATGGCGGATTCACCGCTAAATGACGATCGCTCCTCTATGAAAGCGTCCCTATGAAAGCCTTGGTCTACACCCAGCCAAATGAAGTCCAGATTCAAGAGCGGCCAATGCCCAAAGCAGCTAGCGGTGAGGTTGTACTCCGAATCGAGGCTGTGGGTATCTGTGGAAGTGATCTGCATGCCTACCATGGTCAAGACCCACGTCGAAAGCCGGGTCTGGTGCTGGGCCACGAGTTCTGCGGCGAGATCATTGAAACCCAACACCCGGGGTATTCACTCGGTCAACGGGTAACTGGCAATCCTTTAATTACCTGCGGTAGCTGCGAGTACTGCATCGCCGGCCGCAATAATTTGTGTAACAACCGCACGATGGTGGGTATGACACGTCCCGGTGCTTTTGCGCAGTTTATGAGTATCCCAGCCGCATCGCTTGTCGATATTCCACAAGATATGTCCGCCCGGGTGGCCGCACTCACCGAGCCCGCTGCAACAGCCCTTCACGCCATTAACCTCTCACTCAAGAGTCTCGCACGTCCGCTTCCAGAGTGCCGGACATTAATCATTGGTGGCGGCGCAATCGGTATGCTCGCTGCCCTGCTCTTAAAGCGCTACGGCGTTGACCAGCTCACCGTGAGCGAGGCAAACGCTCTACGCCTCGCGTCGATTCAGTCCCACGTCGGCTGCGCCACCGTTAACCCCACCACAACACCAATCCATGAGAATCACTACGATTACATCATTGATGCAGTAGGTTCCAGAATTACACGAAAGACGTCCTTTCAAGCGATTAAGCCAGGCGGTGTCATTATGCACATTGGCCTGCAGGATTGGGATAGCGAGATCGATATGCGAAAGCTTACCCTTGCCGAGATCACCTTATTGGGCACCTACACCTACTCCACCGCAGATCTAAGGGCGACGGTTCAAAAGCTCGCCGAGGGGGCCTTTGGCGATCTTCGCTGGGTAGAAGAGCGGTCTCTCGATGAGGGTGCCGCCGCATTTCAAGATCTACATTTAGGGAAGACTGCCTCCGCTAAATTGTTACTGATTCCAGAGATGGCATAACGGTGATGCGTGCTGCGCGTTTTTCGGGAAATGGTCAGGTAACGATCGAGGATTGGCCAGAACCAGCAGCCTCCCCCGGCGAAGTCAGGCTCCGCGTTCAACGCACGGCACTCTGTGGTAGCGATATCAAGCTCTGGCATAAGGGAGCGACCTGGATCCCGGGCCATGAGATTTTTGGTTTGGTCGATTGCGTTGGCCACTCCCTTCACCAGCAGCGCTGCCTTGTCTACATGCCCGTTCATTGCGGCAGATGTGAGACCTGCGTTGCGGGAGATACCCATCTCTGTGAGACCGAATCGGTTCTAATCGGATGGAACCGGCCGGGAGGTTATGGGCAAGCCCTCAGTGTTCCTGAACAATGCCTGCTCCCCGTTCCCGATTGGGTCTCTGATGATCTCGCACCCTTATTGCTTGACACGATCGGTACCGCGGCCCACGGCATTCGGGTGGCCGGGCCACAAGTGGCCAAAGGGCCCGTCTTGGTGATGGGGGCTGGGCCAATTGGGCTTGGCGCAATCATCGCGCTACAAGACAGCGGATTCCATGAAGTCTATGTGAGCGACCCAAATGAGAGCAGGCTTACGCTCGCCCAACGGTTCGGTGCGAGGATCCATCCGATCGATGATGACACTACCCGGTTTGGTTTTGTGCTGGAGTGCAGCGGCGCGCATGCGGCGCGCAATCGCGGATTACAGATCGTCAGACCCCACGGTATCGTCTTGCTGCTTGGAGAAAATGATGTGCCGTGGACTATTGAGGAAACAAAGCCGATACGCCGTAAGGATTTCGTAATGATGCGGTCTTTTTATTTCCCAAAATCCGATTACCAAAAAAATTTAGAACTTCTCCATCGACACCGTGCCTCTTATGAGCAAATTGTTGATCGGGTGTTTAGCTTAGATGATCTGCCACAGCGGTTCGCAGAGTTCTCACGCGGTGAACTCATCAAGCCCCTGATGGCCAACTAGTTTTTGATATGTTTTGCCCTAACCCTACGATTATCTGCGTTGGTCAGGCAGTCATAGACTATCGGTTTACGGTCGACCAGATACCCTCGCGGGCAGAAAAATACAAAGCTAGCAGTTTTCAAGCGCTCCCTGGGGGAATGGCTGCTGGGGCCGCGATTGCGGCCGCGCGGCTCGGGGCACGCGTTGTGCTCGTCAGCAGGGTTGGCAGTGATTCAACCGCCGACACGCTTCTCGCGTTTTTGGCTAACGAAGGTATCGATTCGCAATTCATTGAACGCGTTGAGGGTTGCTACACCGCAGTCTCGTCGATTTGCATCGACCCACATGGTGAGCGGCAGGTCGTTCATGCACCCACCGAGGCTTTTCACCGTGGCCACCCGATTGATGTCGAGCAACTCCCTCTGGCCGACGCACTTCTTGTCGATCCGCGCTGGCCCGAGGCCAGTTACGCAGCATTGCAGTGGGCTCGCCGGCACAGCATTCCCTCTTTACTAGATGCAGACATCGCACCGCGCGAAATTATTCTGCGTCTCATGCCCTTAGTCGACTGGGCAGTATTCTCATCCCACGGCCTGGCTCATCTGTTTCCAGGGCTCCCCGAAGAGGCTCAGTTATCGGCCGCTCAGTCACTCGGTGCCCGACAGGCTGCGGTAACCCGTGGCTATGCGGGGGTTCAATGGCTCGACCAGTTACAACACCAGCAGATCACCGCTTTGCCGGTTCAGGTGGCCGACACCACCGGCGCTGGAGACGTCTTTCACGGAGCGCTCGCATTTGCCCTAGCCGCCAGTGGGGTTCGCTCTGCAAGGCCATTATTAGAGTTTGCGAACGCAATTGCTGGTTATAAGGTACGCGCCGGTCTTGGTAGCCTGGGAGCGCCCTATGCCCGACAGGTACAGGCTGCGATTCAACAACTCAATGCATCTCAATAACGATCGGACTACGATGAAGCGAACGGGAAAGCGTTGGGGGTTGAGACGCCTCGCAACCCACCAGGGGTTCTTTAAAATGGCCGCAATTGATCAGCGTCCGCCAATTACTAAATTTATTGCACGTCAACTTGGAAAACATGAGACGGATGTCTCAGATCAGGAAATTTCAGCGATCAAGAGACTACTCGCGCAGGGGCTGGCCCCAAGTGCTGGCGCGTTGTTGATCGATCCAAACTACGGATATTGTGCTGCCGCCGAATTCCTGCGGCCCGATCGAGGGCTTTTGATCACCCTGGAAGACCACCGATTTGAGGAGGCCGACAACGGCCGAAAGAGCCGTCTCATCTCAAACTGGTCGGTTGAGAAAATCCGACGTATGGGCGCCGATGCCGTCAAGCTCTTAGCCTGGTATCGGCCTGATGCGTCAGTCGATAGCCTGACCCATCAGCGCGAGTTTGTACGCCGTGTGGGTGAGGAGTGTGCAAAACATGACATCGCATTTATCTTCGAGCTATTGGTCTACCCTTTCGGATCCACACCCGGAGGCGCCAACGATTATCTCGAGGATCCCAATAAACAAGCGGATCATGTTCTAAGTAGTGTCTCGGAGTTCTCAAAGCCAATCTATCAGGTCGACTTATTAAAACTAGAAAGTCCAATTCCTGCGCCCCTGCTTCCTGATCCAGAATCAGAGGCGGCAGATTCGACTCAGATGATGTTCAATGCGCTGAGTAATGCCTGCCGGGGGCTACCCTGGGTCTTGCTATCCGCTGGCGCAGAGTTCGACGCATTTAGTCGAGCTATGACCTTCGCGTCCCGCGCAGGCGCCTCTGGATTTCTTGCGGGACGAGCGTTGTGGGCCGATCTCATAGAGCCCTACCCCAATGAACTCCAGGTGATCAGGAACCTACAGACCACCGGTGCCCAACGAATCGACACACTTGAGTCGATTGTTGAACAGTACGGAAAACCCTGGCGGACTCAGTACGACTGGACCGGAGGGTTATCACTTTCGGATCACTACTAGTGTAGAACTAGGGAGTTGGCAGCCGGAATCTCTCGACGGCGTTTTCATACGCGACTCGTCTAAGGGTTTGAGGCGTTAGGTAAGGCAGAAAATCCCGCCTGATTTCCTCAATCATCTCTCCGTACTTTCCATCAAGACCACAACACGGATCTGTGCCGACGAAGAATCGAGTCGGATGCCGCTCGATGACCTCTGCCCACTCTGGACGAAGTCCATTGCGATTAAAGATACGGCCCCCTACAGGCGGCGGCAGGTGGATCATGCCACCTGATGAGATCTCACAAACAACATTCGGATATTGATCAAAGAGTTTTCCCAGCAGATGGGGAGGCGTTCCAGACAGACAATGCGAGAGAATTGTGAGCGTCTTCGGATAGCGATCGGCCATGACGGCAATCTCATCGTAGCCGCCAAAGATTCCACCCATTGAATGAATTTGGACAAATCCCCCATATTGGCTCGCAAGTTCATACATTCGATTAATAACTGGACTGTCCAAGGGGATACTACGTCCGAAGGCATCAGAAAATTTTGTCTTATTTTTAACATGAATCTCCCCAAACCCCTTTAGCTTTCCCTCCCTAAATAATCGCTCTGCTGTAAGAAACAGTTCCTTGAACGCGCCTTGATCCAGGATCGATAGCCCACTCTCTCCGCGGCTGTTGAAAACAGTTAGCCATGCCTCATTACCAATCGCACTAATATAACGACCGCCTAACCGCTCCTGCAGATCTGCCTGGTAATTGCCTACCCCACCACCCCACCTCACATTATGTTGCTCCATATAACGAAGAATGTTTCGGGGGTTACTCCCACCAATTCCATAGACGTGCATGTGGAGGTCTGCCAAGGGAATGGTTCTCGCTAACTCCCGAGTCTCATCCGTTGGCAAGGCAGCCTGCGCGGAAGTTGTGAAAACAAGAAGAATCGACAACGCAAGATTTCTAAGTTTTTTAACCATGCTCTAATATCCTGGTATCGCAGGTCGGTTTTGCGAGGCCTTCTCCTCATCCTTCTCTCCGCAGCCCGCCACCGCGACAATCATTAGTAGTGCAATGAAAACAGATCCTAAGACTTTCACTTTGATTCCCCCGATTATATAGCCAACAAAGGCAAATCAGCCTCTCATATCTAGTGTCTTATAGGCAATAGCTTTCTTATGTTTTATCTCAGTCTCCTAGAGTAACGCCCTCGCGTCGCCGATCAGCACCGCCATGCCAATGCTCACCAATCCGGGCTATCGCCTGAATGCCGCTAGTTAATTCAACAATTTCCGCAGACTGACCATAACTCACCAACTCCCGCTTCAGTCGATCAGACTGCGGATGTCCGAGTTCAAGCTGAACCGTGGCCTGGGGTCCAGTGATCGAGAAATTCGGCAGATCAATTGCGGCCTGAAGATCCAGACTCCATTCCACAAACCCAAGGATAGTTTTGGCTGTGTAGTGCAGGATCGAAGCGCCGCCAGGACTGCCTAAGGCTGCAATGAGCGGACCACGGGACCCATCAGGGTTTCTCTCAAAAATCATGGTGGGGCTCATGGAGGAGCGAGGCCGCTTACCCGGCTCAACCCGGTTGGCAATTGGCACTCCCTCTGGCGATTTGGGCTGGAAACTGAAGTCGGTAAGCTGATTGTTAAGAAGGAAACCTCCCTGATTCGATTGACCCACCATGAGCCGGGCGCCGAAGGCGCTCTCGATCGTAGAGGTCATACTAACCACATTGCCAAAGCGATCGGCAATCGCCAGGTGGCTGGTACCCGCCTCCGCTTGTTCAGGCATGGCCGCTTGGGTCTGCGTAACCCCTGCGGGGTTTCCGGGTGTGACCTTCTCCGATCGTCGATCGCGGATCAGCTGAGCCCGCTGATGAATATAAGTCGGTGCCAACAGACGATTCCAGTCGCCCGCAGGGGCTGCAACAAAATCCGGATCCGCAATAAAAAGTGCTCGGTCGGCAAACGCGAGACGTGCCGCTTCAATATAGAAGTGCATCCATTGCGCCAAATCGGATGCGGGGAACTTTGATTTCAAATCTTTTGGTGAGAGTGCGCTGGTCTTCAGAGCCGAGAGCATCTGTAGGATCTGACCAATTGTGAGCGCCCCAGAGCTCGGAGGCGGAAAACCGCAGATTTCGATACCCGTATTTGGTCGTATCGCTGCCGGCATCGCAAAGCAGATCGCCTGACGCTCTATCGGTTGATAATCCTTTAAATCCTCAAGATCGAGTAGGCCAGGAGCGGTTGGATGCTGCTGGACCAGGGTGACGATCTGCCTTGCTATAGCTCCCTGATAAAACACCTTGGCACCCTGTTGCGCGATTTCTCTAAACAAGACCGCAAGCTCTTGATTCCGCAGGCGCATCCCCACAGGGTGTGCGTGTCCGGATTCGGAGTAAAAAAACGCTCGGGCCCGCGGGTCACTGCGTAAGCCTGGATCTCGTTGAAGCAGAGCATTTAAACGCGGGCTGATTTCGAAGCCGTTTTCTGCAAGGCGTATCGCGGGGGCAAAAAGAGCCGGCCATGCAAGCCGACCATGATGCCGATGGGCGAGTTCAAGTAACCGCAAAACACCTGGTGTACCCACCGACCGGCCACCGATCACCGCCTCTTGAAAAGCGATTGGTTCTCTGTTTCTGAGCCACAAGTCAGTGTCTGCAGATCGTGGCGCAGTTTCCCGCCCATCGTAAGCCTGTATTGACTGCCCATTAAAGTGGAGCATTAATGCACCGCCACCAATTCCGCTGGATTGTGGTTCCACTAAGGTCAGCACCAACTGCGCCGCGATCGCCGCATCGACCGCCGAACCCCCTGCCCTAAGTATTTCCAATCCAGCCGCGCTTGCGTGAAGGTTTGCAGTCGAAACAATGTGATGACGAAAAGTTTGCTGCGCTGTAGGAGTCGCCGATGCACCCGCATGCGCTGCTTCAGGTCGGTCTTGAGTTAACCCCCCTGACTGCGCATGACTTGACGAAATCCCAACGTTTAGCGCGAATAAAAGCGCTGCGCTAAAAGAATATTGAATAAGGAGCTTAGAAATCACTCGGCCGAGGGCTCCATACAGCTTATTACGATCTATGGAGGGCCCCGATTAGTCCGTCTGGAGTGGACTTGATGGGCCCTTAGAGTGCGCTGGCACCGTCGAGAGCTGCCCTAGCCAGGGCACTGCTGAGTGACCCCAAATCTGTAAGGTGGGCACTAGGTGGTCGCGCTCCTCAATGCAGCCGATGCGGAGATTCATGGTTTTAGGTTCACCAACGCCCTCGGTAGCCCACAGATGGCTGCCGCATTGTCCGCAAAACGCCTGTATCCGGCGATTGCCGCTTTCCGCCACCTTAATATATTGATTCGCTTGGCCAGTAACCTCGACATCGCTGGCAGGTGTTGGCAAGACGGCCCGAAATGGCGCCCCTGAGAAGACCTGACAATCCGTGCAGTGGCACACGACTACGCGCGTGGGATCCACACTAGCCTTAAAGGAAACTGCACCGCAATAACACTTACCCGTGACTTGCATATTGAATCCTTTCAAAGCGTATCTCTATTTCTAGAGTGTAACTCCGCTACTTCCGACAGATAGACCTATCGAATTTCGCCTGAAGAGTTTAATCCAGTATAAAGTGTTAGCGACGTGTCGACTAGTACACGGCCACTCTTGTCATAGCCACTCACTAAAACTCAGAATCGTCCAATAAGTCTGTAATGCTGCCAATCCTGTACTCCTACCGCAGATGTCCTTATGCAATAAGGGCTCGGATGGCTTTGAAATACGCAGGAATACAGGTTGAACACAGAGAGATTGAACTGCGTAATAAGCCCAAATCGATGTTGATGGCATCCCCAAAGGGGACTGTACCCGTACTTATTCTTGGTGATGTTGTTTTAGATCAGAGTATCGAGATCATGCGTTGGGCACTGCAGACATCAGACCCAGATAACTGGGGTGGGATTGATGAAGATGCTGCTCAAATTTGGATTGAAAAGAATGATTGCGCCTTTAAGACATTGCTTGATCAATACAAGTATTCAAATCGGAACCCCCATCTGAATCAAGGCGAGATACTAGATGCTGCAATTGCACTGATGCTGAAACCAATGAATGATGCCCTTGAAGCCCGCCAATACTTATTAGGCAATCAACAGAGTTGGATCGATGTTGCCATCTTTCCATTTGTTCGGCAGTTTTCAATGGTCAATAGAGACTGGTTTGATCAATTACCGTTTCCGGCTCTTAAAAGATGGTTGGCTAACTATCTACAATCAGAGCTCTTCAATGCGGTCATGCACAAACACCCAACTTGGACAGTCTGACCTCATTTAGAACGTAAAAGTCACTTCTATTTTATTGAGAAAGGAGCGGACCGAATGACTAGTTCGAATATTCATAAATCGACGAAGACTTTATACGGTCTGGGTGTAGCTGCCACAGCAAGAGCAGCGGTATACTTATTCATTGTCTGAGGATAGAAAACGGATTGCCCCTCTCATGATGTGAGGCGTCGTTTTTCAGATATGACAAGCTAATGGAGGCTCAAATCATCAAGTTCACTGTAGCTGATATGAGTTGCGGCGCTTGTGTTGCCCGAATCAGAGGTGCTCTCAAGCAGGTCAGCCTGCCTTCGGAAGTCGAGGTGGATATCGATTTGGCTCAACATCAGGTAATCCTCACTAAAGGCGCCAACCCTGCGACCGCCAAGCTCGTGCGCGAAGCCATAGAAGCAGCAGGCTATACCGCTGTGGTCAACGACTCAGGCCCTACCGCCCAGTCCGCATCAGGTGTAGGAGATTGCGGTCCTGCGCCCGACGGCACACAGGTCTAAATGAGACAAATTTATGTTTAGAAATTAGCAACGGTTCACTCAATTAGGACTCAGCACGTAGTACATGATAGTTTTCAGGCATTCACTATACTTTTCTCTTAATTGCGAGGAGATTTAGCTCATGCTTGTATCTCATAACCGATTTCAATACTCGGGAATCGATAAACGACCCCAGTTTACTTGGCCAGACGGGAACCGATTGGCCCTTTACATAGCCCTAAATATTGAACACTTCCCTTTTGGGGTACCAACCGGAATAGATTTAGATCGAGAAACTAAGCCATGGAGTCAGCGTAGCTGGCTTTGGCGCGAATATGGCAATCGAGTCGGCGGTTGGAGGCTTGCCGACTTATTCGATGAATATCAGATGAACCTCGGAGTTATTGTAAATTCTTCCAATTACGATCATTGCCCTGAATTAGTAGCGAGATTTCGTGATCGGGGTGATGAACTTATTAGCCATGGAATATCAAATGGTACCGAACGGCCTATTGACATGACTGAAAGTGCTGAACGGGAAATGATTCTTGATGTGACTAATAAAATGCTCAGGGTGGACGGTGTGAAACCGAGTGGTTGGCTTTCACCTTACCTTACACCCAGTGATCGCACCCCAGAATTGCTGGCCGAGGCCGGTTACGAGTATTTGCTTGACTGGGGACTCTGCGATGAACAACCCTTTTGGATGAGCACAGAAAATGGAAAAATACTTTCTATCCCGTATCCAATTGAACTCAACGATCAACCAGCAATTGTAGGACGTAGAAATACTGCTTCCGAGTACGCAGATACCTTGATAGATCAGTTCGACGAATTGATGAGAGTAAGTGTGAAGACACCAATCGTAATGTCAATTTCGCTGCATACATTCATCATGGGACAGCCCTTTCGGATCATACATTTGCGCAGGGCATTAGACCATATTCTTGCCCGACGAAACGAAATCTGGGTGACTCGACCAAAAGACATTATGGAGTATTACAAGTCGCTTACTTATGACCGTCAACCGAATAAGATCTAATCTGAACCCCTCGATTCGTACGTAACGGGTCTCGAGTGATCTCGGTAACTTAGGGCATCGTGTTCAGTCACGTTACGGGAAAAGCAAGACGCACAGCGGTCTTTCCTGGCCAAAGGCGGCGAGACGGCATGATAAGCACAGTGGGTTCATGAGGAGCAAGCACCGCTTCATCGCCATCGTGGCCGATTACGCTGCCTTTAGGTAGGTGTTCAAAGCCGCGCCAGTCTTGTTCAAAACGAAAAGCTTCTGTCTTAATGGTAACCGGTCCTGAAACTTGGTATACCCGCTGGGGTGAGCGGGCGGGGCGTGTAGCCATACGCTCCTGGGCAAAATCGACTGGTACGACGCCGGTATGGCGCAAAAAGCCAGTCACGCAATCTTTAGCTACCTCGATCGACTCCGCTTCCCAGTGTTGCCCACACTCGACTAGGGCCGCATTACGCGGCGAAGCGGGATTGGCGAAGTCGCCAAAGTCTCTCATACGCACGCCTTCCGCATGACCTTTATCGCACACCACAATCGCTGGCCAACCAATGGCGTTCGCTAATTGGCGCCCTTTGTCAGTGGGCCCCGCAATCGTCAAGGCCTCGGTTTTATGCTGCATGGAATGCAGGTCAAGCAGCAGATCCACTGTGGTTAACCAAGGCAGAATCTGGCGAGCGCGCCGCACTTCATGCGTGGCCGGACGTGCAGTATCTCTGAGTACGCCTTGCCCCCACAAACGATTGAAGTCCTCATCGACCCAACGTGATCCATCTGGCTCACGGGGATCGAACTGTTCAAAGGCCGCGATGTTCACAAACACGAGAGAGAGTTTGCCCTGCGCAGGCCGCAGATCCATACGAAACAGCCAATCTAATGCAACAGCCCCACATAGCTCATTGCCATGCACCAACGCAGTCACGGCGACGTGAGGGCCGCTGATCCCACTGTCAAAAGTCCAAAGGTAAGGCAATCCGGTGTTACCTGCAGCATAGGCCGAGAGATCTGGCGCAACTATCTCAACAGCATAGGGGTTTGGTAAACCAGTAGCAGAGCTAGCCATGGTCAAAATCCTTAACGTGAAGTGTTTTTAAGGCTGCTCGCCAAGTGGTAAGCCAGCAGAGTGAAAGTGTGTTGCAAGGCTGAAAATCCATCGCTAGGCAAACGGGTGATCTCGTCCATGTACAAGCGCCGGTTAACCTCTATTTGAATGGAATGGCGACCTAAAGAAGGGCTACCGTTCGCACGAATCAACTCCATGCCCTTATAGGGATCGTTGATAACCACGTTATATCCTCGCTCGAGCAGGAAAGAGTAGATCGTCTGAGTGAAGACAGGATCGCATGAAACTCCGTCCAGATCGCCTAAAACAAAATCTGGCCTTGGCGTACCCTTTGCCTGAGTAGACATAGCTGAGGCATGATTTTGCATAGAATGACAATTGATATGCCAGACTGTACCGAAACGCGCATGGCTCTGGTCCAGCAGTCGTCGCAATTGCTGGTGATAAGGTTTATGATAGGTTTGCACTCGGTTCAGCACCTCTGTGACGGTCAAAGGCGTAGCGTAAAGAGGCTCACCTTCAGGCGGTACACGAGTCCAGCACAAGCCTATGCCGAGTTGGCTCTTAACGGAGGGCCGCAAGGGCGCCGGGTAGATGCCCTCAAGGTGCGCAGGGTCGATGTCATCATGGGCTCGGTTAACGTCTACATAAGCGCGCGGAAAATGGGCATGTAACATCACAGCACCGGCGGCCAGTGCGCCTTGCCATAGCGTGTGTACATGGGTGTCTTCTGCCTGACGCAATAGCGCTGGGTCAGCAGTGTGTTTGAAGTCTGCTGGATACTCAGTTCCCGAATGCGGGCTGTCGAGCACCAGCGGGATCGATTGGTTGGTCTCGCCTTCAATACTCAAGACGCCTGGGATGTGCAGGCTCATTGCGTTCCACCTTGATAGAGATGACACGCTACGGCATGCTCTGCCGTGCCGACTAGCCCGGGTGTTTCCCTTTTGCAACGGGGGCCGGCCATGTTGCAGCGTGTGTGGAAGTGGCATCCACTAGGCGGATTAAGGGCCGACGCGATCTCACCTCGAATGGTTCGAAACTGTTGTCGACCCGCTTTCAGTTTGGGGACTTGATCTAGCAATGCCTGGGTATAGGGGTGTTTCGGTGCATTAAATAACGTGTCCGTGGGTGCCGACTCGACCACCCGACCGAGATACATCACAATGACGCGGTCGGCCAAGTGTTCGATCACCCCAAGGTCATGACTGATAAACAGGTAGGTGAGTTGAAGTTCTTCCCGCAACTCCTGAAAAAGGTTGATGATCTGGGCTTGGATAGATACATCCAATGCCGCGACGCTCTCATCGCAGACTAGAAAATCGGGTTGTACCGCCAAGGCCCGAGCGATACAGATGCGCTGGCGTTGACCGCCGGAGAATTGGTGTGGATAACGGCTCGCGTAAGCGGGATCCATTGCAACTTTTTTTAATAATGTGGCAACATAATCACGCTTGTTGTTGCGTTTAATCAGACCATGGTAGACGGCCGATTCGCCGACAATGTCTTCAACCTTCATTCGCGGGTTCAGCGATGACATAGGGTCTTGGAAAATCATCTGTACCTTCAAGCGCTGGCGTCTGCCCTTAAGGCCGTGCCCTTCCGACAGGATTTGTCCGTCATATTGGATCTCGCCTTCGCTCGGAGGAATCAGCCCGGCGATCATGCGACCGAGCGTAGACTTACCGCAACCAGATTCACCCACCAAACCTACTACCTCGCCCCGAGCCACACTAAAGCTAACCCCATCAACTGCCCTGACCGTCTGAGTGCGCACGTCAGCCCCTAACCAACTCGCTACTTTCTCAATTACATCGGGCTTCTTTACAAAACGACGGGATACCCCATTTAATTGCAATAAGGGTGTCATGCCAACTCTTCCTCGGACAACGGGTGGTGACACCGCAGGCTTCGCGTTGGCGACAGTGCCTGTGTCTCAGGTGTACGGCTATGGCACTGTTCACTCGCTCGTCCACAACGGGGTGCAAAGGCACAGCCCGCCGGGAGATTGGCCATATTAGGAGCCATACCGGGAATCTGCTGTAAGGGCTTACCGCGGCGGCTGAGACCAGGAATTGAACCTAGCAGGCCATGCGTATAAGGATGCCGCGGTCGTTGTAAGACCGCGTCGGCGGGACCTGACTCAACGATGCGGCCAGCATACATTACAGCAATCTCGTCAGCCAGGCCTGCAACTACGGCCAAATCATGCGTGATCCAGATTAATGCAGTACCGCTTTCGCGCGCAAGTCCTTGTACTTCGCTGAGGATCTGGCTTTGAATAGTGACATCCAAAGCCGTCGTGGGCTCGTCAGCAACGATAAGGTCGGGCTCATTTAGCAGTGCAATGGCAATTGCCACCCGTTGTCGCATACCACCCGAGAACTGGTGAGGATAGGAACTCAAGCGTTCACGTGCAGAGGGAATACCCACGCGCGTAAGCGTGTCGCAAGCGCGTGAGAGCGCGGCCTTCTTGCTGACGCGATGATGTGCCCGCACCGCTTCGATCATCTGGGTGTCTATGCGCAATACGGGGTTAAGTGTCATCAAAGGATCTTGGAAAATCATTGCAATGCGGTCACCTCGAATGGCACGCATCTCTTGCTGTGAAAGAGCCGCGAGGTCTTGACCACGAAACAAGATGCGCCCGCCTACGATCCTGCCAGGTACATCGACAAGTCTCAGAATAGAAAACCCCGTGACCGACTTGCCTGAGCCACTCTCGCCCACTAGGCCCAGAACCTGCCCTTCTGACAAAATGAAATCAATGCCATCGACCGCTCTTACCACGCCACTGTTGGTAAAAAAATGGGTCTGCAATTGCTGGACTTCCAGAATGCTCATCGCTTGAGTCGAGGGTTGATGGCGTCACGCAGCCGATCACCTACCAAGTTGATCGAAGCGACGATGACGAGAAGGGCCAGACCTGGATAGATACTCATCCAGTACTCACCGGACAACATATAGCCATAGCCGTTGGAGATGAGTAAACCAAGAGACGGATTGGTAATCGGAACACCGACACCCAGAAAGGACAAGGAACTCTCCAGCACAATAGTATTGGCAACCTGTATGGTGGAAATCACGAGCAAGGGGGGCATACAGTTAGGCAACAAATGATGAAACAAGATTCGAATATCAGAGAAACCTAAGCAGCGAGCGGCTGCAATGTAGTCTTTGCTGGTTTCTGCCAGAGCCGTACCGCGTACAGTGCGCGCGTAGTAGGCCCATTGCACGATGACTAGTGCCAACACCACTTTATCTACGCCACGCCCAAAAGAGGCCATGAGCATGAGTGCGACCAAGATCGATGGGAAGGAGAGTTGTAAGTCAACCAACCGCATCAGGAAGGCCTGAGTCTTGCCGCCTTTCCACGCCGCATAAATCCCGACTATTACGCCGATGGCCATGGCTACGAGCGTCGCTAACAACGATACCGTCAGCGAGACCCTTAACCCATAAAGAATGCCCGATAGGATATCTCTACCTTGATCGTCGGTCCCTAGGTGATACACGAGCGCTTGATCGATACTGGACGACCCTGGCGCTAAACGACTATCCATGATATTCAACTGTGCCAAATCATACGGATTTTGAGGTGAAATCTCCGGAGCAAAAAGAGCCATGCTAATAAAAAACAGGAGCATGGCAGCGCTAACATAGGCCATGGGACCGCTGAAGTACAAATGGGAATGCCCACGCAGCACTCGGAAAAACAACCAAAGCCCAACCACCAAAATGACCACGCGCAGTAGCAGATCCATCAGGAGGTCTCCCCAGCTAGCCTTACCCGTGGATCTAGCCAGGTATAGAGCAGATCGACAACAAGATTAATGGTTACGAAAACCAGCACGGTCATCATCAAGTAAGCAACGATCACGGGACGATCAAGTTTAGTAATAGAATCGATCAGCAGCTTGCCCATTCCAGGCCATGCAAATACCGTTTCAGTCACGACGGCAAAAGCAATCATTGAGCCCAACTCCAACCCCAATACCGCAACAATTGGGATCAAAATATTCTTCAAAACATGTACAAATAGAATACGACTTTCCGAAACACCCTTTGCACGTGCAAATTTCACATAGTCTTGCATCAGCGCTTCTTGCGTACCGGCACGCGCTAAGCGCGCAACGAGCGATGCTTTATACAAAGCCAACGTGAGCGCCGGTAACAACATATATTTCAGGCCACCGGGTGCAAACACCGAGAGGTGAATACCCAAAATCTCCACTGTCTCGCCACGACCTGTCGAAGGAAGCCATTGCAGATACACAGAAAAGAATAAGATGAACAGCATTCCCACCCAAAAGTTGGGCAATGAAAAACCGAAAATGGTACCCGTCATGATCGCCTTGCCTTGCCATTGTTCGGCGCGATAGCCTGCATAGACGCCCAGTGGCAAGCCCAGCGCGATAGCGAAGACCAGACCCAGCGTCGCCAACTCCAGCGTGGCCGGCATGTAGTGAAGGATCAGCTTAACAGCGCTTTCGCCGTGCACAAAGCTGCGCCCGAGGTCTCCTTGTGCCGCATTTCCAACGAATTGCAGAAACTGCACATGAATGGGACGGTCAAACCCGAAACGTATTTTGGTGTCTTCAATCTCCTGCAAGCTCGCGTCGGGGGAGATCAAGATGTCTATGGGGTTACCAATCAGGTAGACCCCAAAGAACACAATCACCATCATCGCGCCGACTACAAACAGTGACTGCGCGAGACGCCTGAGAATATAGACCAGCAAACAGAATTCCTTTAAGTGAGCGCAGAGCAAAAGCCCTCAAAAGGGCTCAGGCGCTCTTTGCAAAGGCTATTTTTTCGCGAAGCTCACCTCAGCGGGCAAGGTGTGTTGATCCACACGCGGACTCATACTGAACTTCGAATTCATAGCCCAGGGTGTTACCTCAAAGTGAAGGGGAATAATGGCCCAATCACTCATGCCGATGCGTGAAGTCTTACGCAATAGCTCCTCTCGAGCAGCATCGTCCACGGTTTGCAGAGCTTGGGTCAAATTATCGTCCAAAGCTTTATTAGAGTAACCAGTCGGGTTAGTAGCACCAAAACCAGTCTTTTTGTCAGGCGTAGCCAGCAAAGCCTTCAGGGGCGAACTCATCTCCCCCGTGCCTGAGCCCCAGCCCGCTAGGTAGACACCGAACTCTTGCTTGTTGCGGCGTGAGAAAAAAGTAGCAGACGTCATGGCATCAACTTGAACTTTAATACCAATACGTGCCCACATCTGCGCCACCGCTTGCGCGACTTGGGCGTCGTTAATGTAACGATCATTCGGTGTGCCTAAGGTGATGCCAAATCCCTGGGGATAGCCAGCCTCAGTGAGTAACCTCTTCGCTCGATCGATATCGAAGACCGGGGGCTTCATTTGCCCGACGGGATGCGCCCCAAACATGCCCGCAGGCAGTAGTTCACCTGCGGCGATGGCGACGCCCCCCATGATGCGGCTGACGATTGCGTCACGGTTGATCGCAATCGACAACGCTTCACGCACGCGTACATCGGCTAGGGGGTTCTTGCCACCAGTGCCGGCCAAGCCCGGAGCCGGATTCATACCCGACGCCATATGAATATAAATGATCCGGTTCGAAATACCCTGGACCACCTTCATATTCTTATTGGCCTTGATACGAGCCAAATCTTGTAGAGGTGGGCTTTCAATCAGGTCGACGTCGCCAGCAAAAAGGGCGGCGACACGTGGCCCATCTGCAGTCAGCGATTTCATGATCACGGTTTCGTTTTGAGGTGCCTGACCCCAATGATTGGGATTGCGTTTCAAGCGTATATCTTCACCTCGACGAAAACTCTCTAGCAAGTAAGGGCCTGTGCCCACTGCTGCCCTACCGTCATTAAACTCAGCACTCTCTGGATACTTCAAGGCACCGCAGCCATCCGGGGTGAACTTGATTGATTTACCGTCGACACTATTCGCCTTTGCTGAAATGATCGCAAAAGTGGAGAAATCAACGGGCAGCAACGGATACGGCGAGCTCGTGTGAACGATCAGTGTGTGCGGATCAGGAACGTCGAAACGTATCGCCGCTTTTGTATAGGTCGTGAAACGCGAGGGCGAATCTTTGACTACCGGAATACGGCAGACAGTGTAAATGATATCGTAGGCATCAAAGGTCGAACCATTCGAGAACTTTACGCCGGTCCTCAGCTTGAACTCCCAGCTCGTTGGGGTTACTGCGCGCCAGGATGTGGCTAATCGAGGATAGACCCGTTGCTGATCATCGGTGCCGACGAGCGGATCAAAGATAGTCTTCCAAAGCTGGTTGTTAGGGCCCAGGTTGTGGAAATGCGGATCAACAGAACTTGGCTCAGCAGCCAAACCAATACGAAGCTCCTTCGCTTGTAAAGCAGATACCCACAACAGCAACGAGGCCATCAAAAACCAAAATATTTTCCGCGAAGGGTTCATTTTTATCTCCATTTTGCGCACGGATAAATGAGTACTATATTTCTAAGCTATCGTGGTTCAAAATATTGTAAAAGTCAGGGTTAACCCCGGGCTTCAAGTCTCGTGAGTCGCGCAAATTGTTGCCTGGGGTGTGCACCGGTCAGCAATTAACATAGTACCTATCCCGTGTCACGGAGTTGAATCGCTACTAAAACACTAGACACTTTCCAGCCTAAAATTTTAGGCAACAAGGAGAGTGAGATGGGCAAAGGTCAGCGGTTTACCGAGGAGTTCCGGGTTGAGGCGGTCAAGCAGGTTA
>Ga0172372_10005367_pt1 | contig 17833 bp, 10 predicted proteins | sample LakKiv5m_2_FD_114544 | JGI IMG/M metagenome (GOLD analysis project Ga0172372, IMG submission 114544) | Freshwater microbial communities from Kabuno Bay, South-Kivu, Congo - kab_092012_9.5m | ecosystem: Environmental > Aquatic > Freshwater > Lake | place: Democratic Republic of the Congo...
ATGGCGCCTGATGTTTTGATGTGTTTCATTTTGGCTAGGTTTGTTTGTTGTTTCTGTTTTTCTCGGATTGCGCAAAGCGCCTTCCCGCGATCACTCATCGCCTGCCTCAAATGCGCGCCAGTGCTCGGGCCGACCGACGTCGAGCACAGGGCGATGTTGGCCCCACGCCCGCACGACCGGGCTGACCGAGAGGTAGCGAACTAAGGAACGGTGGGTTTGGATCACACGCGCATCATCACTCATAGTCTGCCGTTGGGGGAAGTAAGGGAAAACCGTACTTGTTGGGGACATCGTTGGGGACAAGACTCAAAGCAAGGGAGACGCTGAACAAAGCTTGGATTTCAAATGGGTGTTGGTGCTGACATGAAATGCCCCACACGCAGTAGTGATTCGTCTCGGTTGCCGCCGCCTGAAACAAGGAACGGTGGCTTTGCAACGTACGCGCATCGTCAGCTCTGACTACGATTCGGGGAAGTAGGGAAAAAACCTACTCCCTGGGGCCTCAAGATTTCGGCATTCTTCCTTCGTGGCCGCAAGATCAGAAACCGATTCGTCGTCCCGGCAAATCAGGATTGACACGCTGCATCGTTGCGAGCCGGCCCGCACCGCGCTGCTGGTGGTGGACATGCAGTGTGGTTTTCTGGCGCCAGGCGCGTCGCTCGAGGTGCCGCAGGGGCGAGCCATCGTTCCCCGGATTCGCGCTTTGCTGGCCGGCTGCCGCCGGGCGGGTGCGGCGGTCATCTTCACGCGGTTCGTCTATTCGCCCGCAGTGCCCTGCCTGAGAGGCGAACCGTTTGGGGTGGAACATCTGCCCGTGCCTCCAGGCCGGTCGCCGGGTTACGACCGGCCTTCGGCCAATTGCCTCACCGCACCGGAGGCGGGTCTGGAAGCAGAGTCGCCCGCCATCATTCCCGAACTCGCGCCGCAGCCGCAGGAGTTGGTCGTGACCAGCCACCTTTACGACAAGTTTCTCGACACTCCATTGGACCTGGCCCTGCGCAGTCGCCACCTCACGCACCTGATCGTGACGGGCGTCACCACGGACATTTGCGTGAACTGCACCGTGCTGGCGGCCTCAAATCGCAACTACCGGGTCACCGTTGCGACGGATGCCGTCGCCACATACGATGATGCCATTCATGCCGCCTGCTTCGATATCTGGCGGCGCAAGTTCGCGCGGCTGCGCACGACGCAACAATTGCTGGCCGACCTGAAACCAAGACGAGGAAAATCCTATGAAACGATCACCCCCCGGCCCATCGCCCACGCGCAAAAACCGCTGGCAGCGTCTGCTTGAGGCCGAGCAGCGGCGCCGGGAACAGGCGGAGTCGGAGTTGCGCACGTGGCAGGATCGGTTCCGGCTTTTTCTTGACCACGCGCCGATGCCGGCCTTCATCCGGGACGAGCAGGGGCGACACGTCTATGGCAATAAGGCCTGGGCCGGCCAGTTTGACCGGCCCATGGACGAGTTGATCGGCAAGACCAACTGGGAACTCTTCTCGAAGGAGACGGCACTGGTCTTTGAGGCCAGCGACCATGCGGCCCGCGAACGAGGCGAAGTCAGCGGCTTGCTGGAGTCGGGCCTCGCCCCGGACGGCAAATGTCACTGGTGGAAAGTCTTCAAGTTTCCGCTGCCCGGCCCGGGCGGCAAGACGTGGGTGGGCGGACTGGCCCTGGACGTGAGCGATCTGGTGCATGCCACGACCCGCCTCACCACTTACGAGCAGGACCTCGCCACGGGCCGGTTGGTCCCGGATGCGCCCCACGGCAATCTCGAGGGATTGAAGAATCTGCCGCCGCGACTGCGCCAGGTGCTGGAAATGCTGGCCGCGGGTTGGAACATCAAAGAGGCGGCTGACCACCTGGGCATCAGCCAGAAGACGGCGGAAATCCATCGGGCGAAGTTGCTGAAACGCTTGGGACTCCGCAGCGTGGTGGAAGCCACGCGCTTCTACCTGGAACAAAAGGCTCACCTGCCAGCCCAACCCATAGGCGCGGCGAGTTTCGAGAGGCAGAAAGCATGAGGCCGAATTCAAGGCGCATTCTGTCCCGTGCGAGTTTATGAGTTACCCAGTTACCTTTGGCATGAGAACGATCCAGTCCTATTCTTATCCGCCCAAGCGAGGCGTGCCGGCATATCTCCTGTTGCTGTGCGTGACTGCGTTGTTGCCGCTTTCCGCCGCAGAGACAAAGCAGGCTGCGGCAACCCTCCACACGGCGCCGCTCGAAACCGGCAAGCTGCGCGTGGTCATCGCCGACAACACCGCCTACCCGCCCACTCACTCGGCTGGCTACAACGGCGTGGCCGAACTGCGGCTGGCAGGCGCGAACCAACCGAACCTCTTCGTGCCACTCTACGCGGGCCTGAACCTCGAGCACATCTTCAGTGGCGATGCGGCGTCCTATGGCTGGCACACCTTCGATCCCCGGCAAGCCCCCATGGAACTGCGCCAAGTCTCGAAGCGCCGCGTGGAGTTGCGCCAGGGACGGACGGCGCACTGGCCGCTGCGCAGCCGGCTCGTCTTTGAAGTGAAAGACGACGCCATCGACCTGACGTATTATGGCACTCCGCTGGAAGACCTCTGGCGAAAGCACGGCTACATCGGCGTGTTCTTTGCCTCTTACATCGATGCGCCGGAGGACCTGGCGATCCAGTTCATCGGACGCTCGCGCCCGGGTCGGGGCGACGCCACACCGCGGTGGATCAAACACCTGCCGACGAGCCACGGCGTGGGGGCGAGCCATCGACCCGCCGGCAGCACCTGGGATCCCACGTTTGACGACGGCTTCAACATCACCCTGGCGTCGGGCTTTTCGGACTTCGAATATGTGTATCCGTTCTATTTCGGGCGTTCCGGCGAGAACGTCCTGATCCTGATGTTCGAGCAGCCACGTGCCGGCGGCGAAATGCGGTTCGCCCAGTCGCCGTCCGGCGGCGGCACCGGCAATCCCGCCTGGGACTTCGTCTATTTCCGCCGCGACTACGCCGTCGGGCGCGAGTTCACGTTTCGCGTCCGCGCCGTATACCGGAAGTTCACCAACGTGGAAGACATCGTGCGACTTTACGAGCGCTGGTCCGGAGAGAAAGTCCGCCAGCCATCAAACTGAATCCCCATGGCCATGAGACACGAAGCAATCCGACAACTCACCATGAGACACGAACCAACTCGAAAACGTGTGACCCCGTGCGTCGTGTCGGCATGGACCTGGGCCACCTGCCTGGCAGCCCTGTGGCCGCTGCAGGCGGCAGAGCCATCCAAAGCTCCCGACACCACACCGGGGCCGGAGGCGAAGATTGAGCGACTGGCCCCACCCGCGCTCTACAGCCCGTCCGCCGAACACTATCGCTTCGGAGCCTACGGGCCCGCTCTCGTTTCGGATCCGGATTTCTACCCCATCCCGCAGGACCCCGTGACCCGCGAGACCTACCTGCGGTTCATGGACGAGTTGGGGCTGTTCAAGGTCGTCGAGAATCCGAAACAGGGGCTTTCTGGTCCCCAACAATCCCTGCCGATCCTGGCGAAACACCTGCAGACTGGCGAACGGCGCTACGGCGAGGCCCTCATCACCATGCTCAAGGACTGGCACCGAGCCATGATGGAGGTGGTGGCGAAGGACGGCTGGACTTCGCAGTTCATCGAAGAACCGTGCTTTATTCCGCTGTACCGAAAGCAGCTCATCGCCGGCGGGCTGATGAAGGAAGATGACGCGTGGTTCCGCGATCTCTGGCTCGACTACTGCCGCAATATTCATGTCTGGGGAACGAAGCCTACCGAGTGGCGCGGTGGCTGTCATCGTGCGGTGCCGGAAGCCCTCATGAAGGGCCTCGCGGCGAAGTGGTATCCGGACATCCCGGAGGCGGCACACTGGAAACGCTATGCGGAGCTGGGGTTCGGCGATTTCTGGAAGAACAAGGAAGTGCAGGCGAACGACACGGGCTACTTCCCCGGCACCATCTTCATGCTGCTGACCTGCGGCGATCAATACCTCGGCGACGATCGGGTGGTGACCGACCCCGGAATGCAGCGGCTATGGCAGCGGCTCACGGTGGAGGTCACCCCGGACGGCGCGGTGAATCCCTACGGCCCTAATGGAGGTTGGAACAGCACGGCGGGCTTTCGGCTCTTCGCCCTTGAGCTTGCCGCCGCGAAAACCCGCAACGGCGAATACCGCTACGCCGCGCACAAGGTTCTGAACTATCTCCGGTATCAGGCGGTGCCCACGCGGAGCGACTATTACCTGCGCACCATCGAGGTCGGCATGCACGTGGCGCTGGCGTGGCTCTTCGCCGATGATTCAGTGAAGCCGGTCATGCCGTCGCCGGGTTCACTTTGGAACCGGCGCATGGAGATTGCCCGAATCCCGCATACCGACAAGGCGATTGGTGAGAGGCTGTTTGGCAACATCGACCCTGATCCCAACAAGGGCCACATCTGCTGCAATCACTGGTTCACCGGCAGAGAGTTCCCGAACAAACTGGTGCTGCGCAGCGGCTGGAACCCGGGGGACTTCTTCGCCCTCGTGGAACTGCATCCGACCAGCTTGCCCTACAACGCCGGCGGCATCATGGGCATGAACCGGCTCGGCGCGGCCTTCACCCAGGTCATCACCAGCAAGGGGGAATCGGAGGAGAACCGGCTCAAGGTGGTGGACGTGGAAGGCAAAGCAAAGCTCCGCTATCACCCCGATCCGCTGCGCTGCGATGGACACTGGCAATATGGCAAAATGCCGGACATCGAGTCCGAAGTGACCTACTTCGAGGAACGAACCAACGCCACCTTTGCCCGCGTTCGGGTGAAGAACGTGGACGGTTTGCCCGCCGTGTATGAACGCGAATTCGTCTTCGTGAAGAACCGCTTTCTGGCCACGCGGGAAACGATGACGTTTGAAGAATCCTTCAAGGCCCGCGTTTCACCGCTGTGGAACACGCGCAACATCGGCGCGCAGGTCGGCTCCCACTGGGCCAACACGTTCATGGGAACACTGGTCGGCAGCAACGGCCAGATCGAGATGGAGTCGCCGCCGGTGGACTTGCTGGTTTGGTTCGCGCCGCGGCCGGACTGCCGTCTGCAAATCGTGGATCGGATCGAGGAAGATCCGCGGGCCATCGCGTGCGGAGCGCAGCTTCGCTACGTTTGGGAAGGCACGCCCAAGATCGGCGACAAGCTCGTGTTCACGCAGGTCTATTACCCCCATCCTCCCTACCGGCCCACCATCACCAGCAACCACGCTGGAGCCAAGGCCACTTACCGCAACGAACTGCAGGCCACGGCCCACGCCTCCGGCATCCACGTGATGCGGGATGACGTCGAGGCCACGGTGCTGCGTCTCGAGATGTCGCCCGGCAGCGTCGAGTGGGTCGTGTTCAATCCGGCTGAAACCAGCATCGAAGTCGCCGGCCAAAAAACACGGAAGTCCTACGAGTATGCGCAAGGGAGCCCGGCCAGCAAGTAGCATGCAGGAAACGCGATCGTCGACGGATGGTTGCCTCGACTGGAAAACCCCAACCGTCGCGTGGATGCCTTTCAAGTCATCGCCGGCAAAGGAGTCCAACGCGTGACTCTGAAGCCGCTTTTGGGCTGAACTCATGACACGATACTATGCGCACTATTTCATTCACCGCCTTGTGTGCCCTGACCCTGCTTCTGCCGGGCATCCCGTCCCGGGCTGCCACTCCCACTGGCTTCACCGAAACCTGGGAGTCCTACGCGACCGGAGCGACGCCCATCGGGCCTTGGGAACTCGAGGCCGGCTCCTGGGGCGCACTCGCCCGCCCCGATGCCGACGGCGCGGGCCGGTACCATTCGACGCCCACCGCCCAGACCGTCTGGTTGCGTCGCGCCGTGGACCTCAGCGCGCACGACCACGTGGTGCTCCAGGGCTGGTTTTATGAATCGAGGAACAGCGGCAATCGCAGCGCGCTCGGCCTGGCGAACTCCCCCGCGGCTAACAATCGGTCGCTGATCCGCATGGGCCTGCCTGCCACTGGCGGCAACTATCGGCTCGAGTACTTCACCGGACCCGACGCGCCGGTCTCGAGCGTGGACACGCTCCTGGCGCAGGAAACGGGCTGGCATTTCATGCGCCTGGACCTGGTGCGCAACCGGACGGATGCCACCGTGTGGGACGCCACCTGGCGCGGATGGAACGTCGCCGCCACCCAGGAGCGGAAGGTGACCTTTGCTTGGAACTTCGATCCCGCCAATGTCCGCTGGGTCACGCTCGGCTCGCCCGAGAAGACTTCATCCGTGGTCGGCTGGGACGACATCCAGGTGGGATCCCTCGCCCAGGTCGGTCCGCCCCCGCCCTTGCCTCGGGCGACCCCAAAGCTGGCCGCCCGCGCGTCGTCGTTTCTGTCCGGCTGGGAGCCCGTGAAGGTGTTGGATCGCAACTCCACCACGATCTTCTCCTCGAATGGCCATGGGGCCAACGCGAATGCCACGGAGTGGGTGGCGTTCGACCTGGGCCAGCCACAGCCCGTCACTGGTGTCCGGATTCAGCCACGCCCGGGCGGTTTTTGCTGGCCGGTGGACTACGTGCTGGAGTCGTCAGCGGACATGACGAGCTGGACGGCGATTCCCGACGCCGTGTTCACCGGGCAACCCGCCGCCCAGTCCGAGGTGCGCCACACCTTCGCATCCGCCGTCACCACCCGGGGCATCCGCCTCAGGGCCACGAAACTCGGCCCTGACAACAACGGGAACCACTACCTGCAAATCGCGGACTTCATCCCGGACGGTTGGGATCCGAACGCACTCCAGGCATGGGCGAGCCCGGGTGAGCTGCGCGGGAAAAGGCTCATCAACGCCGCGCAATACAGCACGCTCCAACTCGACCAGGAGTATGCACCTACCGCAAAGTTTCTGGCAGATCACCCGGAGTACCTGGCCAACCATCCCTTCGATGGCTTGAGCGTGCCCATCCGGCTGGATAACCAGTGGCTGACCAATCAGGGACTCATCGATGGCGAGTATCCCCTGCAGGACCTGGTCATGACCAAGCTGCCCATTCCCTGGTCACAGGTGTCCGACGAAGTGGAGGACCTCAAGCGCGTCCAGTGGGCGCACGTGACCGACAACTTCCTGTGGTATCGCGTCAGCGATGCCAGCACGGCAGGCGATTTCGATACGCGCTACGCCGTGGACCCGGCCAGTGCGAGCGACTGGGCTATCGTCGCCCAAAACGCCGCCCTCTGCGCGCGCGTCTGCCGCGAGGTGGGGCTCAAGGGCTTCATGATCGACACCGAGCAATACACGAAATACGCCAGCGGACAGGAGTATCCGTTCGGCCTCGGCACCGCGGCCACCTGGCGCGAACGGGGGCAGCAGTGGATTGAGGCCGTGCAATCCGAGTTCCCTGGCATCGTCCTCATTTTCTTTTTCTCATGGGGTCCGGAGTCCGAGCCAGGCGGGTGGTCCCACTACCAGAATCTGAAGTACTTCATGAACGGGGTGCTGGCGGGCGTCCAATCGCCCGCGCGGATCATTCACGGCTGGGAAAGCACATTCTGGTGGGGCGGCCAGCGCTACATGGGTGGTGATCAGAACGATCCCAAGAACTACAATCACTATCCGGGTAACCGGACCGACTACGCCGGTGCGCGCAACGACATCAAGAACACCTGGCGCACTCTGAGCGATAATCCGACGAAGTATGATCTGTTTGTCGAGGCCGGCATGGCGGCCTACGTGGACAGCGACCCCTACAACCTCTGGCCCGGCTGGCCCAGCGGCGTCAACACGAGCTGGCCTTGGTCGAATCTGCCCTACACGCTGGCCTACAGCGACAGCTACGTCTGGGTCTGGGCGGCGCATACCCATTACGCGGCCACGAAGGATGTGCTCAATCCGTTCATGGCCTCGATCGCCAATCGCACGTTCCACACCGGACGCGAACCCGTCCCTGCCTTCACCGAAGACTTCCAGACTGACCCGATGCGGCGCGGCTGGCACTTCGACTTTGACATCCTGGCCATCGGCCGACGACCGGATCCGGATCACCAGTTTCCCTTCCTCCCGGTGATGAGCTTCGACAGCGTGGCCTACGCCTGGTCCGCCGAAGAGAAGGGCGTCAAGGTCCGCGGCAATTGGACCCGCGGCGAGTTCGGCGAGATCGCCGGACTGGCGGGCCCCCAACGCCGGCGCTACGTCCGTCCGATCACTCCGGTGACCGCCTCGGATCCGATCCAGTTTGCCGTGGACTTCACGGTCGATAGTTTCGGCAACGATCCCGCCAACCCGATTCTTCTGGGCCTGTTCCACAGCTCGGCCACCACCACCAACCAGAGCCTCGCCTTGAAGATCGCCGCCGCCAACGACGCCCGGATTGTCGTCGCCGGCGACGGTACGCCCTGGAACATGCCCTTGCCGCTCGATACTCCCTTGCCTACCGGCGCCCGGTTGCGCTGTCGAGTGGAGTTCCGTCCCGACACGCGCGCCCTGCAGGCCGTCCTGAGTTCCGTGGACTCGGGTGCGGTGCCCAGCCAGGCGACGGCGGCGGTGTCGCTGACGACCGGGCCGTTCGTGCTCGACGAAGCCGGCATCGCCCAGGCCGAGAACGCCATCGCCACCGCGCCCGCCGATGCACACCGGTTCCGCCTCGATCGCTTCGTGCATGGCGTGACTCGGGTGGTGCTCTCCCTGCCGCCGGCCAACCCTGGTCCCACGCGGCCGCTGCGGGTTGATGGTCTCCAGCCTAGCGTCACCTATACCGTGCAAACCTCGACCGACCTCGATGCATGGGTACCCGCGGGCAGTTTCACTGCGAACACCGGGAGCTCCGCCACGATCGAGGTCGTCGCCGCCGGCAACCAGCGCTTCTATCGGGTCGGCCCCTGACAGTGCCTTATGCAAACCCGCTATTTGTTCGCAAGCCTTCTCGTCGCTCTCAGCCCGTGGTGCCTACGGGCCGCCGACGTGTTTCAGATGCCCGCCGGCCTCAGGAACCTCGAACTCGTGACCGTGCGCGATCCGGGCAACGCCGCCGACACCAATGGCTTCGGCGCCGTTGCCTACCCGTTCCAGATCGGCAAATACGAGGTGACGACCGCGCAATACGTCGAGTTCCTCAACGCCAAGGCCAAGGCCGACCCGGACGGCCAACTCTGGAACAATGACATGGACAAGTCTCGGTCGGGCGAGGGCCCCCGCTGCGAAATCCGGCGCTCGGGAGAGAAAGGGAGCTATCGGCACAGCGTCGCGCCCGAGTTCGCCAACCGCCCGGTGACCCACGTGAGCTTTCTGGATGCCTGCCGTTTCTGCAACTGGCTCCACCACGGCCAAGGCGACGGCGACACCGAAACCGGCGCGTACACGCTGAACGGTTACACGGGAACCGACGGACGCCGCATCCGCCGCAACGCCGGCGCGCAGTTCTTTGTGCCCACGGACGACGAGTGGTACAAGGCGGCGTACTACGACCCGCAGAAGCCCGGTGGCCCGGGTTATTGGAAATACCCGACTCGCAGCGACACCAAGCCGGGCCGGGATCGGGCCTCCACCAATGCCGCCAACTGGATGGACGGCGCACCTCTCGACCCAACCCACTACTTTCTCGAGGTCGGTTCACTCCCCAACTCCCAGAGTGCCTACGGCACCATGGATCAGGCGGGGAATGTGGCGGAATGGACCGAGGGACTGAAACCGCCCTTCCTGCGTTCGGTGTGGGGTGGGTCATTCGATACGGATGACGCTGGCCGGAACATTCCCCTGGCGAACCTGGCCTATTCCTCGGCTTCGGATGTAGGGGAGATCGGCTTCCGCATCGCGGCTGCCGTGCCAGGATCACCGATCACGGTCCCGAAGGCATCCACGCTGGAGCAACACTCCGCGGTCGTTGATTTCCCCCGCAGGCCCTGGCGCGATCCTTTGACGAAGAAGCCGTTCTTTCCTCTCGCCTGGTTCAGCTACGCCAGCGACGAGCAGGACCTGGACGAGTTGGCGCGGCAGGGAGCCAACCTGGTGTTGTTTGTCAATGGTCCCAGTGACACCAAGACCGACGAACAAACGGAGGAGAACATCCGCAGGATGCGGGCATATCTCGATCAGGCCCGGCGGCGCAATATTTGGGTGTTGGTGCAGAACAGCGGCCCTTGGAAGGCGCACATGAAGAACGACGCCGACATGCTCGAGCGCCAGCGGCGATGGGTCGGCGCCATTCACGATCATCCGGCGCTCTTCGGCTATCAACTCTACGACGAGCCGGAATACGGGGCCGGTTTCTCGCTCAGCGTGCCAGGGCAGAAACACCTGAAGCATTTTGCCGAAAACCTCCAAGCCGCCAGGCAGTCGCTGCGGACCTGGGATCCCAATCCGGATCGTATGATCTCCGTGGTCTTCAACCTGGTGCCGCTGTCCAGTTGGACCGAGTTTCTACCCGCGCTCGATTCGTTTCAGGTGGATCGCTACCCCCTCGATCAGGACCAGGCCTACTTTGGCCATAGGGGCGACTGGGGACCGCTCATCATGGCGTGGTCCATGTCTCACGGGGTCGAGGCGCTTCGCGACCACGCCCAACTCAGGAACCCCTCACCGTGCATGCAGGGCGTCGGTCCGCATTGCCTGGACTCCGGGCAAAAGCCCGTCTGGAGAAACCCTCTGTATGACGAGACGCGCTACATGGCCTACTCGTCCTTGACCGTCGGTGCGTGGGGTGTCTTCCATTGGATTCGGACCATGGGATTCCCCGAATCGCCCGCCATCAGCGAGAACGTGAAGCGGTTGCACACGGAGTTGCGGACGCTGATCCCCGCCTTCGAACAAAGCTACGAGAAGCCGCCGTTAACCGTCCGGCACAATCACGAGACGATCACGCGCGATTTCCTGACCGATTCGGTGGCGGACATCACCACGCTGGCGCTCGAGGACGAGACGAACTACTTCCTGATCGTCAGCAACAACAGCGGCAGCTTCAGCGACGTGACGCTTCGCTTGAAGGGATTGAAGCTCGCCGCGCCCAAGAGCCGACTGGCGCAGGTGCTGAACGAAAGCTGGAACCGCAGGCTGTCCTTCTCCGAAGAAGCTGGGGAATGGTTGATCGAACCCCACTCCATGTGTTTCGGCGATATCAACATCTGGGTTATCCCCAAGGCACCACCCGCAGAGTGATCGAATCCAACCCGAGTTTTGACTTGCTGCTGGCGGGCGCCTGACCGCACGCGCAAACCTCGACGATGAGGCCCATCCGCTCACCATTCATCGCTCTTCTGCCGGCGCGAACCCTGGCCGTCGCCCTCGCGCTCCTGCCCTTCTCGCCGACGCTGTCGGCGACGGTCGCCAATTTGTGCATGAACCCTGGGTTCGAACTGCTGAATCCGGCCGGCAACAACTTCCCGCTGAACTGGTCCGCCGTGAAGTCGCCCGCCGGTCAGTCGAGCGTGGCTCATGACCCCAGCGCCCACGGCGGGCGTATCGCGCTGCGTCTGTCTGCCGATGCCGCCGGACAGGCGGGCGCCAACGGTGAACCGATCCCCGTTCGTCGCGGTGAGGTCAGCTTCCAATATCAAGCGTTGAAGTCCGGCAACGGCGGCGAGAATCTCGTTCTCTACGTGATTGCGCTCGGGGCGGACGGCGCGGAGGTGCCGGGCCGGACGATACTCAAGGTGCCCGCCGGCCATGTCGGCGACGGCCAATGGCACGCGCAGAAGCTCGAGTTCGATTACACCGCCAACCCCGCCGTGACCCGCATCCTGATTGCCCCCCGGGTCAACGAGGCGACGGCCGCTGCGGCAGGCGACTGGCTGGTGGACGACTTCGTGTGCGTCGAAAGCGCCTTGGGTCCCCGCGGACAAATCGAGACGTTTCATCTGGCGGATGGCGTGCTCGTCGTCGGGAAACCCTCGCTGCTGGTGGCGCAGGTGGCCAACACCGGGGATCAACCGCTCCCATCCTCGGTGCTGAAGTTGGGCTTGCCTGCGGGCATTGCCGTCGGCGCCGCCGAACCGACAGAGATCCCCATCCCAGAACTCGCGCCCCGCGAGTGGCGGCGGATCTCGTGGCACATCACCGCCTCCGAGCCGGCACAGGCCCGACTGGACCTTGACTGGCGTGGCGACAGTTTCACCGTGGGACAATCGCGTCCGGTCTGGAGCGTTCAGCGCCGCGATCCGCGTGCGGAACTCACGGACTCGAGCGGCTTCTGGCGGCCCATGCCGGCCTTGACTTCGCTCCAGGAAGGCAATTCCGCGCCGCTCCGTCCGCTCAAGCCCCTCAAGTCGGCGCAGTTGCCGGACAGCTTCATCGGCGTCACGGCGCACCTGCCGCGCCGCCGGGACTTCGAGCGCGTCTTCGAGCCGGAACACCTGGTGGACGGCGATCCGCAAACGAGTTGGTCCGGTCGCGGTTACGCCAACGCCGTGCCTGGCCCGGTGGATTGGGCCGAGGTCCGTTGGCCGTCGCGGCAAACCGTTCGGGAAATCCGCCTTGTCCCCTACCATCGCGCGGAGGGATTCCCGGTGGACTTCCAGGTCAGGCTGCGGACGGGCAAGAGCTGGACCGTGGTGCATGAGATGCGGGGTGCGACACTGCCAGCGGCGGCGGGCACAAGTCCCAAGCAGCCATACGTCATCTCGTTGTCATCGCCCGTCACGGCCGACGCGGTGCGTCTCGAAGCCACCCGTTTCCATACGGCCGCCAGTCTGCCCACCGACTGCGCCACCAGTCATTTCCTGCGATTGTCCGAGATCGAGGTTATCTCCACTGCGGGCGACAATGTGGCCCTGGCCACGCGGGGCGGGCGGGCGGACGTCGCCTTCACGTTTCGCTGGTATTACAATTCGCTCGCCGTCATCCGGCAGACGTATCCCGAGATGTTCAATCTGGGGGTGAAGTGGAATCGCGTCAGTCAATGGGGCGACTGGACCGCCTGGTCCATGGTCGAGCAGCGCAAAGGCGAGTATCACATTGACCCCGTCACGGATCGGGCGATCACCGACTCCGTCAAGAACGGCGTCCAAATCCTCTACACCCTGTGCTACGGCAACGCGCTGTATGAAGAGACCCCTTGGCTGGCCGATTTTGGCCCGGTGTGGCGTCACGGCCATCCGTTCACTGGCGACGGCGGACCGACCAAGCCGGAGACGATTCAGGCGTTTGTGAATTACGCCCGCTTCGTCGCCCAACATTTCAAAGGCCGCGTCAAGTACTACGAAATCTGGAACGAGCAAAACAGTTGGGCCTGGTATGGCTCACCGCCCGACGCCGCAGCCTACGGACAATTGCTGCTGCAGACCGCCCGCGCGCTCAAGGAAGTGGACCCCGAGATCAAAGTCAGTGTCGGCGGCACGGCGGCGTTGGCTCCCGAGTGGATTGCCCAGGCTCTCGAGTCAGGCGCCGGACCGCACCTCGACGCCATCGCGTTTCATCCCTACACCATGCCCTACCCGGAGATGGGGTTGGGTGCGTTGGATGTGGTGGCCGGCAAGCAGGCGTGGAAGTCCAAGGAGGAACTCGGTTTCCAGACCTACCCCGAGATGCTCGCGTTCCTGCGCAAACGCTTTGCGCCCTACCGAACCGACTTCGAAATCAGGGCCAACGAATGGAACGCCGTCCCCACCCGGGAACTCTCGCCCTATCGCGGCAACAGCGAGATTGTCGAAACCAAGCAGGCGGCGCGGTTCTTCCTCGTGAACACCCTGTGCGGCGTGCGCGCCATTTGGTGGTCGCTGGTCAATGAGAACACCGGACTCGACTGGGGCATTCTGCGCACGGGGGATCTCAGCCGCAAACCCATCTATTACACCATCCAGGCGCTCACGACTTTGCTCAGTGGCGCGCGGCCCGATGCCAGCATCACCCCCACCGCCAGCGGCCCGGTGCCCGAACTCCGCTGCGATCCGTTGCGCGGTCGCGACGGTGAGATTCTCGTAGCGTTGTGGTCCGCCGTGCCGCCGCAGGACGACGCGGTATCGCAGCCGGTGACGCTGCGCATCCGGGGCGCGTCAAGCCGCCGTTTCAAGGCGGAGGCGGTGGACACGCTCCGCGCCCAAGTGCAGCGACTCGACGTCGAACGGGATGGGGTTGACGTGGTGATTCGTGGTCTCCACGTGAACGATTGTCCGCTCATCGTGCGGCTTGGGGCTTCCAGCTTATGACGGAGCTCAACGACTTCGCAATCTACGACCGGGGCGACCCGACGCCTCGTGAGCCGGGCTTCGGCGAAGCGTCGCCCGTCTGGCTTCTTGCTCCCATGCATCGCGCTTCCACATGACACGCAGCCACCTTCCTTGCCCTGACGATGCTGGCGTCACTCGCCCCGGTGCACGCGGAGGACACTCCTCGCACCATCCCCAAGGGGCCTGCCCAGGTCGCATGGCTCATCGGCATCCACGGCCACTACAACGATCCCGAGGCGAGCCTGCTGCGCCTGGAACGGACGCCCGGCAAGGTCGAGTAGGTCGTGTTCAATCCGGGCGAAGTCAGCGTGGAGGCTGCGGGAACGCAGACCCGGAAAGCTCACGAGTATCGGCAGTAGCCCAGCCCAAGTGAACGTGCGTCGCTCTTTTGAGAGAATCCTGACAATGAAGCCCATCATCAAACCAACCATCAAGTACCTGTTGCTCCTCATCCTTTGCGAGCTTGTCTGCTCATCGTCTCTGCCGGTGCATGCTGCTGAACAGGATGATGCCCTTGTGAAAGCGCGTGCCGCGGAGATCAAGAGCGAGGCAACCCGCCTCAGCGAACAGGTGCGCCGGGCACTGCCCCTGCCCCGGAAAGTCCCTCATGCCGACAACCTCATCTTGCGGGCCGGGGCGGCCGCCGTGGACATCACACCTCAGAAGCCGTTGTATCTGGACGGCTATTGGAATTTCCGCCTGTCCACGGGCGTCCATTCTCCGCTGTATGCCAAAGCCATTGTCCTGGACGACGGACGGACGCGGACAGCCTTTGTCATTCTGGATCTGATTGCCTTCTTCCATCCGTGGGTGCGGGAGACTCGGTCCATGCAGGACGCTGTTCCTCCCGGGAATGTCACGATCTGCGCCACCCATACCCACTCATCGCCCTGTCTGCTGGGGGTCTTTGGTCCCGAAGGCAAGGCGGTGGACATGGAGTATGTGGACTGGGTCAAGAAGCAGGCGGCTCACGCCATCAAACAGGCCGCGGCCAATCTGAAGCCGGCGCGACTCGGTTTTGCCCGGACGGAACTTCCGGTGAAGGACGGCGCTATTGTGGGTGTGGCCGTGAACTGGCACAACAAGGGCGTGGTCGAGGCGGGGCTTCCGATCATGCGTGTGGAGGAGTTGGAAAGCGGGAAACCGATTGCGACCTTGGTTAACTTCGGCAACCACCCGGACGTGCTGGGAGACCAGACGACGCAGGTGTCCGCCGATTGCTTTCACCACGTCAGCCAATACGTGGGCGAGCAATTCGGGGGCGTAACGCTGGTCTTCAACCGGAGCAACGGTGGCATCGAGCCGATTGGCCAGGGTGAGAATGACATGGAGAAAGCCGAGAAACACATGCAGCGCATCGGCCGAATCGTGGCCGACCATGTGGCGACGGCCATGAAGCGTTTGGAATGGATCGAATCCCCCCGGGTGTCGGTGCGGAGAAAGGAGGCCCTGTTCCCCGTGCTTTCCGAATGGATGGTCGAGGCGGCCGCAAGGGGAAAGCTCCCGGTGCAGGTCAGGGAGGACGGCGGCACGTTGAGCGAGATGGCGCTTGTTGAGATTGGTCCCGCGCAGTTTCTGACCGTCCCGGGCGAGGTGCATCCCGAGGTGACGTTCAAGCTGCTCGACATGATGCGCGGCAAGTATCAGTTCGTCCTCTCCATGGGCGACGATGAAATCGGCTACATCGTGCCCGGCGAACTTTACAACCCGACGGGAATCCAGGAACTGCTCTCCACCGGGCCGGACAACGAACGCATTGTTCTCAATACCGCAGCAGAACTACTCGGAGTCAAAGCCTACCTCGCACCTCAATGCATCCAGGGCCTGAAATCCCGGCTGCCGGAGTAGGCAACGAGTCTCTGAATAACACAAAGATCAGAGAATCCACACTCGGACAAACGAATGCGACATCCACTTTTCTTCTCGTTCATCCTGCTCCCGTCTTGTCTGCTGTCCGTCTTGCCGCACGCCGCAGGCGCATCGGCCACGGAGTGGCAGACCGTTTACGAGAGCGACCTGACAAGCGGCAGCGCGTTCAACGACTGGATTCCCATCGTCGGCGACTGGACACTGACACCGGAAGGCATGAAGAAGTCCGGGATGGCGGTGGAGGGCCTGTTGATGTTGCGTGTGCCTGTGGTGAAAGGCGCGGTGCGGGTCGAGTATGAGGCGAAAGCCGATGCGCAGCCGGATGACCTGAGTCTCTACCAGGGCATCAGGGACGGGGACTTCGGCGGCGCAGCTTTTTTCGGTTTTGGCTCCAAAGGCAACACGACGAACACGCTCCGTATTCCCGGAGTGCCCGAGCCTTCAAGCAAGGGCTCGCTGGTGTCACCGGGGCGATGGCACAAGGTAACGGCGTTGCGTGAAGGCGGAAAGCTCACCCTTCAGGTGGATGGAAACACGCTCGTCGTTGGCGACGACGCCCGCGGCGGCTACCCCGGCCCCTACCTCGGCCTTTTCTGCAAGAATGAAGGCGTGTTCCGCAAGGTGAAGGTCCAACGCCGGGACGATTCGGAGTTGCGTCAATACCTCAGCACGGACGCGCTGCGGCGCGAGGCTGATTTCACGGAAGAGCGCTTCTCCCTCCAGAATCTTGCCAAAGACGTCGTGCTGGCGGCAGCGCAACGTGACGAACTGCGTTACTCCCGCATGGACGTGCAGGTCCGCGCCACGACGGAACGGCAGCCCGTTTACCGGCAACACGAGAAATCCTCCGGCTGGGGAACGGTCGCCAGGACAACCAACGGCGACATCGTTGCCGCGTTCACCGGAAGTCGCGAAGGAGAGGACGATCCCTACGGTGACATCCGTTTCACGCGCAGCAGCACGGAGGGTCGAGGCTGGAGCGCCCCGGTGGTGGTGGCCGACAGCCCGTTAAGCGACCGCGACGCGGGCATCGTGGCGTTGAAGTCCGGCAACCTCCTGGTTACGTGGCGGACCTCCGCGGGTCTCGAGGCCCTGGGCACGTTCGAGCCCAGTGGTTCACTCGACCTGGCCCGCGGACTTCTCATGCCGGCGAATGCCCCGGTTCGAGTTGACGCGACGGGCAAAGTGGAAGCCAGCCCGGCCGAACTGGCACGCTGGAAGGCACGCCAGGCCGAGTTCACCCCGGACGATTTGAAGCAGCATGTCGGATTCTGGTCCGCGTTGTCCAAGGACGGCGGCAAGACCTGGAGCGCCCGCATGCCGACTCCGGTTCACTCTCCGCACGGGCCAGCCGTATTGCGCGATGGCCGCCTGCTCTATCTCGGACGCACCCTGATTGATGGCAAACCGTTTCTGGCGGCCGCCGAATCCAAGGACGAAGGGCAGTCCTGGCAGATCGTGTGGAAACAGTCCCTGCACGACGACGAACTCCTTGGCCTCCGCGAGCCTCACGCAGTTCAGTGTCCCGACGGCAAGATCGTCGCCGTCTTCCGCGTCTCGCCCAAGAATTGGAAACGCCGCGGCGGAGAGCACGCGCTCCACTGCTACATCTCCGATAAGATTTGGCAGATCGAAAGTCGCGACGACGGTCGCACTTGGACACGACCCAAGATCACGCCCATGTGGGGCTATCCGCCGCACCTGACCGTCCTGCATGACGGCCGCCTGCTCTGCACCTACGGCTATCGGCACACCTTCTATCCGTTCAGCCAAAAGGCGTGCGTGAGCCACGACGGCGGCAAGACGTGGGACATCGAACACGAGATCACGCTGCGCGGGGACACCTGGGATGCG
>Ga0172372_10005368_pt1 | contig 17833 bp, 19 predicted proteins | sample LakKiv5m_2_FD_114544 | JGI IMG/M metagenome (GOLD analysis project Ga0172372, IMG submission 114544) | Freshwater microbial communities from Kabuno Bay, South-Kivu, Congo - kab_092012_9.5m | ecosystem: Environmental > Aquatic > Freshwater > Lake | place: Democratic Republic of the Congo...
GCGTTACCAGCACCACCGAGAGCGTAGTCTGAACCGACGTGATTAAGTATGATCACCGGCGCTTCTCTGGAGATGCGCTCTGGGCTACCTAAAAGATACTCATCGAGAATAATATCGCCAACTACTAGTATTCTTGCTTTTTTGAAAGCTTTAACTGTGTCTTTGAGTTTTTGTTTGTGACTGCTATCTAGCATTAGTGCTCGAATACTCCTTGGTAGCCTTGTATATCAAGCTCAGTAAATATCTCTATATGCTCCATGCAGCGCTTAGCTAGATCGGTTTTGCCTTCGCGGCTAAGCATCTCGGTGAGCTTAGTGTAGATTTCTATTAGGTGTATTACGTCAGTCGCTGCGTATTTTTTCTGTTCGTTGTTAAGTTCTGCTGATCCCCAGTCACTGCTTTGTTGGTTCTTGTTAAGTTCTTTGCCGGTGATTTCTTTGCAGATGTCTTTAAGACCGTGCTTGTCAGTGTAGGTGCGCGCTAGTTTGCTGGCGACCTTAGTGCAGAAATAATTATTAGTCTTAATACCCAGCCAGTATTTAAGCCAAGTAACATCGGTGCGGGCATAGTGAAAAACCTTAAGAGGGGTTTGGCTTTCCATGAGTTTCTTGAGGTTGGGTGCGGATTTCTGGTTAAGCTCTATCTGTACTAGTACTACTCTGCCGTTAGGATCGCAAATCTGCACTAAGCAGAGTCTATCGCGTACTATATTAAGTCCCATCATCTCGCCATCGATAGCGATAAGATCGCAAGCCAAAAAATGCTTGAGAAGATCTTCGCTGAGGTCGTTTTTGACTAGTCTAATATCACTCATCGCAGCTTATTCTAGCAGTTTTATGGTGGTGCTGCTTTGCTGGGATCGTTACGCCGCTATCGCGGCTAACGATGACGGAATATCAAAGTATAATGATGAACTGTGACTCATGTCTTGGAACAGCTTGCCATAATCTCAGCTCGTCTCGCTGCTGGGCTTACTGCTGTCTCTACAGACACAAGAACTATTAAATCTGGTGATGTCTTTATTGCAATTAAAGGTGCTAATCATGACGGTCATGATCATATAGATGCTGCGCTTAAAGCTGGCGCTTCACTAGTTATTGCTGAGCGTTATGCCGGTGGCAGCGCGAAAATCTTAATCGTCGAGAATAGCATCGCTGCATATCAACTACTTGCAAAAACCTATCGCAGACTTATAAACCCTATAGTAGTGGCAATCACTGGTAGCTCAGGTAAAACCACCACCAAAGAAATGATGCGCCATGTTCTGTCGCAGCGCTATCGCGTACATTACACTAGCGCTAACCTTAATAACGAAATTGGCGTACCCCAAACCATCGTCTCTATGCCAGCTGATACTCAGGTCTTAGTCGTGGAGATGGGTATGCGCGGGCTGGGACAAATTCAAGAGCTAAGTTCTTGTGCTGAACCGAATATCTCTGTGATTACTAATGTAGGATCAGCTCATATAGAGCTACTCGGCTCAGTAGAAAATATTCGCAAAGCTAAACTTGAAATAGTCTCGGGCGTGGTGGCGCGGCATGGTCTGTCGCCGCTCTTAGTGGTGGACGGGGTTCATTACACTAAGCTCGTCGCTGAACCGGATTTACTCAAGCCTCATGTCGAGCATAAAGGGTGTGACTGGAAACTTAATGTCATCGGCTTTGATGATGCGAGACGATATAAAATTAATGGACTCGCTGGTGCTGCTATACATAGTGATGCTAATGCTGTAGCTGTGGTTGCTCAAGCCTTAGGTTTGACTGAAGTTGAAATTCAGGCTGGACTGTCGCAATATAGTCCGGGGCGCGGGCGTGGTAGCTATCACTACGATAGTGCTGGTAATTTATTTATCGATGATAGTTATAACGCTAATCCAGATTCTCTTAGGGCGAGCGTGGATGCGGTTTGCGAGCAGTTTGTTGAAGAGCGTAAAATACTGGTTTTGGGTGAACTCAAAGAATCACTGCCAGAGCTTGTTGATGAAGTTGTGGCTTATGTGCGTTCGCGGATGATGGTGATAGATGCGCGCGGGCGTGAGATCGCTGATGTGGTCGCTGAACTGCGCACTCAGCTAAGCGGTGACGCTGTGGTGCTAGTGAAGGGGTCTAGGGCTTCGCAGCTGGAGCGGGTGCTTGATGCGCTGCTGTGACAGGTTTATGTATGCCTAATATTTTTGCTCTTAGCTCTTCTGCTGTGTATTTTATGTCTTTTGTTTTGATACCTGCCGTAAATGCAGCAGTTGCTATAGAGAGTAGTGCTAGAAAGTCGACTATTCCATATCTTGGTATTCTAGGGTTAATTCTATGGGTTGGCATATGCTTAAACTAAGATGATGACAATCTTATGTTCATCTTAGCATATATTTTCTTAATATTTATGCGGAATATCAGCAATCAGTAATAACTTATCGTCATAACGCCAATAGCGATTGCGCAAGAAGTAACCATGCTCTATAAGCTTGCTCTTGAGGTAGTTAGGCGGCAGTGCGCGTAGTGGACGCTTAAAATTATCAGGCGCGTTATTAAAAATCAAACGCCATTTATTAGCTTCAGTACATAAATTAGTCGCAACGATAATTAGTTTGCCGGGTCTGATGATTAGCGGAGCTACTCTGGTTAAAAAACTATCTAAATCATCTAGCTCAGCGAGGTCGGCGTCGGCTATAACATAAGTAAATGCTTTAGAGTTTTTGTTGCAGCGATTAATAGCATCATCTAGGCTAGTTGTTTTGAGTAGCATGTTACCAAGCTCAAGCTGTCTGTCGATTTCGTCATGCTTGTCACTAAGATGCAGTATCGATTGGCTGCTGCCGATTTCGAGTCTGATTTTTTTTAATAACAATTTGTGCATTTGTCATTGTGCGAAGCATGGGGATTGCTTACATTGACGAGTCTAGCATGGGGATTGCTTCGTCGCTACGCTCCTCGCAATGACGAGTTGCTTACATTGACGAGTCTAGCATGGGGATTGCTTCGTCGCTACGCTCCTCGCAATGACGATGCTTCGCGCGATGACGGCTATGATGACAGGCGTTCTTCCGCCGCCCGCGCATGCGCCTCTAGTTCTTCGGCGCGCGCCATTATTGCTGTATCTTTAAGCAAGCGCTGGAACTTAGAATTATTACGTTTGATATTAGAGAAATCTACGACAGATGTCTTCTTCATAAAATCCATACACTGCAAGCCTGAGCTGAAACGCGCACTACCAGCTGTAGGCAAACAGTGACTTGGTCCAGCTATATAATCGCCAAGACTCTCGCAGGAATTAGCGCCGATGAAAATCGCACCAGCGTGTCTAATAAGAGGCAGTAGTTCTTTGGGTTTAGAGATTTGCAGTTCTAAATGCTCGGGAGCGTAGACGTTGATCAGCTCTGCTATCTCGTCATTAGTGTTAGCGACTAAGATAGCGCTATGTTTAGCCCAGCTGTTTTTGATAGTGATGATTTGCTCAGAGGTTTTATTAAGCGCTGTGATTTGTTTTTCGACTTCGCTGCGCACAGCATCAGCTAGCGCTGCGCTAGTGACTACTGTAAGCGTAGATTCTAGTCCAGAACCGTGTTCTAGTTGACTCAATAGGTCTGCTGCTATCTCGGCGGGGCGCGCACTAGAGTCCGCTACTATCATAAGTTCGCTGGGTCCATAGATACCATCGATGCCGACCTTGCCGAAGACTTGTTTTTTGGCTGTGCTGACATAGATATTGCCGGGACCGACTATTTTATCGACAGCAGCTATGCTCTCGGTGCCATATGCTACTGCAGCTATAGCTTGCGCGCCGCCTACTGCGTAGATCTCAGTAACGCCGGCTATCTTAGCTGCGGCAAGCACAGCCGGGTGAATGCCAGAGCTGCGCGGCGGGCTAACTAGCACTATGCGTTTCACTCCAGCGACTCGTGCTGGAATAGCGGTCATTAGTACTGTTGAGAGTAGAGCGGCTTTGCCACCGGGGATATAGATGGCTACGGAGTCTAGGGGTTTGTAGCTTGCGCCTAGCACTTCGCCCATAGCACCTTTGAGTAGCCAAGATCTGATATGTTTCATCTCTTCTTGGTGAAAGCGTGTGATGCGGCTAGCAGCATGTTCTATAGCTGATATAAGTTCTGCTGCGACTTCAGTGCCGCCACTAACTCTAAGTGCGCCGCTATAATTATCGAACTTAGAATTATATTCTAGTAGTGCCGCGTCGCCGCGCTTGCGCACTTCAGAGATAATGCCACGCACGGTATCTTCAACGCCAGCTAAATTCTCTTCAGCGTATCGTTTATTAAGTTCTTGAATTTTAGCGAGGTTCTCTGACATCAATTAATCGAATACTATAGTGCGTCCTTGGTAGCTAATGATTTTGTCTTCAGCGTGAGCGCAGAGTGCTTTGGTAAAAACCATACGCTCAATATCTCTGCCTTTAGCGATGTAGTCATCGACTGTATCCCTGTGCCCGACAGGGATTACACCCTGCTCTATGATAGGTCCCATATCTAGGTCCTCTGTTGCGTAGTGAGCAGTAGCGCCGATGATCTTGACGCCTTTATCGTAGGCTTGGTGATATGGCTTGGCGCCTTTGAAGGCGGGCAAGAAACCATGGTGCACATTAATAATGCGATGCTTATAGGCGCTAGTGAACTCTGGCGTAAGTATTTGCATGTAGCGTGCCATCGCGATGAAATCTATATTGTGTGACTCGAGTAGATTTATAACCTGTTTCTCTTGTGCGCGCTTATCGCCGGTGATAGGCAAGTAGGCGTAAGTTACGCCGAACATCTTAGCTACTGGTTCAAGATCAGGGTGATTACTAATAATGATAGGAATCTCAACGTCTAGTTCTTGGTATTGTTTCTTCAGCAGCACCTCATATAGACAGTGATCGTACTTCGAGACTAGTACCGCCATGCGCTTATGTCCGCGGCTGAATTTATAATCCATGTCGTAGCGCAGTGCTATGGGTTTGAATAATTCCTCTAAGTTGGGTATTCCTGCGGCGAATTTACCAACTGGCTCTATAACTAAGCGCATAAAAAAATGCGCATCTAGCCCAAGCGAATACTGCTGCGAGTCGATGATATTGCCGCCGTTAGACGCGATAAAGCCGCTAACCGCCTGGACTATGCCGGGCTGGTCGGGGCAGCTGATAAGTAGCCTGGTGGTCTGAGGCATGGGCTTAATGGTAACATGTATTGCTGGGGTTCAGGATTTAGGGTAAAGCCCTAGAGCTAAGCCAATTGCGGTCGCCCGAATGGTTCTCAGAGTTTGAGATTATAATAAAGTTATTATAAGATTATTACGGTTGGCTAGTTTATCTTGACAGATGGGTGTGCGAGATAGTATATTTACGTATTGTGACTAATGTTTCACTATCTTCACTTGCAGGTTCAGGATTAGACCTGAGCAGAGATGCTTCGCTTAAACCACTTCTTTCTGTTGATGGCGTTGGTCAGTTTACTTATGATACTGATGGCAGAATTTATAAACCTGATGGCAGACTCCTTGAAAATTATACCGGTTCTTTCGATGCAAGAGGCAAACTAGATATAAGAAATGTTGGTGGGCAGCGGCTTAGAGAAGGTGCTTTTGTTAGCCTAATGCAAAATACGCATAGATCTGAGCAGAAGGCTTCTAAGGCAGCTGAAGCTAAAGCACGAGCTGATGAACGGGCGCGTGTAAGAAGAGAAAAGTCCGAAGCAGAGCGGGTCAGAGCTGAAGCGGCTGCTGCTCTGGCTAGAGCGCATGATGAAGCAACTCTTGATTTAAGTTCTGTAAATGAAATGATAAGACGGTTCACTCTTACTGAAAACAAATCACTAAGAACCAATGTGCTGCTTGCATTTTGGCAAGATCTTAAGGGTGAGCTTGAGTCTAGGCGTAAGCTTGTAAAGGCTGTAGTTTATGCTAATGAGAGTGCTATTAAGACATCTGTAAGTCACTTAGAATCTTTGCAGCGCAGTGCTAGAGAGGCTTTGTCTAAAGCTAAGTCATCAATTGATGTTTATCAGGTTATAGAAGAGTATAGTCGAGAATCAAGAAATGTTTTACTGCTTAATAGTTCAGGGTTTTGCTCTTACGGAACTGCGGATTGCAACGCGGTAGCTGAAGGTCATATCAAAGAACTTGTAGAAAGGCAGAACAAGGAGTTTATGGCTTCGTTGCAGCGCAGAGCTGAAGAGTTTGAGAGGGCTGAGGGGCGCGTGCAACGCAAAGCAGAGTTCCTGGAGCAAGCTAAGCGTAAGGGTAAGATTACTTTTGCTACGGCTGCGGTTGGATTTTTAGGTTTATTGGGTTTGGATCAATATGGTCAGCAAATTGTGAAGGGTAGTAATATGCAAGTTCTTGCTGCTGAAGATGTTGTGAATGCAGGGCTTGCAGGCAGTAGGTTAAAAGTTTATGGTCAAGAGTATGAAAAGCTTCTTGCTAGGTGGGCTAAGTTTAACGAATATAAATTTGCTACTTTTGGTACTAATGCAATTCCCCGACCTCATTTTTATTCGTTTAACTTTTATCGGGGGGAGGGTATCGAGGTTTATGCGACTAGTGTTATTGATCAATTGATGGGTAATAAACGCCCTAAAGTTGGTCAAGGTTTAGTTCAAATACCTGGTGGTGTTATGGTTCAGGCGTATCAAGTTTTATGTGAAGCTTCTTTGAACTTGAACAATTCTTGTTCTTTGGCTTTTAATAATAGTAGCGGTGAGCTGAATCTCCTGCTTAAGGTTCCCGGTGGTCCTAAGCTTGTCTCGGGAATTATCGCGGCACCAGCAGCAGGTGGCATAGCTTCTAATATTTATCTGCAGGCAGATACTGCCCTGATGAGTCATTTTACTATTATTGATAGTCCAGAGGAGCTTGCCAAGTTTAGTGGTTTGATTGAAGCGGTAAGGGTGTTGAAAAATCCATCAGTTGATGCAGCTAAACTTAGGAAATTTGTTCTTGAATCTAAGAGACAAGGTGTTGATGGTCCTTTTGCTACTTTGCTTGAAGCTTCAGCTGATTTTGCTGAGGGTAAATATACAGCGGCTGAAGAGAAATATAGTTCTGTTGTTAAGCTTTTTCCTAAGCACGCATATTTTGTCTATAAAGATCTTATGACTTTAAGCTCAGCATTGGGTAATTTAAAGCCTGAGTATTTATCAGGGTTTCTTGAGTCAATGCCGGCTAAATACAAATCTGACTTTAGTCAACGCTCGCCGCTTTATTATGCAATGTATGAGGTAGCTCATAGTGCTTATAGTGAGGAGTCTAAGCACAAGCTTGCAAATGCTGTTATTGATTTTATAAGCAAGAACAAACTTAACTTTATTAAGTCTGAAGACAAGGCTTTGTTTTTTAGAAGCTTAGCTGCCTGTGATATTAAGCTTGGCACTAAAATCGGACATAGTTCTGCTGAACTCTATGCTTATGATAAATCTAATATAAGAGCAGATAGTGCAGATCTTATAGAAGCTAGAGCTATGGCTATGTATGCAAATGGCGACTGGTTTAAGGCTGCGGAGTTGATCAAAGCTTTGGGTCCTTCAGCGCCAGCTGAGCTGCGAGAAGCGATCTCGGCTTCGGTGATGTATATTAGACCTGAGATATTCTTGAAGGGGCTTCCTCAACCTGTTCTTCCATATTAATAGCCCATCCTCTCTCTAAGAAACTGCTCAAGGCTAGAACAAGTCATATAAGGATTAGTTTTTTTCTGTTGTTCTAGGCTATCGCAGTGTAGATGATGATAGTTGTGTCCGGGATAAATTACAGTCTCGTTAGGCAGTTTCATCAGCTTATGATAGAGAGTGTCGTACATGATTTCTGCATCGCCGCCGGGTAGATCGCAGCGTCCGCAACCATCGAGGAAGAGAGTGTCGCCAGCGACTAGATTGCCGTGAACATGGAAGCACTGGGAGCCGGGGGTATGTCCGGGTGTGTGCATAAAGTTGATTTTTACGTCATCAAGTTCAAGCGAGAAGTTGTTATCAACGCCGCGGATATTTTCGCCGACTGGTTTGTAGAAATAAGCTTCATGCTCAGAGACATAGATCGGGATATCGTGAGTGCTTAGTAGCTCATTAATACCATTGGTGTGATCTGGGTGCCCGTGGGTAATAAGTGCTGCTGTTATGGAGTAGCCTTTGGTTTCTGCATGCTTGCGAATGGCATTTACGTCCCAGGCTGGGTCTACTACCACTACTTCTTTAGTATTACTGTTGCCTATTAGATAGATGTAGTTAGCCATGGGGCCCAGTTCCATTTGTTCTATCACTAGTGGGGAGTTTTGCATTAGTGTTTATTCTAGCCTGTTGTGGATTGCTTCGTCGCCTACGGCTCCTCGCAATGACGCGATGCGTGGGGATTGCTTCGTCGCCTACGGCTCCTCGCAATGACGCAGCGTATGGGGGTCCTTCGCTTCACTCAGGATGACGCTTTGCGTCACTTCGTCGCTTCGCTTGCAATGACGTGGCATTATGGGGGTTGCTCCGCTTCGCTTGCAATGACGCGGCGTATGGGGATTGCTTCGTCGCCTACGGCTCCTCGCAATGACATAATATATTTAGTGCCTCACAAATCCAAACTCCAATCTAAAGCCGAAACAGTCTGCAAGCTACTTAAAAAGCGCTACGGACATATTGATGGTTTTTTGCATCACCGTAATGTTTTTGAACTTCTATGTGCGGTTTGTCTCTCGGCGCAGTGCACAGATGAGCGGGTGAATATGACTACACCTGCTTTGTTTGGTAAATATCCAAATCCTGAGAAGCTGGCTGCAGCGAAGCAAGCTGATGTCGAGAAAATTATCAAGTCTTGCGGTTTCTACAAAAACAAGGCTAAAAATTTAATTCTGATGGCGCAGCGTCTGGTCTCACATCACAATTCTGAAGTACCGAAAAGCATAGAAGAGATGACGGCGTTAGCTGGTGTTGGCCGTAAAACAGCTAATGTAGTTTTGGGGCAGTACTTCGGCACGAGCGCAGGCGTGGTGGTGGATACTCATGTTAAACGCATCACAAACTTGTTAGGACTTGCCAAAGCCAGTGATCCCGAGAAAATAGAATTAGAATTAAATAAAATAGTGCCGCGCAAATATTGGGATCAGTTTTCTTTATGGCTTATTTCGCTGGGCAGGGAGACTTGCGTGGCGAGGCGACCGCGCTGCTCAGAGTGTTTATTGAGAATAAGTTGCAGCTATGGCTCTGCTAAATCTTGAGTTGAATTTCAAGTAATGGATTGCTTCGCCTTCGGCTCGCAATGACGGCAGCTTGGGGATTGCATCGCCTTCGGCTCGCAATGACGGCAGCTTGGGGATTGCTTCGCCTTTGGCTCGCAATGACGTGGCGGCATGGGGATTGCTTCGCTTCGCTCGCAATGACGTGGCGTATGGGGATTGCCACGCCCACTTCGTGGGCTCGCAATGACAAACTTGCATATATAATGTAGTCAGTGCTAGTTTACTTCGGAACCTCACTACCCAATAAAATCGCTAACCCGCTAGCGGCTAAAATCCGTTTTTGCGATCCGTCTGAATTGGCTAGGGTCAAAATTTCTCATGATGAATACGAAAGTTTTCTCAACAACATTAAAGAACTTAGTTTCGTTCGTGAAGTGATGCTGATATCTACTTGTAACCGTTTTGAGGTGATAGTAGATGTAGTAGATTCTCGGGCTAACGAACAAAGTTACTTAGAAATAGCTGAAAAGATAGCTTACGAGACTAATTCAGGTTTTTTGCTGGCGCATTTAGCAGGAGCTGAGGCGCGCTTGCAGATACTTAGAACATACTGCGGGCTTAATAGTGGTCTTGTTGGTGAGGATGAGATTTGCATACAATTTAATACTGCTTTTGGGCAAGGATTAGGTATGGGCTATCTTGGGCATATGGGAGCTGAGTTGCTAGCAGAAGCACAGCAGCTTAGAAGTCGCTTCAATGTGGAGATCTATGGTGAGCATCCTTCGTATTGTGATATCGCTCTAAGAGTAAGTTGTAATCTACTTAAAGTCGCTACTCATAAGTTGTCTAAAGTAGTAGTTTTCGGTTCTGGTAATACTGCTTATAAATCAGCACTCTCGCTTGTTGAACAAGGTGTGCACCCTGAGAATATATTTATAGTGCATAGAGTTAGCTGTTCATCGGTGCAGATGGAAACTTTGCGTCAAGATCCTAAGCTGGGTAGCGTGCAGCTGGTGCGTGCTAAAGATGGCTATCATATTCCTAAAGTTAGAGCTTTGATTAATGGGGCTGACTTGCTAGTGTTCGGTTTGGATTCTAAACATCCAGTTCTAGAATTGCCATATGATTGTCCTTTGAGTCGCAGTCATAAAGGTCATGAGCTGAAGGTTATAGACTTCAACTCTAAGTCTTCTATAGTGATGCAGCCGGGTTATAAGCGCCAGAATTATATCGACAACATTGAGTTAGATGCTTTTGTGCGTGCTTATGCTGAGCAGCAACTTAAAAACCCCAATTTCCTCTTGAGAGTCGCGCAGGGTGAGGCGCTATTGCGCGAGCATCTGGGTATTAGCGGCAGCGCTCGAGTTCTTGTTTAAGTTTACGTTTTTTATGATCGAGTTCGTTCCAGACTTGGTCTTTGTCGCTTGCTAGGTAATTAGACAGTCCGTTTATTTCTTGATTAACTAGATCTAGTTCTAATCTTAGTTTCTCGCGATTTAGTCTGCGCACTGCATCGCTGAATCTTAGCTCGGCACTAGGTTTGCGCGCTTCGTCATCTAGAGACATGCCGATATCACTTAGTATTTTGCTGAGTTCTTGTCTCTCGCTTAGTTTGGTTTGCAACTCGCGAAACTTGGTGTCAGTATCATTAAGCTCAGGGTTCTCGAAGCTAATATCTGTTAGCGCCTCTATTATGCTCTGAGCTTCAGCGCTCACTAGTGTGTGTCCAGCACTGAGAAACTCCTCAAGTAGACTGCGATTGACTATGCACAGGTTGATCAGCTCGCGCTCACTAGCAGCAAGACTAGTGGGTAGCTGTTTCATATGTTTGCGCTTGGGCGCGGCAGCTTGTACTTGTTGTTTATAGGGATTAGCGTCCATCTCTATACCGAGCTGCTCTCTAAGTGCGCGCTCGTCAGCGATATCGAGCTTGGCTGCTATTATTCTTATATATTCAGATTGTTCGATTTTGTTTTTGAGGTAACTTAGGTATTTAGCTAGCTTAGTTATGCAGCGGCTTTTGGTCTGCGGGCTAGAGTCGCGCGCTTCACCGATGATACGGTTAATCTGATAGTCGAAGAGTAGCGGCGCTGCTGTGATCAGCTGCTGGAAGGCATCTGCTCCTTCGTTGCGAATTAAATCATCAGGATCTTTGCCGCCACTTACTCTTATGATGCGGATCTCAGCGCCAGAACTGGCTTGCATAATAGTCTCGATGGCACGCTCAGTCGCTTCTTCACCGGCTCTATCGGTGTCGAAGCAGAGATAAATACGTTTAGAGTCTGTATGTTTGCAGAGTAATCTTGCCTGACGCTGAGTTAGAGCCGTACCTTGATTGGCGACTACATTAGTGATACCGGCTTGATGCAGTGAGATAGCATCGAAGTAACCTTCTACTACTATCGCAGCGTCTTGTTTGCGTATAGTATCGCGCGCGAGATCTAGTCCATAGAGGTTGTCGCCTTTGGTGTAGATAGGACTATCAGCAGAATTAAGATACTTGGGGCTAGGCTCAGTGCCGGTCTCAGGGTTCACTAGTGCGCGCGCGCCGAAGGCTATAGTATGCCCGCGCTCATCTCTTATAGCTATCATCAGCCTGCCTCTGAACCTATCATAGTAAACGGGTTTGAGCGGATCTTTATCACTGCGGCTAGTGAGCCCGGCGTCGTAGCATTGCTCGTCAGTGACTTTAAGTTTGTCTTTGATGTAAGTCGTGAGTTTAGCCCAGTCTTGTTTATCAGCGGGCGAATAGCCTAGTTTGAATTTATGTATGGTCTCTGTTGTGATGCCACGCTCGCTTAGATATTTGCGGCAGTGCTCGGCTTCTTGCGATCCTAGTAACTTCTCTGTGTAGTAATCAGCAGCAAGCTCATGCATTTTGATCGCAAGACTAGTGCGCTCACTCTGAGCTTTAGACTCGGCGCTGTATTCTAGTGGGATACCATATCTGCGTGCTAGATCTTGTATGCTCTCGGTGAAAGATTTTTTGTGATATTCAGACCAGAACTTAAGCACATCGCCGCCAGTATCACAGCTGAAGCATTTGAAGATTTGCTTCGATGGACTTACATACATCGAGGGTTTGCTGTCCTTGTGAAAAGGACAAATGCCGAGGTAATTAGCTCCGCTGCGTTTAAGCGGTACATGCTCTGATATGAGCTCTACTATGTCAGCGGCGTTTTTGATTTTGGGGATTATGTCTGACACTGCTATTGATTATATCTTTATAGGTCTAATGTTATAATGAACCTTATGAACACTAGCCAAGAACTATCCCGCACTAATGCGGCTATAGCTAATTCACAGGCTCGAAGCGCTGAGCTTGATCAAACCACGCAGCAATCTATATTAGGGCATGGTCACGATGATATTCAGGCTAAAGCTGCTGAGTTTATCTTGAGGGTGATGCTCAGAAACTACGAGCAAGCGCTGTTAATAGAGGCAGAAGAAGAATTGAAGGCACGCAAGGCCTTAGCAACTGCCTAATAGTGGTATATAGTAGAAGAAGTTCTTAACCTTCTTAACCATTATTCATGAGCGTCAAAATACTACTTGTAGATGATGAGGTCAATTTAGTTGATCCTATGTCTTATACCTTAACCCAAAAAGGTTTCGATACTATTGTTGCCTATAACGGTAGAGATGCACTTAATATGATTATCTCTGATGCACCGGATTTAATTCTACTCGATTGGAGTATGCCAGAGCTATCTGGAATTGATGTGCTTAAGAAGTTGCGCGCTGATGGTAATTATTTGCCGGTGCTGATGATAACTGGTAAAAGCGCGAAGGAAGATATAGTCGAGGGACTTGAAGCTGGTGCTGATGATTACATCACCAAACCTTTTAGCTGGGATGAGTTGATGGCGCGAATTAACTCTGTGCTACGTCGCGCGCAGCTGCGTGGTGGCGGTGAGATTAAGCGTGTGCGCTTCGGGGATTTAGTCTGCGATACTACTTCACATCGTGCGTGGATGGGTGATAAAGAAATTAATCTATCGCCGCGTGAATACGCGATGCTCGAATTATTCGTTACTAATCCTAAGCGCGTCTATTCGCGTGATGAGCTTATAGAGAAGGTTTGGGGTTTAGATTTCGATGGTGATACTAAGACAGTGGACGTGCATATTTGTTGGATACGCCAGAAGATAGAAAAAGATCCCTCTAAACCTAAAATTCTACAAACGGTTAGGGGCTTTGGTTATAGACTAGGTGGCTAAAGTCGTTTTGACTAGAGCACTTGAAGATTCTAGAGCTTATGCTGCTGAGCTTGGACTTGATGATCTGCTGATATTTCCGGCGCTAGAGTTCTTGGCGCCTGCTGATAATTATGCTGCGCTTGATGCAGCGATACGCCGTAACCCTGATTATAGCTGGATTGTATTTTTGAGTCAGAAGGCAGCAGAGATTTTTTTCGAGAGGTTAATTGCAATCGGCGGACATACGTTTCATCTGCACCCGGGGCTGAAGATCGCTTGCATCGGTGAAGCGACTAGGCGCTATATAGAGACGGAGATAGGTTTTCCTGTGGACTTCTCGCCGAGTGAATTTAATTCTGATGTCTTTGTTGAGGAGTTCCCCTCAGGGATTGGTTTTACAGAGATGCGAATATTAGTGCCGCGCACAGCTATGGTTAGTGATGATTTTGCGCGCAGACTTAGTCAGCGCGCGCTGATGGCTGTAGATATAGTCGAAGCTTATACTACTCGCTGCCCTGATACAGCTCCAGTAACAGAGCTTGAGCAGGCGCTGCGTCAGGGTGCTCTAGTTAGCTTCACTAGCTCGCAGATAGTGAGGAACTTCATGCAGCTAAGTGGCTCGCTGCCGCGTGACTTGCTCGCTAGCGCCCGTGCAATAAGTCTAGGACCTAAGACCACTAAGACACTAATGGAATATCAAGTCTTCTCTAGTATTATCGAAGCTAAGCCCTCTACGCTAGATGCCATGGCTGCTGTGATAAAATCTACTATTGATGAACAGTCTAAGACAAGACCCTAGAAAACCTATAACACGCGCATCAGCGAAGAACAACTCTAAAATACTCGCTCTTGAATATCATGATATCCGCGAGCGTATAGTTGAAGAGCTGGCGCTTAGATCTTGCTTCGAGCGAGATTTGATTATGCCATCGGGACGCATAGTTAATCATGATATAGATGTAGCGGCTTCGCTCTTGAATGCTGAAGTCGGGCTACTAGCTTCACTTGCTATTTTGCATAATATGCATGAGAGCGTCGAGTGTGTTGGTGGTAATGATTATACGGCTAGGCTCTTAGCTCCTGCGCTTTCTCAGGTGGCTTTTCTTAGAGGTAGAGATTTAGATGCTTTCTTCGTGCGCTCAGAGCCTAAGCAGTATGGTCAGCACAAATGGCTAGATGGTCAGCTGCCAGAGCAGTCTAGAGTCTGCATAGTGCAAGACATAGTGGTAGATGGCGTGCAACTTATAGAAACCATACGCCGCCTGCAAGAAGAATTAAGAGTAGAGATAGTACAAGCCATAGCTGTAGTAGATAGGCTCGACGGTTCGCGCGATCGTCTGAGAGATCTGGGTATAGATTTCACTGCTATTTGTACTATGGATGAGGTGCTGCGTAAGTACCAGCATAATCGTAGGTCTGGGAGATAAGCGCGCGTCATCGTGATGAAGCGAAACGTAATGTCGAACCGCCATCTTTGTCATCCTGAGCGAAGCGAAGGATCCCTAGGTCTTAGCATGGGGATTGCCACGGCAGCTTCGCTGCCTCGCAATGACAGGCATAGATTAGTATCTGATTATCATAATCACCCTCAAGCTCACAGAACTGACTTGTATTATAGTCCTGAAGTCCTGCAGCCTTGGGCTACTAAGGCTCGAGAATTGGGTTTGCGGGATCTAGCTTTAACAGATCATGATCGTTATAAAGCTGGGGTGGACTTCGGTGAGATCGATAGGCTGCGCGAGCGTAATCCTGATATTAATATTCGAGCTGGCATAGAGCTTGATAATGATCCTGAGACTAGCGCTGATGGTAGGCGCTGGGTGGAAGCGAATTGGGATAAGTTAGATTTTGTTCTTGGTTCGGTGCATTTCGTTGAGGGCTTTCCTTTTGATCATCCTAACTATATCTCTGAGTACGCTAAGCATGATATCAATAAGCTGCATCACAGTTACTATAAGCTTATTCAAGATACAGCTAAGTCTGGTCTCGTCGATGGCATTGGGCATTTGGATTTAATTGATATTTTTAAATATTTTGCGACTGAAGATTTATCGGCTTTATACGAAGAGACTTTAGATGTGATCAAAGCTAGTGATGTGTGCATGGAGATCAACACTGCTGGCTTCCGCAAGCCAATAGGCAGGCAGTATCCAGACATAGATATCATTCGCAGAGCTATCGCTAAGAAAATCCCGCTGACTATCAGTAGTGACGCGCACGCTGCGAAAGATCTAAATCATAACTACGATAAGCTAGCTGAGATTGTACGCGAGCTGGGGGTTACTGAGGTGGCGGTGTTTCACAAGCACAAGCGGACTATGGTGCCAGTGTTCACCTGATCGTCATCGCGAGCCTTCGAAGAAGGCGTGGCAATCCCATTGTGGCAGCCTGGGGATTGCTTCGTCGCTTTGCTCCTCGCAATGACGTTTATTTATTGACGAAACTGGGTCCTACTTTGCAAGTCTTAATCTCGATGCGATCTGTATCCCAGACCCCGTTAATAATATAGGGCTCGATCTTAAGGTAGTTATCGAGCTCGGCAGCGCTCATATCAAGAGTGATAATCGAGCCTATCATCTGGCCCATGTCATTGGTCAGAGCTGCGCCCATAAGTGCTTTACCCTCGGCTCTGAGCTTATCGATTAGGGCTATATGTTCAGCGCGGCAGGACATGCGCCTATCAAGTGAGTTAGCTTGGTCGTAGGCGATAAGGACGTATTGGCTTGGGAGCATGGATTTAATTCTAGCGCTTGGTTCTTGACGGTTGCAAAGGAGGTCTGTTGCCTACTGCTAATCTATTGTTGGGCTGTATTATAATAAAGTTATAATTTTATTCATATGGTAGATTTTGTCAGACGTATAGACGTATAATTTGATACAGGTATTAACTTAATGCCTAGTACAATCACGCCTAATTTAGCTGCTCCTCGAGCTGCAGCCGCTGCTGTGCTGGCTAGGCCTATGGATAGTAATAAGGTGACTGATGTCACGTTATTAGGTTCTCAACCAAGAGAGCAGAATACTGTGACTATCAGCAGTCCAGCTATCAAAATTGTTCAAGAGCAAAATAGGGTTACTACTAATAGTAATGGATTGCTTAGCCAGCACGCTCCTTCTAATGACGAAAGCATATCTCGCAATGACAAGGCTTTATCTGGTAGTGACAGTGTGGAATCCGCTTGGCGCAAATTTCGTGATTACTTCCATAAGCCGACTAAAACTTTTAATAAAGTGAGAAGTTTTTTCACGCTTGGACTTAATATTATCGGTGTTGCGATGAATTTTGCGGCGGTGATAGTCAAGGGTATCCCAGCTATCGGACCTAAAATTAAAGACTGGCTCGATAAGAAATCTGAATGGTTTTCGCGCTATGTGGTGCCAGTGAGCTTTGCTTGGAATAGCGTGGAAGCTGCTGTTAGTAATAGGTTCATCGAGTCACTGGCACGTTTAATACCAGCTGTTTTATTCTGGATACTACCGTTCTATAACTTCAATATGGCGACTGGAATGTTTAGTGGCATTAATTATTTGCTGCATATTATAGATGCCAAACATAACGGCAAAACGCCAGCTGATTCCCCGCTTGAAAATACTAAAGCTACGTTTAAGAAGCTTGGTGAAATTATTAGTGATCTTGCTCAGGGCAAACTTAGCACTATGGATAAGCTGGATTTGGCGGCTGTACTTGGTATGCTTGGTGGCTCAGCAGGTGGGCTTGCTTTCGCTGGTAAAGATAGGGATAGCTGGCCAGCGAGGATATTTGGTTTCCTGCGTAATTTAGCGGGACTCACTGGTGATGCTAGATTTGTTGCGAATGATGATATTCACAAGCGTTTTGCTGGTGGTGCGATGATATTTGCTTCTATAGCTAATATATTTATGCGTTGGGTGGGTGATGATGCCGCGCGTATACTCAATCACCTATCGATTGCCCTTGATGATTTCGGGTTATGTTGGTGGGCTAATGAATCTAAGCGTAGAGTTGATGCTGAGAATTTGGTTAAAGCCAAGGCTGTTGCTGCTTGATGTGGATTGCTTTGTCACTGCGTTCCTCGCAATGACGAAGCTTATTCAAACACCTGCTGCTGCATAGCTTCAGCTATACCGAAGTTCTGCTCGGACTTCGCGACTTCTTTAGCTATAGCTTCATCGAGGAATTGAAAATATACATCTTCAGCCATACCCGCACTGAAATATCCTTGGCTAGGGCTAGTGGGGCGCATTTGCTTGAGTGACATCTGGATGAACACTGACTCGAAATCTTGTGCCGCCTCAGTCTCGCGCCTAGACTCTAATCCCTGCGTTAGATCTAAATTAGTCACAGGGTTTATTTGCATTAAATCTCCACCCTGAAATATTCTTGATTACCGAAGCTATTAGTAAGCACTAGCCACTCGCGTGATTTAGCACGGCTGGGGAACCTGAATTCATAGCTAAACTCAGAATTAGCTGGAATACGTTTATTGTCGAAGAACTTAAATCCTTGCTCGGGTTTTACGGTA
>Ga0172372_10005369_pt1 | contig 17831 bp, 23 predicted proteins | sample LakKiv5m_2_FD_114544 | JGI IMG/M metagenome (GOLD analysis project Ga0172372, IMG submission 114544) | Freshwater microbial communities from Kabuno Bay, South-Kivu, Congo - kab_092012_9.5m | ecosystem: Environmental > Aquatic > Freshwater > Lake | place: Democratic Republic of the Congo...
ATCATCGGCCTGCTGCGCGTGATGTTCGACCCGCGCTCGACCTTGTCGAACCAGGTATCGCGGCAGCTCGAAGAACACTTCGGCGACAAGGTGTTCAAGACACTGGTGCCACGCAACGTGCGGCTCGCCGAGGCGCCGAGCTACGGCATGCCGGGCGTGTTGTTCGACAGGAACGCCAAGGGGGCGCAGGCCTATCTGGCCTTCGCGCGCGAGATGATAGAGCGCGTCAGCGCATGGGAAAAGGAGCAGCAGGCATGATTCAACGCAAGAAGGGACTCGGTCGCGGCCTCGACGCGCTGCTCGCCGGCAATGACGACGCCATGGATGCGGACAAGCAGCGGCAGGCGACACTGGCGATCGGCGACTTGCAGCCGGGCAAGTATCAGCCGCGCACGCGCATGGACCCCGGTTCGCTGGAGGATCTGGCCGCCTCGATCAAGGCGCAGGGCTTGATCCAGCCGATCTCGGTACGTCCGGTGTCCGGTGGCCGTTACGAAATCATCGCCGGCGAACGGCGCTGGCGCGCCTCGCAGCTCGCGGGCCTGACCGAGGTGCCCGTGCTGATCCGCGAAATTCCCGACGATGCGGCGCTGGCGATGTCACTGATCGAAAACATCCAGCGCGAAGATCTCAATCCGCTCGAGGAAGCGGCGGGCCTGCAGCGCCTCATCGATGAATTTGGCATGACGCACCAGCAGGCCGCCGATGCGGTCGGCCGCTCGCGCTCGGCGGCCACCAATCTGTTGCGCCTGCTGAATCTGGCCAAACCGGCGCAGGATCTCCTGATGGCGGGCGATATCGAGATGGGCCACGCGCGCGCGATCCTCGCCGCGCCGAAAACCGAGCAGGGGCGGCTTGCGGCCGAAGTTGCCGACAAAGGCTATTCAGTGCGAGAAACGGAACGGCGCGTGACGCGCGAACTGAACCCGCCCCCGCACAAGCCGGCGCAGGAGAAAAACCGTGATCTGGTGCGGCTTGAGGAAGAGTTGGCGGACAGCCTCGGAGCGTCGGTCAAGCTGGCCGCCAACCGGAATGGCGCGGGCAGCATCAGCATCCGATTCACGAGCCTTGATCAACTAGATGGATTGTTGCTGCGATTGCGAAGCAAAACCATGTAAAATGTTTTGCATCGCAGCATTTAAGTGTCAATATCAAATATTGTAATGCGCAAGCCGCATTATTACGGATAGTATGCGCGCTCATAAAACAGCAGCGCTTCACCGTAATGCTTTGGTGCGCTGGGTGTTGGGAGGACAGCTTGTCTTGACGGCTGTGCTGGCTGGAACTGCCGGGATGATGTCCGGCACGACAGCAGCCGTTTCGTCGGGGATAGGTGGATTGATCGGCTTTTCGGGCAATCTGGCTTATCTCTGGCGGGCGATGCGACCGGAAACCGATCCGGCGCGTGCGCTGAAGGGGCAGGTCGTAGCGGAGTTCTACAAGTTCGCGGTTGCAGTGGGATTGTTCGCACTGATATTCGCGACATTCAAGAGCATCGCTGCCGTCTGGCTGTTTGTGGGTTTTGGAACGACTTTTGTTATTCACTGGCTCGCCATGTTGCGGCGCACCCAGTGGATGGGGGAAGTGGAGAGATCATGAGTTCTGCCGAAGGTGCTCTGACCGCAAGTGGCTATATCGGCCACCATCTGACCAATCTCAAAGTCGGTTCCGGCTTCTGGACCTTCCATCTCGACACGATCATCATCTCGGGTCTGCTGGGCCTGTTGCTGCTTGGTGGCATGGCGATCGTGGCGCGCCGGGCGACCAGCGGCGTGCCAGCCGGCTGGCAGAATTTCGTCGAGATGGTCACCGGCTTCATCGATCAGCAAGTCAAGGGCTCCTTCCATGGCAAGAGCGAGCTGATCACGCCAATGGCCATCACCATCTTCGTCTGGGTCTTTGCCATGAATGCCATGGACCTGATCCCGATCGACTTCCTGCCGATCACCGCTGGCGCAGCCGGGGTTCATTACCTCAAGATTGTGCCGACTACCGACCCCAACCTCACCTTCGCCATGTCGATCACGGTATTTTTTCTGATGATCTGGATGAACCTGAAGGTCAAGGGCATCGGCGGCCTGGCGCATGAAGCGCTGACGGCGCCGTTTGGCGCGAAACTCGCTCCTGTCAATCTCCTGTTCCGCCTCATCGAGGATATCGCCAAGCCTTTCTCGCTCTCGCTGCGGCTTTTCGGCAATATGTACGCCGGCGAAATGATCTTCATTCTGCTCGCGATCATGGGCGCCTCGTGGGCCGGCTTCGCCATCGGCAGCAGTACGCTGTTCATCACCCAGGTATTGCTCTCGCTCGGCTGGGCGATCTTCCACATCCTGATCATTACCCTGCAGGCTTTCATCTTCATGACTCTGACCATCATCTACATGGCCATGGCCACCGAGAGCCACTGACGAATTACCCGGACCACTCGTTTCAATCTGAATCCCTTTCAAGGAAAAAAGGAGAAAACCATGACTGAAGTACAAGCCTTGCTGTTCATCGCCGGCGCCCTCATGATGGGCTTGGGTGCGCTCGGAGCCGCCGTGGGTATCGGCGTGCTGGGTGGCCGTTTCCTCGAGGGCGCTGCCCGCCAGCCCGAGCTGATTCCGATGCTGCGTACCCAGTTCTTCGTCGTGATGGGTCTGGTCGACGCCGTGCCGATGATCGCCGTCGGTCTGGCGATGTACGTCTTCTTTGCAGTGGCCGCCTGAGTCAGCACTTCAGGCCGGAAACCGGCAAGAAAGGTTCCGCATGAACATCAACGCAACCCTTCTCGCGCAAGCGATCATGTTCTGGTTCTTCATCTGGTTTACGATGAAGTTCGTCTGGCCGCCGCTGCAAAAGGCGCTGGCCGACCGGCAAACGCAGATCGCCGAAGGCTTGGCGGCTGCCGAGCGCGGCAAGCATGAACTGGAGCTGGCCGCGAAGCACTCCGCCGACGCCTTGCGCAAGACCAAGGAACAGTCGAACGAACTCCTCGCCCAGGCCGAGAAGCGCGCCGTCCAGATTGTCGAAGAGGCCAAGGCAGCTGCCAAGGTTGAAGCCGACAAGGTCGTCGCCTCCGCGCGCGCCGAAATCGACCAGGAAGTACAGCGCGCCAAGCAGGCCTTGCGCGAGCGCGTGGCCGAACTGGCAGTGGTTGGCGCCCAGAAGATCCTCAGCAAGGAAATCAACGCAGCCGCCCATGCCGACATGCTGGTTGCGCTGAAGCAGGACCTTTGAGCAATGGCCGAGACCGTCACCATCGCCCGTCCCTATGCCGAAGCGGTTTTTCGCCTCGGGCGGGAAGAGGGCACGCTGCCCGCTTGGTCATCCACGCTGGAAAAGCTTGCTGCTGTCGCGGTGCATGAAGAAATCGCCGCGCTCATCAAGCATCCGAACGTGACCGCAGCGCAACTGGCCGAATTGTTCCGCTCGGCCGTCGGTGCCACAACGGGCGATGCGACCGATAATCTGATCGGTTTGTTGGCCAGTAATGACCGGCTGGCTGCGCTACCCGACATCGCCGCTCTGTTCGAAGAGATGAAGCGTGGCGAGGAGGGTGTCAAAGAAGCCGAAATCGTTTCCGCTTTTCCGATGAACGACGACCAGGTGGCGGCGCTTGCCCGGCAGCTGGAAGATCGCTTCAAGGCCAAGCTGAAGGTCGCCGTGACAGTGGATCCATCCTTGATTGGCGGGGTCCGGGTAGTGGTCGGTGACAAGGTGCTCGATGCATCCGTGCGCGGCAAGCTCGATGCCATGCGTACGGCGCTGAACAGTTAGGAGAATTTCATGCAGTTGAATCCCTCGGAAATTAGCGAGCTCATCAAGAGCAAGATCCAGAACCTGCAAGCAGCTTCGGAAGTCCGCACGCAAGGCACGGTGGTGACCGCCACCGACGGCATTTGCCGCGTCCACGGCCTGGCCGACGTCATGCAGGGCGAGATGTTGGAGTTCCCCGGCAACACCATGGGCATGGCCCTGAACCTCGAGCGCGATTCCGTCGGCGCCGTGGTGCTCGGCCGCTACGAGCACATCTCCGAGGGCGATACGGTCAAATGTACCGGCCGCATTCTCGATGTGCCCGTTGGCCCAGAGTTGATCGGCCGCGTGGTCAACTCGCTGGGTCAGCCGATCGACGGCAAGGGCCCCATTAATGCCAAGGAACGCGACGTCATCGAAAAGGTGGCACCGGGCGTGATCTGGCGGAAGTCCGTGTCGGAACCGGTGCAGACCGGCCTCAAATCGATCGACTCCATGGTGCCGGTCGGCCGCGGCCAGCGCGAACTGATCATCGGCGACCGCCAGACCGGCAAGACCGCCGTGGCGATCGATACCATCATCAACCAGAAGGGCAAGGATCTGATCTGTATCTACGTCGCCATCGGCCAGAAGGCGTCGTCGATCATGAACGTGGTGCGCAAGCTCGAGGAATACGGCGCGATGGAATACACCGTCGTCGTTTCCGCCTCCGCATCCGATTCCGCGGCCATGCAGTTCATCGCGCCCTACTCCGGCTGCACGATCGGCGAGTACTTCCGCGATCGTGGCCAGGATGCGCTGATCATCTACGACGACTTGACCAAGCAGGCCTGGGCGTATCGCCAGATCTCCCTGCTGCTGCGCCGTCCGCCGGGCCGCGAAGCTTATCCGGGCGACGTGTTCTACCTGCACTCCCGCCTGCTCGAGCGCGCTGCGCGCGTGTCCGAAGCCTGGGTCGAGAAGATGACCAATGGCGCCGTGAAGGGCAAGACCGGCTCGCTGACCGCGCTGCCCGTCATCGAAACACAGGCCGGCGACGTGTCCGCGTTCGTGCCGACCAACGTGATCTCGATTACCGACGGCCAGATTTTCCTTGAGACCGACCTTTTCAACGCCGGCATCCGCCCCGCCATCAACGCAGGCGTGTCGGTATCGCGTGTCGGTGGCGCGGCCCAGACCAAGCTGATCAAGAAGCTCGGCGGCGGCGTGCGTCTCGCCCTCGCCCAGTACCGCGAACTGGCGGCCTTCGCGCAATTTGCCTCCGACCTCGACGAAGCGACCCGCAAGCAACTCGAGCGCGGCCGCATGGTTACGGAACTGATGAAGCAGCCCCAGTATTCGCCGATGAGTATTGCCGAGATGGGCGTGACGCTGTTTGCGGTCAACCGCGGCTACTTCGACGACATCGACGTCAAGCGTGCGCTGGACTTCGAGAAGGGTCTGCTCGGCTTCCTCAAGTCCAAGTACGCCGACCTGCTGAGCGAAATGCTGGAGCAGAAGAATCTCGAGGGCGACAGCGAGAAGAAGCTCGCTGCAGCCGTCGAAGATTTCAAGTCGTCCTGGGCCTGATTACCGCGAGGAGAAGCCCATGGCAAGCGGCAAGGAAATCCGTACCAAGATCAAGAGCGTAGAAAATACGCGCAAGATCACCAAGGCCATGGAAATGGTGGCCGCGTCCAAGATGCGCAAGGCGCAGGACCGGATGCGGCAGGCGCGTCCCTACGGCGAGAAGATCCGCCAAGTGGCGGCGCACCTCGCACACGCCATGACCGAGTACAAGCACCCGTTTCTGGCCAAGCGCGATACCGTCAAGCGTCACGGTCTGATTGTCGTGACTTCGGACAAAGGCTTGTGCGGCGCGCTCAACTCGAACGTGCTGCGCATGGTGCTCGCGCGGATGAAAGAATGGGAAGCCGGCGGCATGTCAAGCCAGGTGACCGCGATTGGCAACAAGGGTTTCGGTTTCATGCAGCGGCTGGGCGCCAATACCGTGTCGCATGCCGTCGCGCTCGGCGACAAGCCGCATCTCGATAAGCTGATCGGTCCGGTCAAGGTGCAGCTGGATGCCTACATCAACGGCGAAATCGACCAGCTGTCGATTGCCTATACCCGCTTCGTCAACACAATGAAGCAGGAAGCGGTAATCGAGCAACTGCTGCCCCTGTCGGGTGAGTTGGGCGAGACGAAGGCCAAGCAGTGGGATTACATCTACGAGCCGGAATCGAAGGTCGTGATCGACGGGCTGCTGACCCGTTATGTCGAGGCCCTGATCTACCAGGCGGTGGCGGAGAACATGGCGTCCGAGCAATCGGCGCGCATGGTGGCGATGAAATCCGCATCCGATAATGCGAAAAACGTCATCGGGGAATTGCAGCTGATCTACAACAAAACCCGTCAGGCCGCGATCACCAAGGAGCTTTCCGAGATCGTCGGCGGTGCGGCGGCGGTTTGAATTAACTAGTTGGGGAAAACAAGATGAGCCAAGGTTCTATCGTTCAGTGCATCGGCGCGGTGGTGGATATCCAGTTCCCGCGCGAAGGCATGCCCAAGATCTACGACGCCCTGAAGCTGGATGCTGCCGAAGAGCATGCGATGGTCGAAAGCGGCCTGACCTTCGAAGTTCAGCAGCAGCTCGGCGACGGCATCGTTCGCACGATTGCCATGGGTTCCTCCGATGGCCTGCGTCGCGGGATGAAGGTGAATAACACCGGCGCGGCGATTTCGATTCCCGTCGGTCAGGGCACGCTCGGCCGCATCATGGACGTGCTGGGCCGGCCGATCGACGAATGCGGTCCGATCCAGACCGACGAAGTCCGCGCGATCCACCAGGCACCCCCGGCCTTCGACGAGCTCTCCCCGTCGGTCGAGCTGCTCGAAACCGGCATCAAGGTTATCGACCTGATCTGCCCGTTCGCCAAGGGCGGCAAGATCGGCCTGTTCGGCGGCGCCGGCGTGGGCAAGACGGTGACGATGCTTGAGCTCATCAACAACATTGCGACCCAGCACTCGGGCCTGTCGGTCTTCGCCGGCGTCGGCGAGCGCACCCGCGAGGGCAACGACTTCTACCACGAGATGAGCGACGCCAAGGTCATCGTCAAGGAAGACCTGTCGAAGTCGAAAGTATCGATGGTGTTCGGCCAGATGAACGAGCCGCCGGGCAACCGCCTGCGCGTGGCGCTGACCGGCCTGACCATGGCCGAGCGCTTCCGCGACGAAGGCCGCGACATTCTCCTGTTCATCGACAACATCTACCGCTTCACGCTGGCGGGTACCGAAGTGTCCGCGCTGCTCGGCCGGATGCCGTCCGCCGTGGGTTACCAGCCGACGCTGGCCGAGGAAATGGGTCGCCTGCAGGAGCGCATCACCTCCACCAAGACCGGCTCGATCACCTCGATCCAGGCGGTGTACGTGCCCGCGGACGACCTGACCGACCCGTCACCGGCCACCACCTTCGGCCACCTCGACGCCACCGTCGTGCTGTCGCGCGACATCGCCTCGCTGGGTATCTACCCGTCGGTCGATCCGCTCGACTCCACTTCCCGCCAGGTCGACCCGAACGTTATCGGCGAAGATCACTACACGACGACGCGCCGCGTGCAGTCGACTCTGCAGCGCTACAAGGAACTGCGTGACATCATCGCAATTCTGGGCATGGACGAGCTTTCCCCCGAGGACAAGCTGGCCGTGTCGCGCGCCCGCAAGCTGCAGCGCTTCCTGTCGCAGCCGTTCTCCGTGGCCGAGGTCTTTACCGGCACGGCGGGCAAGTATGTCGCTCTCAAGGAGACCATCAAGGGCTTCAAGATGATCGTCGATGGCGAATGCGACGCGCTGCCGGAGCAGGCCTTCTACATGGTCGGCGGCATCGAGGAAGCCTTCGAGAAAGCCAAGACTCTCCAGTAATCCGACGCACAAGGGGAAGGGGCCGACATGGCAGTCAGTGTTCACATCGATGTCGTCAGCGCGGAAGAGTCGATCTTTTCCGGGCTGACGGAGTTCGCCGTGCTACCGGGAGAAATGGGCGAGCTCGGCATCATGCCCGGCCACACCGCGCTCATCACGCGCATCAAGCCGGGCGCCGTTCGCTTGAAGATTCCGCAGCAGGAGCAGGAAGAACTGATCTTCGTCGCCGGCGGCATTCTCGAAGTGCAGCCCAACCTGATCACCGTGCTGGCGGACACCGCCATCCGCGGCAAGGACCTGGACGAAGCCAAGGCGCTCGAGGCCAAGAAGCGGGCCGAAGAAGCGATGGCCGACAAGAGTGCCGAGATGGACTACGCACGCGCGCAGGCCGAATTGGCCGAAGCAATCGCCCAGCTCGCCGCGATCCAGAAGCTGCGCAAGAAGTAATCGCTCACTACACGGCGGACAGGGGCAGCTCAGGCTGCCCTTTGTTTTTTCGGCACATGAAAGTCGGCGCTGGCGGGACGGCACGGCATAAAATCCCGGCAACTTGAAGAAAGACCGGATACATGCGTCATAGCAAGGAAGCCAAGGAAAAAGCCACCGCAAAAATGCGGGCTGGCGAAACACCGCTGCTCGAGATTGCGCGGGAGTTCGCTGTCTCGACCAATACGCTGCGTGCCTGGTTCCGGGAGAACGAAGCACGCACCAAGGCGCAGGTCAATGCCAAGCGCGTGGCGACAGCGCTTTCCCAGGAGAAATACAGTTCCGCCAGCCAGCGCCAGCGCCTGCTGATGCACGCACTCGAACAAAGTCCGGCAACGATCATCGTTACCGACGCCGAGGGCAAGATCGTTTATGCGAACCCGAAATTCGTCAGTACGACCGGCTATCAGGCGGACGAAGCGCTTGGCAAAACACCCCGGCTGCTTAAGTCGGGAGAGACCTCGCCGGCGGAATATCAAAGACTCTGGAAAACGATCAAGGCGGGCAAGGAATGGCGCGGCGTGTTCCACAACCGGCGCAAGGACGGCTCGCTCTACTGGGAGCGGGCCTCAATCTCACCGGTGCATGACGCAAAGGGCAAGATCTCCCATTTCATGGCGGTGAAGGAAGACATTACCGATTACATGGAAGCCGATGCCGCGCGCCGCCGCATTGCCGCGAGCTTCACTGCCGTATTTGCCGCGCTGCCATTCGCGATCGTGCTGGTTGATACGCTCGGGCGTGTCCTGATTGCCAATCATGCCGCGGAGGCCTTGTTCGGTACGTCCATCCCGCGCGGCAGCCGCTTCGTCGATCTCAACCTGCTCTGGATAGATGCCGGTGGTGCTACTCTGCCCGCCTCCGATCATCCAGTCATGCGCATCTTGGCCGGCAAGGCAGATAGCGCCGGGATTCAGCAGCGCATCGGCGCCGTCCCGCCGACGGGCGGAACACGCTGGCTGCAATGTTCGGCACGGCCGGTCTCCATGCCGGAAACAGAAGAAGTCGCCGCGTTGCTGGTGCTGACCGCGGATTGCGGCGGAACTGAGCGTTAGAGGGCAGCGAGCCGCTGCTCAGTGCGGTTCAGATCGGCATTGAGCCGGTCGATGGCGTCGCGCAGGGCAATCATCTCGGCGCGCGGCACCAACAATGGATTTTCAAGCGTCAGGTATTCGGCCAGGTTTTCCGCGAAGTTCGTTGCCGCCTGCTTTTGCCAGTCGATGCATCGGTTGGCGCCTTGCACGATGCGGCGGGCGGGAATATCGCCGACCAGTTTCGCCAGATCCTCCTCGGCATCCCAGCGCAGGTTGCGGAAGACGAAGGACAACTCGGTGGCAAATTCGGCACTGCCTTCGACCGCAGCCTGAGCCATGACCTTGTCCAGCCCCTGCGGCAGCAGAAAGGGGGTATTTGCCGGCAAACGAATGATGACATCGGTGACGCCGGGGTCGGACGGCGGAGTCACTCCGCCGTCCTGAGCGATTTCGAAGCCAAAAGCGAAGGGCGGCATGTCGAAGCGCGCCCGCCTTCCGGCAAAGGCCACGAGGCGCGCCCGTGCCCAGTTTGCACCTTCGAGAAGGTGATTCAGCGCGGCGAGAAAGACCTGATCGAACATCAGATCTTGTAGCCGCGGTGCAAGGCGACGACGCCCGCCGTCAGGTTGAAGTACTCGACACGGGACAGCCCTGCCTGTTCCATCATGTCTTTCAGGGTTTCCTGGTCCGGGTGCATGCGGATCGACTCGGCCAGATAGCGATAACTGTCCGGATCGTTGACCACCTTCTGGCCGAGCCAGGGCAGAATCTTGAAGGAATAGAAATCGTAAGCGGGTGAAAGGGGTTCCCAGACCTTGGAAAATTCAAGTACCAGCAAGCGGCCACCCGGCTGCAGCACGCGGCGCATTTCCTCAAGCGCCTTGTCCTTGTGTGTCATGTTGCGCAGGCCGAAGGCTACCGTGACGATGTCGAAATAGTCGTTCGGGTAGGGCAGTTTCTCCGCATCGCACTGGGCAACCGGCCCCATTTTCCCTTCGTCGAGCAGGCGATCGCGCCCACGCGTCAGCATCGCGTTGTTGATGTCCGTCAGCCAGACCTCGCCGGTCGGGCCGACGCTCTTGCGGAAGGCGGCAGCCAGGTCACCGGTACCGCCGGCAATGTCGAGGACACGTTCGCCCGGTCGCGCGCCCGCGACCTGCAGGGTGAAGATTTTCCAGAGGCGATGAAGACCGGCGGACATCAGGTCGTTCATCAGGTCGTACTTGTCAGCGACCGAGGAGAAGACGCCCTTCACGCGGCGCGCTTTTTCGCCCTCGGGTACGGTTTCGAAGCCGAAATGCGTGTCCGCCATGGAATCAGTCCTCAGTGTTTGCCGCAACCGCCACCGGTCTTGGGTGGGAGGGTGGTCGAATCGATATCGCGATTGGCACCGGCCGCTTCGAGCCGGGCCAGATAGTCGGCCCAGAGTTCATCACGGTTCTTCCCGTAGGTGTACAGCAGGTCCCAGGAGTAGATGCCGGTATCGTGGCCATCGGAAAAGAACGGCTGCACGGCGTAGTTGCCGACCGGCTCGAGGGCCTTGATCTCGACGTTGCGCTTGCCGGTCTGCAGGGTTTCCTGCCCGGGTCCGTGGCCGCGCACTTCGGCAGAAGGCGAGAACACGCGCAGGAATTCGTAGGAAAGGCGGAAGTTGCTGCCATCAGCGAAGGATATTTCCATTTCGCGCGATTTCTGGTGCAGCTTGATTTCGGTGGGGTTGGGGGTCTTGCGGTCGAGTCCGGCCATGATTTTTCAATGATTCTGGTTACTGGTCTATGCCATATGGGGGCCGGCAATCATAGCGCAAGGCACCTATGAGAACCGTGGCCTCAATTGAATTCCGACTGTTCGAGGGCGCGCTGCTGGCGCTGCAGGAATTCTTCCATGCTGTCTATGCCGCGGAGCAGCAGGATCGTCGAACGCACTGCTGCCTCAAGCAACACGGCGAGGTTGCGCCCCGCCGCCACGGGAAGAACGACCTTGCGGATGGGTACGCCGAGCACGCTTTCGGTGAGCGCATCGAGCGGCAGCCGCGCCATTTCAGCCGCACCGGGATTCGGTCGTTGCAGGTGCGCGATCAGCTTCAGCCGCATTTTGCGCCGGCAGGCGGTCTCGCCGAACACGGTGCGAATATTGAGCAGCCCCAGGCCGCGGACCTCGATGAAATCCTTGAGCAGATCCGGACAGCGGCCCTCGAGGACATCCGGGGCGACGCGCGATACCTCGACGACGTCGTCGGCCACGAGGCCGTGGCCGCGCGTGATGAGTTCCAGTCCCAGCTCGCTCTTGCCGACGCCGGAATCGCCGGTGATCAGCACGCCTATGCCGAGCACGTCCATGAACACACCATGCAGCGTCACGGTTTCGGCGAGCTGGCGCGAGGCATAGACGCGCAGCGAGTCGATTACCTGCGCGGTCGGCAGCGGTGAGGAAAAGAGTGGCGTGTCGGTCGCTTCGCAGGCTGCGCGGATCTCGGCAAGGATGTCGCAGTCGTCGGCGACGATGATGGCCGGTGGATGGGCATCGATCACCTGCTGGAAGATATGCTCCTTGGGATCGTCAAGATGGCGCTTGTACCAGATGATTTCTGGCGAGCCGAGCACCTGCACGCGGTCCGGGTGGATCAGGTTGAGATGGCCGATCAGGTCAGCCGGAGAAACATCGTCGCGATTGAAGGCTATCTGGCGGTTGAGCGTGCCGCCGATCCAGGTGAGCTGCAGCCGTTCGCGATTTTTCTCGAACAGCTGGGCGACGATCAGCTGGCGGATTGCCACTGCGCGAACAGCGCGTGAGCCGCGAGCGCATCGGTTGCGGCGGCGAGTTTTTCGCGGAAGGCCTTGTCGCTGAACATCTGCGCGAGTTCGGAGAGCAGCTGCAGGTGATGCTCGCTGGCTGCTTCGGGCACCAGCAGCACGAAGACCAGACTGACCGGCTGGCCATCCGGCGCATCGAACTGGACGGGTGCGGCAAGGCGGAAAAAGGCGCCGCGAGCATCCTTCAGGCCCTTGATGCGACCGTGGGGGATCGCGATGCCCAGCCCCAAGCCGGTGGAGCCCATCTTTTCGCGGGCGAAGAGGGCGTCATACACAGTGCTGCGGGCGATGCCGTGGCGGTTCTCGAAAAGCAGGCCGGCCTGTTCGAACACCCGTTTCTTGCTGCTGGCATCAAGTCCGACGACGATATCGTCGCTGGACAGTAGTTTTGCTATCAGATTCATTTCAGGTATGGGGATCGCCCGGGCACCCTGTCAAACATAGCGGAATCGGATCGCCTGAAGGGGGCATCCCGGCGATTGCTGCGAAGAGGGGGCAAAGTATATACCTCGCCCCCTGCCGGGTGAATGAATTTCCGGCTTACTCGGTGGCGGGACGGCTGTGGCCGTGGTCATTTTGCTTGCTCTTGTACTTTTGTACCTGGCGGTCGAGTTTCTCGATCAGCAGGTCGATGGCGGCGTAGAGGTCGGTATCGCTGCTGTCGGCGTAGATATCCTTGCCCTTGACGTGCAAAGTGATCTCGACTTTCTGCACGAGTTTTTCCACCGCGAGGATCACATGGACGCTGGTGACGTGGTCGAAATGCTTGATGACTTTTTCCACCTTGCCCGAAACGTAGTCGCGCAGGGCCGGAGTGACTTCGATGTGGTGTCCAGTGATGTTGAGGTTCATGATGGCTCCTCTAGAGAGTTTTACGTAGATTGACCGGCGGGATGTTCAGGGACTCGCGGTACTTCGCGACCGTGCGCCGCGCGACGACAATGCCCTGTGCGCCGAGGATTTCCGCGATGCGGGCGTCCGAGAGAGGCTTGTGGCCGTCCTCTGCGCCCACGAGCTGCCTGATCAGCGCCCGGATCGCGGTGGATGACGCCGCGCCGCCGGTATCGGTGGCGACGTGGCTGCCGAAAAAATACTTGAGCTCATAAATGCCGCGCGGACTCGCGAGATATTTCTGCGTGGTCACGCGCGAAATGGTTGATTCGTGCAGGTCGACGGTATCGGCGATCTCGCGCAGGGTCAAGGGACGCATCGCCACCTCGCCGTGGTCGAAAAAGGCACGCTGGCGGTCGACGATCGCCTGCGAAACGCGCGCGATCGTATCGAAACGCTGCTGTACGTTCTTGATCAGCCACTTGGCTTCCTGCAGCTGGCCCGAAAGATTGCCGCCACCGTTGCCGCGCTGGCGGCGCATCAAATCGGCGTAAAGGCGGTTGATGCGCAAACGCGGCATGGCTTCCTGATTGAGCTGGACGACCCACTGGCCCCGGATTTTGCGCACCATGACGTCCGGCACGATGTAGCGTGTGTCGAGCGGAGCGAATTGCGCGCCGGGGCGCGGATTGAGCGACCGGATCAGCGCCTGCGCGTCGCGCAGCAGGTCGTCGCTGCAGCCGAGCACTTTCTTGATGCGCGCGTAATCGCGATTGGCAAGCTGCTCGAGGTGGTCGCCGACGATGGTGCGTGCCAAGGCGTTGACGGGATCATCGGGCAGATTGTCGAGCTGCAGCAGCAGGCACTCGCGCGGGTTGCGTGCGCCGACGCCCGGAGGATCGAGGCTTTGCAGGTGCCTGAGGGCGATCGCCAAATCATCGAGCACCTCATCGGGCTCGCCGGCGATTTCCTCGGGTAGCACGGCTGCCAGCTCTTCAAGCGATTGCCCAAGATAGCCGTCGTCGTCGAGCGCCTCGACAAGAAAAGCGACGCGCAGCCGATCGCGACCCGACAGCTGGCTGAGCGCGATCTGGGCGATCAGGTGATCGCACAGGCTGGTGCTGGCCGCCTGCAGTTCGCCGGCGTCGGCATCGTTTTCGTCGTTGGGATCGCGCGGACCCTTGGTACCGCTGCTGGGCCAGTCGAGGCCGTCGTGACTCCAGTCCGCCGCCTCGCTGTCCTGGCTGGAGCGCTCCTCGGCGCCGGCTGATTCTTCGCTGCGGGTATGGGAAAGAGCATCGCTCGCGCCGGTGAACACTGTCGCATCGCCCGGCTCCTCGCGTTCGAGCAGGGGGTTTTCCTGCAGGGCTTGCTCGATTTCCTGATTGAACTCCAGCGACGACAGCTGCAACAAACGGATCGACTGCTGCAACTGCGGCGTCAGGGCAAGATGCTGGGAAAGCCTGAGCTGGAGGGTTTGCTTCACGACGCTTACATTCTGAAGTGTTCGCCCAGATACACGCGGCGGACACTTTCATTATCGATGATCTCGGCCGGATGTCCAGCCGCGAGGACTTCGCCCTCGTTGATGATGGTCGCGCGGTCGCAAATGCCGAGGGTTTCGCGCACATTGTGGTCGGTGATCAGCACGCCGATACCCCGTTCCTTCAGGAACCTGATGATTTTCTGGATATCGAGCACGGCGATCGGGTCGACGCCGGCGAAGGGTTCGTCCAGCAGGATGAAGCGCGGCGAGGTCGCCAGCGCGCGCGCGATTTCAACCCGCCGCCGCTCGCCGCCGGAAAGGGCGACCGCTTTCTGGTCGCGCAGATGGCCGATATGCAATTCCTCGAGCAGCTCGTCGAGCCGGGTAGCGGTCGTCGTCTCGTCGAAATCCTGCAGTTCCAGCACGGCCTGGATGTTCTCCGCCACGGTCAGCTTGCGGAACACCGAGTTTTCCTGCGGCAGGTAAGACAAGCCCATGCGCGCTCGCTTGTGGATCGGCATGTGCGTGATGCGTGTTTCTTCCTTGCCATCGCCGATGACGATTTCACCCCCGTCCGCGGCAATCAGGCCAACGATCATGTAGAAGCAGGTCGTCTTGCCGGCGCCGTTCGGACCGAGCAGACCGATGACCTCGCCACCGTCCACGTGCAGGCTGACGTCCTTGACGACCGTGCGTGCCCTGAACTTCTTGTAGAGATTGTGGACAGCCAGCGTGGTCATTCTTCACACTCTTTCAGGAGCTTGCGGATGATCTCGACGGAAAAGCCGCGACCCTGGAGAAAGCGGGCCTGCCGTGCCCAGTCGTTGCGGTCGGCCGGTGCCGCGGAGAATTTCTTCTGCCAGACCGCGCGGGCACGCTCGAATTCGTCAGGGAGCTCCTCGACCTGGTCGGCGATCAGTTCGGCCGCCACGCCCTTCTGGCGCAGGGTCTGGCGCAAGCGCGCAGCGCCCAGGCGCCCCGCCTGACTGCGCAGGTAGCTTTCGGCAAAGCGCGTGTCGGACTGCAGACCCGCTCCGGCCAGTTCGTTCAACACGGTGTCGATTTCTTCCTGTGTACCATGAGCGGCCAGCTTGCGGGCCAACTCGGCGCGCGTATGTTCACGCCGGGCCAATAGTTTTACCGCACGCTGGCGCAGTTCCGTCACTCGGCCTCGGCGCCAGTTCCGAGCGCGGTCACGCCCACGGCGGTGCGAATCTTGTTCTCGATCTCGAGCGCGACCTCGGGGCGCTCGCGCAAGTATTCGCGCGCGTTGTCCTTGCCTTGGCCGATCTTCTCGCCGTTGTAGGCATACCAGGCGCCGGACTTGTCGATGAACTTGTGCTCGACGCCCAGCTCGATGATCTCACCCTCGCGCGAGATGCCTTCCCCATAGAGGATATCGAAGTGGGCTTCGCGGAAGGGCGGCGCCACCTTGTTCTTGACGACCTTGACCTTGGTCTCGTTGCCGATGACCTCGTCGCCCTTCTTGATCGCGCCAGTGCGGCGGATGTCCATGCGCACCGAGGCGTAGAACTTGAGTGCGTTGCCGCCGGTCGTCGTTTCGGGGTTGCCGAACATCACGCCGATCTTCATGCGGATCTGGTTGATGAAAATGACCAGCGTGTTGGTGCGCTTGATGTTGGCGGTGAGCTTGCGCAGCGCCTGGCTCATCAGCCGCGCTTGCAAGCCGGGCAGCTGGTCGCCCATTTCGCCCTCGATTTCCGCCTTCGGCACCAGCGCGGCGACCGAGTCGATGACGATCAGGTCGACACCGCCGGAGCGCACCAGCATGTCGGCGATTTCGAGGCCCTGCTCGCCGGTGTCGGGCTGGGAAATCAGCAGGTCGGGCACATTGACGCCCAGCTTGCCGGCATAGACGGGGTCGAGGGCGTTCTCGGCGTCGATATAGGCGGCGGTACCGCCGAGCTTCTGCACCTCGGCGACCACTGAGAGGCAGAGCGTCGTCTTGCCCGAGGATTCGGGGCCGTAGACCTCGACCACGCGGCCGCGCGGCAGGCCGCCGATGCCAAGTGCGATGTCGAGTCCGAGCGAACCGGTCGAAACCGACTGCAAGTCGTTCTCGATCTGGCCCTCGCCCATCTTCATGATGGAGCCCTTGCCGAACTGCTTTTCGATCTGCGCCAGCGCGGCTTGCAGCGCCTTGGCCTTGTTTTCTTCCATTCTTGTTCCTTCCCAAGTTTGTTTGGATTATGGCATGTTTCTTGCGCGCTCAATCAAGCCGCGCAGCGCATGAATGACCGATTGCCGGCGGATCGCCTCGCGGTCGCCATCGAAAAGTCGGCGCTCGCAGGACGGCATTTCTCCAGTCCTGCACCAACCGAAGCAGACGGTGCCGACCGGCTTCTCCAGCGAGCCGCCCGACGGCCCGGCGATTCCGGTAATCGACAATGAAATCATGGCCTTGGAGTTTATGAGCGCACCGGCAGCCATTTCACTTGCGGTTTCGAGACTGACGGCGCCATGGGTTTCTATGGTGATCATTCGTACACCAAGCATATCCGCTTTTGCGGCGTTTGCATAGGTGACGAAGCCGCGGTCGAACCAGGCGGAACTCCCCGCAGTGTGCGTGATCACTTGTGCTGCCCAACCGCCGGTACAGGATTCGGCGGTGGCGACAAGCAGACCGCGGGCGCGGCAGACCTGCCCAAGTTCTTCGGAAAGCCTGACCAGATCGCTATCCATCAGAACAGCGCGTCGACAATCGCCTTGAACAGCGCCAAAGTCAGCACGGTGTATCCAGCGGCGATCACGTCGTCCATCATGACGCCGAAACCGTTCTTGACCTGTTCGTCGAAGTAATTCGCCGGTGGCGGTTTCATGATGTCGTAGAAGCGGAACCAGAGGAAGGCGGCGAGCTGCCAGAGCCAGCCGGCTGGCGTCAGCAGCAGGACAGCCCAGAAGGGTACGATCTCGTCCCAGACGATGCTGCCGTGGTCGGTGACGCCGAGCGCCCGCCCGGTAATGTGGCAGGCGGTGACGCCAAGCGCGAATGCCAGCAGCAGGAAGACGGCGAGGGCGAAATCGTCGGGAAACAGGCCGCGCAGCAGCGGAAAGGTGAGCCACGCGAACAGCGTGCCGGCCGTGCCGGGCGCGAAGGGCGACAGACCGCTGCCGAAGCCGCAGGCGATCAGATGCGCCGGATGGCGGAACAGGAAAGACGTGGGCGGTGCGGACGCCTTGGCCATGGTGAATTACGCGAAGTGGTCGAAGCCGCGCCGTGCAATCTCGACCGGCTGGCCGGCAGCGTCGAAGACGGACAATTGCCCTGCCGGCCCCGCTTCCGTCTTGCCGATGCAGGTCAGCGGCAGGTCGAGTTCCCGGGAAAGTTCGACGATCTGCGCATGAACCATCGCCGGCGCGGTGAACACCAGTTCATAATCGTCGCCGCCGGCGAGGTAGGCCTCGCGTTCGAAACCCGGCGCCGGCAGGAGGTCAAGCTGCAAGGTCGCCGCCAGGCTGGAGGCTTCGAGCAGATGGCCGAGGTCGGCCAGCAGGCCGTCGGAGACGTCGATTGCCGCCGAA
>Ga0172372_10005370_pt1 | contig 17830 bp, 12 predicted proteins | sample LakKiv5m_2_FD_114544 | JGI IMG/M metagenome (GOLD analysis project Ga0172372, IMG submission 114544) | Freshwater microbial communities from Kabuno Bay, South-Kivu, Congo - kab_092012_9.5m | ecosystem: Environmental > Aquatic > Freshwater > Lake | place: Democratic Republic of the Congo...
CTCGAGGGCGGCGACGATGTGGACCGGCAGGAACACGAGCCCGGCGACGTCGGAGACCTTGCCCGTCACGACCGACCACGGGGTGCCGCGGGCGAGCGCCTTGAAGACGTGGTCGTTGGCGATCAGGAGCGCGAGGCTCGCGATGACGACGGGGTCGAGCAGCCCCCCTCCGGCGCCGGCATCACCGCGCGGGCGCGGGCCCTGAGGGGCGGGGTCGGGGGTGACGTCCACGTGGTGAGCCTGACGGCCCGGGGGACCGACGGGAAGCCCGGCCCCGCTTTGCTTCGCTGGCGTCCGCGTCATGCTCGACGCCATGAGCCGCCACGACCCCACCGCGCTGAGCCTCCGCCTCGCGCGCCGCGTTCGCGCCCTGCGCGCCCAGCGCGGCCTCACGGTGCGTGACGTGAGTGAGCGCAGCGGGCTGTCGCCGCGGCTGCTGGCGCTCGTCGAGGCCGGCCACGCCAACCCCACGTTGTCGTCGCTGGGCGACCTCGCCGTCGCCCTGCAGGTGGACATCAGCGACCTCGTCAGCGCCGAGCGGCAGCGACCGGTGGCCCTGCTCGGCCTGCGCGGCGCCGGCAAGTCGAGCGTCGGCCGCGTCCTCGCCGATCGCCTCGGTTGGGGCTTCGTCGAGCTCGATCGCCGCATCGAGCAGGAGAGCGGCCTGAGCCTGACGGCCCTCTTCGAACTGCACGGCGAGCAGCACGTGCGTTCCCTCGAGGGGCGCGTCCTCGCCGCCGTGCTCGCCGAGCCGCCGTCGGTGATCGCCTGCGGTGGTGGCCTCGTGACGTCGACGGAGACGTGGGCCCACCTGCGCACGCGGGCCATCACGGTGTGGCTGAAGGCCACGCCGCAGGAGCACTGGGATCGCGTGCGCGCCCAGGGTGATGAGCGGCCGATGGCGCAGCGCTCCTCGGCGCGCACCGAGCTCGACGCGCTGTGGGCGGCGCGGGCGCCGCTGTACGCGCAAGCCGCGCTGCACGTCGACACAAGCAGCCACGACATCGACGGCGTCGTCCGCATCGTCGCCGACGCCGTCAAGGCCGCCAGCGACGCCGAGCAGGTTGCGGAATAGGGGCGCGACGGCCTGAACGCCTATTTGTGGTACGGCCCGCCGCGCGCGATCTCGCTCGCGCGATAGAGCTGCTCGGCGAGGACGCAGACGGCGAGCCGGTGCGCGAACGTCAGCGGCGACAGCGACCAGCAGGCGTCGGCGACACCGCGAACGCGGGGGTGCAGCCCCGTCGCCCCGCCAATGAGGAACGCCACCGGGCGGCCCCGGGCGATGAGGCCCTCGACGCCGGCGGCAAACGCCTCCGACGACGGATGCACGACGCCGGTCGGGTCAAGGGCCACCCGCGAGCAGCCGTCCGAGGCGGCGAGGAGCGCGTCGGCCTCGAGGGCCCGGACGACGTCGTCGACGGCCCCCTTGCCCCGCTTCGTCGGCTTCAGCTCGACGAGGCCGGCGTCGTAGCGGCGGCCACAGCGCGCGAGGTAGTCGGCGGCCGCCGCCTGCAGGGGATCGCGGGCGTCGCCGCCGAGGAAGATGACGCGGATGCGCATGTCAGCGGGCCCCCGGCGCGGTCATGGTGGTCGGCGTCGTCGACGAAGCGGCCATGCGGGCAGCCTGTCAGAACGGCGGGGGCGCGCCAGCGGGTGGGTGCCTCGCCCGCGGCACGCCGGGCGTCGCAGGCGGAGGTCGTGGTAGCAGGCTCGACGACCCCGATGAGGCCCCCCATGGCGGAACACGCGCTCAGCAACGACGACCTCGCGCCCACGCGCCCCGACCAGCGGACCTGGTCGACGCTGCACATCGCGGCCCTGTGGGTCGGCATGGCCGTCTGCATCCCGACCTACACCCTCGCCTCCGGCCTCGTCGCCAAGGGCTGGTCCTGGCAGGCCTCCGTCGGCGCCATCGCGCTCGGCAACATCGTCGTGCTCCTGCCGATGGTGCTCAACGCCCACGCCGGCACCCGCTACGGCATCCCCTTTCCCGTCCTCGTGCGGGCGAGCTTCGGTGTGCGCGGCGCGAACCTGCCGGCGCTCCTGCGGGCCTTCGTCGCCTGCGGTTGGTTCGGCATCAACACCTACATCGGCGGCACGGCGATGGCGCAGGTGGTGCGCGCGTTGTTCCTCGACGGTGCCGGCCCCGGCGCCCGCCTGCCCATCCTCGGCGTCGAGCCCCTCGAGCTCGTGTGCTTCCTCGTGTTTTGGGCGCTCCAGCTCGCGATCCTCCTGCGCGGCATCGACAGCATCAAGGTGCTCGAGACGTGGAGCGCGCCCTTCCTCATCTTCGTCGGCGTCGCCCTGCTCGCCTGGGCCATCGGCAAGACGGGCTCGTTCGGCGCGCTGCTCGAGAACCCGCCGGCGGACCCGACGAAGCCCGCCGGCGACGTCGGCGCCGTCCTTGGCGCCGGCCTCACCTCGGCGGTGAGCTTCTGGGGCACCCTCGCCCTCAACATTCCGGACTTCTCGCGCTTCGCCCGCAGCCAGAAGGACCAGATCGTCGGCCAGGCCCTCGGCCTGCCCCTCACGATGGCCTTCTTCGCCTTCATCGGCGCCGTCGTCACCAACGCCACGATGCTCATCTTCGGCGAGCGCATCGCCGACCCCGTCGCCCTGCTGGGCCGCATCGGTGGCTCGATGACGACGGTGGTGGCGATGATCGCCCTGCTCATCGCGACCCTCACCACCAACGTCGCCGCCAACATCGTCGGCCCCGCCAACGACTTCTCCAACGTCGCGCCGTCGCGCATCTCGTTTCGCACAGGCTGCATCATCACGGCCATCGTCGGCCTCGTCATCATGCCGTGGCGCCTCTACAACGACGCCGGCGCCTACCTCTTCACGTGGCTGCTCGGCTACGGCGCGATGCTCGGCTCCGTCGGCGGTGTGATGATCGTCGACTACTGGATCATCCGCCGGCAGAAGCTCGACGTCGACGACCTCTACCGCCACGACGGCGTCTACCGCTTCGTGGCGGGCTGGAACCCGGTGGCGGTGGTGGCCCTGCTGTGCGGCATCGCGCCGAACCTGCCGGGCTTCCTCGGCGCCCTCGGCGTCGTCGAGGTCGGGCCCTTCTGGCAGGGCATCTACCAGTGGGCCTGGTTCGTGGCCTTCTTCTGCGCCGGCGTCGTCCACCTCGTCGGCAGCACCATCCCTGGAGGGAAGCGGGCATGAGCGACGACGGCGACGTCCTCGACACCCTCGTCAAGCAGTTCACCGATCCGCTCGCCTGCCTGCGTGAACTCATCCAGAACGCGGTGGACGCCGGCTCCGACGTCGTCGAGGTGCGCGCCTTCCGCGACGGCGACCACGGCGTGCTCGAGGTCCAGGATCACGGCGAGGGCATGGACAAGGCCGTCATCGAGCAGAAGCTCGTGCGGCTGTTCTCGTCGAGCAAGGACGGGGATCTCACCAAGATCGGCAAGTTCGGCATCGGCTTCGTCAGCGTCTTCGCCCTCGACCCGGCCATCGTCTGCGTCGACACGGCCCGGGCCGGCGAGCGCTGGCGCGTGCTCTTCCACCGTGATCGCACCTGGACCCGCGCCGCCCTCGACGAGCCCATGGAGGGCACCCGCGTCCGCCTCTACGTCGAGCGGGACCCGGCGGCGTTCGCCCGCCTCACGCGCGACGCCGAGGCCGCCGTCCGCAAGTGGTGTCGCTTCCTCGAGGCCGAGGTCCTCTTCGACGGCGAGCCCATCAACGAGCCCCTCGCGGTGAAGGGCTGCCACCTCACCGCCCGCCACGACGACGGCGAAGGCACCGTCGTGATCGTCGGCCTCGGCGGCGACGGCACCGTGGGCTTCTACAACAAGGGCCTCACGCTGCTCGAGGCGAGCACCTGGCCCGACCTGCCACCAGGCGTCTCGGTGGTGCTGTCGTCCCGCTGGCTGGAGCACACGCTCACCCGCGACTCGATCGTCAAGGACGCCCACTACGAGAAGGCCATCACCGTGGCCCGCCGCCTCGTCGACGACGAACTGGAGCCCGCAGCCCGCGCGGCCCTCGCCGAGGCGACGCCCGAGCGCCGCAGCGCCCTGTGGTCGTGGCTGGCCGGACGCGCCGACCGGCGCCTCCGCAAGGAGGCCTTCCTCGTCGACGTCACGGGCCGGGCCTGGTCCCCGCGCGACCTGCAGAAGTCGCCGCCCCTCGTCGTGCTCGCGGGCTCTCCGTCGGCAGAGAAGGTCGCGCGGGCCGTCGCCGCCACCGGCGCCGTCGTGCTGCCCCTCAACCCCGGTCACGCCGACGGCGACCGCGACAGCCTCGCCGCCCTCATCGAGTGTCCGGCCTCCGCGCTCGTCGACGTCGAGAGCGCCTGGGTCGCTGCCGAGCCCGTCGACAGCGCCCGCGCCGCCCGCGCCGCCCGGCTCGCCGAGCAGACGGCCGCGCTCCTCGACGCCGCCGGCGCCCGCCACCCCGTCATCGTCGCGAGCATCATGGGGGCGCAGTGCCGCTCCCGCCTCGCCTTCGTCGTCGAGGGCGGCTTCGCGCTGCGCGACGGCGGCCCGACCGCCGTCCCCACGACCCCGCCGGCGCCCGGCCGCCTCGGGCGTCGCAGCACGGCGTTCCTTATCGACGTCGACCACACCGAGTTCACGCCGCTGCTGGAGCTGGCCGCGACCCAGACCGCGCTCGCCGCGCTGGTGCTCGCCCGGCTGCTCCTGCCGCCGTCGCCCGGCGAGAAGGTCAACACCGCCCTCTCGGCGGCGGCCTGGGCCCTGCACGACACCGTCGACGTCCGGGATGGAGGTGTTCGATGAGTGACCTCGCAGGACGGCTCCTCGCGGGCCAGCGCGTCGAGAAACAGGGTGGCTTCACCGTCGACGTCGACAAGGCGAAGACGAAGCTGGAGCGCTTCCGCCTCGCGAACCCGATCTTCTTCAGCGTCGAGCTCGTGCAGGCGGCGGTCCTGTCGGGGGCGACCCGCGTCGACATCCATGTCGACGCCGACGACTTCTCGCTGGTGTTCGAGGCGACGCGGCCGCTCGGGCCCGACGACCTCGCCGACCTCGAGAGCGCGGTGCTCGTCCGCGGGCCCCAGGCCCACCCGGCGCGGCTGCAGCTGGCCCTCGCGACGTCGGCCGCCCTGTCGCTGCGCCCGCGCCGCCTCACGTTCGTCGGCAACGGCGCCACGCTTGGCATCAGCGGCGAGCGCACCACCGTCACGCCGTCGGCGCCGACGACGACGATGCGCTTCGAAATGAGCGAGAGCTTCCGGATGCAGCACGTCGGGGAGTTCTTCTCGGGCCTCGTCGGCCGGACCCCGGAGGAGACGCTGCTGCGCGAGCGCTGTCGCTACGCCGGCGTCGACATCGTCGTGAACGGCCGCAAGGTGAGCGGCGGCCCGTGGCCGGGGAGCCCGGCCATCGACCTCGTCGGCCAGGGCCAGCGCGGCGCCGTCGGCTTCCTGCCGGATCCCCACGCGGCCTCACAGCTCTACCTGCTGCGCGCCGGCGTGCTGCAGGAGCAGATCCCGTGGGCCGAGGCGACGAAGCGCCCCATCCCGAGCGGCGTCTTTGGCGTCGTCGACGGCGAGCACCTGCCGCGCGACGCGAGCTTCACGAAGTTCGTACGCGGCAAGGAGTTCCGCGCTCTCGTCGATGGCCTCGAACGTCCCCTCGGGCACCTCTCGCCCCTCCTCGAGGCCGACATCCTCGCCGAGAACCCCATCGCCCTCGAGCGGGCCATCGCCCTCGCCTGCCACGCCGGCGCGCGCGTCTTCCTCAAGGAGCACCAGGTGCTCGCCGCGGCGCCGCTGCTCCGTGACCCCGTCGGCCGCCCCCTCTCGCTGAAGACCCTGAAGGAGCAGAAGACCCGACGCGGCACGGTGCTCGTCCGTCGCTCGCGGGAGCGCCTCGAGCCCGATCTCCTCGAGGACGACGTCATCGTGCAGATCCGCGGCCCCGCTGACGAGCAGCTCGTCACCGCCAGCGGGGTGCCGACCGCCGATGGCGACGCCATCCTCGCCGGCCGCCAGGAGCGGCGCGGCCGCTACCACGACTTCAAGAACCGCATCGGTCCGGCCGCCATCGACGAGCCGTGCGTGCGTCGAATCGTCGTGCGGCGTGAGGGCATGAGCATCGAGCTCGGCCTCCGCCGCGGCGGCACCAGCGACGCCATCCTGCACGTGGTCGTCGACGGCAACCTGCTCGTCACGCTGCGCCGGCCGCTGCCGGTGCCGCGTCTCACGATCCTGCTCTCCGGCCCCTTCGCGCCGTCAGCGCGCTACGACGACGTCGTCCGCGACGCCACCTTCGCCGGCGCCCTCGCCCACGCCATCGCCGCCCTGCCGACGCTGCTCGATGGGCCGTGGACGCGCGGCGAGCGCGACGACGCCGGCCTGCGCGACGCGCTGCTGCCCCTGCTCGCCACCAGCCTCGACGGCGACGTCGTCCGGCGCGCGGCCGCCGAGGCCTTCGCGATCCCCGGCCCGCGCCGACGGGACCTGCCGACCCTCGCGCTGAGCGGCCCGTCGGCCCACGGCGTCGTCGAGTATCCGCTCATCCCGCTCTTTCCGCGCGGCACCGTGAGCCTCGCCGCGCTGCGGGAAGGCGAGGGCCCCCTCGGCATCGTGCCACCCGATGCGCCCTCGTTCCGTCCATCGACGAAGGAGACGGTCGTCGCCGGCGACGTCCTGCTCGCCGTGCTCAAGCGGGCCCTGGCCCACCGCCAGCTCGTGCCACTCGACGACGAGGCCGATCAGGAGCGCCGCCGCCTGCAGATCCTGCAACGGCCGGTCGTGCCGCGGCACGTCGACGGCGTCGTGGCCCAGGTGCCGCTCGACGAGATCGTCGAGCGCGGCGCCGACCGGCTCCGTCGCGTCGGCTTCATCGGCTTCATTCCGGTCGAAGACGGCAGCGGCACGCGCCTGCGCCTGTTCTATCGGGGGCGGCTCCTGCAGGACCGCTTCCTGCCCGGGCCCATCCCCGGCCTCGTCGCCGTCGTCGACGACGAGTCGGTGCATTTCACGGCCGACCTGCGCGCACAGGACATCCAGCCCTTCGCCGCCCGCGCCGTCGCCGCCCTCCCCGACCTCGTGGCCCGCCTCGCCGGGCAGCGCGCTGCCGCCGGCTGGCTCCTTGCCCGTCGCCTCGTCACGATCGCGTTCCCTGTCGACGCCGCCACGACGTGCTGGCAGGCCCTCGCCCGCAGCGCCGGCAAGCACGCGAGCGAGGCCTGGACGGCGATCCTCGAGCAGGCCGACCGCATCGAGCCCCGCCGGCTCGACGACGTCTTCGGCCGTCTGGCGACCCAGAAGACCACGCCGTCGGCCCAGGGCCTGCTGGCCCTCGCCCCCGCCTCCCGCGCCGCCGCCGGTCACGTCGCGGTTCTCGCCCCCGCCGTCGTGCACCCCGCGGGCCTCGTGAGCGGCCTGCTCGCCGGGTTCCGCCTCGGCGAGCTCGAGCTCTCCCGCCTCGCGGGCGGCGTCGTCTCCCTCGCCGCGCTCGTGCAGCAGGGCAGGGTCCGCATCGCCAGCCGCGGCGGCACGAGCCTCGCCGGCTTCGACGATGTCGTGGTCGCCGAGGCCGACGCCGCCCTTGTCCTGCGCCGCCTCGGCGTCGAGGTGGAGGACGTCGACGAGGCGCTGCAGCTGGCCCGGGCCCGCCACGCCTTCGAGGCCCGGGCGACCCGCACGACCGCCCTGCCCGCCGATGTCACCGCGATCGCCCGCCTCGAGATCGACGACGAGGACTGCCGCGGCGTCGTCGCCCTCCTCGCCGATCCACCGCTGATGTCGCCGCGTGCCACGGTGGAGCTGCTCTACGAGGGGCGCGCCCTCACGCGCCTCGACCTCGGCGACCAGGTCGGCGTGGCGACCTTTGCGATCCTCGACACGACGGCGGTGTCTCCGAACGCCGACTTCACCGGCATCGTCAACGACAAGCAGCGCGAGGCCCTGATCGCCCGCGTCCGCTCCGCCGTCGTCGAGCTGTGCCTGTCTCTCGGCCGCGCCGCACCCGATGAGCGTCCCGCCGGCAGCCGCGCCCGTCTCCTCGAGTACCTTGCCCGCGATCGCAAGCGCGCCAGCGAGGTCCGTGCCGGAGAGACGCTGCGTCGCGCCGGCCTCTTGATCGACATCACCGGCGCCCCCGTCGACCTGGCCACCCCGACCAAGAAGCAGCCCCTGCCGATCCTCACGCGACCGTTGCGGGGACGTCCCGCCGCCTGGACCCACGCCGTCGTCGTCGAGGACGCCGCCGAGCGGGCCCTGCTCGATCGCATCGTGCCGACGGTGATCGTCGACCAGCAGTGGCTTGCCGAGGTCGAGGCCGACGAGCGCCGGGCCCGCCTGCCACCCCTGCCGGACCTCGACGACGAGCCGGCCCTGCATCGGCGCACCGCGCGCCTCGGCCAGACCCGCCTCTCGCTCATCATCCCCGACCCGTTGCCGGCGCGCGCCCGCCTCTCCGTCGGCGACGACGGCCTCCTCGTCGACGTCTACCAGCCGATCCCGTCCTGGCTGCCGTGGACGGGCGTCATCGAGGGCGACAGCGTCGTCGAGGGCTGGCGGCGCGCCCGCATCAGCGACAACATGCAGCGGGCCGTGCGCCGGGAGGGCGCCGCCCTGTGGAGCGGCGCCCTCGCGAGCTGGCGCAGCGGCAAGGGCCTCGACGCCGACGAGCGGGAGTCGCTGCGGCGCGCCCTCCTCGTGGCGCTGACGCGCCTGCTGCAGGCCGACGCCGCCGCTCTTGTCGCCGAGGAACTCGCCCTGCGCAGCGCCCTGCGCTCGCTGGCCCTGCTGCCTCTCGCGACCGGCGGCATGATGAGCGTCGACGACGCCGTGCACGCGCGCCCCGAGGAGCACGTCGGCTTCCTCATCGACCTCGGCGTCCTCGACAAGAAGGCCCTGCAGCGCCCGAAGCCGCCGCCGGAGCCGGCCCCCGCACCGCCGCCGCCCGTCGACATCGCCCCGGCGAAGCCCGCCGAGCCGGCCGCCCCGCCGCCGCCGCCGCCCCCCCCGAGCCCCGCCGAGCGCCTGCAGGAGCGCCTCGTCGCCGAGCTGCGGGTGGTGCGGCGCAGCGCTCCGCTCCTGCTGTCGGACACCGAGCTGCAGCGGCTGCGGGTGGCGAGCGGCCAGGGCAAGAGCCTCGTCGACCACCGCGACGGCGTCGTCGTCGTCGACGCCACCCACCCGGTGGCGGTGGCCGCCCTCGCGTCGCCGGTGGCGCTGATGATCGTGGCCAGCGCCGCCGTGGCCGCCCTCAACGGCGCCCTCGAGACCGTCACCGACGACGAGGAGCGGGGGCTGCTCGTCGCCCTCGCCCGGCACGCCCGCACCATTGACGCGCGGTCACGTACCGACGACAACGCCGCCGATGTCGTTCGGTGATCGTCCTCGTCGCTCGCCCCTGCCCTTCATCCTCCTCGGCCTCCTCGTCGTGGGCGCCGGCGTGGGCGTCGCCGTCTGGAGCGCCGGCGTCGTCGGCGATCCGGTCACCCTCGAGGTGACGGCCCCGGCCGCCGTCGGCCAGGCCGGCGAGGTCGTCGTCGTCGCGAAGGAGCCCAGGCGCGGCATCGTCGACGTCGTCGTCGAGATCAGCGGCCCGGGTGTGCCGACGACGACCCTCGCCGAGGTCCACGACGCCCCGCCGGCCCGCGCCTGGGATGCCCCCGGTCGCGCCGAGGCCCGGCTCGCCGCGCCCATCGGCAAGACCGTCTGGCCGGAGCTCAAGGAGGGCACCCTCACCGTCGTCGTGAAGGCCACCAGCGCCGGCAGCTGGTGGAAGACGCCGGAGCCCGTCGAGGTGAAGCGCGAGATCGCTGTGCGGCTCACGCCCCCGACGGTGTCGCCGATGTCGTCGTTCGTGCACGTCGCCCAGGGCGGCGCCGAGGCCCTCGTCTACGAGGTGGGGCCGACGTCGAAGCGCGATGGCGTCGTCGTCGAGCGCGTCGACGGCAGCGCGCCGTGGGTCTTTGTCGGCAGCCCCTTCCCGGGTGGCCCGGCCAACAAGCGCCTCGTGCTCTTCGCCGTCCCCTACGACGACGAGGGCCCCGAAGACGCCGTGCGTGGTCGCGTGAAGGTCTTCGCCGAAGACGAGGTCGGCAACCGCGCGACGACGACGTTCATCCACAAGTTCTTCCCGCGGCCGATGCCGAAGGACCAGATCGTGCTGAAGGACGCCTTCCTCACGAAGGTCACCTCGGAGATCTACGCCCAGACCCCGGACCTCGCGAAGAGCGGCGACGCCCTCGCCGACTACCTCGTCGTCAACCGCGAGCTGCGCAAAAAGAACAACGCCGCGCTCGTCGAGTTGGCGACGCGTTCGGCGCCGCAGTTCCTGTGGAAGCAGACCTTCCAGCCCTTCGACAACGCGAGCATCAAGGGCGCCTTCGCCGACCGCCGCACCTACACGTACAACGACGCCGTCGTCGACACCCAGGACCACCTGGGCTTCGACCTCGCCCGCGTCGAGCGCTCACCGGTCAACGCCGGCAACGACGGCGTGATCATGCAGGCCGGCTACTTCGGCATCTTCGGCAACTGCGTCGTCATCGACCACGGCTACGGTCTGATGACCCTCTACGCCCACCTCTCGAGCATCGATGTGAAGGTCGGCGACGCCGTCACCCGCGGCCAGGTGATCGGCAAGACCGGCGCGACGGGCCTCGCGGGCGGCGACCACCTCCACTTCACGACCCTGCTGCATGGCTACGCGGTGAACCCCATCGAGTGGTGGGATGGCCACTGGATCGCCGACCGCCTCAAGCTGAAGCTCGGTGAGGCCCTGCCGTGGGTCGAGAGCGCCGACGACGCCACCCTGCCCGGCGGCCGCCGCAAGCGCCGCTGACGCCCGCGTGGTGCGGCGGACGGGGTGGGAGCGCTGGCCATTTTTTTGCGATGTGTGATCGCAGGTCGGATGCTGGCGCCGTGATGCGACACACGTCCCCCAAGCGCCCTGTCCGCCTCCACCGCTTCTCCGCCCAGGAGACCCCCTGGGCCACAAAGATGTGGCGGCGCGCCCAGAAGCTCCCGCTCGTCGTTCCGCTGTGCGCCGGCCTCACAATGGCCGGCCTGCTCGACGCCGTCCTCCCCGACGCCGTCGCCGCCGACGCCGCCGTCCGCGTGGCCCGCGGTCCGGTGGGAGATGTCGACGCCGCACCCACCGCGCCCGACACCGCCGCCGATGTCGCCGATGTCGCTGCCGTCGCCGTCGTCGCCCCCGCCGCCCCCGCCGCGGCGGCCGTCGCCGCGCCGGCCGTGGCGCCGGCGGCGATCGCCCCCACCACCGCACCGGTGGCCGCGCCCGCCGCGCCGGTGGCCCCCGTCGCCGCGGCTCCTGCCCCTGCGCCGACGTCGACGGCGGCGCGCGCACCGGCGGCGGCGTCGACGCGCGACGCGAAGCTCGAGGCGCTGCTCGAGGGCATGCTGCAGCAGGGTCAGACGCCCTACAGCGCGGTCGTCGTCATGGAGGCCGCCACCGGCCGCGTCGTCGCCATCGCCGAGCACTCGACGCGCGGGACGTCCGAGGGCCTCGCCCTGCGGCCCATCGCCCCCGCCGCCAGCGTCTTCAAGGTCGTCACGACGTCGGCGCTGCTCGAGGCCGGCGTGCCCGCCAACGAGAAGGTCTGCTTCCACGGCGGCAAGACCCGCATGAACCCGAAGCTGCTGCAGGACTCCCGCCGGGACAACACCTGCGTGACCCTCGGCGACGTCATCCCGAAGTCGGCCAACGTCGCTGCCGCCAAGCTCGCGACGCTGCACCTCACGCCCGACCAGCTCCGCGATCACGCCGGCCGCTGGGGCTTCGGCCAGACGCTGGGCGTGAAGGGCCTCGTGCCGTCGACGGCGCGCATCCCCGACGAGCCGTTCTCCTTTGCCGAGGCCGCCGCCGGCTTTGGCGACGTGAAGATCTCCGCGATGCACGGCGCGGTCCTCGCCGCCGTCGTCGCCAACGGCGGCCACCTCGTGACGCCGACGACGTCGCTGGACGCGTCGCCGCGCCAGAGCCGCGTCATCGACGCCCCCGCCGCGAAGGCCCTGCGCCGCATGATGACCGAGACCGTGACGAGCGGAACCGGCCGCCGCGCCTTCCACCAGGGCCCGAAGCTCGGCGTGAGCGCAGGCGGCAAGACGGGCTCGCTCACGGACTACTCGACCGGCCTCGACACGTCGTGGTTCGTAGGCTTCGCCCCCGCCGAGGCCCCTGAGTACGTCGTCTCCGCCGTCGTCGTGAACACCGCGAAGTGGCACATCAAGGCGCCGTGGCTCGCGAAGGAGAGCCTGCGCCACACCTTCAAGGTGCGCGGCGGCAGCACGAAGGGCGATCGCGTCGCGGCCCGCTGAAGACGGCGACGACGACGACGACGACGCAGTGGTCACCACGAGAGAGCGCCCCGATCGGGGCGCTCTTTGCGTCGACGGGGCTCATCGCCCCGGCTCGGCCGGGTCGAGCAGCGGTGGCGGCGAGGCGGCGTCGGACGGATCGGCCGGGGACGTCGTCGTCGGCGGCGTCGACGTCGGAAGCGGCGGCGGCGGCGGCGGCGCCTTCGGCGGCGGCGGCCCCCGCCCGATCTGCGCCCGGACGTCGGCGACGTGGGCCCGCAGGGCGGTGGCGTAGAGGTCGCTCCAGCGGCCCTCCTCGCTCAGGGCCACGAAGTACTGCGCGCTCGACTGGCCGATGTTGAGGGCCAGGCCACCAAGCAGCGCACCGATGAAGACGGCGCCGGTGACGTAGCTCGGCGAGAAGATGAAGAAGATGGAGGAGATGCCGGCGGTGACGTCGAGAACGGTGCCGCCGATGCCCATGCCGGTGACGAGGGCGTGCTCGACGCCGTCGTCGATGTTGCCGGTGACGGGCGCGCTCTTCACGACGGTGCCATCCGGCAGCGTCGACGTGAGGCCGATCGTCATCTCCTTCCACGTGCCGAGCTGCAGCGCCGACGGCGAGGCGAGGTCGAAGGTGACGATGGTGCGGGCCGGCGGCGCCATCTCGTCGGTGCCGAGGCTCTCGTTGAGCGCGCTCGCGGTGTAGTTGGCGACCTCGCGCTGCCAGGCGCGCGACGGCGACACCGGCATGCCCGGCTCACGGATCTGGATCTCCTCGCCGTCGAAGCGCAGCCCCGGCAGGGCCTCGCCGTCACGCGCGAGCGGGGAGCTCGGCCGGGTGGGCCGCACGATGGTGGTGCACGCCGCCGCCTGCAGGGCGACAACGACCACGACGAAGGCACGCAGGATGGACATCGGCCTCACGATACCTCTCCCCTGACGACCTCGCTCGCGCGAGCGCCGCCTGCTATCACCCTTGTCATGGGCTTCATGGAACGCCTCGGCAAGGTGGTGCGCGCCGAGATCTCGGCCATCACGCACGCGGGCCAGCGCCGCTCGACCGTCCCGCAGGCGGCGACGACGACGCCCCCGGGCGCCGCCACCACGCCGCCGACCCGCACTCCCCTCGTCACCGACGTCGACGGCGCCCTCCGGGTCCTCGAACTCACGGGCGAGCCGACCCTCGACGTGGTGCGCCAGCGCGCCCACGAGCTCGCCCGCCACTACCACCCGAAGACGACGTCGAGCGACGCCGAGGAGGCGCGCGCGGCCCGCCTCGTCGTGCAGGCCCTCACCGAGGCGCTCGAGATCCTCGAGGAGCACCTGCTGCCGGTGGCGCCGGTGCCGCCGTCGACGCCGCCGACCCTCGTCATCGACCCCTGAGGTCGTCGTCGCCGGCACCGGCGTCGGCAGCGTCTTCGAGGTCGTCGATGGCCTCGTCGCCGGCGGCCTCCAGCGCATCGAGCTCCCCGCCGGCTTCGTCGGCCCCCCCGTCCGTGCCCTCGTCGGCGGCGTCGACGTCCTCGCCGGGCGCCGGGCCCGTGAGGGCCTCCTTGATGCGGGCGGCGAGGGCCGGCCCCACGCCCGAGACGGCGGCGATGGCGGCGACGTCGGCGTCGGCGACGCCCTCGGTGCTGCCGAACGTCTTGAGCAGGGCCTTGCGGCGCGTGGGGCCCACGCCGGGGATCTCCTCGAGGACCGAGCGCAGCGTGCGCGCCTTGCGGCGGTTGCGGTGGGCCGTGATCGCGAAGCGGTGGGCCTCGTCGCGCAGCTGCTCCACGAGGAAGCGCTCCGGTGTGTGGGGCCGCAGCACGAGCGGGTCCTTCGCGCCGGGCACGAACAGGCGCTCCGGGCTCATCTGCAGCGCGTCGTCGTCGGTGGCGAGGCCGGCGCGGTCCTCGCGGGGCGTCGCCGGGCGCGCGCCCCGCTTGCGGTTCGTCGTGTTGAATGTGCGGGCCTTGGCGATCGAGCACAGCCCCACCACCGCCTTCGCCGGCCCCTCCGCCCCCACCGACGGACCGACGCCCACGCCAACGGCGTTGGCGATGCGCACGCCGGCGTCCGCGAAGGCGGCGATGGCGGCGTTGAGCTGGCCCTTGCCGCCGTCGACGATGATCAGGTCCGGCAGGTCCCCCTGCTCGAGGCCACGCCGCAGCCGCCGGCCGATGGCCTCGTGCAACATGGCGAAGTCGTCGGTGCCCTCGATGGTCTTGATGTTCATGCGCCGATAGCGCGACTTGTCGGCGGCGCCGTCGACGAAGCAGACCTGGCTCGCCACGGCGTCGGTGCCCTGGAACAGCGAGATGTCGAAGCACTCGATGACCCGCGGCGCCACCTTCAGCTGCAGTCGCTCCTGCAGGGCCTCGAGGCCCGCCCGACGTGTCTCCCGACGACGGACCCGCTCATCGGCCTGCATCGTCGCGTTCTTCTGCGCGATCTCGAGCAGCTGGTTCTTGCGCCCGCGCTGCGGCACCTTCACGTCGACGCGGCGGCCGCGCCGATCCGAGAGCACCTCGGCGAGGGCCTGCAGCCCGTCGCCAAGATCGACGCCCAGCAGCACCTCGTCGGGGATGCCGGCCGGCTCCGTCGCCTCGTAGGTCGCCAGGAGGAACGACGACACCAGCTCCTCCGTGGGGAACTCGGCGCGGTCGAAGTCGAAGACGTCGACGCCCTGCATGCGGCCATCCCGCACCGGGACCCGCGTGAGGACGAGCAGGCTGCCGCGGCGGTCGACGCCCCAGACATCCTGATTGGCCTGCTTGTCGACGTCGGTGACGACCTGCTCGTCGAGGGCGGTGCCGATCGCTGCGAGCTGGTCGCGCAGCCGGGCCGCCTGCTCGAAGTCCTCGGCGTCGGCGCGCTCCAGCATGCGGGCCTTCAGCCGCTCCGCCAGCTCGCTGCGGCGCCCGGCGAGAAACAGCGCCGCGTCCTGCAGCTGCTCGGTGTAGCCCGGCACCGGGTACACGCACGGCGCCGGGCAGCGGCCGATCTGGTGCTGCAGGCACGGCCGGGCCCGGTTCTCGAGGACGGCGTCGCGACAGGTGCGCAGCTGGAAGAAGCGGTTGAGCACGCGCAGCGTCGCCCGCGCCGACGTCGCCGAGTGGAAGGGCCCGAAGGTCCGCAGGCCGCCGTCGCCGTCGCTGGCGCCGCGCACCACCTCGACGCGCGGATAACGTCGCCGCAGCGGCGCCGACGCGTCCGTCGTCGGCCGCGTCTGCAGGCGGAGGTGGATGAAGTTCTTGTCGTCGCGCAGCTTGACGTTGAACTTCGGCTGATGCTGCCGCACGAGGGTGCGCTCGAGCAGCAGCGCCTCCTTCTCGTTGCGCACGACGATCACGTCGAGCTCGTCGAGGATGTCGTCGAGCCAGTCGACGAACTGACGCGTGTCGGACCCCGAGAAGTACGAGCGGACGCGGGCGCGCAGGTCGGCGGCCTTGCCGACGTAGAAGATGTCGCCGCGCCGATCCTTCATCAGGTAGCAGCCGGGCTCCGTCGGCAGCGTCTTCACCCGCTCGGCGATGCGGAGGCGCCGCTCCTCGCGCGTCTCACGACGGCGCCGCTCGGCAGGGGCCGGGCTCGTGCTGGAGGGGTCGTCGACGTCGCTGGCCATGGGTGTTTCCGTCGTCCGCTGAAGTGGCTACGACTCCGTCTATCGTCTTCGTCCCCCGGGAGGCCATCCATGTTCGACCCGTCCAAGCTCTCCGAGATGATGCAGCAGGCCCAGCAGATGCAGGAGCGGATGCAGCGCGACCTGCGCGACAAGACCGTCGAGGGCCAGGCCGGTGGCGGCATGGTGAAGGTCGCCGTCAACGGCCTCTACGAGGTCACGAAGGTGAGCATCGACAAGCGCGTCATCGACCCGGCGGACCCGACCATGCTCGAAGACCTCGTCCGCGCCGCCGTCGGCCAGGCCCTCGCCCGCGTCGAGGAGGTCCGCATGGAGAACGCGCGCAGCATGGCCGGCGCCATGGGCCTGCCTGGCGGCATGTTCTGACGCCTCGTCGTCATTGTTGCCACCCGGGAGCCGCATGGCCGCCGATCCCATCCGCGCCCTCGTCTCGCAGCTGAGCCGCCTGCCCGGCATCGGCGAGCGCACGGCGACCCGACTCGTGCACCACCTGCTGCGGCAGGATCGGGCGCTGCTGCGCGCCCTCGCCGACGCCCTCGTCGACGTCGCCGAGCACGTCCACGAGTGTCCGCGCTGCTGCACGCTGACGGCCAACGTCGGCCACTGCAGCGTCTGCGCCGACGCGCGCCGCGACGACACCATGCTGTGCGTCGTCGCCTCGATCCAGGACCAGGCCGCCATCGAGGCCACCCACGAGTTCCGCGGCCGCTACCACGTGCTGCACGGGACCATCTCGCCCGTCGACGGCACCCGCCCCGACGACCTGCGCCTGCAGCCTCTGCTGGCCCGCCTCCTCGGCGACGACCGCGGCGTGAAGGAGGTCATCCTCGCGACGCCGCCGTCCGTCGACGGCGAGGCCACCGCGCTCTATCTGGCGCGCCTGCTCTCACCCCATGGCGTCACGCTGTCGCGCATCGCCTCCGGCGTCCCCGTCGGCGGCGATCTGCAGTTCGCCGACAAGCCCACCCTTGCGCGGGCCATCTCGCTGCGCCGATCGCTGTAGATCGCGCGTCACCGCGCCGACGACGACGTCAGGGGCGGCCGATGCCGTGGTAGGTGAAGCCGCGCCCCCGCAGCATGGCGGCGTCGTAGATGTTGCGGCCGTCGAAGATGACCTTCGCCTTCAGGCGGCGCTCGACGTCGGCCCAGTCCGGCATCCGGAACTCGGGCCACTCCGTCATCACGACGAGGGCGTCGGCGCCGTCACAGACGCCGTACTCGTCCTCGCCGTAGGCGATCTTGTCGCCGAACCGGGCCTTCGCGTTCTTCACCGCCGCGCGGTCCCAGGCCTTCACGCTCGCGCCCTGGGCCACAAGCCCCTCGATGAGGGGAATGGCCGGCGCCTCGCGGATGTCGTCGGTGCGCGGCTTGAAGGCGATGCCCCACACCGCGATCACCTTGCCGGCGAGGCTGCCGCCGAAGTGGGCGATGACCTTCTCGAGCATCACGCCGCGCTGCCGGAGGTTCACGTCGTCGGTGGCCTCGAGGATCGACATCGGCACGCCGTGCGCGCGACCGGTGTGCACGAGGGCCTTCACGTCCTTCGGGAAGCACGAGCCGCCGTAGCCGACGCCGGCGTAGAGGAAGGCCTTGCCGATGCGGCTATCGGAGGCGATGCCGCGACGGACGTCGTCGATGGACGCACCGACGACCTCACAGAGCGACGCCAGCTCGTTCATGAAGCTGATGCGGGTGGCGAGCATGCCGTTGGCCGCGTACTTCGTGAGCTCCGCCGACGTCGTCGACATCACGTAGAGGCGGGGCTCCCGCAGGAGGAGCGGCCGGTAGAGGGCCTCGAGCGCGGTGCGGGCCTGCTCGTCGTCGGCGCCGATGATGATGCGCTCGGGCTTGAGGAAGTCGTTGACGGCGTCGCCCTCCTTCAGGAACTCGGGGTTCGACGCGACCCACACCGGATGGGGCGAGCCGGCGAC
>Ga0172372_10005371_pt1 | contig 17827 bp, 14 predicted proteins | sample LakKiv5m_2_FD_114544 | JGI IMG/M metagenome (GOLD analysis project Ga0172372, IMG submission 114544) | Freshwater microbial communities from Kabuno Bay, South-Kivu, Congo - kab_092012_9.5m | ecosystem: Environmental > Aquatic > Freshwater > Lake | place: Democratic Republic of the Congo...
CGCGGGCAAACTGCCGAACAAACCCCGCAGCCCACGCAGGAAGAGCGCACGATGTTCTGGCCCCGCTGCGCATACCAGCGCACGTCAATGCCTTGTTCGCAATACGTGGAACAGTTGCCGCAGGAAATGCATTGCCCGCCGTTGGTGGTGATTCTGAACCGCGACTTAAAGCGCTGCACGATCCCCAGGTAAGCAGCCAATGGGCAGCCAAAGCGGCACCAGACCCGGTTGCCCATCAGCGGGTAAAAGCCCGTGCCGACGACGCCGGCAAAGACCGAACCCACGCCGAACCCATACCAGGTCTTTAAATCGGCCGTTTGGATGCCCAGGAATTGCTTGGTACCGGTAAACTGCGTGGCCAATACCGCCGCCGTCATGAGCACCGCAAACACCAGCACGGTGTGAATGCTGATGCGCTCCACGCGCCAGGCCTTCAGCGATTTATCGCTCAAGTGGCGGAAAGGATCGCCGGCCGTTTCCGCCAGACCCCCGCAACCGCATACCCAGGAGCAATACCAGCGCTTGCCGAAAAAGTAGGTCATCAGGGGCACGCCCAACACGATCAGGCCAATGCCAAGGGCAAACATGGCCTTGGCCACGCCAGGCAGGACCTCCGCATGCAGCATCGAATCCACGTTATATTCATAGAAAAACGTGTAATCCAGGGGCCAGATGTTTTTCAAATCTCGGGCGGGCAGCTGAAAACGCTGCAAAAGGTTCGACAGCAGGAAGGCAAACCCGATCTGGAAGAACATCACCGAGGCCGTTCGAACCAATTGGTAGCGGGAATGGCGGTACTTGATGGCGTAGCGCACGCCCATGACCACCACGGCCACCGTGTACAGCCAGCCGTACAGGAACCACTGGCTCGATGGACCGCCGGTGAGGGCGTAACTCAGCGGATCGGTCAGCAGCGACCACTCGGCAATCCACGCAGGAAACCAGTAAAGAACAATATAAAAAAGAATAAGAAATACACCCAATATAATGCCGATCCAGCCCCGGCTGTTGAGCGCATCGCGTTGGACGTTGTTGTTTTTAATCCCGGCAGGCGCCGTGTTTTTGGGAAGAATGTGCATCAAACCGCCCAGCACGACCAGCCCGAAGGTGAGCAAAAAGGCCAATCCGGGTTGGGTAGCGGCCAGGCTCCGGCTGGCGACCCGCGCAGCCTGAAATGCGGCGTAGGGGCTCAGTTCCAGTCCGCTGATGCCCTCGTTCAGGGCTGCGGCTTTGGCGCTGAGCTGGGTTTGCAGCTCGGCAGCTGTTAGCGTCTTTCCATCGTACCAGCCCAGCCAGGTCTTTGTCTTGGCGGCCTTTTCCGGGAGGCCGGCATTTTCCATCAGGGCCAGTTCCGCCGTCAGGTCGAAGGGCTTCTCCGCGTTGCGCGCCACCATGCCTTCCACATCGTCCGGGCTGAGCCCAAAGCGCGCTCGCGCAGCCTCTGCCGACTGCTCCGACAGCCTGCCCAGCGCACCCAGAAAGGCCGGCTTGCCCCGGAAGGTCTTGCCCACAAAGGCCGGATCAGCCGCTTCGATCAGCTAGCCGGCTGCCAAACAGTTTGGCGGCCTGCTCCCTATCCAGCCGGTACGTGCTGCCCAGGGTCATGAAAAGCGCGTAGGCGAAACCGGTCAGAAACAAGGCCATGCCCGCCCTTCGAACCATCCAAAGTGCGCGGGAATTTGCAGGAGTACTCATGCGGGTTTGATCAGATTGAGCACCGCGCGCAGCCCTTTGGCCTGTTTCAGGCGAAGGTTCTTGCCGCTTTGCTGGTTGTAGGCTTGAAGGATGTCGGGTTCCCAGGCCCGGAAGAATTCGGGGTCGAAGTTGGCGGCGGCCAGGTTCTCCAGCACGAAGTCGATGTGGCGCCCTTCGCGCAGGAAGCGGTCAAAAACGAGGTGCCGGTAGCGGATGCCCAGGCTGTTGATGCCCAGGAAAACCCCATCGGACGAGCGATACACCAGGTGAACGGCCTGTCCGCCGGACGGGCTTTCCCAATACAACGAGGCCTGATCGGGCTGGGGGGTGGGGGGAACGTCGCCGTAGGTATGCCATTCCAGGTCCAGAAACTTTGCCGAATTGAACCAGGGGCCCGGCGCGTATTCTTTGCGCGTGCCACACAGCGTCTCGGCCAGCACCACCCCGTGCTCCCGCCCAGTGTACCAAACCTGTTCCACCGGACGGCGACCGGGAAGGGGCTCCCGGAACTCCGCGCAGTCGCCGATGGCGTACACATCGGGCTGATTGGTTTCGAAAGCTCTCGTCACCAACAGGCCGCGTTTGGTTTCGATGCCACTGCCTGCCAGGAACGCGATGTTGGGCGAAACGCCCGCGGTTAAGCCCACCACCTGGCACGCGATGGTCTCGCCCTTGTCGGTGACCACGGCCGCAGCCCGGCCGTTCGGCCCGGCCTGAATTTCTTTCAGACCCGTTTCCAGGCGCAGGTCGATGCCGTGCGACTGGATGTAGCGGGTAACCAGCGCGGACTCCCGCGCCGCCAAGGCGTTGTTCCAATAGCTGCTTTCCCGCACCAAGAGCGTGACCGGAATTTGCCGGCTCAGCAGCATTTCGGCCAGCTCGATGCCGATCAGGCCGCCGCCCACGATCACGGCGCGCTCACAGTGCCTGCCGCGGGTGTTTTCCTCCAGCATTTCCAGGTCCTGGTACGAATACAGGCCTTGCACCCCGGGCAGGTCCTGGCCAGGCCAGCCAAAGCGGTTGCTCACCGAACCGCTGGCGATGACCAGCTTGTCGTAGGGGAACTCGCGCCCGTCCGAAGCCAGCAGTTTGCGCCCTTCTGTGTCCACCCGGCTGATCCAGGCCCGGACCAGGTCAATGCGGTTTTTGGCCCAGAAATGATCTTCGTAAGGTTTGGTATGCTCGTAGTTCATGTGCCCCATGTAGATGTACATGAGCGCCGTTCGCGAAAAGAAATGGTCCGTTTCGCCCGAGATAACCGTAACCTGATGGTTGCTGCGCTTTCGGATGTGCCGCGCGCAGGTGATGCCCGAAATGCCGTTGCCGAGTATAACAATGTGCATAAGCCATTCAATCAGGATAGCGGCCAGCGCGGCCGTGAACTTGCCGTCCTCTGAGTCCTCTGCCGAGTCGTCATCCGAGTCCTCCTCCGACCGGGTCCAAGCTAACCCGGCGACCCCGACATAACCGCAACCCGGCCCGGAAAAGTTCGCTGTGTGCAAAAAAATCCGAATACCGACGCAAGGAAGCTCCTCCACGTACCCTAAATCACCGAGGACACCCTCGCCAAACCGTACCTTTGCCCCTTCGCATGGCTTCCAAACGCACCCGCCTGAACCACCTGGTTCACCTGCATTGTCCGCGCTGTTACTCCGCGCCGATGTTCCTGCACCACCCCTACAACCTGGCCGGCATCGGCAAAATGCCCAAACATTGCCCCCATTGCCACGCTGATTTTGAGCCTGAGCCGGGCTTTTACTTCGGGGCCCTGTTCATCAGTTATGCCCTCGCAGCCCCGTTTTGCCTGCTTTGGTTTGTGGTGTTGAATTTTGGCTTCGGCATCTCCTTTGAGCCGGCCCTGGTCCTGGTGGCCATCACGCAACTGCTCCTGACCCCCTACCTTTTCCACGTTTCGCGGACTATCTGGCTGTATTTCCACCTGAAAAGCGACCCGGCTTTTCGCAAATGATCCTTTCGGGCGAAGGGCCCCTTCGGCCGCCCCAACCGGGCATTTTAGAAGAAAGCTTTAATGACCCGAACGGTCGGGTTACCTTTGCAGTTTAGACCTAATACCTCCGATTTTGAAGGGCATTATCCTCGCAGGCGGCTCCGGAACCCGCCTTCACCCCATCACGCTTGCGCTCAGCAAGCAGCTCATGCCGGTTTACAACAAGCCGATGATTTATTATCCGTTGTCCACGCTGCTTTGGGCGGGCATCAAGGATATTCTGATCATCAGCACACCGCATGATTTGCCCAATTTCCGGCATTTGCTGGGCGATGGCTCGCGGCTGGGATGCCAGTTTTCGTACGCCGAGCAGCCGCAGCCCAACGGGCTGGCGCAGGCCTTCGTCATCGGCGAGTCCTTCATCGGCAGCGAAAAGGTGGCACTTATTCTCGGTGATAATATATTTTATGGAACGGGATTAGCCGAGCTGCTCTACGCCAACCGCGACCCGGACGGCGGCATCATCTACGCGTACCACGTGTCTGACCCGGAGCGTTACGGCGTCGTGGAGTTCGATGCGGACAACCGGGCCATTTCCATCGAAGAAAAACCGCTCCAGCCCAAGAGCAACTATGCCGTGCCCGGCTTATATTTCTACGACAATAACGTGGTGGGCATTGCCAAGGCCTTAAAGCCGAGCCCCCGCGGCGAGTACGAAATCACCGATGTGAACAAAGAATACCTGCGTCAGGGCAAACTGCATGTCTCCATTCTGGACCGGGGAACGGCCTGGCTGGACACGGGCACCTTTGAATCGCTGAATCAGGCCTCGCAATACGTGGAGGTCATTGAAAAGCGCCAGGGCCTGAACATAGGCTGCATCGAAGAGGTCGCCTGGATGCGCGGGTTTATCGGTGACGAGCAACTCGAATCGCTGGCGCAACCGCTGCTCAAAAGTGGGTATGGCCACTACCTGCTCAACCTCATCCGAAAGTGAACCTGCCCGAAAGTGAACCTGCCCGAAAGTGAACCTGCCCGAAAGTGAACCTGTCCGAAAATGAAAGCTAAGGCCATGCGGAAAATACTGGTAACCGGCGGTTCGGGCTTCGTGGGAAGCGCGCTCGCCGAAAAATTGCTGAGCGATCCGGACAACTACGTGGTGGTGGTTGACAACCTGTTAACGGGCACCAAAGACCGTCTCCCGGTAGGCGACCCTTCCCGCTTTCAGTTCATCAAGTGCGATGTCAACGTATTAAATGATATCCTGCCCGTCATGGTGTCGTTTTCGTTTGACTACGTGTTTCACTATGCCGCTGTAGTCGGGGTGCAGCGTACGCTGGATAACCCGGTCATGGTACTGCAGGACATTCAGGGCATCAAAAACATCCTGGACCTGTGCAAAAGCACAGGTGTTAAGCGCGTCTTTTATTCGTCTTCGTCCGAGGTGTACGGAGAACCGGTGGAATTCCCCCAGAACGAGCACACCACCCCGTTGAACTCCAAGCTGCCCTACGCGGTGGTCAAGAATGTGGGCGAATCGTTCTGCCGCTCCTACAAGCAGGAGTTTGACCTGGATTACACCATTTTCCGCTTCTTCAACACCTACGGCCCCAAACAGAGCTCTGACTTTGTCATGAGCCGCTTTATTCGCCGGGCCTTGAACAACGACCCCATCCCGGTTTATGGGGATGGATCGCAGACCCGTACCTTTTGTTACGTCGATGACAACATCGATGCCTGCGTCAGCACCCTCTACGAAGACTTGGCCATCAACGAAGTGGTCAACATCGGCAATGACCACGAAATCACCATTCGGGAACTGGCCGAAACCATCATAACGGTCACGGGTTCCCGTTCAGAAATCGTGCACCGGCCTGCTCTGGAAGAAGGCGATATGCGCCGGAGGAAACCTGACATCAGCAAAATGCGTATGCTGCTGAACCGGGAGTTGATTGACCTGAAAACTGGCATCGAGCGTGTGGTCTCGAGCCCCCGATTTCGCCGCAAAGTGACCACAGACGCCTTTGCGTAACTCGCTTCTTCCATGACAAATACGGTCCTGGTAACCGGAGGTACCGGTTACATCGGTTCGCATACGGTCATCGATTTGCTGCAACACGGCTTTTCGGTGATCTCTGTGGACAATTACGCTCGCTCATCCGCCGAAACGCTGGATCGCATCGAGGCGGTTACCGGCCAGCGCATCGTGAACCATGTGGTGGATCTGACTGATCTGGAGGCTACCCGCCAGCTTTTTCGCCAGTATCCGGAACTGAGCGGCGTCATCCATTTTGCAGCGTTCAAGTCCGTGCCCGAGTCCGTCGCCGACCCGCTCCTTTACTACCGCAACAACCTCAACAGCCTCAACAACGTGTTGCAGTGCTGCGCGGATTTTGGCGTGCGCGATTTTGTGTTTTCCTCGTCCTGCTCGGTGTACGGCAACGTTGCCATAATGCCGGTAACCGAAGACACGCCCCTTCCGCAGGCAGAGTCGCCGTATGCGCACACCAAGCAATTGGGCGAAGAGATTATTCGCGCTGTGGCCACCGCGCGTCTGCAGGACCGCTTCATCCTGCTGCGCTACTTCAACCCCGGCGGCGCCCACGAAAGCGGGTTGAATGGCGAAGTGCCCCTCGGCCAGCCGCAAAACCTGATCCCCAACATCACCCGTTTCGGCGCCGGTCTGCAAGAATCCCTGACCGTCTTCGGCAACGATTACTCAACCCGCGATGGCTCCTGCGTGCGCGACTACATCCACGTCATGGACATCGCCCACGGGCATACGCTGGCCCTGCGCTACTTGGCCGAAAGCCGCAACACCGAAAACTGCGAAGTCTTCAACCTCGGCTCCGGCAGCGGCGTCACCGTCATAGAAGCTATCCAGGCCTTCGAGCGCGCCTCCGGCCTCAAACTGAACGTAACCTATGGTCCCCGTCGCGCCGGTGATGTCGTGGCCATCTACGCCGACAACAGCAAAGCCCGCAACCTGCTCGGCTGGCAGCCCACCCGCGACATCAACACCATGATGCAAAGCGCCTGGCAGTGGGAGCAGAGGCTGGCGGGGAGTTTGCCGAATGGGTGAAGCCCCCCCTCACCGGTGCCACAACCAGCGCCACACTTCGCCCGGAAGAATCTTTTTGCCGTAGAGCAAAATACCGGTGCGGTACACGCGGGCCGCCAGGGCGGTGGAGGCGATGAAGCCCAGCACCAGCAGCCCCATGCTCAGGGCCACTTCCCAGTTCAACACGCCGATGAAGGGCATGCGCGCGGGCATGACGATCGGGGAGGAGAGGGGAATGATGGAGGCCCAAAACGCCAGCCGCGAATTGGGGTGCTGGATCACGAAGATCATCAGGATGATGGACAGAATGATGGGCAGCGTAACCGGGAAGACGTACAGCTGCCCGTCGCCGCCGTCGTCATTGGTCAGGCTGCCGACCGCGGCAAACAGCGCCGAGTACAGCAGGTAGCCGCCCAGAAAATAGAAGCTGAACACGGCGAACAAACGCAGCACGGGCAGGTCGCCGAAACTGGAATAGGCTTTGGCCATGCGTTCCATTTCGCGGCCGGTTTCCAGTCCGTCCTGCTGGCTGATCATCCGGAACTGGTGCAGCTCTTCGGCAAACACCAGGCCCAGCAGCCCCTGCACCAGCGCGCCAAGCACCATCCAGACGCTGAACTGCGTCAGGCCCACCGCGCCGATGCCCAGAATTTTGCCGAGCATCAGTTGGAAGGGCTTCACGGAAGTTATAATCACCTCCACAATGCGGCTGCTTTTCTCCTCCATGACCCCGCGCATGACCATGGTGCCGTAAATCAACAGCACCACGTAAATGGCAAAGCCCATGAAATAGCCCACCACCGTTGCCGCGAAGGCACTGCCTGCCCTTCGCATGCGCCCTTTGCCGGTGATGCCCGTTTCCAGTTCAATGTCGGGGCGCACTTTCAGTTCCTGTTTGTCCAGGCCCAGCCGCTCCAGGTTAATGCGCTCAATGCTGCTCTCCAGCGCCGATTCCACGTAGTACTTGGTGACCATCGACACCTGCCGCGGGGCCATTAACTCCAGGCCGGTGGGGTCGCCCGGCTTGACGTTCGGGATGTACAGAAAGGCCGTGTAGCCCAGGTCCTCGTAGACGCTTTCCAGGCTATCGCGGGTCAACGCGGGGTCTTCGAACCCAAAATAGATGCCTGTGGTGTCCTTCAGGTGTCCGAAATAGCCGCTGTCATCCTTGACCAGAATGCGCTGCGTTTCCATGTCCAGGTTGTACAGCAGCAGCGGCAGCAGGATGATCGCCGCCATGCCCAGCGGGGTCAGCAGGGTCAGCACCAAAAAAGAGCGCTTGCGCACGCGCGTGATGTACTCCCGCTGAATGATGAGCCAGACCTTATGCATGACCGGCGTTTTCGGTAATCAGTTGTATGAAAATATCGTTCAGCGAAGGCAAAATCTCGCGGTACGACAGCACTTCCAGCGGCCTGCTAATGAGCAGACCCAGCAGATCATTTCCGGCGAAGGGCTCCCGCAGCCTGATCAGCAGCATATCCGGGTGCTGCTCCAGCACCTCAAAACCAGGGTGCGTCAGGCTGCCCGTATCCCCGCGGTAGCGCACTTCCACCAAATGCTTTTTGTGCGCCTCGCGAATGGTATCCACCTGACCCGTCAGCAGGACGCGACCCCGGTTGAGCAACACAATATCCGAACAAAGCTCCTGCACCTGTTCCATGCGGTGCGTGGAAAAAATAACCGTAGTGCCCTGGCGCCGCAACTCTTCGATCTCCGTGCTGAGCAAATTGCTGCTGATCGGATCCAGCCCGGAGAAGGGCTCGTCCAGAATGAGCAGGCCCGGGTCGTGCAGCACCGTGGCGATGAACTGCACCTTTTGCTGCATGCCTTTCGAAAGGTCTTCAATGCGCTTGCCGGCCCAATCGCTCAGCTCCAGCCGTTGCAGCCAGCGCTTGATGCGGAGCCTGGCCTCGGCACTTTGCATGCCCTTCAGGCGCGCCAGGTACAGCAACTGCTCCTGCACCCCCATCTTCTTGTACAGGCCCCGCTCCTCCGGCATATAGCCAATTCCTGAAGACTGTTGCCCGCTGGCAGGCTGCCCGTTCAACAGAATCTGACCGGAATCCGGCCCCAAAATGCCCGTGACTAGCCTGATTAAGGTGGTTTTACCCGCTCCGTTTGGCCCCAAAAGCCCAAAAGCTGCTCCTTTGGCCACCTCCATGCTCACGGCATGCAGGGCTTCCAGGTTGCCAAAACTTTTAGAAACGGAGCGCAACTCCAGGGTAGGGGACATCGCCGCAAGTTAACGAAAGCAGCCGTTACAGAAACCCTGCCCATTCAGCAGCTTAGTGCAGCATCATCCGTTTGTTGCCACAGGCATCCAGGTAGAGTTGGAAGGGCCTGGGTGCCTCGACCAACCTTCCATACAAATCGAAAAACTGGGTCTGCTGTTCCGGGCTCAGCGCACAAGGTGGTGCCGAGAATTGTCCTATCGCCGAAGCGAAGCCTTCCTCGCCTGCGCCCGCCGAGCCGGCGGCCTCCCGCGCGTGCAGCAACCCAAAAATCTGGCTATCCAGACTCACGACCTGCCGAAGCACGGCGTCCCAGAGGTAGGCATCCACCCGGATCCAGTCCGTAGCGGCCAATGCGCTGTCCGGCAGAACGCTGAAGTCAAGGCTCAAAGACGCACCGGAAAACGCGAACACGTCGTCTTGCAAAACCACCTGCCAGCGTATGCTCAGGTTCGGGGGAAGGGCTCCCACGCTATCGCCGGCGGCCGTGCGAACCCGCGTATCGAGCGACAGCACGCTGTCTGCGCTCACGCTGCTGACCGGCTCACCGACAAAACCAGCTCCGCTTCCTCCCTCCGGGACCAACTGGAGCGTGTAGGCGGGAACCGGCGCTCCGTTGCCCTGTTGCAACTGGCCTTTCAGGTAGGCTTTCACTAACGCATTGCCGGGCTCGTCGGCTACGTTAAACCATTCCAGGCGATCGGTCGCCAGGTGGTAGAGCAAAGGAACATAAGTAATGCTATCCTCAAGACAAGCTCCGGAAGGCTCCCAGGCCAGTTCCATGTAGTGCCATTCGTCCGTGAGCACGGAACGCGAAACTCCACAGCCCAGGCGCGGATCGCCGTTCATGTTGATCTCGGATACCACGGGCCGTGGCAGCGCTCCTCCAGCCATCAGCGGCAACAGCGATTGTCCGTCCAGGTAACTGCTGTCGCCGGCAACTATCGGTACCGGCAGGCCAGCCAGGTCGCAAAGCGTGGGAAAAAGATCGAGCAGACTCACGGGGTCTGCCAGTCGTTGACCAACCGGTTGCCGCGGATCGTACAGAATCAGCGGCACACGCAAGTCCGTTTCCCACAGCGAATTTTTGGCCCAATGGCCGTGTTCACCCTGGCTGAACCCGTGGTCGGAATGCAGCACGATCAGCGTGTTGTCGGCCAGTCCAAGCGTGTCCAGGGCCTGCAGCAGCCGGCCCACCTCATAGTCAAAATACCGAATGACCGCATGGTAGGCCATGTTGGCATTGGCCATGCGCAGCAGGCGCAGTTGCTCCGGGCTAAAGCTGGTCAGCGCGGCGTTGTCCAGTGCAAACTGGTCAAACGAAGCCTGGTGTTCCGCATTGTGAACGGCCATGGCCTGGGCAGCGGGCGGTAGTAGCGCGAGCACGGCGGCACTTCCCCCGGGACCGTAATCCGGAAGCGGCCAGCCATCTGGATTTTCCGGACTCTGGTAGTTGACCGTACTGGCCGACGGGATGAAGGGCACGTAGGCTTCCGGAAAGAAGCGCTGGGGAGCCTGGTGGGGCACGTGCGGCGAAATGAGCCCTACGGCGAGCATGAGCGGCCGGTTCCCAAAGGCGGCCGGGTTTTCCGCAAAGGTTTCCAGCACCTGCAAGGCCCGGTTGACGGCGCGGTGATCGGCCATGAGGGCTTCATCCGTTTCGGGCAGGCGGCCCCAGGCATAGCCCAGCCCCTCCAACTGGTCGCGATCGCTGGGCGTCAGGTTGCCTTCGCGCTGCTTGTAAAACTGGTTCCAGCTGCCAGCCCGCAACAGGGGATTGGGCTGCAGAAAATCAAAATCGTTGTCAAAATTGCTGCGCTGGAAATTGTGGTAAATCTTGTTGATGCCTACGGTGTAATACCCATTTGCCTTGAAATGTTCCGGTAGGGTCACCACCGGCTGACCATTGAAATGCTTGCGGAAGAATTTTTCGTAGGTATTGTTTTGCACGCCAGTCCAGGCAGGCGTTTTTCCAACCATATAAGAAACTCTGGAAGGGCAGCACAGCGGCGAATTCACGTAACAGGCATCAAAACGCGCGGAACGCTCCGCGAGCTGAGCAAGAAATGGCGCGTCCATGGTTCGTTCCTCTTCCGCCCAGAGGTAGTCGTTTAGATCATCAGCGACGATCCACAGTACATTCATAGGAGCCTGCGCCATCGTAAGCATAGAAAATAATATGGTGCAAAGCGCAACCCAAAGTTTTCTCATGGTATGTTCTCGTTAGTCGCGGATCAGCATCAGGCTCTGGTGCGAAACACTATTCGTCTGTCGGTATTCCACCTGGTACAAGCCGGCGGGCCAGGAAGCCACATCCACGCTCCAGGTCTGCAAGGCTGCTGCAGCGGGAATGCGGGTGTCCAGCATGACCCGGCCCTGTAGGTCAACGATGCGCAGATGGCTGTCGCTGTCCGGGCTGGCGGGCAGACTCAGCTGCACCTGGGTGCTGGCCGGGTTGGGTTGAATGCCGGGCATTCTGTTGGGCATTCCGTCGAAGGTTCCGTCGGGCATTCCATCGGGCGAAGCGGCCTGGCCGGCTTCGCGCAACAGCAGCCAGGTAAAGGGGCGCAATCCGGAGAAGGGCGTCAGGCTGGGTGGGGCCAGCGAGCAGGCGCAGCGCACGCGCCATTCATAACTCGTCCCGGAAGTCAGGCTGCCGGCCGGCACAAAGGCCGAACCCGGCTCCGTGCCGATAACCGGCGGCAAGGTGGCAAACGAAGGCGCTCCAACCGGCCTGCCCTGCACCTGGCAGGCCACCGAACCAGGTACCGGCGTCCAGCTCAGGGTTACCCCGGACGCGCCAACACTGGAGCTTAATCCAGTGGGAGCTGCCGCCGGCGAACACACCACGCCGCTGAGCCGCAGGTTTTCGATCAGCGTCACGGTGTTTTTGAAACCGACCAGCAGGTCTTCGTCGCCATCGCCGTCCAGATCCGCCGGTTGCGCGACGCGGTGGTACTCGTAAGCATTCAACACGGTGCTGCGGGAACCGAAACTTCCCCCGCCTAAATTCTCTACCGATAAGGTGCGGTTCAGGTTGTAGGACGACACCAGAAAGTCGTTGTCGCCATCGCCGTCGGGGTCCCAGGCGTTCACCGACCAGGGGCCGTTGATGGAGGGCGTCAGCAGCACGGCAGCCCCGAAGCTTCCCCCGCCCAGGTTGGGAACATAACCAACCTTATTGGCATAGTAGGCCGCGAAGAGAAGATCCTCCAGGCCGTCGCCGTTCATGTCGCGGCTGTCCAGTTCAAACAGTCCGTTGAGGGTGTTGGCCAGCACCACACGGGGGGCGAACACGGCCCCGCCGAGGTTTTCGTGGTACTCGATTTCGTCATTGAACTCCACACCGACGGCCAGGTCAATGTCGCCATCGCCGTCCCAGTCTGCGGCGGCGAGGCCATCGGCCCCGCCGGGGCTGGCAATGATCTGGCGCCCGCCGAAACTGCCGCCCCCCAGATTCCGGAACCACGACAACTTGCTGTCAAACCAGGAGGTCACAATCAGATCAGGCAGACCGTCCCCGTCCAGGTCAGCCGCGCGGATGCCCCGCGCATCGTCCAGGCTGCTGAAAACGGTTGAAATGAGGAAGTTTCCCGCGCCATTGTTGCGGTAGAGCTTGAGTTTTTCGTCTCCGATCACCGCCAGGTCGGCGTCGCCGTCGGCATCCAGATCGGCAGCCACCAGGTTTCTGGGCTGGAAGGATTCCTGGTCCAGGATGCGCTGGGCCGCGAACGCAAGCCCGCCCAGGTTTTCGTACGCCGCCAGCTTTTCGTCCAGCCCAGAAACGGAAACTACGTCGAGATCGCCATCCCCATCCAGATCGGCTACGGCCAGCGCGCTGACGCCGGCGGCCGCCTGGTTGATGAACCGGTTGGGACCAAAGGTGCCTGACGCCAGGCCCAGGTTTTCGTACCAGACCAGTTTGGAATCGTTGACTGAGCCGCTCAGCAGATCTTCGTCGCCATCGCCGTCCACGTCCATCGATTCCACGGCGGTTCCGCTGAAGGTGCGGTCGTTGATGCGGATGGCCGAGCTGAAATTGCCAGACCCGGTGTACAGGAACAGGTCCACGGCGTTTTCGTCCACCAGCGAAACGGCCACGTCCGGGAAACCATCGCCGTTAGCGTCAAAAACGTGCACGTCTGTGGCATCGTCCACAGTGCTCAACCCAAAACTGGACAGCGAGCGGAGGGTGAAACTGCCGCTCCCGTTGTTCTGAAACCAGGCCGCGCGCTGCACCCCTACGCTGGCCACCACGATGTCCAGATCGCCGTCGTCTTCCAGGTCGGCCAGTTCCAGTTCGGAACAGCCGATCAGGTCCAGGGTCAGCACGATCTTACCTGACCAAGAGGTTGCGCCACCCTGGTTGCGGAACCAGGTCACATCGTCCGTGTTGAGGCAGGCCACGGCAATGTCCATGTCGCCATCGCCGTCCAAATCGCCCACTTCGGCGTCAAAGGGATCGCGGATGGCGCCCTGAAACACCACTCGCCCGATAGGGAAATTGCCGCTTCCATCATTCTCATACCAGACGATGCTGCTGTTGACGTCCATGAAAACCGGGTCGTCCGACATGGAGATCAGGTCCAGGTCGCCATCGCCGTCCAGGTCGGCCGGGGTGACTTTGCGCACGCCCTGCAGCGTATCGGCAATCAGGGTCGGTGTCGCGAAAACAGCACCGCCCAAGTTGCGGATCCAGCCGATGCGGCCCTCGGTGGTCTGGGCAAAGGTGACGTCCAGGTTGCCGTCGCCGTCGATATCGGCCAATTCGGGTTCGTTGAGGAAAAGCGTCGTCACGGGTTGTGCCGCCCCGAAGCCCCCTGAGAGCAATCCTGCGTACCATACGGTATTGTTGCTTCCAAAAACATCGTCCTGCACCACCAGCAGGTCCTCGAGTCCATCGCCGTTCAGGTCGCCGGTTTCGATGTCGCGGATGGCCTCGCGCGGCGTGGTTAAATCGACCGGATCAGCGAATTGGGCGTTCAAGGCGCCCGAAAAGCCCGTAAACACGCAGGTGCTGAGCAGCGCAGGCAGCCAGCGGCAGAAAAATGTTGAAGAAAGCATGGCCAGAAGATTGAGGGTGGAGATTGGCGTGGAACGAGCCGTGGTCAGCCGCGACGAGTCATTCCGATGCCTCAAGGTACGGCAATACGCTTTACAATTTATCCACACTTTGCCTGTCTGGCTCGGATTTTGGGACTAACTTCAAGTGGGTATCGAATTTTGCAGCCCTCCTCCTCAGCATTGCGCCCTTTTCCTGCAAGAGCACTTTTTTAGGGATACCAAGAAGTACCCTTTCTTGAATCTCTCTGTTCCTTCTTTCGCAAAGCCACGATATGCCTCGGTCTTTTCCATGTTGGATGCTCGCTTTTTTCACGTTAGCGGGAACGCTCAGCGGGCAGTCACAGCCGCCTGCAGCGGTCACGGTGTATGTTTTTCTCCATCCCGAATGCGTCATTAGCCGCTACGTGACCGGCTCGTTGCGCGAACTCCATCAGCAGTATTCCGCACAGGGCGTCACGTTTTTGGGTGTTTTACCGGATCAGGACCTGTCGGAAGCGGAGTTGCGGGCATTTGCTGTTCGCTTCCACCTGCCTTTTGATCTGATTCCCGATCCTGGCCTTCAGTTGACACGAAAATTGGGAGCACAGGTCACACCGGAAGTTTTTCTGACCGACGCCGCTGGTCAGGTGTTGTACAGCGGCCGCGTGGATGACCGTTACTACAAGGTTGGGGGCATGCGCCCGAACGCTGTTTCCACAGATTTAGCCCTGGCCCTGGGCGACTTTTTCGCCGGCCAGTTAACAGAACCCCGTAAAACGCAGGCGGTAGGCTGTCTCATTCCAGGTGCTCGTTCTTCCGGCACGGAAATCTCTTCGCAAGGGCGGGATAATGCCCAAAAAATTGTTCAACCGTGAATTGTCTATGGTCGTTTGCCTTTGCCTTGGTCTTGCTGGGGCGTCTGCTAACCGCTCCCGCCAGCGCTCAGTCCCCCACCTGGACGGAGGATATTGCCGCCATCGTGTACGATAACTGCACGTCCTGCCATCGGCCTGGCGAGATCGGACCGTTTCCGTTGACTACTTACGAAGAGACTGCCGCCTGGTCTTCCATGATCGCTTACGTGGCGGAAGAGCGCATTATGCCGCCCTGGAAACCAGATCCGAACTACAGCACCTTCATTGGCGAGAAACACCTGACCCAGGAACAAATCGACCTGCTATCTGCCTGGGCTGCGTCAGGCGCACCGCTCGGAAATCCTGCACAAATTCCGGCGCCTCCGACCTTCCCCAGCGGATCGCAGCTGGGTACTCCCGATCTGGTGCTCACCATGAGCGAAGCGTACCCCTTGCCAACAGACTTTACGGATGAGTACCGGGTGTTTGTGCTGCCTACCGGCCTCACCGAAGCCCGCGATGTCGCGGCCGTGGAGTTTCAACCGGGCAATGCATCCATGGTGCACCATGTAGTGATCGTGTACGAAACCAGCGGTGACGGTGCAACGCTGGATGCCCTGACTCCGGGCTACGGCTACCCAAGTTTTGGCGACTTTGGGGTTGCCGTGGATGGCACTCTGTCCGGATACACCCCAGGCATCAGCGCGCTTGCCTACCCTCCTGGCATTGGCAAAACCCTTCCGGCCGGAGCCAACCTGCTGGTTCAGATCCACTATGCTCCCGTTGTTACGGAGGAATGGGACCAGAGTTCCATCAACACTTTCTTCAAGGAAGCCGATGATCCGGCCATTCGCCAGGTGGAGCCCATGAGCTTTTCGCCTTCTGATATGCCCTATGGCTACCCCTCCTTCAAAATTCTGCCAGGCGAAATCAGCAATTTTCTGGTGACCAAGGAGATCGATTCGGACATCAGCCTGATTAACATCCAGCCGCATTCCCATTACCTGGGCAAGAGTTACCATATTTGAGCCAAGACCCCGGAGGACATCACCATACCCATCATCCGCATTAACCAGTGAGATTTCAACTGGCAAGGGGCCTACAACTTTCCGAACTTGTTGCATATTCCTGCGGGCAGCACCCTGTATTGCAGGGCCACTTACGACAATACCGCCGAGAACCCGAACAACCTAAGCAGCCCACCGGTCTTATCATCGTGGGGAGAGGCCAGCACGGATGAGATGCTGCTGGTTCGCATGCAATACGTGGATTACGAAACCGGCGACGAGAACATGGTCATCAGCACCAGCCTGAACGAGACCATTGCAGCGCCCGATGTAGAGCCGGATCGGGCTACTTTTTTTGCGCTTGCTCCCAATCCAGCGCAAGCCGGCACGCAGGTAGAATGGTACCTGAATCGCGCAGTTAACCTGCACGTCATGCTCTACGATCTGACCGGGCGAATGGTCCGGGAACTGATTCCGGCAACCACCTGGAACGCCGGGTTTCACCGCTTTCCGTTAGCACTGGAGGAAACTGCCAGCGGCCTGTACCTGGTGTCCATAGAAGGCGACGGCTTCAGGCTCAGCCAGCGCCTGGTGTTGCTTCCCTGACGCAGCGCACAGCCACCGGCTCAAGACCAAGGGCTTAAGACCAATGTCTCAAAACCATTTGGCATAACGCCGTATGGGGGGGTAGAAATACCCTTAACTGAAGTAATCCTTCATCTTCTCAAAGAATCCGCGCTCCTTGTGGCCGGGCTCCGGCATGAAGTTGGGGGAATCGCGCAGTTTCTCGAGCAGGGCTTTTTCCTCGGCGCTGAGCCGTTTGGGCACAAAGATGTTGACGTGGACCAGCTGATCCCCGCGGCCGTAGCTGTTCAGGATCGGGAAGCCCTTACCTTTCAAGCGGAAGATCTTGCCTCCCTGGGTTCCCGGGGGAATTTTGATGCGCGCGGCGCCCACAATGGAGGGTACGTCCACAGACGTGCCCAGGGCGGCATCGGCAATGGAGATGTAGAGTTCGTAGATGACGTTGTTGCCTTCGCGGGTCAGGTTTTCATGGGGAACCTCTTCGATGGCAATGAGCAGGTCGCCCGGAGGACCGCCCTGTTCGCCCGCGTTGCCTTTGCCGCTCATGGATAACTGCACGCCCGCGCTGACCCCTGGCGGCACTTCAATGCTCAGGGTTTCTTCGCCGTAGATGCGCCCGGTGCCCGTGCACTTGGCGCAGTTGGTTTTGATTTGCTGGCCGGAGCCGTGGCAGGTTGGGCAGGTGGTGGTGGTCTGCATCTGCCCCAGAATGGTGTTGGTCACCTGGCGAACCATGCCGTGCCCCCCGCAGGTGCCGCAGGTCTGCAGTGCGGTGCCGTCTTTGGCGCCGGTGCCGTTGCAGGCATCGCAACCGGTGTACTTTTTAACCTTGACTTTTTTGCTGGCCCCTTCGCTCATTTCGAGCATGTCCAGTTTGAGCTTGATGCGCAGGTTGGAGCCCCGCTGGCCGCGGCTTCGACCGCCGCCGCCACCCCCGCCGCGGCTCCTTCCCCCGCCAAAAAAGGCCTCGAAAGGATCGCCGTTGCCGCCGAAGATGTCGCCGAACTGGCTGAAAATGTCGTCCATGGACATGCCCTGGCCCGAGAACCCGCCGCCTGCAGCGCCCCCCATGCCGGCATGACCAAAACGGTCGTAGCGCGCCCGTTTGTCGGCGTCAGACAATACCTCGTAGGCTTCGGCCGCCTCCTTGAATTTTTCTTCCGCCTCTTTGTTATCGGGGTTGCGGTCCGGGTGGTATTGCAGCGCCAGTTTGCGGTAGGCCTTCTTCAATTCCTCCGAACCAGCGCCTTTGCTGACGCCCAACACCTCGTAATAGTCTCGCTTGGCCATGAATTTGAGTCGCTTTGGGGCAGTGCCCTCCTGTTTGCGGATTTGCGGACCTATTTTCCGACCACGACCTTGGCGTATCGGATGATTTTATCGCCGAGCAGATAGCCTTC
>Ga0172372_10005375_pt1 | contig 17817 bp, 11 predicted proteins | sample LakKiv5m_2_FD_114544 | JGI IMG/M metagenome (GOLD analysis project Ga0172372, IMG submission 114544) | Freshwater microbial communities from Kabuno Bay, South-Kivu, Congo - kab_092012_9.5m | ecosystem: Environmental > Aquatic > Freshwater > Lake | place: Democratic Republic of the Congo...
CTTGATGCTGAAATTGCACAATTAAAAATAGCAGCAGATGAAGAGTTTGCTCGTATTGGTTATGGTGAAATGCCATTACCTAGCGACTTCTCTTTGGAAGCAATTGGTGGTCCAAAAAATGCAAGAGAATGGGAAGATTATAGAGCAAAAATAGCAGCAAGAGATGCAAGACGACCAATAGCACAAAATGAATATAAAGCAGCACTAGAAAAACGACAAGGAAGATTTGATTCAATAAAAAGATTAGAAGCTAGAATTCAAGAGCTTAAAACTAGAATGTTGCATAGTAGAAATAGAAGAAAAGCTGCGTTTGCTGAAGTAGATAGACTTAGATCAATTGGTGCAAATATACAAGTACTATATGAGGCTGAGCAAAATGTTGGTATGTTTATTCCTCGTGATCAAGCAAAAATTGATTACGTTATGGATATGACTAATTACGATAATTATGAAGAAAATGATCCATTCATAACAAAGGTATATAAGCTTTTACTAAAGATAAATAATCCCGATATGGTTGATATCAGTGGTGTTGGTGCAAGATATGGTGCTACCCAACATCCTGGGTCTAAAATGAATTACAATGAATATGAATGGTTTAGAGCTAATAGAGGTGGTGCAGTTCCACTACAATACTTTGCTAATGGCGGTATGGCAAATCCAATGCAAGCATTTGCTACAGGAAATGTTTTTGAATCATCTAAAAAGCATTATGTTCCTGGAAGTGGAAATAAAGATACCGTTCCTGCTGCCCTAACTCCAGGGGAATTTGTTATTAATAAAAAAGCAACGGCACAAAATCTTGGACTATTAAAAGCAATTAATAGTGGTCAAATGGTTGCTCGTAACAAGGGTGGCATTATTCCTGGTGTTCAATATTTTGGTACTGATCCTGGTGGAGGACAGGTTGCTCATCAACTAGAACTTCCTGGAATGGGTGGAAATGCCACTCAATTAGTTGTAGATTCTGAAACAGAAGCACTTAAAACTCTTGAAGAAAGATTACAAGAATCAAAAGATATTAGAGAAAAGTACCTTATTGATCAAATTGCAAGAGAAGGCGATTTTGATGAACAAAGAAAACAAGCAGAAAAAGAATATCAAGATGGTATAGTTCAAATTCATGCCAATTTTGTTCAACAAATGGAACAACTTGAAAGAAATGATGCAGAAGAAAGACTATCTCGTCAATTAGAAATTGAAAATTTAGAAAAAAGTATTGCAAAAGCTCAAGCCGAAGGTCAAGAAGATGCTAAAAAGAGGTTACAAGAAGAAAAAGCATTATTAGAAGCTAGAAAGCAAATGGAAGATGAAAAATTGCAGCAAGAAAAAGATGCAATGGAAAAAAGAAAAGAACAAGAACTTAAAAGATTAGAAGATGAAGCTAAACTACAACAACAGCGCATTAATGCAGCAGATGAATTATCTAGCGGTTTTGAAGAAATGACAATTGGTGGAGAAAGTGTTAAATCATTAAAAGAAAGATTTAAAGGACAATCTGTTTCTAGAAAAGCAAAAATAGGTTTAGGTGCTGCAACAGCAGGTTTTGGTGCGGTAACTGCTGGATATTCACAATTTGCTGGAGCATTTGGAGTAAAAAATGAAGAACTAGAAAAAAATATGAGTGACGTTACTACTGGATTAGGTTTAGTTTCAACAGCAGCAATGGCACTACCTGGACCACTTGGACTTATTGCAGCAGGAGTTACTGCTGTTGTTTATGCTCTTAAAATATTTGCTGATAGAACTAATGAATCTGCTACAAAAATGGCTGAAGCGGGAGCTAATTTAGGTCATACTGCAAATGCATTAGAATCAACATCAAAAATGCTTGGAGTAGAAACTCCAACAGAAAGAATGAATAAATTAAAACTTGGTCTTACTCCAAAAGAATCTGAAGAACTATCTAAAAATAAACAATATCAATCTATGATTTCTACACCAGAAGGACAAAAATTCTTAGAAGAATTAAAAGGTGCAACTTCAGAAGAAAGAATGAAAAAAGTAGGTGACATAATTGCTTACGGAATAGCCTCTGGATCTATGACTCCAGAAGATGCAAGGTTATTTGGAAAAGGTATTTCAGCAGAATTAGCAGATCCAAATCTTGGAGTACAAATAGGTAAAAACATATCTAAGAATATATATGTTGAGGGACCACAAGGATTACAAAAACTTGGTAATGAAAGAATGACGGCACTTGATCAAACTGGAATAATAAATCAAGCACAAGCAAGTGTTAATAGCTCACTATTTCAATTAAATCAAGCATCAAATGCAAAGATGTTTGAAATATTACAAGGTCCACTAGGAAAAATTGGAAGTTCTGGTGGATTAATGGGTCTAGCATCAAAAATTGGTCCTGCTGCTGGATTTAATATGCTTGGAGGATTAGATGCTGGATTATCTGCTCAAGGAATTTCAGCATCATTACAAGGAATTCAAGATTTTTCAAATGCTATTGCACTTGCTAAAGAACAACTTCGTTCTGGAGAAATAAATCAGCAACAATATAATAAGAGTGTTAATGAGTCAGAAGCTGCAATTAAAAAACTTGAGGGAGGTATGCAACTAGCTGGTGCAGCATCTGGAAACATTGGAACAACTATGGGTGCTGTAATGAATCAACTTGTTTCAAGCGGCCAAATGACTGAAGAAGAGTTTAAAAAATTAGAAGAAGCTGCTGGAGCAACTGGAATAGGATTTGATGAAAGTAGAGGTCTTGTTTTATCATCACTTTCAGCAATATCATCTGGAGCAATGAATGCTGCTGGAGCTATGGATGTTTTAGCTCAAATTTCTGGAACAGGATTATATGAAGGAAAAACAACAGCAGCAAAACAATATTTTTATAGAGAAGATCTTCAGGGTACTTCTGAAGCAGATAGATACCAGGGTGCAGCACTTGCTGGACAAATAGAAGCTGGATCAATATTAAGTAAAGATGCACTAACACAACTTACAACAAGTCAAGCGACTGGTGCAGAGCAACTTACATCAATATTAGCTAAATTTCAAACTGCTGGCGGAGACATAACTGCTTTTCAAGAATTCTTTACAAGACTCTCTGATGAACAAGCTGTTACTTTAATGCCAAAAATTGGAAAAATGAATCCATCAGAACTTGAAGCATTCATGAATACTATAAATACTGCTGCATCATATTATAGTCAAGATTTTGTTAATAGTTTATTAAATACTAATGCAGTTATAAATGGTGGAAAACAATTTAATAAAGATCTTCAACAAGCACTTGGTGAAGCTGGTGCTGCTGGATTAGATGAAAATCTATTAGAATTTGTTGTTACTGGAATAGATTCTGAAGGTAATAAAATATCTCCAGATGATTATGCTGATGATGTAAAAACTTTAGTTAAAGCAAAAAAGTCACTTGATACTGTTCCAGATGAAATAAAAAAGATATTAGATATTGATTTAGCAAGTAAAGAAGATCTTGAAAAATGGGGATCTTTAAGTGAATCAGAAGTTAAAAAAATTGAAGCAAATTATAAACTTTTAGATTATTTGCCAGATAATATTGATAAACAAGCTGTAGCAACCTGGGCATTAACAAATCCAAAAGGTAAGCCATTAGACGCTGATGAAGTAGAAAAAAATATTGAAAAAATAACTAAGAGTTTTTCAAAAATTGAAAAATCTAAAGGAAAAGCAAGAAGAACTTTAGCAACAGAAATCTTAACTCAAATTCAAGATTCAAAGGGTAATGTTTTAACAGAAGATCAAGCAACTGCTGCCAGTCAAGAACTTTATGATAAATTTGGTGCTGGAAAAATTAATAAATTACCACCAGAAGTATTTATTCAAACTTTACAAATACAAACAGAACTTGAGGGAGTAGATAGGGCAATTCGTGTAAGAGAATCAGTTCTTGCATCAATGGCTGGTGGTAATAGAGAAGTTTTAGGAACAATGAGACAAAATGATAAGCCATTACAAGAATTATTAGCTACTAGGAATGCGTTGCAATCAGAACAAAATATTGTAGTTAATAAACCATATAAAACTGGTGCTGGAGGAGGTGGAGGTGGTGCAAAAGATTTAATTAAAGAACTTACTGATCAAGCAAAATATGCTGAAGATTTGTACGCTGCAATGCAAAAATATGTTGACGGTAGCAAAGATACATTTAGAAAAATAGCTGCTGGTCCTTTTGCTCCAGAATATATTGAATATTTAAAGAGTCAGGGAGATGAAGGTTTAAAGATTCTAAAAGAGGGTGGAGCAAAATTTACAAAAGGACTAGAGCTATGGAAGAGACAAAAGTTAGCAGAAGCAGCAACATTCTCAGAAACTATTGGTGCATTTAATCGTGCAAATAATAAAGCTGTTGCTGGACAAATTAACATTACAAATGAATTAATTAAAAGTGGATATAGTGTAGAAAGTGCAAAAAGTGCAGCAGAACAATTAGGACCAGAAGTAGCTAGAGCTTACTTAAAGGGTAATAAAAAAGCTACTAAAATTGTCAATAGGCTTAAAAGTGAAGAAGATACAAATATTCAATTTGATACTGGAAGAATGAATGCTTTTCAATCATTTAATGAACAAGCAACTAATTTAAATAATGTTAATCAATTGATGACTCAAAATGGTGTTAAAACTTTAGAATTAGCTCAAGCATTAAATGATATGGGAATTAATGCAAAAAATGCCAGTGGTCGTCAACAAGAACTTCAACAAATTCTTCAAAAATGGGAAGACATTCAAGCAGCACAAAATATACAAAATATTAATAATTCATTAAAAGAAATGGGTAAGGATGTTCAAGCAACTAAAAATGTTATGAGTGCTTTAGGACCAATGGCTGTTCCAGAAGCAGTAGATGCTCTTAAAGGCATGGGTGATATGTCTAGATTAAGCAAAGAAGAAATTCTACAAGCTGCAAAATCATGGGCATATTATCAGGCTGAAATAGAGAAAGCAAAAACACAAGTTGAACAAATAACAGAGTTATCAGACGCATGGAATGCAGCATTACAAGCACAGATTGAAAAAATTAATAGACTTGAAATTAGACCAATTGAAAAAGCTATTACAGCTTTACAAGATAAAATTGGTGGCATTCAAGATGAAATTGATGTATTAAGAGATAAAGAAAAAGAAATTCAAAAGGTATACGATGATAGAGTCAAGGCTCTTGAAGCAGTAGCAACTGTAAATCAAAGAATTATAGATCAGCAAAGAGGTCAATTAGATGTTGCCTCTGCCCTTTCTCGTGGTGACGTTGCTGGTGCTGCTCAGGCAGCACTAGGATTACAACAAACCATGGCACAAGGAAGAATGGATGATACAAGAGAAGCTCTTGATACACAATTTGAATCTGAAAGACTTGATATTACCACTCAAATTGAGGCAAAAGAAAAAGAAATTAAAAATATTAATGATGAAATAGAATTAAAGCAAAAAGAAATCGAAAAGATTAAAGAACGTCAACTAGCTCTTGAAGAAAAAATGTATGCTCTTTCTTTATTAAGAAGTGCTGCTGAAGCAAGACAGGCTATGATGAGTGCTGCTGCTAGAAGAGATGAAGCTGAATATGGAGCGGCTCAAGCTCAAATGAGTGCAATTGTTAGTACTGGTGGTGCAGGACTAACATTTGATGCACAAACATTTGGTGAACAGGGTGCTAACCAGATGAATGCATTTTGGGCAAGTATGACAAATATGGCAACACAAGCATATGCATCTGCATCTGCACAATATGCAACTGAAGATCCAGGAATAACTCCATTAGATGCTCAAACTATAGATGAAATGAATGTTACCGCTGCAACAGTAAATATTAATGGTCAACCAATTGATGCACAACAAGGACAAGATGCAAATACCCCTGTTGAGTGGGATCAAGCAACAGGTCCAAAATGGAATAAAAAAGGTAATAAAGGTAATAAAGATGGTACTCAAGAAGAATCAATGACTCCAGAAGATGTTGAAGAGATATTTACAACAAAATTTAGCGATCTTGCCAAAGTTGTTAAAGATTTCCTTGGAGAAAAAGGATTAGCATCAGTATTAGTAGGATTAGTTAATGGTATGGTAGAACTTGTTAATGGATTTTTTGATGCAGTAACTTCAACATTAAATACCCTAAGAATTACAATTCCTCCAATTCCAGTAACTATTGTATATTCAGATGCAGAAGGAACAAAAGCTGTTGGAGGCTCCACTCTTCCAACATCATTTTACATTAATCCTTTAAAAACTATTGTTCAAGGTTTAATGTATGGTGGAAATGTAAATTATAAGGGATCAAAAGAACGTGCCCCAGGATTTGCATTTGGTGGAAGAATGAAGAAGTATGCAATGGGAAGTTTTGTTCCAGGAATGGGAATGACAGATAAAGTACCAGCTCTTCTTACCCCTGGAGAATTTGTAGTAAGAAAACCAGTAGCACAACAAATTGGACCACTACTGTCAGCAATCAATAGCGATGTATTTCCAAAGATAAATCTAGGAACAACTACTCCAAAGGCTACAAATAATCCTAGTAATCCAGTACAGTATAATTATAATGTTGAAGTAAATGTAGCAGGCACTAATGCATCACCAGATGATATTGCAAATGCAGTAATGTTTAAGATCAATAGTGTTAATGACAGAAATCTTAGGAGTATTAAAATAAATGGCAACAGCTAATTATATTGCTGGAAGATGGAATCTTAGTCCATTAAAAGGAAGGCCACAAGCAGTTGTATGGTCAGATAATTTTGGACAAAATTCTACATATTCCCCCACATCATCTGCTAATTATTTATCATCTTCTGCTGTATATACTGTTCCAACTGGTACTGAATTTAATAACTTTCTTATTCTTTCTGATGATAATAGATCAGAACTTAAATTTGCAAAACAGCGTATTGAAACACAACAAAGAATGATTAATGGAACATTAAGAAATTATTTTGTTGCTGAAAAACTTACTGTATCATGGTCATGGGAAAATCTACCATCACGAGCATACAATAGAGATCCAAATTTTTCATCAAGTACTGGACTTGCTACTGCTGGAGATTTAAGTAACTTTACTAGTGATGGTGGTGCAGGAGGTGCAGAATTACTAAAATGGTATGAATCACATTCTGGACCTTTCTGGATGCTGCTGGCTTATGATAGATATGATCAATTTAGCGGGGCAGATAGATATCAATACCTTTCACAATATAATCAAATTATTCAAGTACAGTTTAAGTCATTTGATTATGATGTAGTAAAGCGTAGAAGTGTTCTAGGTAAACCACAATCTGGATTTGACTTCTGGAATATCAATCTAAGTGTTGAGGAAGTCTGATGTGGGTAGACAACATTGTTGGACATACCAAGTTACAAGATTATGTCAAAACAACACATAGTTTAAATATTCAGTCACTTGTTATTGCTGAATGGAATATGAATGACTTTGAAGAAATTCTTGCATATGGAACATATAATTGGAGGCAGCTAAGTTCTCCAAGCAGTCCATATTATCAGTTACCATTACAATTTATATTGTCTGACGAGGGTAAATATTGGACAGATGGTGATCAATCATTTTATACCTTTGCTGACTTTGTTCAAGATGATGATGAACCTACACTATTTAAAACAAGAGATATAGATAAAGATCTATACTATAATCTTAAGGATTGTTTTAATTTATTTAGACCACGATCTGGTATCAATAAACTTTTATACTTTGATGGAAAGTATATAGATGATTTAAAAACTGCAAGAAGGCCAAGATATTACATTTCATCACGTTATGACAACTTTAAATACTGGAATTCATATAGAAGAAAGGTAGAAAATAATACTACTAAAGAAGTAGGTATATCTCAACTATCTGAAAACATTCCAAGTGCTGGATATATTATTGAAGATACCAATCCCTTTGTTGTTTACAATAAAGAAATAGCAGCAAATAGAATTGTTGTAAAAATGCAAACTAATTTAGCTGATTCTACTTCTACAAGAAATATTAGAAATAAAGATGGTGAGAAAATTCAAGATCCATTACAAGATAGAAGTAAGTCAACAATACCAAAGCGTTGGAGAATAGAGTATTTAGATCCAAAGACAAACTCCTGGATTATTGCTACACAATTTGATGAAAATTCATTTCGTCGTGATGGATCTCAAGTAGTAAAGTGGGACGGGTATGTTGAATTATATTATGGAGTTATTGTTCCAGAAAAGTATAGGCCATGGTTTCATCTTGTTGACTTTTTAGATAATGAAAGCTACTTGCCAACATTTGGATTTCAGGATGGTGAATCATATATCGTTGGTATGACAGAGAATACCCCTGGAATATTATACATATGGGATGCAACGGATGAGCAATGGTATTCAGAAATTGCATCATATGGATTCTCACTCCTTGAAGATGATGATACAAAAAGAATTGGTATATTAAGAAGTTTAACTAATCCTAAATATTACACACCAAATGGTGGTGATCCAGTATTTACAGATATTGTCTTTATGAAAGGTTTGAGAGTAGTTATTGAAACTATGACAGCACCAAATACAATGTTTGACCTTATTGAATTATCTCCAAGACTTAAAGCAGATATATCAGACTATACCGTGTCATTTGATTTTAATAAAACTATTGCAAATACTAACCTAGAGTTACCAGTTGGAACACTGTTAGCATCTAATGGAAACATTTCATTATTTAATCATGATGGTGCATTTACAGAAGCAAATCAGTTTGAATATAACAATGGAGCTATTAGTAACGAGAATGGAAGCTTGGTAGCATCATATCTTAAGCCAAATATCAAAATAGATTTTTATGAAGCAGTGCTTAATGTTGATGGATATGATAAATATATTCCTATTAAGTCATTATATGCAGATAATTTTCCAGTATTTCCAGGTGGTAAAGAACCAGTAAGTGTTACTCTTCGTGATCAATTCTTTAGGCTTGAAAGAACATTAGCACCATCACTATTTCTTTCTCAAACAACAGTTACTTCAGCAGTATGTATCCTTTTAGATAATATAGGATTTTCTAATTATATATTCCTCGGGTTTGATGATGCATATACTAATGATAATCTTAGTGTTAATGATCCAATCATTCCATACTTTTATGTTGAGCCAGATGTATCTGTAGCAGAAGTTTTAACAAGAATTGCAACATCAACACAAACAGCAATGTTCTTCGATGAATATAATAACTTTGTTGTTATGCCAAAAGAATGGTTGCTACCAAATAGTGATGAAAGAAGTACAGATGTTGTTCTCTATGGTCAAGAAGAAGGAACTAATTTACCAAATATTGTAAAGATAGACCCTGGTCAAACTAAAGTATTAAACGATGGAAAAATAACATACTCAACAAAGTACATTCAAAAAGAAATGAAGTATCTTTCACAATCTATGTATCTTGACGAGGACAAGGTATTTGTTTATAAACCAGTTATGTTATGGGAAGTTGGTAGCAGCAAAGAAACAAAGACAAGAAATGAATCACAAAAAGATAGTAGCTCATATGCTTTGGGAGCAGCAGCTTTAAATACAACTCTTACAGTAGATCTTCCAACTGTTGTCTTTGATACAGCAACTAATCAACGTAAGGTTATTAATAATATTATTGATGTTGGAGAAAGTGTTTATTGGATTCCTAGATTCCAGGGGTATCTCTATGCTAATGGAGAAATTATTCGATACGATGCCATTGAATATGATATTAGTGGAACTGGAAAAGTATGGTTATCAAGTAATCAGGAATATCAGAAATATTTTGCAAGCCTTCCATTTAATGGCAAAATATATCCAACTGGTAATGTAAGAATATATAGCGAACCATATTATGAAGAATTAATTACAACATTTATTGGAGCAAGTCCACCAGTTGTATATAAATTAGGTGGTGTAAAAAAGCATGGTCGTGCTCAATTTAATACTGATATTACTGAGCATCCAGCAGGGCTTCCAGATTACTGGTCAAACAATAATAATGTTCGTGCATGTTCAATGAAATCTGAGTATATTTTTACCACCACTCCAACAGAAAAAATTACTTATACAGAAGGACTCTTGGCATTTCCTAACAGTGCGTCAGCAGGAATAGTTAATGCTGCATCTACTAGTGGATCTGTTACTAGTGCAGTATCATTAGCTAATTTCTCAACACGGAAAGGAACAATTAGAAACTTTTTAAGAAATTATAGCTATGATGATAGTACTCCAGAACAATGGAAAAGACTTACCTCAACTGGAACATTGCAGTCGTCAGCATTAGTATTTTCTGGACCAAATGATGAACAACTTTCAACAATTAGAAAAATTAGACCTTATGAATATGAAACAGTACCAGTAACAACATGGGTTCCAGGAGGATCATGTTGGGTTACTACTGGATACGATGAAAATGGAAATATTCAACAAGCTCTTTATGCAAGTTGTGCAGTTCCAGTGACAACAAATGTAACAAGAAAGAAAGCAACACCGTCTGGTTATACAGATTCAGATACTGGATATTGGTATGGTCCTGCAACAGAAAATAAAAGAGATGTTATCTACTATGTGTATAAGCAATTTAACGAGGCTTACAAACATTTTGGTACAAGAATGAGAATTATTGGAAAACTTAAAGGATATAACAATCAACAAGCTCCAAATAATTCAATGACATATTTTAATGTGCAGCCAGATAATTCTTCAGAAACTGTTAATATTAACGGTGGATCTGGAGGAATAGGAATAGGAGTAAATCCATCAACAAATGTTGGATACTATTTTGAAATATGTACCCTGACTGCTGACAACCTTGAAAAATATAAGAAGGTAAATAAAGATACTAATGATGTAACGTCAGTATTACACAATGTTATCTTTTATAAGATAGTGCCAGCATCTGATGGAACAACTGCTATTCCTAAAAAACTTTGGGGAGGCATAGCAAAAATTATTGTTGATGAAGGTCAATTTGTTGGTCAGGATAGACTAGGAATTCAAGAAACTCCAACAGTATATGACTTAGCTGTTGAATACTCTAATGAGCAGGGATCAAGAAGATTCTATTTATATATTAATAATTCACTCATAGGATATGTTGATGATGCAGATCCATTACCACAATATAATAATGCCTGTCTCTTTGTTCGTGGTTCATCAGAATTAATGTTTGAAAACTTTTATGCTCTTCAAAATACACTAACTTCTAATGCAAATGCTACTGTAGTGACACAGGTTAGATCAGACAATCAATCTCAACTTAATATATCTTCACCATTTGGTATTGATGAGGTACGATCTTCAGAGGCAATGAGAAAGTATTCATTACCAGGAATTATCAAATCAACATATCTTTCAAGTGTTGCCGCTCAAACATCTTCTAAATATAAAATGTATTATGAAGAGTTTGGAACTATTATGCGTGAATGTGCATATTTTAATATTAGATATGATCAAGCGTATCCAGCAATGTCAGCAATAATTGCACCCACATTTAATCAGGAGCGTGGGTATACAGTGTCTGGATTCTATCCAAATGCATATGGAGCAGAGTTTCTAGTATTTAATGCAACTGATAAGGCTATAGCTTTGAGTGAGGATACTGGTAACTATTTAAGAATTCTTGGAGTTACTTTTACTCAAAGTATTACTGAAGAATTAACTGTAGATGATTTCTTTAAAGAAGTATCTAGTACATCAGATCCAGTATTTATTAATAGTCAGATAACTAATCCTCTTGCAGCAGAAAGAAAGTTTGAAACAGTACAAAGAAGCCGTGCTAAATATGGAAAGATGAATTTTGAATTACAAACACCATATATTCAAACAAGAGATAGTGCAGAGCAACTTATGATATGGTTATCTGATAAAATATTACGACCAAGAAAAGTACTTAATGTATCTACATTTGGTTTACCACATATTCAGTTAGGCGACATTGTTACATTAGATTATTACTTACCAGAAGAGGAATACTTTGTTGATAGGGGAACTCAGTTTGTGGTAGCAGAAATCAACTACTCAAGAAGAGAAAATGGAGTAGAGTCTAGAATGAAAGTGATTGAGATATAATGGCAGATGCAGTTAAGTTACCCAGTAGAGATGTAATTAATTGGAGTCAAACTAATTCATCACTAGAAGATATTACAACTTTACTATTTGAAGAAATTGGAAGTTTAGAGCTTGTTAATATTTCTAGAAGAGATACAATTGAAGGGCAGAATGCAAACTATTCAGTTATATCAAATTTATCAAATCTTAAATATAAATTTAATCCAACATCAATTATTTTAGGTCAAAAACCAAATGCAGCATTGATTGATGTATTTGAAATTGATATTAATGGTAAGATTCCATCGGATGCATACTTAAATTATAATAACTTAGATAACTTTTACTATATTGATACTAATGGCGATCTTGTTATTGAGCTAGAAAATATGAGTTCAGATGAGATTATTGAGTTAGAAATAGCTACAGATGGTACAATTATTACGGGATTAAACGAAAATGATTACTAATGCTGGTAAACAAATTATTGGAAAATTTCTATTAAGCCAGGTTCCAGACTTTGCTACACACATCGCTGCGGGCTGTGGAGCTAATGCAATTAATCCTGCTACAACTTTAACATCAGAACAAATTTTAGAATTTCAGGAAAAGCAAGCATTAGAGTTTGAAGTATTTAGAGTGCCAATCTTAGCAAAAGGTTTTGTTAAGGAAAACGGTGTAGAAAAAATTGTTTTCAAAGCAGAAATGCCAACAGATCAAAGATACAAAATTACAGAAGTAGGATTTTTTCCATCAGCATTTAACTCTCTTGCATTAGCTACTGATAGTAAAACTCTTTTTACATTTACTCCAACTGAGGCATGGATTCTTAAGTCAACGTCTGCATCAAACTCAACAATTCCATTCATTAGCAGTGATGCGGTATTGTCAACAAATAATAAAGACATAACTATTAATGATATTGCAGCATTTATTGATACCAATGCAGCCATTTTTGATGATGTAATTAGAAAAAATAGAAACGAGACACCAAGATTTTATAATAGAAGTTTAATGTTGACAGGAGATTCTTCATTTATTAACAGCGGCTATGGTATATCCTCTGCAAATTCATATATTGAAAATCCAAATTTAGCATTTAATATGGGACAAAATCTTCCAGATGATGAAATTAGAATAGCGGTAGCACTAACAAATGTTAATCGTGATGATGGATCAACTCCATCAACAGTAAGAATAATTTTAGAATTTGCTAATAATCAACCATCAACTGATTCAACAAATGCTCCTAAAGCAAAAAGCGTTATGAGCTTTAATCCTTCTGGAAATAGATATACAGTTATAAAAAGAAAATTATCACAATTTGCTCAAGATGATGGATTTTCCTGGGCAAATGTTAATCTTACAAGAATATATGCTAGTGCAGTAATTCAAAGAACAAATACTATAACAAACATTGGATTAAGTTCTGCATCAGTGGGAACAATTGTTGTTAGTGATGATCATGGTCTTTCTCCAGGAATGACATTTAAGATAAGTAACATAGACCAGCCATTTACATATTATCAAGGCGGTGCAGTTCCAAATAATCCAGCATTTACTGTTACTAGTACAACATCTAATACAATTACATTTAATCATATTGTAACAGCAAGTGTTCCATTTACAGCAAGTGTACCTTCTGGAACAATTACTTATGACGGTGGTAGTCCAAATCACAATATTATTTTTGATGGAGTAAGGTTAGAAAACCTATCTACAGAAAATCCATTATATGCATTAGTTGGATATGATCTTTTACGAGAAGAAAATAGCTGGCCTATTGTAAAAGCTGAAAACTCTACAAACTATATTGAATATAGGTTTGGTATAGGTGTAGACAGTGGCTAAGTTTAGGATTCCACTACCAAGCCTACCACCACCAAATAAAGACGGCAATCATTTATTTAGATTTAGAGTTACATCAGAAGATAAAACAAGGGCTTCTGCATATTCTAATTTATATATTGTTAAGGCAAGTGGTCAGGTATATCCAGGAGTAGTTGCTAATAACTTCAAGGTTACAAAAGGAACAGTTAGTCAAGCTACTACAATTGCCTGGGAAATGCCAATTGAATATAGTGTTGGCGCATCAGCACAAGCAGATTACATCAAGTCATTGCCAGTAAGTTCTTTGAGAGTGAGTAGTAGTGCAAGCAACATTGATGTATCTGGAATAGTTCCAAATATATATAAGTACGAAAATATCACTGGTGGGTATAGGTATAAGTTTTTTAACCCAGTAAGTAGAATAGATGCTAATAAAGTTATAGATAAACTATTACTTATTCCAACAGTAGTTGCAGTAGAAATAGATGAGCCTACACAAACAACAGATCAAATTCAACATCAGCAAAAAACAAAGTGGGGTGTACTGGATGTTGATCTTTTTGTAAAATTATTTGCTAGTGCATCTGCTGCTGCCAGTGCTCAATATACCTACTACGGTAGAACAAAAGAAAGCCAGATCTCTATCTTGCTTGGAACCACTGGTTCTGCCAGGGTAATTGCTCAAGTAGCTAGTTATCCACCACAAATTAATGCTAAGTTCCAAATTTTTGATACTGGAAATATTAATTTAGCTTAAAAACTATCTGATACAATATGCAAAGGAGTATATAATGGGTACAATTGCTATACCGCAGGCTGGTCAGCCAATAGATATTAAGTTGTTAACTGAGATTACAAATGAGGTTAATAGCTTAAGTCGTGCTCTTGTTAATGAACAATTTACAAATAGCAAGATAGATAATGGAGTTGACGCTCCCAAAGATATTAAGACACGATCATTAAAGTTTTATGCCTTTACAAAGAAAAATGTAGCATCTGGAACAAAAAAAGCAGGAGATGTAACTCAGTGGTCAGCACCATTAGATTTTCAATTTAAACCAGTTGCTGTAGTTACTCCAGTAATAGCTAATGCAAATAACAGTTCTGTCCCTGGCTCAGCAATTAGTGTTGTTATTACAGACTTGCAAAATAGTTCTATTAGTGGTTTAATTTATCATCATAAAGATGGACAAGTAAGTATAGATTTGAATATACTGGTAATGGGTATTAAACAGTAAGATAATTATATGTTAAATTGTCAAAAATGCAATGGTAGAATATTTGTCGATAGAGTAGAAACATCCATTGACCACCTTGAGATATACTGTGTTATATGTGGGTCAAGGAAAATGTACCACCCACCATCTAGATATGGGAGATCAGTACGTTGGCTGCATCAAGCGGAGCAAGATCTAATGAAAAAGTACAACGGATCATAAAGCCCAGCAATAAATTATTTTTTGTTAACAAGGATTTAGTCAGAGTTTTGTCCTCAAATAGGGGACTTAATATTGTTTATCTATTTAATTTAACAAAAGATAAAGAACAGTCAATGTTGTTATCAGATTTTAAAAAGCACAGAAAACGGGCATATATATTTATTGATGCCTGTAGATTATTAAATAAAAGCACCAGTCAAATACGACTTCATATTCGTAATGGATTTATTAATCCACCACTAGGTATTCTAGCTAATGGTGAGCGTTCATATACAAGAAAGTCATATTATTCAGAAGATGATATCTTTGAAATAAGAAGGCTCCTATCTACTATTCATATTGGTAGACCTAGAAAAGATGGGAAGGTATCTAACAGTATGTTGACCGAACAAGAGCTTCGTGCTAGAATGGGTGACGCACTAGTTCTGTACACAAGGACAAAAGATGGTGATTTTATTCCTGTGTGGGCAGAGGAAACATACTAAGGAGAGATATGTCTGAGAAAGCATCGGTTACTGTAAATCTTGGCTACACACTGAACATTGGAAACTTCCAGAGTCTAAGAGTAGATATTGGCTGCACAGACTATGTTCGTAATGATGAGTCTATGGACAATGCCATGGATCGTGTATATGACTTTGTAGAGAACAAGGTTATTGAAAAGATTGAGGCAGCTAAGAAGGAAATGAATGAGTGACCTTATTAAAAAGGGACACGAGTTAATTAATTATTATTATTCACTTTATGTAAGTCATTATAATACTACTCCTCTGATCAATAAGAGCACTGCAAAGTGGGCAGCAAGAGATATTATAGACTCGTTTGGGTTTGATGAATGTGTCAAAGCTGCTGATTGGTACTTTGCAGTAAAAGATAGTGGGCATGATTGGAATTGGTACTGCAATAATGTAGAGCGTCTTATTGTTGCAAGAAGAGATAAAGAAAAAGACGATGAGCAACGTAGAATTGGAAGGAAGAAAGCAAAAGAATGGCTCAGGGGTTAGTATATGTCAAATGTTGAGGATCGCGTCATAAGTGCTGTACTTCAAGATAAGCAAGTGCATGTACTTATGCAAGCAAATGTAGATAGTCTATTTAAGACTCATGCTGATATATGGAACTTTATTAAGGATTATGTATCACAAAATAGTGCTGTACCACCTACACATCTAGTTATTGAAAAGTTTAGAGACTTTCAGCCAATTGCAGACGTTGGTAGTACCAAGCATCATTTAGATGAATTACGGGAACACTATCTCAATGAGTCACTTAGAACTATTCTTAAGTCTAGTGCTAATGACTTACAAAATGGTAAGCCAGTAGAAGCACTCAATACTATCATTAGTCAAACTGCTGATCTCAAAAAAAGTACAGCAGATATTCGTGATCTAGATGTAGTAGATATTGATGATGCTATTGCATATTTTAATCATGTTCGTGAGTTGAATGAGCAAGGCAATCTTGGAATTAAGACTGGTCTTAAAGGCTTTGATGACTATCTTCCATCAGGTATTGCACCAGGAAACTTTGGCATTCTGCTTGCTTACCCTGCTATAGGAAAATCATGGCTTGCTCTATTCCTTGCTGTGCAGGCATGGAAAAATAATAGAAAGCCACTATTTATCTCACTTGAGATGAGTGAAAGTGAGGTACGAAATCGTGCTTACACGATTATGGGTGAAGGTAGGTTCTCTCATCGTAAGCTAAGTTCTGGAGAATTAGATCTTGAAGAGTTTGAAAGATGGGGCAAGAAGTACTTCGATAATAAGCAATCATTCCAAATCATTTCTAATGATGGTATTGGTGATGTAACTCCAGCGGTTCTACGTGGGAAGATTGACCAGTATAAGCCAGATATTGTATTTGTTGATTATATTCAGCTTATGCAATCTAATACTAGAACTGATAATGAAGTGGTAAAGATCAAGAATATTAGTCGTGAACTTAAGATTCTTGCTATTAGTGAACAAGTTCCTATTATTGCTATTGCATCTGCTACACCCGATGATGCAAGCGATATGTATAGTGTTCCAACGCTTGGTCAGGTAGCATGGTCAAAGCAGCTATCTTATGATGCTGACTGGGTTCTTGCTCTTGGTCGTGCTGCAAACAGTGATGTAATTGAGGCAGCTATGCGTAAGAATAGAAACGGGGCACTTGGAGAGTTTCTTGTGCTTACTGACTTTGATCATGGTAGATTTAAAACTAAGGATTTTGATGATGATTTATAAAAACTAGTATAATTATAATATGTCAGTCTCACATAAAAATATAAAAAGGTTTTATTTAGAAGGTGAGATTTATGACGATTCAGTTATTCCTAGAATTAAAGATCAATACATCCTGATGCTTAAGGCATCTATGCGGTCAAAAGGCTACGTTGTTAGATACGATATTGACCCTGACTTTACAGTATCTTATAATGGCAAGACATTTGATTTTATGCTATCAGTTTACGGAGTATACGTTGGAAGGAAGAAGGCAGAGTGGATTTCGGGCATAGACAAAAATACGATAATAAGCAGCACTA
>Ga0172372_10005378_pt1 | contig 17812 bp, 35 predicted proteins | sample LakKiv5m_2_FD_114544 | JGI IMG/M metagenome (GOLD analysis project Ga0172372, IMG submission 114544) | Freshwater microbial communities from Kabuno Bay, South-Kivu, Congo - kab_092012_9.5m | ecosystem: Environmental > Aquatic > Freshwater > Lake | place: Democratic Republic of the Congo...
ACCGAACAGGAAGCCCGACGGGAAGCGGGGCAAGCCAATCTGAATTACGAACTAAATAACATTCCCACGCCCTAGGGTTGCGAAATCCCAAAGCGTGTGATACAATAATAGTAGTGGGGCAATCGCCTCACTACAAACCAAACAGGAAAGGAATACCAACCAAATGAGTAAAACAGTAAATGTGAGAGTGACGAAAGTGAAATTGCTTGCGGCACTCAAAGCAGCACTAGCGAAACTAGAACAGCAAGCCAAAGACCACGCCCTCGCTGAGAAGGCGCGAACGAAGGCAACCGCCGACATCAAGAAGTCGGTAGCGGCACTCGTCAAGTCAGGCAAACTGACCCCGAAGGAAGTGACATTCCCCTACTCGTACCGCAACGATACGAACGAGTTTGAGGAAGTGTCAGTCACCTTCTCGCACAAGATTACCCTTCCCAAGAAGGACAGCAACTTCTGCGAACACTCCAACAGGCACTCGCAAGAGGAACTCAGCAACGCAATCCGCGTTCTGGAACTGAGCGACGAGGAGTATGTCCGTACTTCCTCATACGGAGCAGTTGCCAAATACCTCTAAGGGCGTGACGGCTGGTGGGGCTCTCCTTCCCCACCAGCCAAGCCCGCCAGCGGGCAGAGGCCAAGGGAACGCCCTGCCCTAAATAAAACCAATAGTTCTGGAACACCATATTTTGGGCAGGGGCAAAAACTACTCTAAGTGGTCTATGGCCACCCAGAGTGATGGCCGGCTGTAATCAAATTGTCACACTAATAGTGTTGCTAATTTGTCTAACAGATGGTAAGATTAGAGTATGACCAACACATCATTCATCAATGGATTCACTGACTACTGCCAAGAGTTCTACTCAGTAGAGCGCAACGGTGCTATCTATCCGTTCGCTACTGATGAGGAAATCTCAGACGCAGTGTACGCACACATCACCGATGCGAACCCGCGTTTTGAGTTCTGCGGCGATACCGCAGACCGTGAGGCTGTGCGTGAGCGTATCCTCGCCAAGCGTCGCATTACGGGCGTAGGCGAGACCGACTTTGACCGCGCAGTAGAACTTGCAAGAATAGGAATTATGTGATACACTGTAATTAGTAGGGCAATCCCGCTCTACTCAACGGAATAGGAGAACCTAATGACAAGAGTTAGACAATACCGATACGAACCCGTAGGCATGGATATCTTTGATGCCCGCAAGTACCAGCCAGCACGCGGCACGCTCGTCGTGAAATGCTCTGGCGGCCCAGGCGCGCCAAAGAACGGAACTATGGGCCACTGCTTTGTCAAAGACGCGGTAACAGGCGCGTTCTATGGCCTAGTGCTGGTGAATTCACTAGTCCCCGCTGGCCTCGTCTCTACCGAAAGGTAGGGCCGAGCCCGCGCGGCGGGCCGGAGGCCAGATAAAAATATTTGACCGAATAGTTGCAAAACATAAACCAATGTGATACACTATGAATAGAAGGGAGAACCCAATGGATAAAAAACTAACGTGGTGGGACTACTTGCCAGAAGATGTGCAAGCAGGCCTCTCGCCGCTCACGGAAGAAGACTTCTGGGAAGCGCAAGCGTGTGTACGCGAGTGCGATGTCTCGGAAATCTCAGACCGCGACCCAATCGAATTCCTCTGATGGCGAGCGGCCGGCACTCCCCTCCTTGGTGCCGGCCGCATTGCCGCCAGCGGGCAGGGACCAAGGGAAACACTGGCGCTAAATAAAACCAATAGTTCTGGAACACCATATTTTGGCGGGGGCCGGAAGCAGAAAAAGGAAGCGGGTGAAGATGGCAGCGGGCGAGTGGGGCTCTCCGTTATCTCTCCACCGCTATTACTATTGTAGCACAAACTGAGAACAAAAACAACCTCAAAACAAAAAAAGATAATCGTCGTTAGAGGTTGCGAACTGTCTAACAGTATGGTATAGTTATAGTAGTGGCGCAATCCCGCACCACTAACTCAACGAAATAGGAGAACAGAATGAAAACGACAATCCACCAATCCACGCCTAACAGCACCGCCATTAGCGGTTGGGCGTTCTACTCGGACAGCGAGAGCGCAATCGGAACCTTGTTCGTGAAGTTTACGAACGGTAGCGAGTACGCCTACATGGAGTGCCCGCTGAACCTAGTAGTCCCCATGCTGACCCAAGCGTCGATTGGTCGCTACTTCGCCCATACGGTGAAGCCAGCATTCCCAGCCGACAAGGTTCAGAAAGTCGGCAACCTAGTCCACTAAGCGGGATACGGTTCGGGCAGGGTAGGCAATCTGCCCGAACCAACCCGATAGGGCAGGCGGCAGAGGCAAAACTTGTCTCTCAGGTTGCGGAATGTCTAACAGTATGGTATAATCTAAGTAGTGGGCAATCCCGCCCACGCAAACAGAATAGGAGAACAGAATGACTATGAAGAAACTGCCAGCGGGTGCCAAGCAGATAGGTGCTTGGTGCGAAGTGAGTTCGGATGCCTACCCCAAAGGGTGGAATAACGAAGTCACCGTGTGCTACTACGAAGCAGACATTCAGTACGCTGACGGCTTCGTAATGGCGGCAACTATGGTCGCTATCTACGACGCAGGTGCTTGTATCTACAAGCAGGCGTTCTACGGAGAGACTGCCGAAAGTGACGCAGAACGCCACGCTAACGACGAAGTTAGCAAAGCGTTGTACGCCAACGCCTAAGCGCAACGGAATAACTGTCGGGTGGGGCAACTCACCCGACAGATAACCGTGTAACACCCCTACGCCATAATGGAGATAGTGGGAGAGAACCGCGCGCGGGCGACAGAGGCCGGGCGGCCTTCTCCCACCCTCTAATAATAGTATAACACACAACGAAGGAAAAAGCAACCTATTCAGAAACTTATCCAAAGAGGTTGCGAAACTGTTAGAAGTGTGATACACTTAGTAATAGAAGGAATAACCAAACCAACAAGGAAGGAAAACATAATGAGACTAAGCACAGCAAAGTGGCAAGACCTCGGCGAGGTTGAGCGTGAGAAGTGGTACGAGAGTGCCACCGACAGCCTTATTGAGAGTGGCAGACTGCCACTATCAGATGATGTCTGGGCGACAGATAAGTACGCCGAGATTATTGAGGAAAAAGCGCAAGAACTCTGGGAGGATTACCGAGACGAGTATCTCGCAAGCCTCGCAGAATAAGACCGTGAGCGCACGGCGGGGTTCACCTCCTTCCCCCGCCGTGCCAACACGGAAACCGTGTAGCACCCCCTTGCTACAATAGGAGGGGGAAACCTCACGCGCGCGGGCGGGTGCCCAAGGGAACGCCCTCGGCAAAATAAAACCAATAGTTCTGGAACACCATATTTTGGGCAGAGGGCGGAGGCAAGTTTGTGAAAGTTCGCACTTTCACAAACCACGGGCGGGGCGAGGAAGGGCAAACGCTCTCGGTAGTTAAGCAGTCACGCTGAGCGTTCAGAAACTTGTAACACAAATGAAACAAAAATCATGCCCGAAAAGTGAGGAAATCGAACACCCTTGTGATACAATAATAGTAGTGAGGTAATCCCGCCTCACCGAACACAAGGAGAAACAGAATGACCCCAGCACAAGAAACAGCGTGGTTGCGAGACTTCGCCTACCTCGGCGCAACTATCGTGACCCGTAACGGAATTCGCACCTACGAATTCCTACCCGTCACATTCACCGACGCTAACGGCGTGACCGTAGCCCCACTATTCCCCGCCCGTGAGCGTGGTGGCAAGCGATACACCGACAGCAGCACAAAGCCACAAATCGACTAACGCACTAGGTTCGGGTGGGCTCAGCCCAAAGGTGACTGCCCACCCGAACCACCCAACGGGCAGGCGGCAGAGGCAAAATTCGCGTCTCAGGTTGCGAAATGTCTAACAGTGTGCTATACTGATAACAGGAGGAACAAACCAAATGAAAATCACAAACCTAATCACGAATGAAATAAAGACAGGGCGAACGCTCAAAGCGTCGTCGTGGCGGGCGGTTCAGGTATCCGACAGTCGTCGGGAAATCTGGCACTACGCAACGCTCATGGCGGTGCTCAACGGCTCAAACTTCCAGCAAGTAAGCGAGGGGTGGGGCTCAATGAGCGACAAGCACGGCATGGGCAAACTACGCCGAGGCGTCGCCTTGAAGGGTTACACCGAAACTGTGTAACACCCCCTCGCTAGAATGGGGTTGGGCAGACAAACTGCCCAGCCCCAGGGCGAGAGCACGGAGGGCGACAGAGGCAGGCGGGCAAGAAATCTTTGCCGAATAGTTGCTAAATCGCCCGAAGTGTGTTATACTAATAATAGAAGGCAATAACCAAACCAACAAGGAGAAACCAAATGAACCACTACATACACGCACATTCAGTCAAGGCGGCGGACGTAACAGTCGCAGTCAGCAAGAACCCGTACAACTCAGCAACGCTGAGCGTGGCAATACAGGGCGAGGGTGGCAGCATCACCGAACTGTTCTTCCACACCGACGAGTTGCTGGAAGTGCTGGCGAAGTTCGCCCAAGAAGCGGTAGCCGTACGATAACGCTTCGGCTGGCGGTGGGACGAGAAGAGCCCACCGCCAGCCACAGGGCGACAGAGGCAGGCGGGCAAAAAATCTCCCCGAAAAGTTGTAAAACCATCGGGAGTGTGATACAGTATAAGTAGTGGGGAAAACGCCCCACCAACACGAAGGAGAAAGACAATGAATACAATGACCGAGAGTGAGCAAGCACAAAAGAGGGCGGAAGAGGTCAAACTTATTCTGCGCCGACTGATAACCGAAGTAGAAGCAGCCGAGGAACAGGCAGCCGACACAAACTGGGGAGATGAGAAAGCAGACATTATCTCAGGAGCACTGTCGAGCGTGTCGTGGCGATTGAGCAACCTCGCCTACGACCTCGGGCACTCGGGCGAAACCTTGCTGAACAAGCAAGAACAAGAAGCCGAATAGCACCCTCGGCGGGCGTACAAAAAAAGTGCGCCCGCCGAGTTGCCAAAACACAAGAAAGGTGTTATACTAGAACTATGAGGAGAAACAAAAGCAAAAACAGCAAGCGTCGCCCGTGGGGAGACGCCGAACGACAAGCGCACGCCGACGGCGTGAGGCTGCGGGCGGTGACAATCCACCACAAGCGCAAGCCTGCGCCGACAGTCCGGGAGTGGGACTGACGAGGGGCGGCGGGCAAGAAGGGCGGCGGGCGAGGCAGGCAATATTACATTTCTGTAACTTCCCTCAAAATCACCGAACAATCGGAGGGCGAGGTGGTCAGATATGTATGAAGGCGCAAAAGCGTCACAACTCACACAAAAGAAAGAAAAGAAAAATGAACAAAAATGAAACACTCTCAGAAAAACTTAAAAGGTTAGAGCACGAAGAAATGATGAAAAATCCAAACTATCGAGCGTGGTACGAGAGACAGCAGGAACTAATCAAACAGGCAGCGGACAAGTACGAAGAAACCAAAAAAAGAACTGCTCAAATAATTGCCGAGGCAGGGTTCGTCAAATCGGAGTAGTGCCCCGGAGCCGGCTCGCCGGCTCAAGGGAATCGCCCGAAATAAAACCATTCTGACTGGAACACCATTTTTTGGGGAGGGCGGAGGCAGTTTGTGAAAGTTCGCACTTTCACAAAGTCGGGGGTTTGTTAGGTTTGCCTAACAAAGTTATCCACAGACCACCAAGAGTGACTGCCGACCACGGAGCGTGAAGTATTACAGTTGTATGACACTTGCCACAATGCCCCTAAATCGTGCTTACTTCGTACACCCTTCCTGTATCATAGTAGTAGTGAGGCAAACCTGCCCCACTAACAAAAGGAAGGGAACAAAATGAAAATCACACTAGAACACCTCACTTCGGGAGTAGCCCGAAAAGTGGAGTATTGGCTAGGCGAAGTAGACCCAGCCGAAGTCGAGAACGGCACGCTCGACCTCACCTACGGCACTTTGGAAGTGACCTTTACTTCGGGTCGTTCCTACGAATACGCCGAAGTGATGATGGGAACTTTCGCCGAACTAATCAAGGCAGTCAGTTTCGGCAAGTTCCTAAATCAGGAAATCAAGCCGTTCCACGAAGTTCGGGAAACTACCGACCCAGAACTACTCGCCGAAATCAAGGCTAAGCAGGCTGAGGCGAAAGCCCTGAAAGCCTCGCTAGTCTAAATCGGGTTCGGCTAGTGGGGCAAAAATGCCCCACTAGCCAAGACCGAACAAGTGTTCGCCCGACGGCAGGGGCAGTCTGTGCGTTTCAGTATGTCTGTCTAACAGCCCACCAGACGCAATAGGAAGCCCCAGGATACGCCGAAAAAAAAAGTGGAGACTAGGGCAGACAGTTTGTTATTGCGCCTCGCAAATCGCCTCTAATAGTGTGTTAGACACTCTCAGAAGGTACGCCTAGAAGGTTGTTAGACGCATTAGGAAGCCCTAGGACACGCCAAAACAAAAAGTGGAGACTAGGGCAGAATAACTACCTTGTCTCACAACCTGAGCAATCTGGAAGCGTCTGGCAAGGGGCGAACAAGTGTTCGCTCGGAGGGCAAAGGCAGGCGGGTCGCGGGCTTGTGAAAAGTTTCTCAAAGTCGGAGTTGCGAGACTGCCGAAAGTGTGATACACTGGTATTAGTGGGGAGATACCCCACGACAACAGAAGGAGAAACAAGTGAGATACAAGGGAACAGTGGCGAGCGCCGAAGTGGTGTGGTCGCCGACAATGGAATACGGGATTAGGACAGAGTGGGCAGTCGCCCTACACTTCCAAAGCCCGACGGGCGATAGTTCGGACTTTATGGTTCGTGAACTGCCGTGCCTCACCAGAGAGCAGGCAGTCGCAATCGCCGACAAGTGGAATAGCGAAGTATGCCCCGAACTGGTGGGCAGGTTCGTTCTTTCAGACCGAGTGAACTGACCAACCCGAAAGGGGGAGGGCGCAAGCCCTCCCCCGACAGGGGGTGGCAGAGGCAGACCTCGGGCGAGCGTCGCCGAAGGGCGACAGAGGCAGAAATAGGAGGGCGAGTTTGTGAAAAGTTTCTGTAACACAAATGTTACAAAAAAAGTTGCCCTAGGAGTTGCGAGACTGCCGAAAGTGTGATACACTGGTCTTAGTGGGGAAAACCTCACTACAACAAAAAGGAGAAACCCAATGAACGGAATAATCGGAAACAGGGTGGCAATGCCAGCCAACCCGACGGCGTGGTTGAGGGACAACGCTCGCAAGGGCGCAATGCTCTACACCCGTGACGGCGTGACCGTCGCACTGGTGAACACCCAGACGACCTACGGCGACCCAGACAAGGGAACGCAACAGCACCCACTGTTCGCCCCGAAGGCTGACCGTCTCGGCAAGCGATACGCCGACACCAGCGCCAAAGCCCAACTGGACTGAACCCGAAAGGGGGAGGGCGCAAGCCCTCCCCCGACAGGGGGTGGCAGAGGCAGACCTCGGGCGAGCGTGCGTTTCTAGATGTCTGTCTAACACCCCGTCAGACGCCACAGGATGCCCCAGGATGCGAGCAAAAAGAAAGTGGAGACTAGGGCAGACAAGGGCAACACAGGGCGACGGGCCTCAAAAAGAGGCGTGCGGGCGAGGCGAGGGCAAAAACAGGCAAGCGGGCGAATGTTACAGTTGTGTGACAATCGCCCGAGAGATTGACAAACCGAGGACAGTGTGATACACTAGAAACAGGAGGAACAACCGAATGAAACTACAACTATTGCTAATCTGCCCAGAGTGTGAACAGACACTTACGAGGGAGGAGATGGTTTGCGGACACGACTGCGAAGTGTCAGGAACGACGGTCGATTTCTTAGACGACCCTCACGCCTTTGAGCACTGGACTGCGGAGGAGTAAGCCGAGACAGCGGGCAAGAAATATTTGCCCACGGACTTGACAAACCGAGGATAGTGTGATACACTAGAAATAGAAGCAACCAACCCAAGGAGGAACACGATGAAGGAATACACATTGGTAGCAGAACTCACCGACGCAGAGGGTGGCGAGTGGACGGCGGACGCCGGCATTGTCGCTGCTGACGCTGCGACGGCAGTCCGTCAGGCTCGTATCTGGGCGAAGGACGAGGCGAAGGCACAGGGCGCCAACCTCGTTGCGTTCTACGCTCAGGACGCTCAGGGCGTGGCGCACTCCTAATCCCCCAAGGGGAGGGGCGAGCGAACACATGTTCGCCCCTCCCCTGAGGGAGGCGGCAGAGGCAGAAATAGGAGGGCGAGCGAAAAAATATTTGCCCGAGAATGCTTGACAAATGTCAAGAAGTGTGATACACTGGTATTGAGTGGGAAAGGAGAACCCCATGACACCGAGAGAACAAAACAGAATGACGAGGGACGAGCACGAAGTCGTAGCCATCTACGACTGGGCGCTCGACCCCGAAATGAACGAGGACTTCGCCCAGTGGGCTGAGGAACTCGCCGAGGGCTAAGAGCCCGAGGAGGAGAAGGAGAAGGGAAAATTTTTCTCCCGAGAGGGACGGTTTTGCCGAGGATGGCGAGCCGTCCCTCCCGAGGGGGAAGATGTCCGAAGGGAGGGGTTGTATTTCCCCAAGGGAAGTTGTATAATAATAAATGAACAGAAAGGCAATAACGAATGATAGTAATCGGTTTGGTTCTGTGCGCAGTGGCGCTAAGGGCATACAAAAATTATGAAGATAACAAGTTGTAATTCTACACAAACACTGTTATACTAAAAGTAGGGCAGAGAGAAAGGAAGGACAAACATATGGTTATCGAAATTTATGACTGGATGTGTGTCGTGCCGGTGGCAGTCGCTGCTGTCGTCATTGTCATCATCTTCAAAGCCAAGAAAAATAAGTAATCCAAGGGTCGAGCCCCGCGGGCGAGTGTGTTCGCCTGCGGGGCTCGCCGACGGGCGAGTTTGTGAAAATTTTCACGAGCGCAGGGCGAAGGCGGCGGGCTGCGGCGCGAGGAGGAGGCGGCCGGTTATCTCGCATTTTTGGCAAAAAGCCGAGGATGCGGCGTTTTTTCGGAGGGCGAAAAAAGACCCCCGGGCGACTTACCGGCAATCGGCGGGCAAAGGCAGAGGAGAAGGAAGGGTGACCACGGAGAGTGAGGGCGACCACGGAAAGTGAAAAAATTATTTCACGTTTTTTTTCAAAAACCCGAGGAAAGCGGCGGACAGGGCTGCGGGGAAATCTGCCGGCACAAGGGCAAGGGCGGTAATCCGTAGGGCGCAGGGCCTCTCTTTCGCGCAGCGCCGGGGCCAAGGAATCGCCCCGCAAAATAAAACCATTCCGGCTGGAACACCATTTTTTGGGGGGCGGGAGCAGACAGGGCGAACAGGTGTTCGGGGGCGAACGCGGGCGCGACCACTCTCCGCGGTTATCCACAGGCTCGGCGCGTGTCTCACAAATCCGACGAAATAGACGACAGTTAGCACCGCGCTAACAATAGTTAGCACTCCGTCGCGCTCGCGCTTGTGCGCTTGTGCTCGCCTCGCAAGTGTGAAATCTGTAACACAATTGTAACACGAATAACCGCGCAAATTGTCTAACAGTATGCCAGAATAGTCACATGGCAAACGCGACCGCCAACAAGCGTCGTGAGAGTGAGAGCAACATAATGAGCACATACACGGAGCACACGCCGTCAAGCGTGTTGCCACAACCGACTAACCGCACCGCGTACTTGCGCGACAACGCGCGACACGGCGCGACGCTCGTAACGCGTAACGGCGTGAGCGTCATGGAGACAGGACACAAGGTAAGTCGGTACATGGCACAACCGCCTAAGGCACTTGCCTATCGCGCCACTAATCGTGGCGTTATCGGCTCAACCGCGACGCTCGGACAGTCTCAGACTGACCTACTACGCGGCGACGCGAGCGAGCAATAGAGACACGGCGCGAGTCTCGCACCCCTCGCGAGACTCGCGCCACTCTCAGAACCTACGACACGCGCGTAGGTTCTGAGAGTGGCGAACCCGTCACTCACAACACAACACAACAAGGAGAGCAACAACATGAGTACCACCACCACCCGACACACGGCGCGCCCGTCGCGCTTGCGTGTCTGCCTTGCGCGCCTCGGCGCATGGACTGACCGACACGACGACAAGGTAACACTCGCCGTCGTTGCCACTATCGTCACTTGTGTAAGCGCGCTCGTCGCGCTCGCGCTAATCGGCGACGGTATCGCAATCGTGGAGAGCGCGAGTGTCGCGCTTATCGTCGTCGTTATGTCTGGCGTGTCGGCGTTCTTCGCCTACATGGTCGGCACCGACAAGGCTACTCGTCGCGTGTCGCGCCGTTACTCGCGCTACATGAACGAGCAGACAGACAGACACGCCGACGCGCTCGCGCAACAAAAACGCGAGAGTATCGGACACGCTCGCATAGGCGACATGAGCGCATACGACATGAGCGCGGAACTCGCGCGACTGTCTGAGCGTGAGCAAGCGTTGCGCTACGCGTTGCGCTACACGGTACGCCATGCGCTAGTCACGCAAGGCAACGGCGTTATCTGGCAGAACGACAACCGCTAGACACGCACACGCGCTACACGGCGCGCCACTCTCACTATGAGAGTGGCGCGCCGTTGTCGTATCTGGCGACACGCGCCACCGCGACACGCCACCGCGACAGACTGAGACACACGGCGCGAGACTGCCACCGCGCCACACGCGCTACGAGCGCGCCAGACACGCGCACACGCCTAACCGCGCTCGGCATAGCCCCCCCCTATTCTGTCGCCTCTAATCGTCTCCTATCGCGTGTCTCAGACAGCGCACAAGCGCACAAAGTCGGGGACAGTTATCCACAGGTTGGGGATAACCGACGAAAACGAACAAGTGTTCGGGATACCCCCCCCCTCTCGACCACGCTGAGTGACCGCCGCGACCGGGCGCCAAGCCCACCCCAAGTCTGGAACCTACATGGGGTGTATAGGTTTCCTACCCAAGACATGCCACACATCCCCGTTGCGTTTATTGCGATTACGGTTTTCTGGTTCGTCGTATTGTGGTGGATAGGTAATTCCGATTAGCCCAGTTAGCACAGTGGTAGTGCAGCCGCCTTGTAAGCGGCAGGTCCTCAGTTCAATCCTGAGACTGGGCTCTGTGTAGTGAAATGAGTTTATATCACGGAATTCGTGATTTGAGAGGAAACCGATACAAATTCCTCTCATCTGCGATGCATAAAGTTGTCACCCGTGTCAACTATCGGTATCGTTAAACACATGCCCGTTCACCATAAACCTCATATGAAAGCAACCAAAACAATCATCATTACTGCCGGCATCATCACCTTCTTTGTGGTGATTACGGCATTCTCTTCTTACATCATTGGGAACAACTTCTGATTTTCGCCGACCACCACAATCGCTACGACTTCACCGAATGGAATATCTTCATCACGGTCCTACTGGTTGTGTGCGTAGGTGTGGGATGGATGGTTAAAAAACTATTGAATGACGAGGAAACATGACGAGCAGAGACACTCACGACATAGAGGAATATGAGAAGGAAACAAAGACCACGAATGTTCAGCCTTCGCTTCTCATCAAACTGATGGCCGAGTCCGAGCCGTGCCTGTTCTCCAACAAGTCGTCCGTCGCCGTAGTCCCGTACAAAACGAACCCAAAGTTGTTGGTGATACGAGACCGCATGATGGATGTCGCTCGATGGCACGCCCAGTTACAGGTGTCGTTTGAGCGAACGCTACTGAGAGAGTTGGTTGGTCAGCGATAGTGGTAAATAGTCCGAGAGATATTAGCCAATAGCCATATTTGCTCAGGAATTGTGTACTGACTTGACTATCCGACTTGGGCCAATAGGTTCCCGGTCATGGAATCCTTTACACAAAGGGAAGTAAAGAGCCTCTTACATAGAGTGGAAGCCGTTGAAGACGATTGCCAGGAATGGCAGGATGTCGCGAGCAAACTGTACCGAGCCTTGGTGGTGGAAAAGAACCATCGGGGAATCCGCTGGCAGGATGCCGAGATGGTGGCCGAAGCACTAGAGTCATACGAGAAGATTGCGTAGGTAACACAATGGCACAATCCAAATGGGAGACGATTTCTCGCGACCTGTACGAAGCACTGCTGCAGATGCGGCATTCCCGAGGCATTGACATCAATGACGTTGACATCATTCTTGATGCCATGGAACGGTATGAGGCAGCCGCAAATTACCCGACCGACACAATGATGTGGCGGGCCAACTGGCACAAATCTGTGAAGCCGTATTGGGTGGTCACTTGCCGTTTGTGCCGTGTGGGTGAGGTGCGGTTACCGAACGCAGAGATTGCCCGTAAGTGGTGTATGCATCATTCCTGTGAGGACTTCAGTCATCTCGCGGACGAGCCAGTAGGCGCTGAGCGCGAAGAATAAGGCTGCGCTCGCGGGCGCTTTTGCCGCCCCAGATACCGAAGCGTTCGTTGGTATCCAGAGCAAACTGTAGACATTCCATTCTGACTTCACAATCTTTACAGATTGATTTAGCACGGCGGAGTTTGTCCACATCTCCGGGTGCGGGGTAGAACGTATCTACTGGTTCATCAAAGCAGTTCTTTAACTTCATCCACTTAGGGCGATTCATCTGTATGCCAATGGACGGGAAGTCCAAATCGAAATCGTTCCACTGAGACATATAAGCGTGCGATACTGTAACAGAATGTGATAACGCGACGAGGGACCTTTGCTATTGTCTGTGTGGTACTGTGTGGGTGGAATTTTGCAACGGTACAGAAGTGGAATACAAAGTCGGCGGGCCAGAAAAACCACAGAAGGAGCGAATAGGAGTGATATACGAGATGATTATGAGAAAAAATCCGGTTTCGCCCTCCTTGTATTGGGCTGACCTGCTCGTCAAGTTGGAAGACGAACTCAACATGGGTTGGGCGATTGTCTCTAGGCCGTTGGATGAAAAAGAAGCAACGCTGAAAGAGATTGTCACCCTTGTTCATAAGACAGTGGAGGAGGCAGAAAATGCACGATTTACCGCCTGAGTACGAACTCAAACTTGCCCTGGATTTGTATATTGACAGGGTTAAAGCAGATGAACCAGAAGTCTCTTATCTGGTCGAAGTGCCGTTGTATGTGGTTGAGGACGCAATAGAGAGATTGAAGCGGTACGAGACACTGGTGCAGAACCTGACTCGGATTGGCAATTTCTTGTGGATGGAGAATCTCAGGAAATACGGGGAGCGCAAAATTCACGATGGCGAGACTCCGTGGGGGTCAAAACAAGACGCCACGTATAAGAACATGAGTTCGTTCGTAAACAAGTTGCCCCGAGATATGACGCTGGACGATATCTATGTCGAACTGGCCCTGTCGATTCATCGGATTCAGTCCGGAGACTCATCTGGATTGGCTGGGTATCTGGACAAAGAAGAACACTTATTCGAGCAATTGGATACCGGTGAGATAGATGGCTGAGAAAGTCCGGGTGATGCCGGTTGCGCATAAGCCGCGGCTTTTGTCCGATGTAGATGCTGCGCGCCTACGTCGCCGAAGGGAAGCGCTCGATGCTTTGCGTAAACAAACCAAAGCAGCAGAGAACCGTCTTCGCTGGGACATCTTCAATACTTGGCGCACTGGGTCAGGAACGATGGAGGCAATTGCTGAAGCAACGAACTATCGCAAGGATTGGATTTGGCGGCTCATCAACAGAATCCGTAATAACGACAAGTTCTTGCAGATGGCAATTGATGAATACCTGAGGGAGAATCCCGGTGCAACACTCTGACGAAAATCCCGAAATAGATAACCGTCCGTTGCGTGAGCGGATTACATATCCGCCTTCTCGCATTGAAGACAAATACCCTTACGACGAATGGTTCGATGGTGATGTGTGGCGATTGAAGATGTACGAGGATTTCTTCGTGCATCCAGGCTCGATGCAATCTGCCGTGTATCAAGCCGCGCGTAAGCGTGGATTAAAAGTCCGTACTCACATTCCTACGACTGACGATGCTTTGTACATCCAGGCGTATAAGAAAGAAACAAAGAACAGATGAGCAGCGAAGAGACAGTTGCTGACTTCCAAAAAAGTATGGAGACATCTGCTGTTCGTATGACTCTTATTTCTCGCAAGGGTTCAATGATTATTGAATTGATGAAGGGCGGAATGACTCCAACGAGAGCGGCAGAAGTTGCAGAGGTTTCACGCAACACCGTTGCTTCGTGGATTAAGCGTGGACTGACAGAGCAGCGCAGGATTGAGGACGGCGGAGAGCCTGACCCCGAAGAAAAGATTTATATGGATTTTGCACTCGGTGCGTTGAAAGCAGAATCAGAAGCACAAGCAGGTTTGGTACTTGCGTGGTTTCGTGAGGCGCGACAAGGTGATTGGAAAGCAGCAGAACGATTCTTAGCGAAGCGTTGGCCATCTGAGTGGGGCGATAACAACACGGTTAAACTTGAGGTCTCGGCAATGGGTATCCAACCGGATACACCAAAGCACGCAGAACTAGAAGATGACAATGCTCGCCAGCGCGCAGTGCTCGCCGCTCTTGTTGAAGCGGGTGATTTACCAATGAATGTTCTTGAGGCGTGGGACAACGATGGAGTTATCGAGGCCCAGGTGGTCGAGAATGACGATTAATAAAGAATCAATCCGCAAACAGTTGGCGGGGCTTACCGGATACAAAGTTCCGTGCGGTCTTGCCCTGCCTCACTACATGCACCCAAAGCAGGCGGCATATCTCACTTGGTCAACAACCCGCGAAGCCTTGTACGGCGGCGCGGCTGGTGGAGGTAAATCAGATGCCCTACTCATGTCCGCACTCCAATACGCCTGCGTGCCTGGATACTCAGCACTGCTCTTGCGTCAGACATATCCGCAACTTGCAGGCCCGGACGGATTCATCGACCGATGCAATGCATGGCTCGCCGGTACGGATTCTGTCTATGTGGGTACGAACAAACGCTGGACGTTTCCGTCAGGGGCGACTCTTTCGTTTGACCACTGCGAACGAGACGATGACCGATACAAGTTCCAGTCATTTGCCTACCACTTTGTAGGGGTTGACGAGTTGACGCAGTGGAAGACTGACCGCGTATATCGGTATGTTGGCTTTTCCCGAGTACGTAAACCATCAGAAGCAGCAAACTTGCCCCGCTGCCCTGAATGCGGCATGAGCGCTGCAGATATTCCGCTACGCACGCGTGCTGCTACCAACCCTGGAGGACCCGGCAACAACTGGGTGTACGAGCGATTCATTCTGAACAAAGGCGACGAAAGAAAGTTCATGCCAGCCAAGATTTCAGATAACCCATCTTTGGATGAAAAAACTTATGTGAAATCGCTGGACGAACTTGATGCAATTGAACGAGCCCGACTTCTCGACGGGAACTGGGAAGTCCGCGAAGAAGGTGGAATGTTCAAGCGTGAATGGTTCAGTGTCACCGGCATATTCCCAGAGGACATGGTGAAGGTTCGATACTGGGACTTGGCAGCCACTGCTCCGCGACACGGCACTGACCCCGACTGGACAGTTGGTGCGTTGGTCGGGTTTAAGGACGGCAGGTATTTCATCTTGGATATCCGAAGAATGCGCGGCACACCGTATGAGGTCGAAAAGTTGATTCGCATGACAGCAGAAGAAGATGGCATCAGTACACGAATTGTGATGGAACAGGAACCAGGCTCATCGGGAGTGAACGTCATCGACCACTACTCAAGATTGGTGGTGCCAGGCTTTAATTTCAAGGGGCAAAAAACCAACACCTCCAAGAAAGATAGAGCCGGAGTTTTTTCTGCTGCTGCCGAATCTGGAAATATCATGGTCGCTCGCGGACCATGGAATACCCCATTCTTCGACGAGTGCGAAGTCTTCCCTTACGGGGCGCATGATGACCAAGTTGACGCAATCTCTGGGGCAATTCTTTCATTGACAAATAGAAAACTAAAACAAGTAAAAATCATCGTATGAAAAAATTTTCCCATAAGGGACATTGTGAAGGACGAGAAGAAAACTGCGGACACCCTAAATGCGGGATTAAGTCTTTTGGTAATTTATATATTGTTGAAGGACAGACTGATGCTCGCGCAAGGATAAAGTTCTGTCTGGATAAGCCAAATCTTAAGTCACCTCGACTCAACTTTGCTTCTGAGAAAACAAAAAACAATGCTCCCAAGAGGGCTGAGGTGCGTCGTATAGTCTTCCAACGCGACATGGGGTTGTGTCGGGCCAAATTCCTGGTAGGGTCGATTACGTGTTCAGGACCACTGGACATTGATGAAGTAATCCCTAGGGGTCGAGGAGGCAACTACTTAGACCCGGACAACTGCCAGGTGCTGTGCAGAGCGCACCACCGGTGGAAGCATGACAACCCAGCCGAGGCTGAAAGGTTAGGACTTACGAAGTCTCTCCCGCCATCGGCCTGACGTTAGGAGACACTTTGATAAGCAAAGAAGCGGTAATCGGTTTTACCCTGTGGCTGATAGCGGTCATAGGGGTGGGTACGTCAAACGGCGGAATCACCAGACAAGAGGCCCCCGAGCGACCTTATTCAAGGGTCTCGGTGGCCAGCCAGTCAATCCGACAAGCAGAATCCAATGAAATCAATGCAGCCCCACGACCTGAGGCAATCCTGCAAGAGGTCTTTGTTTTTAATGAAAGAAGCGAGCGCGTCGCCAAACTTCAGGGCTTCCTTGGGGTCGAGGTCGACCAACATTACGGAAAGATTACAAGACGGGCTCACTTGGCAGCCCTTGAGGCTGCTGGTATGGAGACGGCCTTTGTCCCCGCCGTGCCAAATCCAATCACTGACGGTCATAAGCGGCGATACAACATCTCAGACGACCCAACCCACCGATGCCCACAGTTTGAGCCTTTGTTCGCTCAGCATGGGCTGGAGCCGGTGGAGGTCTTCTCCTACATTGCCTATCGTGAATCAAGGTGCAACCCGAACGCGGTTAATGCCAAGTTTGATGCCAGCGGCAATGTTCTATGGACCCTGAACAAGAATGGTTCCATTGACCGAGGCCTTCTCCAAATCAACTCCTGCTGGAAGACGGTTACCAAGAACGTCTGTGGAACGGGCTTAGAGGGATTGTTCGACGTGGATTGCAACCTCAAGGTTGCCAAGTATTTGATGGACAACTCATCAAATGGTCTGGCAAACTGGAACGTATGGAACAAGTGAGAAAACTAGTTAGCAAAAACATCTACTTTCTCATCACGTACTCGGTAATCACGGTTGCTGGTGTATGGGTCTACGAAAAAGTCATTCGCCCTCGCAAGGTCCAGCGCGATATCCAGAACGCAATCGACGAAATTCGCTCGATGCGAGATGAGCGCACCGACCATCTTGCATCACTTTTTACTGACGCAAGGGATTCAATAAAAAAAATTTAAGAGCGAGCCCTCGTATCGGCCCACTCTTATAAGGTGTAGAAACCGTAGCGGTGACACGGTGGTTCAAATCCACCCGAGGGCACAGCATCTAGTATTCGCCTATGCCGGAGTTGAACGCATCGATACCGCCGATTGAGTGCTTCGTACGCGGCAACTTCCTGCGAGACCAACAAGATTCGCACGACCTAAAATTTCCGTGTTATATCTTTGGAGTTGCATCGATTCCAGACAGGGTTCCGATGTTCCACTTCCTGATGGAAGACGGTGGAATCTGGTGGCGGATGCCAATAAACGCTTTCTGCTGGAAAGAAGACGCACCCGAACTTGACGTGCACGACCAGGTCCTATGGAATTCATTCTCTCCGTATGTGACAGTTACTGTTTTCCATGCCCTAAGAGGCATGCGCATGGAATATCTAGATAGGCACAAACAAAAACATCAAGGCGAGTATTTAATGACGCTTGATTGGCATTGGCCAGAACCAAATACCACAAATCCGGGTTGGTCAG
>Ga0172372_10005379_pt1 | contig 17812 bp, 15 predicted proteins | sample LakKiv5m_2_FD_114544 | JGI IMG/M metagenome (GOLD analysis project Ga0172372, IMG submission 114544) | Freshwater microbial communities from Kabuno Bay, South-Kivu, Congo - kab_092012_9.5m | ecosystem: Environmental > Aquatic > Freshwater > Lake | place: Democratic Republic of the Congo...
CCGAGCGCGAAGTCCTCTCGCTGCAGACCGCGGACGGCGTCGTGCCCGAAGAGCACGAAAGTCGGCCCCTTCCACTTGCGCGCCCACGGGACACCCTCCCCCGCGCGCGTCGAGAGCTTGCCCCCGGGCAACACGCTGCGGAGGTTGAGCATCACGTCGGGCTCCTGCTTCTCGAGCTTCACGCCCGGCGCGAGGCCGCCGTGCACGACGAGCGTGTCGTCATCGAGCGTGAGCGTGTACGGCAACGTCGCTAGCCACGCGAGGTGCGCATCGGATAGCTGCGACAAGGCCTCCTGCGCGCTGCGACCGAGGCGCGGCGGGTCCTTCTTCCTGTCGACGGCCTGCTTCCAGCGGATGAGCGCCTCGTCGTGATTGCCGCGCACGGCGAGCATCCCTGCATCCCGCGCGTACTCGACGACCTTGCGGCTGTCGGGCCCCTTCGCGACGAGATCACCGACGAGCACGATGCGGTCCTCGTCGCCGGGCTTGCAGGCACGCACGAGCGCCTCGAGCTCCGCGATGCAGCCGTGGACGTCGCCGATGACGATGGTGCGCGGACCCACGCGCGCATTCGTGAAAGAAACGGGCGCCCCGCGTCAAGCCGCGTGGGCGCCCGTCACTCCGATTGCACCGAGATTCCCACGGTCGTCGACAGTGCGACGCGCGCGGGGTGTCGTCAGGCGCGATCTGCGCGGCGACTCAGAAGCAGTCGTTGTACGTCGTCGGGCAGGTGACCGTCGGCAGCACGCGATCGGCGCAGTCGCCGAACGCCGTGTCCTGCGCCGAGCAGAAGTTCATCACGCAGTTCGGGTCCGTGCTCCCCGTGCAGTTCGCTTGATAGCAGCAGTCGAACGCGTTCCACTGCGCGAGGCAGCCGTTGTCGTTCGCGCACGTGATCACGTTGATGTTCGCGCACGCGAGGCAGTCCGTGCTCGCGTCCGCGCGCAGACACGCGACGAGGCAGGCGCCGTCGGTGCAACCGTCCACGCAGGTACGCGTGGTCGCGGAGCAGTAAGGCCCGATCACGTAGTCGATCGGCTCAGGCACGCACATGCTGCCCATGTCGCGCCTGCCGAGGTCGACCATCGGGCCCGTGCCCATGTCGCGCGCGCCGAGATCGGTGCCTCCGCCGCCGCCGAGGTCGGTGCCTCCGCCGCCGCCATCGACCATCACGACCGGGCCGCCACCGCCGCCCCGCCGACGTCCGCCATCCGAACACGCGGCGAGCGCGACGCAGAGGCCGACCGCCATCCAAAGACTGAAGTTCACTCGGTTCATCACGACTCGCTCCTATGCCGCGGCGACTCCCCGCGTCGAAGCGCCGACTGTGAAACACGCCCCGCGCAGCGGCAAGCGCGCCCCGGCGCGGCTCAGGGCGTGGCCGAAGCGGGAGCGGACCGCACCGCGTGGGCCGCGGCCGTCGTCAGCGGACCGATCGCGGACCACGGCTTGTCTTCGCTGTGTCGCAGTACGCCGCGGCGCGAGGTGAGCACCTCGCAGCCGGTGCGCGTCACGAGCAAGGTGTGCTCGAACTGCGCACTCAACGAGCGGTCCTGCGTGACGACCGTCCAGCCATCCGCGAGCTGCTCGGTGCGCCAGTCGCCCACGTTGATCATCGGCTCGATCGTGAAGACCCAGCCGGCCTTCATGCGCTTGTTCTGCCGCGGATCGAAGTAGTGCGGGATCTGCGGCGCGGTGTGGAACTCGCGGCCGATGCCGTGGCCGACGTAGTCGCGCACCACCGAGCAGCCCTGCTTCTCGGCGTACTCTTGGATGGCGGCGCCGATGTCGCCGATGCGCGCGCCGTCCTTCACGACCGAGACGCCCAGCTCGAGCGCGTGACGGGCGACCTCGGTCACCTTTTTCGCAGCGTCGCTCGGCTCCCCCACGTAGAACGTCGCGCTCGTGTCGCCGTGCCAGCCGTGCTTTGCGGGCAGGTACGAGGTGACGTCGACGTTGACGATGTCGCCATCCGCAAGGACGCGCTTGCTCGGGATGCCGTGGCAGACGACCTCGTTGGGGCTCGTGCACACGCTCTTCGGGAAACCCTTGTAATTCAGGGGCGAGGGATAGGCGCCGTGCGCGATCGTGTACTCGTGGACGAGCACGTCGATGTCGTTCGTCGTCATGCCGGCGCGCAGCTTCTCGCCGACCATGAGCAACGTGTCGGCGGCGAGCTGGCAGGCCGCGCGCATCTTGTCGATCATCGCGGGCGTGAGGATCTCGGGGTTCGACATGGGGATGCGGGCCTCTCCAGAACGCCGGCGCCTTCATGAGGCGGGGCGATGCGGTGCGCAAGAGTCGGGCGCCTACGCGGGCGCGGGCGGCGGCACCGTGGCCGCACGCTCGAGCGCGCGTCCGCGCAGGTAGTACACGCCGAACGCGAGCGCAGAGACGACGTGCCCGACGGCGATGGCGTTCCAGAGCCACGGACGCGCGAGACCGAGCGGCCCGGTGACGAGCCACGCGAGCGGGAGCGTGAAGCCGAGCAGCACCGCGGCATCGAGCACGAGGCTCGGCAGCGTCGCGCCGGCACCGGACATCGCCTGCGAGAGCACGACGCCGACGCCGAGCACCGCGTACGTCGCGCCGACGCGCCAGAGATACTCGTCGCCCGCCGCGAGCACCGCGGGCGAGTCGTCGAAGAAGCCCATGATCGGTCGCGAGAACACGAGATAGAGCGCCGTCAGCGCGACCATGAACGCGGCGTTGAAGCCCGCCGCCCAGAGCCCCGCGTGTCGCGCGCGTACGAGCTGCCCTGCGCCGAGGTTCACGCCGACGTACGTCGAGGCCGCTGCGCCCCACCCCATCCCGACGAAGAGCGCCATGGTCTCGAGGCGCAGGCAGATGCTGTACGCCGTGAGCGCGGAGGCGTCGTCGGGCGTCGTGTAGTGCGCGCCGAGCATCGCGAGGAAGACGAGGATCGACGACACACGCAGGACGAACTGCGCGCTCGCAGGCCAGGCGATGCGCACGAGGCGCCGCAGCTCCGCCGCTTCTGGCAGCAGCGCGCGCACACCGAGACGCGGTCCACGACCCGTCGCGACGAGCATCGCGGCGCCGATGAGCACGGGCACGGTGCGCCCGACGAGCGTCGCCCACGCCGCACCGACGACGCCGAGCCGCGGCGCGCCGAGCGCCTCGCCGAGCGGCGCGCAGAAGGCGAGCACGTCGGGATACGCGCCCGTGCCGAAGATGAGAAAGGGATTGAGCGCGACGTTGAGCACGTTGCCCGCGACGAGGAGCGCCGCTGCCGCCGTCCCGCGGCCTCGCGCCCTCAGAATCGCCGTGATTTGCAGCAAGAAGAAGATCGAGAAGCAGCCTCCGAGCAGTACCTGCAGATATGCAGACGCGAGCTCTGCGACCTCACCCTGCGCGCGCATCACGCCGCGGATCACGAGCTCGCTACCGAAGAGTCCGAGTCCGCCGAACACGAGCGACAGCGCGCCGACGAGCAAGAGCGATTGACGCGTCGCCCGCGCGACCCCGGCCTCGTCGCCCGCCCCCGAGCGCTGCGCGATCAGCGCGACCGTCGCCGTCGACACACCATTCGATAGGATGGTGGCGACCGCTGCGACCATATCGCAGATGCCGAGCGCCGCGAGCCCCGCGCCACCGTTCGGCAGCTGCCCGATCATCGCCATGTCGACGAGGTTGAAGGTGGTGTGGAGCGCCATCCCCACGACGAGCGGCAGGCCGAAGCGCGCGACGCCCGACGCAAGCGGCCCGTGGACGATGCGCGCGACGGCCGCGTCGCCGCCGGTGTTCGCGGGCGCGGCGTCGACATCGGGACTCGCGGCCTGCGGGGCGTTCACAGCGCTGCGATCACAACGCAGCACGGGGAGGTGTGCAAGGAATGCGCTGGATGGGATGCGCTACGCCGCCCGCGCGCGCAGGGCTTCGAGGCGGCGCTCGACGAAGGTCGCGGCGCGCAGGGACATCGCCATGATGGTGAGTTGCGGGTTCACGCCCGGGGCGCCCGGGAGGGCGGAACCGTCGCAGACGAAGAGGTTGTGGACCTCGTGCGCCTCGTGCGTGGCGTCGAGCACGGAGCGGCGCGGATCGCGGCCGATGCGGCAGGTGCCGAGCGGGTGGTAGGCGGAGAGATCGAGGTGGCGCGCGGCGAGATCGGCGCGCTCGAGGGCCTCGACGTCGGCAAGGCTTGCGAGGCGCTCGTGGCCCGCGACGGCCGGATACACGGCGCGCGCGCCCGCCGCGAAGAAGACGCGCGCGAGGAGGCCATAGCCGCGCTGCATGCGGCGCAGATCGTCCTGACCGAGCCAGTACGAGAGGCGCGGACTGCCATCTTCCGAGGGGGTGACGCGACCGCGCGAGCGGTCCCGGATCATGAAGCCGAAGCCCACGGTGCGGCGGTAGTCCTCCATGAGCGCGGTGAACTGCGGGCCATACGTGGTGAGCGTCGCGGCCGTCACGTCGAGCGGGGCGTGCGCGCCCTCGAAGAGCAGGCCCTCGTCGCGGAACTCGTCGATGGCGTAGCCCTGCGGCACGCTGCGCCAGCCCTCGAGGTCTTCGTCGAAGACGCCGATCGCCGACGACGCGGGGTGAATCGAGAGGTTGCGGCCGACCTCGCCCGAGCCGTTCGCGAGGCCCGAGCGCAGGAGCACGAGCGGTGTGTGGAACGCGCCGCACGCGAGTACGACGACGCGCGCACGCACCGCGACGCGCACCGGGCCTTGGGCACCGCGCGCGGTGCCCACGACGCCCACGGCCGTCTCTCCGTCGTCGGCCGTGAGCACGCGATCGACTGAAAATCCCGTGAGAAGCTGCGCGCCTGCGCTGAGGGCTGCGGGGATCCACGAGACGTTCGTCGAGCGCTTCGCGTCCGTCGGGCAGCCGAAGCAACAGAGGCCCTGACCATCACAGCCGGGGGCGTTGCGGGGGAGCGCGTGGTGTGCGTAGCCGAGCGCGTCGCAGCCGCGCGCAATGACCTCGGCGGGCCGCCCGAGCGCCGACGCGGAAGAAGGCCCAACGCCGAGGAACGCCTCGACGGCGTCGTAGTGCGGCGCGAGCGACGCCGCGTCGAGCCCCGCGACCCCGAAGGAATCTCGCCATTCCGCGAAGACGCTCGCGGGGGCGCGCAGGCAGGTGCCGGAGTTGATGAGCGTCGAGCCGCCGACGGCCATGCCGACCGGGATCGGGATGGCCGTGTTGCCGAAGGCGACGGTGAGCCCGCCCTGGCGATAGGCCTTCTTCATCATGGAGAGCGGGCGCCCGTCGAAGTCGAGGCGCGTGAGGTGCTGGCCCTCTTCGAGGAGCAGCACCGCGTGACCGCGCTCGGCGAGCGTCTTCGCGAGGGGTGCACCCCCTGCGCCCGTGCCGACGACGACGACATCGCACTCGAGCGTCTCGCCGTCGTCGAGCGCGCCGGCGTCGCTGATCTGCCGACGCCAGCGCGCGGGCTCGAGCGCCGTCGGCGGCTCGACGCCGTAGCGACAGCCGATCGCCGCGTAGACCTTTGGATCGTCGAAATACGCGAGCTTCAACGGCACGAGCAGGCCACGCAGCGGGACGCGCAAGAGCTCGGAGCGGCTCCACGCATCGAGCATCTCCGTGCGACGCGCCGCCGATTGCAGCGAGAAACGCGTGCCCGTGCGCGCGAGCGTCTGCCACTCGAGCGACCAGAGCAGCGCGCGGTAGCCCTGCGCGACCGCGGGCGTGCTCGTCGCGAAGAAATGCTCGACGCGCCGATACGTGCCCTCTCCGGGCGCCGAAAGAATCGCGCCGCCCGGCAGCGCCACCTCGCCGAGCGCGCGCAGGATCGCTCGCTCCCGCGCGTCGAACACGGCGCCGCGAGCGCCCTCGCCGCTCATGGCTGCGCGCCTGCGCCGAGCATCACGCGCGCGATCGCGCGCCGACGCACATCGAGCTCGTGCTGCTGCGCACGCGAGGGCGAGACCCACGACGCGAGGAAGCGCGGCAGCGTGTGCAGCGAGAACGAGAGCGCGCCCTCGGCGAGCACGGCACCCGACGCATCGCGCAGCGTCACCGGCATCTGCGTCATCGAGCGGAGCGGCGCGCGCAGCGAAAAACGCTTCTGTGCGTCGAGCATGAGCGTCGCGCCGCCCGGCGCGTCGAGCCGCAGCGCGTACGTCACGGTGCGCGCGATCGGGTCGATGGTGAGCGTGCCGTGCGCCGGCACACGCCCCGCCCACGGCGGCGCCGAGGCGAGGCCGCGCAGCGCAAAGCGCCCTCCCCCACCACCGCGCGCGCTCACCTCGAAGCTCAGCGCGCGCTGCACGCCCTGACCATCACGCACCGTCCCACCCATCGTCTCCACGAACGAGAGTTGCATCGCCGTCTCCCCCTCCCTGCACACGTTCACGTCGAGAAATACGGTCAAATCACCATCACGCCCGGCTCGGGCTCGCGCCGCAGCAGCTCGAGCGCGCCGCCGTGCTTCGAGGTGCGACTGAACGACGATTCACCGCGCGGGCGCACCTCGAGCAGCACCTCGGCGAGCTTGCTGTTGAAGCAGTACGCCAGCGTGTGATCGGGGCTCTCGTAGCCGAGGCAGGCGAAGGGCTGCGACGTCGCGTCCATCCGCAGGCGCAGCTCGCCATCGGGCCCGCCGAGCCGCAGCGTCCAGCGCGTCGTCGAGACGTGCGCCTCCTGCCGCCAGAAGTCGAAGATGCGGTCGAAGCGGTATTCGCGCGCGCCACGCCGCACGACCGCCGCCGAGAGCCGCGGCGAGGTACGCCCACCGACGCGCACGCGCCCCGAGAATCCCTCGACCATCGTCTCGGGCTCGGCGCCCTCGGCCGGGAAGAGGCACTGCCCCCACGCGTACTCGAAGGCGTGCTCGCGCCCCCAGTTGTGGCCGCACATGCCCGTCCAGCCGTCGAGCGAGACCTCCTCGCGCGTGCCCGGCGCACCGCCGAGCGCGGGTACGTTCACGCTGCCGGCGAGCACGATCGACGGGCTCGGCGTGAGCAGCTTCGACTTCGGGAACGCGCCCTCGCGGAGGAAGCGCCACGGGTAGATCGACAGCGGCACGGCGACGGGTGAGCTCGAGGGCGCATAGCGGAACGCGAACGACGCGCGCTCGTCGCCGCGCTGCACCTCACCGCGCGCCTCCCCCGACGCGCCGATCGAGAGCGCATACGAGCCGAGCGCGATGGCCGCGCCCTCCGGCGTCGCGCGGAACTGCCCGGGCGCGAGCGCGTGCGTGTGCTTGCACGCGAAGGTGCGGCCGGCCTCGCCGTCGAACCAGATGAGCCACGTCTCACCGACGGCGGGCGCATCGCGCGGCGCGAGGATCGTCGCCTTCAGCCAGAGCGCGCGCGGGCGCAGCGGATCGTTCGCGCGGAGGAAGTAGCTCTCGACGTGGCCCGGTGCGCCGGCGTAGCGCGGGGCGTTGGGCGGGAGCTCCGGACGGCGGCTCATCGGCGCCTCCGTGCGCGCTTGCGCGTCTCGGGCCCGGCCACGGTGCTCACGGGCGTGGCACGCAGCGCAGCTTCGGCGTGCGCGCGCATCGCGGCCCCGGCGCCCGTCACGTCGCGGCGGCGCATGGCCTCGACGGCGCGGCGATGGTGCGACGCATCGAACGCCTCGCCCTCGTAGAGATACGCAAAACGCGCGCGGCCCGTGTCGTAGATGCGCCGCACGAAGCCGGCGAAGAGCTGCAACAGGCGGTTGCCGCCGATGGCGACGAGCGCCTCGAAGAAGTCGTAGTCGAGCGCCTGCCGCTCGGCCGCGGTGCGCGCCTCGGCGAGCTTCCGCGCGAGCGCATCGAGCCGCGTGAGCGAGGCCGGATCGGCCTGCAACGTCGCGCGCTCGGCCGACCAGCCGAGCAGCATCGCGCGAAGTTCGTGCAGGTCGCGCAGAATGACGGGGTCGACGTCGGCGCCCGGCTCGAAGAAATGCGGCACGAGCTCGAGGCCCGCGGAGAGGAAGATGTCGGCGACGCGCGTCGCGCTCCCCTGCCGCACGTGCACGAGCCCCCACGACTCGAGTCGGCGCACCGCCTCGCGGATGGACGCGCGGTTCACGTCCCACGAGTCGGCCAGCGCGCGCTCGGAGGGGAGCGCATCGCCGGCGCGCAGCTCGCCGGAGACGATGGCGCGGCGCAGGGCGGCGGCGATGCGGTCGGCGACCTTCGCGGGCGAGGTCGCGGCGTGGCTTGAAGCGAGCGGGTCGAGGGGTTCCACTGGTCGGACCAGTAGCACTCTCGCAGTGCCCGACGCAAGCGCACGTGCGTGTTTCATTGCAGTTCCGTGACATGCACTGGTCGCCCAGTTCTGCGAAATCTGCCGCGCGACACGTCGATGGCGCTCCCGTAGACTCGCCGCGTGTCGCTCCTCGACGTCGACCCCGCGTGCATCGCGGCAGCCGAGCGCACCGCGCCGCTCGCGCTCGATGCACCGCGCCGCGTGCCGCTCTTCCGGCATCCGGGCGTCGATCGGCTGCTCACGCGCACGCCCGCGTGGCTGCCGTTCGTCACGTACGCACCGCTCATCGTCGGGCTGCTCGTCGCGCAGCGGCGCGCAGGGCTCCTGCACCTCGCGTGGCCCGTGCTCGCGGGGGTGCTGCTCTGGACGCTCGTCGAGTACGTGCTGCACCGCTTCGGGCTGCACCTGCCGCAGCACTCGCGCGCCTGGCGCGTCGCGTACTTCCTCGTGCATGGGCACCACCACGCCGATCCGCGCGACCCGGAGCGGCTCGTGGCCGCGCTGCCGCAGAGCGCGCTGCTGCTCGCGCTCGTCTACGGGCTCGCGACGCTCGCGCTCGATGGGGCCGCAGCGGCGGCGCTGCTCGCGGGCACGACGCTCGGCTATCTCGCCTACGAGGCTGCGCACTGGGGCATCCACCACGTGCGCCGTCCGGGGCCGCTGCTGCGTCGGCTCGCGCGCCATCACCTCGCGCATCACGGCGATCCGACGAGCCGCTACGGCATCAGCAGCCCGCTCTGGGATGTGCTCTGCGGCACCCTGCCCCGCGCACGCGCTGCGACGCGCGAGCGCTGATCACGCGCTCGACGTGCGCCGCGCCTTCCAGTACGTGGCGAAGCGCGTACGTGCGGCGAGCATCGTGGGCAACACGACGACGGCCGCGAGCGTGCACGCGACCTCACCCGACATCGCGATCCGCCCGAACGAGCGCAGCGCGAGGTTGTCGGCGAAGAGCAGCGAGGCGTAGCCGAGGATGGTCGTGAGCGAGCACAGCGCGACGACGCCGCCCACCGAGCGCACGCCCTCGGCGACGTCTTCCGCCGCGAGATCGGGGCCATCGGGCGCGGCACGGCGACGCTCCTCGGCGGCGTGCTGGATGCGCTCGTAGACGTTGATCGAATACTCGACGCCGAGCCCGAAGGTGAGCGGAAGCGCCACGAAATTGAGGAAATTGAGGCGCACGTCGAGCCACGCTGCGCCGCCGATCATCAACAGCACGCCGCTGCACAAGGCGACGAGGATCGACGCCACCGTCGTCAGCCGCCGCGACACGATGAAGGTGACCGCGATGACGACGAGGAAGGCGAGCAGCGTCACGCGCGGGCTGTCGCGCTCCATCGACCGCACCATCTCCGCGAAGACCGTCGCGCGGCTCGCGTTGGGCACGGGCTGGCCATCCGAGCCGCGCACGCCCGCGAGGATGTCGCTGATGCGCAGGAGGTTCTGGCCGCGGCTCTGCGAGATGCGCCGATCGAGCGTCACGAAGACCGCCGTTCCGTCGCGACCGTCGCGCTCGCGGAAGCGCGTGCGCACGAGCGCGGGGAGATCTTCCGGCGTGAGGCGGCGCAGATACTCGGGCGGTCGCCAGCGCGCGGCCGCGTCGCGCTCCGTGCCCGCGAGGTGCGGCAGGACGCGGTCGAGATGTTCGCGGATCTCCGCGAGAAGACGCAGTTTCTCGTCGACCTGCGCGGGCGTGCCGCCGAGCACATCCCAGATGGTCTCGACGCGCTCGACGAAGGTGCCGCCCGTCACGCGCGCGTCGCTCGCGCGGACGGCCTGCGCGATGGCGTCGACCTGCGAGATGTCATTCGCGAGCAGGAGCTGCGGAGAGCCGCGCACGCCGAGCACCGCGTTCGCGCGGAGGCTGAAACGACCCGCGCCGCGCCGCGTGCTCGACTCGGAGCGCAGCTTCGAGAAGTCGTACTCCCACGGGTCGCGGAGGTACGAGGCGAGCGGCCACGCGGCCGCGACGACGAGCAGCGCGACGACGAGCGCGACCTTGGCCGTGTGCTCGGTCGCGAGGCGGCCGACGAGCGTCGCGATGGGCGCACGCACCGCTGCGGCGGATCCTTCGCCGGCAGCGCGCGCACGGGCGAAACGCGCCGTGATCCGCTCGGCTGCGGTGATCGACGCGGGCATCACGGCGAAGCTCGCGGCCCACGACGAGAGCATGCCGACGCCGCCGATGAGTCCGAACTCGCTGAAGCCGCGGAACGACGTCGCGAGCAGCGCAGCGTAGGCGCCACTCGCCGCGAGCGACGCGAGCCACGTGCCCGAGCGCGAGGTCTCGGCCGCCTCGAGCAACGCGTCCTCGTGCGCGTCGCCGGCGGCGCGGCGCTCGCGGTAGCGCGCGAGGTAGACCATCCCGTAGTTGATGCCGTTGCCCGCGATGAGCGAGCCGAGGAAGCTCGTCGCCGCGTTGAGGTGCCCGTACGCGCCCATCGCGACGGCGAACGCCACGCCGCTGCCGATCGCGGCCACTGCGCCGAGGTGCACGAGCACGAACGGCGAGCGGAAGAAGGTGACGAGCACGAGCACGATCAGCGCGAACGCCGCGATCGAGACGACCACGATGTCGGCGACGAGCCCGGCGCGCTCGGCGATCGCGTTGGGGATGTCGCCCGCATAGCCGAGCTCGACGCCCGGAAAACGCGCGGCTTCTTCCGCCCCGATGCGGGTCACGGCTGCGTGCAGGCGGTCCCCTCGCGCATCGCCGAAGCCGCCGCTCGGCGAGCGCACGACGAGCACGAAGGTGCGGCCATCCTCCGACTGGAAATAGCCCGTCGGGAAGCGATCGAGCCGCGCGAGCTCCGCCTGCGCGCGGCGGTCGAACGTCACGATCGCAGACTCGCCGGGCAGAGCGGGCGGCGGCGGCGGCGCGACTTCGGCCCCGGGCACCGCGCGCGCAGCGGCGGCGGCCCGCTCACGGTCGCGCGCGGTTCGCGCATCGCGCAGATCCGCGCAGGGATCGTCGAGCTCGAAGTAGCCAGGCATCGCGCGGGCGCGCGCACGCTCGAGCTCGCACGAGACGAGTTCGAGGTCGCCGGGGTCGGCGAAGAGCCAGCGCCAGCGCTCGTAGAAGCGGCGCGTCTCGGTCGGACCGTGCTCGATGAGCGACACCAGCTCGCGAGGAAGGCGCTGCACGCGCGCCTCGATCGCGTCGATCAGCGCCTTGTTCTTCGCGGCGTCGGGCGACTCGACGACGACGATCAGCGTCGACGACGCGCCGCCGCGCCGATCGACGGTGCTGCGGAAGCGCTTCGCCGCGGCGCTCTCGGTGGGCAGCAACTCGATGAAATCACCGCGGATCGCGAGGCCGCTCGCGTACGTCCAGCAGCACGCCGCGAAGACGAAGGCGAGGCCGAGCACCGCCGCGGGGCGCGCGACGGAGAGCCGCGTGACGGCCGCGATGAAACGCGCGAATCGGCCCGAATTCATGGGCGGATCGCGTCCTTCAGGTCGGCGATGAGGTCGGCTGCGTCTTCGGTGCCGACCGAGAGGCGGAGCATGTCGGCGGGCACCGGCGAATCCGGGCCCTCGATGGAGGCGCGGTGTTCGACGAGACTCTCGGTGCCGCCGAGGCTCGTCGCGCGCTTCCAGAGCGTGAGGCGCCCGAGCGCCGCGAGCGCCGCGTCGGCCCCGCCGGCGACGCGCAGCGAGAGCATGCTGCCGAAGCCGCCGCGCATCTGCCGCGCAGCGATCTCGTGTCCGGCAAAGCCCGGCAGGCCCGGGTAGAGCACCTCGACGACGCGCGCATCTCCGCAGAAACATTCGGCAATTCGCTGCGCCGACGCGCTCGCCGCGCGCACACGGAGCGGCAACGTGCGCATCCCGCGCAGGAGCAGCCACGCCTCGAAGGGCCCGATCACCGCGCCCTCGAGCGCCCGCACTTCGAGGATCCGCGCGAAGAGCGCGTCGTCGGCGCGCGCCGCGGTCACGCTGCCCGCGAGCACATCGCTGTGCCCATTGAGCGCCTTCGTCGCCGCGTGCACGACGAGGTCCGCGCCGAGTGCGATCGGCTGCGTGAGGATGGGCGTCGCGACCGTCGAGTCGACGGCGAGGAGCGCGCCCGCCTCGTGCGCGAGCGCGGCGCTCCGCGCGATGTCGGTGACGGTCCACAGCGGATTCGCGGGCGTCTCGACCCACACGAGCCGCGTGCGACCGGGCCGGATCGCAGCGGCGAGCGCGGTGGGGTCGTGCACGTCGGCGAGCGTCACGTCGAGCCCCCAGCGCGTCGCGGGGCCCGTGAGCCAGCGCCGAAGCGCCCAGTACATCAGGCGCGGCACGACCACGTGATCGCCGGGCGAAAGCGCACGAAAAACCGCCGTACACGCCGCCATGCCCGAGGCGAAGAGCGCCGTCCGCGCGCCGCCCTCGAGCGCGGTGATGAGGCGCTCGGCGGGCTCGAAGGTCGGGTTCTGATCGCGCGCGTAGAGCCGCCCGGGCGCGATGAGCGCATTCTGCGCATCCCGCGCGTAGGTGGTCGACGGGTGGATGGCGGGCACGAGCGCGCCCGTCTGCGGATCGATGTCACCGAGCGCCTGCGCGCAGAGCGTGTCGGCGGAACGCGGAGAGCCTTCGGACGCCATGGCGCCGCGACGCTAGCGCGAACCCCCGCGCGACGCGACGGGCTCGCGCGTCGCGAGCGCGCTGTCGCCCATGAGGCGACGTCGCACGCTGCGGGACGCGTCGTCAGCGTACGTTCGCGGCGGGCTTCTCGGCGACGCGCGGCAGGCCGAGCTTCTTCATGCGGCTTTGCAAGGTCGACGGCGGCATCCCGAGCACCTCGGCGGCGCCCCCCGGCCCGTAGATGCGCCCCTCGGTCGCGGCGAGCACGCGGGCGATGTGCGCGCGCTGCGCGTCGTCGAGCGAGCCGAGCGACTCGCGGGGCACGAGCAGCGCCGGCAGCGCGGCTGCATGACCGCTGCGCGCCGGCAGATCGACCGTCTCCGCGCCGAGCACACGCGCCCCCGAGAGAATCGTCGCGCGCTCGAGCACGTTCGCGAGCTCGCGGAGATTCCCGGGCCAGTCGTGCCCCGCGAGCTTCTCGATGGCGGCGTCGGACACCCGCGTCGGCGCCCTCCCCGTGCGCTTGCCGATCTGCTGCAACAAGGACGCGCAGAGCAGCGGCAGATCCTCGAGCCGCTCGCGCAGCGGCGGCAGCGAGAGCGGGAAGACGTGCAGCCGGTAGTAGAGGTCCTCGCGAAAACGGCCCGCCGCGATCGCGCGGCGCAGATCGACATGCGTCGCCGCAAGAATGCGCACGTCGACCTTCACCGGTCGGTCCGCGCCGACGGGCTCGAACTCGCCCTCTTGCAACACGCGCAGCAGCTTCGCCTGCAGCTCGACGGGCAGCTCGCCGATCTCGTCGAGCAGCAGCGTGCCGCCATTCGCCAGCGCAAAGCGCCCCGCGCGATCGCGCGCCGCCCCCGTGAACGCGCCCTTCACGTGGCCGAACAGCTCGCTCTCGAGCAGCCCCGCGGGGATGGCCGCGCAGTTGAGCGTGACGAAGGGCTGCTCCGCGCGCGCGCTCCACGTGTGCACCGCCCGGGCGAGCCGCTCCTTGCCCGTGCCCGTCTCGCCGAGGATGAGCACCGGCGTACTCGTGCCGGCGACCTGCCTTGCGCGCCGCGCGATCTCGCGCACCGCCGGGCTCAGGCTCGTCTCGAGCACGCCCTCGTCGGCCCCGCGCAGCTCGGCCTCGAGCCACTCGGCGCGCTCGTGATCGCGGCGGTGCAGCCGCGCGAGCAGCGCGCGCTGCTCGGCGTTGGCGATCGCCAGCGCGAGGATCTGCCCGTAGACCTCCGCGAGATCGACGACGCTCGGCGCATACGACTCGCAGCGCGCGCGGTCGAGCGAGAGCACGCCGAACGCGCGCTCCCCGGCGACGAGCGGCACGACCATGCAGGCGTGGCCGTGCGGCAGGTCGAGCACGCCGTCGAAAGGGTCACCGTCACCATGCGCGTGGTCCTGCTCGGTGAACGCGCGCGCGCGCCGCGTCTCGAGCGCCTCGCGGATCGTGGGGAACTGCGCGAGCGACAGCGCGTGTCCGCGCAGCGCCGGCCCGGCGAGCGCGCCGCGCGCCATGCGCACGACCAGCGTCTCGCCTTCGAGCGCAAAGATCGTCGCGAGATCGTAGGGCGCGAGCCGCGCGAGCCAGTCGAGCCCGCGTCGGAGCAGATCATCGAGACCATCTTCCACCGTGGCGATGCGTGCGAGGTCGCGCAGATCGCGGGTGAGGTCCATCGGCGCGAGCAGTCCGTTCGGCATGCGCGCCTTGTAGAGCACCGACATCTCGTTGCCAAGGCACCGAGATACCGGTGTTCACCGACATTTCGGTGATCTCGCCGGCCACTTCACGCGAAATCACTTGAAAAACCGCGGAGTGTTGTCTGGCACGAGGACTGCTCCAAGGTCTGCGCCGCCGCGGCGAGAACGCGGCTCTCACACCCCCGAGGAGGACTCCCATGCTCACCGTCGGCCACAAGCTCCCCGCCTTCACCGTTGGCGCCTGCATCAGCACCGAAAAGGGCAAGGAATTCAAGGACATCTCCAACACCGACTACGCCGGGAAGTGGCTCGTCCTCTACTTCTACCCGAAGGACTTCACCTTCATCTGTCCGACGGAGATCGTCGACTTCGACAAGGCGCAGAAGGACTTCGCGGATCGCGACGCGGTCGTCGTCGGCGGCAGCACCGACAACCCCTTCTCACACCTCGCCTGGCGCAAGGACCACGCCGACCTCCAGAAGATCACGCACCCGCTCATCCACCTCACGCCGAAGCTCGGCGCCGAGCTCGGCGTCATTCACCCGGACGAGGGCGTCGCGCTCCGCACGACCTTCATCGTCGACCCGAACGGCGTGATCCGTTCGGCCGTCGCGTACGACCTCAACGTCGGCCGCAACATCAAGGAGACGCTGCGCACCCTCGACGCGCTGCAGATGGACGAGCTCTGCCCCTGCAACTGGCAGAAGGGCGAGCCGACGCTCGGCAAGTGAGGTGAGCGGCGACGCGTGCCCCTCCCGCGGGAGGGGCCGCGCCCCGTGATCGGATTCTGCGAACGCCACCAACCCCGAGAAGAACCCCCATGACACAGGCCATCGACGCGCTCCGCGACACGCTCCCCGACGCCGCCCGCGACCTGAAGATCAACCTCGGGACGGTGCTCGCGCTCGACTCGCTCACCCCCGCGCAGCGCTGGGGTTCTGCCCTCGCCTGCGCCATCGCCGCCGGGCACACCGGGCTCCGCGACGCTGTCGCTGCCGACGCGCGCGCGGCGGGTGTTGCAGAGGAAGTGCTCGATGACGCGCGCGCCGCGGCCGCCCTCATGGCGATGAACAACGTCATCTACCGCTCGCGCCACATGCTCGGCGGTGCCTACGAGGCGCGCCCCGTGCGCCTGCGCATGCAGCGCATCGGCGCGGTGAAGTCGAACAAGATCGACTTCGAGTTGATGTGCCTCGCCGCGAGCGCCGTCGGCGGCTGTGAGGTCTGTTTGCAGGCCCACGAAAAGGTCGTGCGCGAGGGCGGACTCTCCGAGGACGCCGTCTTCGACGCGGTGCGCATCGCGGCCGTCGTGAAGGGCGTCGCCGTCGGGCTCGCGCTCGGCGCTTGACGTGCACGCAGCCGTGTGGGACTGAGGCGCGTCGAACGAGGAGCGTCCCGTGAGCCAGACCTACGTCAACGTCGAGATCGATGCCCAGGGCGAGAAGCGGATTCAGGCCGAAGAGCAGACCTGGTCAGGCGCCAAACTGATCGCGCTCGGCTTCATCACGCTGCCCATCTGCCTCGCGATCCTCTACTCGCTCGCGAACTACACGACCTGGATGGGTACGCACCAGCCCTGATTGCTGCGGGCTGCGCGAGCCCGGTTTCGCGCTGATTTCGGGTCAAGCCCCACCGAGCGAGGTCGCCCCAAAGCGCCTCGCTCCTTGCATTTTTGCGGTCGCAGTGCGCGCAACGCGCGGACTCGGGAAGGCTCAGCGCTTCGCGTTCTCGCCCGCGGCGGGCCGTTCGCGCAGCCACAGCGCGAGCCGCTCCATGCCTTCGTCGATCGAGACGCGCGGCGTCCAATCGAAGTCACGCGCGCACGGCGCGATGTCGAACCAGTGCGCCGTCGCGAGCTGCTCGGCGACGAAGCGCGTCATGAGCGGCTCCTCCTCGCGACCGAGCGCGCGGTAGACGAGCTCGCTCACCGCGCCCGCGGCCCAGGCGACGCGATACGGCACATGACGCGTGACCGGCGGCAACCCCGCGGCGCCGACGATGCGGTTGATCAGCACGCCGATCGGCAGCGGCTCGCCGTTCGAGACGAAGTAGGCGTTTCCACCGAGCGGGCCGCGATCGGTGAGCGCATCGGCGGCCGCGAGGTGCGCCTCGACCGCGTTGTCGATGTACGTGCTGTCGACGCGCGCATGACCATCACCCACGATGCGTAGTCGCCCCGCACGCGCGCGCTGGACGATGCGCGGAACGAGGTGGTTGTCCCCCGGTCCCCACACGAGATGGGGGCGGAGCGAGACCGTCGCGAGGCGACCCACACCGCCCGCGAGCGTGCGACCGTTCGCGGCGCGCACGCGCTTCTCGGCGATGGCCTTGGTGCGCGGGTAGTCGGCGGCGTAGGCGTCCTCGGGCGGATACGGATGACGCGCGTCGACGCCCTCGAGATCGCCGCCCGCGTGCGCAACCGAAGGCGACGAGGTGAAGACGAGCTTCGGCACCGCGCCCGCGACGCACGCGGTGATGACGTGGTCCGTGCCGAGCACGTTCGTGCGCTCGAACTCCTCGCGCGGCCCCCACACGCCCGCCTTCGCCGCGACGTGGAACACGACGTCGCAGCCCTCGGCCGCGTGGAGCACCGCGCTCACATCCGCGAGGTCTCCGCGAAAGATCGTGCAGCCGAGCGCATCGAGCGCCGGGTACGCACCACGCGCGAGCGTGCGCACCTCGTCCCCGCGCGCCCGAAGCGCCGTGACGATCGCCTTGCCGATGAAGCCGCCGCCCCCCGTGACGAGCGCTCGCATCACGCCCTCCCCGCGCCGCGCACCGCTTGGTGATCACGTGCCCAGATCGCGAGCTTTTCTCTGAAGATCTTCGAGTTATGCCGAATATCGACGGGGAATGACGGGTGTACGAGGAAGGTGCGGATCGCGCGGGTATGCGCGTGCGCGTCCGCGATCGCGGCGAGCTCCCGGCGGAGTGTGGCTTCGTCACGACCCTGCGCGCGCGGCTCGAGCTCGACGCAGAGCACGGGCCGCGTGTCGTCGCCGTGCGGCACACCCACGAGCGCCGAGCGCCGCACGTCGGGGTGCTCGTTGAAGGGCGCTTCGCACGGATCGGTGAAGAGCGTGCCCGCCTTCGTCACGACGCGGTGGCTCTTGCGCCCACAGAACCAGAGGCGCCCCTCGGCGTCGCGCCAGCCGAGATCGCCCATGCGGTGCAGCGTCTCGCCGTGCTCGCCGCGAATCTTCGCGAGGCGTGAGGCGTCGGGGCGCCCGAAGTACGAGCCGGTGACCTGCGGCCCGCCGACGACGAACTCGCCGATGGCCTCCCCCTCGGGGCGGTGCGTGTTGCTCCGGTCCGCGGTGGGCGCATCGGAGTTCCCGATGACCTCGACGCGG
>Ga0172372_10005382_pt1 | contig 17808 bp, 13 predicted proteins | sample LakKiv5m_2_FD_114544 | JGI IMG/M metagenome (GOLD analysis project Ga0172372, IMG submission 114544) | Freshwater microbial communities from Kabuno Bay, South-Kivu, Congo - kab_092012_9.5m | ecosystem: Environmental > Aquatic > Freshwater > Lake | place: Democratic Republic of the Congo...
GCATTAAAGATTGTTAGTTCAACCGTACAAATGTCAGGATCGGTTGGTGTAACCGGTAGTTTAACTATAGAAGACGGGTTCGCATATAAACAAGCAGGTGAAAATGTAATTTATATTGCAAAAGGAACTAGTCCTGTTACCACAACATATACTAATACAATAGCCGGAGCAGATGCTGCCGCAGGTACTGCATATTTCGATCAAATGACTGCATTTGGTTATCAAGCATTGTATCAATCAAGCGGATCTGATCAAACAGCATTTGGATATGCAGCCGGATATCAAAACACAGGTTCAAGCCAAACGTTAATTGGCTGGGCAGCAGGATATCAAGCAAAAGCAAGCAATCAAACTGCCATAGGTGAGTCTGCAGGGTGGCAAAATACAGGCTCAAACCAAACAGCTGTTGGTTTACAAGCTGGATATCAAAACTCAGGATCTAATCAAACTGCTATAGGTAATAGTGCCGGATATCAAAATACCGCAACACAGCAAACAGCTGTTGGGTTACAAGCAGGATATTTAAATACAGGAACAGCTCAAACCGCAGTAGGACAACAAGCAGGACAATCAAATTTAGGCTCAACTCAAACAGCATATGGATATGCATCTGGATTCCAAAACTCAGGGTCAACACAAGTAGCTATCGGCGCACAAGCAGGTCGAGATAATAAAGGCAATAGTCAAACTGCAGTCGGGTATCAAGCAGGCCGTTTAAATTCAGGATCCAATCAAACTGCAGTTGGGTATGATGCAGGATACGGTAATGTCGGTTTATCACAAACTGCAGTTGGGTATGATGCAGGATATGGCAATACTGGTACTGAGCAATCAGCATTTGGATGGAGATCTGGATATCAAAATACCGGAGCTAATATGACTGCAGTAGGAGCTGCAGCAGGATATCAAAATTCGGGATCTGGTTTAGCTGCATTTGGTACAGATGCCGGAAGGACAAACAAAGGTACACTTAATAGTTTTTTTGGATATCAAGCTGGTTATTATACTACAGGTACAACAGTTAATACCGGTTCTATACAGTCAGTGTTCCTAGGAGCATCAACAACAGCTGGTGATGGTAATCGTACCAATCAAATTGTAATTGGATATAATGCATCAGGTATTGGTAATAACTCAGTAGTACTAGGTAATTCATCTATAGTAACCACAGCACTTCGTGGTAATGTTGGTATTGGTACAACTACTCCAAGTGCAAGTTTACACACAACAGGCTCTGCAATTATATCCGGGTCAATGGTAATTGGATCTAGTTCGTTAGGTCCGTTTGAAAACACATTGACATTGGGTGCACGTGACGCTACACAACAAGGCGGGCAAATCGGATTTAATGCCGCGGGTGGTACATATACATCAGCATCATTTATAGATTTATATCAAAACCGTTTACGTGTATTGAAAGGAACTAATGCTACCAGTACTAGCGAAGTTGCAGCATGGGATATGCATAATTTACAAATGCAATTACCAGCATATACATCTGCTACATCATTTACAGGTACTGCAGCAGGTTATTTAGCATTTGATAGCAACGGTAAAATTATAACCACCGGGGGCGTTGCCGCAGGTGCTGCAGGTAATAATACCGAAGTACAATACAACAATGCCGGAGCATTAGCAGGCACCAGTGCAATAACATTTGATGGTACAACTTTAAGAGCAACCGGATCATTTACCGGATCATTAGTTGGAGCCTTAACAGGTACTGCATCATTTGCCACCTCAGCATCTAGATCGGTAACAGCATCATTCGCATTAACAGCATCATTCATAACAGCATCAGGTGTATTTGGACCATATGGTGCTAATAGTGTAATATCAGCATCTATTGCAGTTACAGCTTCATACGTAGCAACTGCATCATATGCAACTATTAAAACTTCTGGAACAACTATATATAGTGCAGATCCGGTTGCCGGATCAAATTTTAATACAGTTGATGGTATATTTATAGGAAGTAATGCGGGCTATATAGCATCTGGAGCATCTGGTTCAGTATTCATAGGTAGAAGTGCTGGAGATTCAGCAGTTAACGCTCGATATTCTAACATCATAGGATATAATGCTGGTATAGCTACTACAAATGCATATTTCTCAAACATCATGGGATATCAAGCTGCATATGCAGCAACAGATGCTCGATATTCTAACATCATAGGACATGAAGCAGGATATGGAGCTCCAAATGCATCATACTCAAATTTATTTGGTTACCGAGTAGGATATAAAGAATCTAGTAATGGTATTGGTACTAATAATATAATTATCGGAAATAATATAACCTTAGCAAATGATGCATCAAACGCAATTAATATTGGAGGTATAATATTTGGAACAAACGCTAGTAATACCGGAGGATCATTTCCTGTTTCTAGTTCAGCCCCAAATGGACGAATCGGTATTGGAGTCGTATCACCAAATGCAACATTAGATGTATCAGGATCATTCAATGTATCTGGTTCATATACATCACCATCAGGTAATAACATAGATAGCAACGCATTAATACAAGCAGGACTATTATATTTATCTAACAATTTTTAACGAAAATATTTATTAATATAAAAATATAAATTATGGCAACAAGTTTAACGTTTACGGGAACAATATTTACATCGGCATCTTTGCTGTTAAGTTCATCACAAACAACTCCAGTAGTTATAGCACGAGGCGGACCGAATGGTTGTCGTGTATATGGCTTAGCAATTACGACAAACTCAACTGCAGCAACACACGTGTTAGGATTATCTAGTTCGGTTGGGATAACTCGTATTTCTGCATTATCAGTTACTGCTAACTCAGGTTGGACTGCTGGTACTGCACAATATGATTACTTTGGTAATGCTGCACCAGCTGCATTGTTCCAAAAAAATAAAGATGCAAATGGTGTACCATATTTCAACTTAGCTCCAAATACCTCATTAGTAATGCATACATCAGGTACATTCATATCTGCGGGATCGACATCTAGTATTTATGTATTCGGTGAAAACTATTAACATATGGCAAGACAAGGGTTACAGCGAGGATTTGCACAAGGCATACTTCAAGGAGTAAAAACCGGATTTGGTATGGCTGGCCAAAGAACTGGTTTTGTAGGCGGCATTACTGATGGTACTGCTAACATGGATAAACTACAAGATCCAGTATTATTAGCATCCGCAAGAAACCACTGTCCTTTCTTTTTTTGGAATGCTGACAATGTAACATTATCTGGGTTAAACGTAACCGCAGTTGATAATTTATTAAATACGTTTAACCCATTAACACAAAATACCGAATCATCATTAACAATAATTAGCGACCCGGCATTCGTTGCTCGAGCAGTGAGTAATAATAGAGCCGCTATTGCGTTTGATACTAATGATGCATTTAGTACTAACAACGCAGCTGTTCCAAACATGAGTACTACATCAGCAATGACGCTAATGTTAGTATGTAAACCAGTAGCTGCAACTCGTAGTATTTTATTTTGGAAAAAAGATTTACAATCAGATCCACCATTTTCTAATACTTTAGGAGATTTTGAAGTTGAATTTGACGGAACTAATATTGATATTACGTTAGTTGGTAGTACGAATCCTACACTCGAACAAGCAACATACCGAGCAATTGATCCTAGGATAAAAAATAATTGGATATTATTAACAGTAAAAGCTAGATTAAGTGAACCAACCGGTGCCGGAAGTTGTTTAGATCTGTTTATTAATGGCACTCGTAATAAAAATTTAGTAAGTGATAATATAGTATCACTGCCAGAAATTGCTATTGATACATGGGAGAATGCTTATATTAATTTTGGAAACAACGGATCTTCAAGTAGTCCAGGGACACGTGGCGGTAATAACCAAATAGCTGCAGGATTGATTATAGAAGATTGGATTAATGAATCACAACAAATACGTTTAGAAAATTATTTTAGAGATTATTATGGAATTAAATTTTAATCCAGAAACACAATATTTAGCATTTAAATCAGTATACACTGATCGAATGGAATTGATATCGATATATAACGGGTGGCCGTCCCCAAAATATGTTATAGACCCTACAACATGCACTCAAGAAGAAATGCAACAACATTGGCATGAAGGTTTACAACATTTATTTGATATAATAGATAACCCGGTTTGATTGTAACCAATTAATACTTATAATATATTATAAGTTAAATTTAAATAAAACAAGTTATGACAAAAAAATTAGACAAAGAACATGTAGATGCAATTAATGAATTGCAAACACAATTTAATGAAAACAACTTACAATTTGGTTCTATTTGTATAGAATTAGAATTTCTAGAAACACAAAAAAAATCCTTAGAACAACGCAAATCTGAATTATTTTCTCAATTTATTGCATTAAGAGATAAAGAATCTGATTTACTAACAAAACTAAAAGAACGTTACGGCGAAGGTCAAATTAATATTACCGATGGGACATTTACTCCTGAAATTAACGGTTAGTGCTAATTAATCTATATTTATATAAAAAATAATCAATTAACAAAAGGAGTAAATTAATGGCATCAGAAAAAATTGTATCTGCTGGAGTTTTTACGAATGAGATCGATCAATCGTTATTACCTGCAGCAGTTGGCCAAATTGGTGCGGCAATCGTCGGTCCAACCGTAAAAGGACCTGCATTTCGACCTACAACAGTTTCATCGTTTGCTGAATATCAAGAAATATTCGGAGGATATTCAGATGATACATATGTACCGTTCACTGCACAAGAATATTTAAGAAACGGTAATTCATTAACAGTAACTAGAATCATGCCAGAAGATGGATATACAGATATAAGTAGTTCATTGGCATTGTTTACCACATATACAATAACCGCATATGGATGGGGGAGTGGATTTGGGGGAGCCGTTGGGGCCGTAACACATGTACTTAGACCTACTATAGGTTTAAATGCAGGTGCAAATTTAGGTAAATCTACATTCGTAACTAGTAGTGTAACAGGACATACGGCAACATTAAAGATATCTGGATCGTGGACTGCAAATACACAAGTTCCCGGCGTAACATCATATTCATCGGCATCTACATATACAGTTTCGCTTAATCCAGCTGATACGAATTACATAACTAAAATATTTGGTAGATCTCCATATTCAACACAATATCCTGTATATGTTGCATATGAAGACTCAGAATTTTTTGCAAATCGTTCATTACCTAGTTATCAAGACACCGAAGAACCACCAAACACATATACTTATAGCGGCGGTGGGATATTTATGAACCCAGTTTCATTAATAAAACACGATGCTGAATATAATGAAGCATATACTCCGTATATAACATCTCAATATGTTACTAGCACTACTACATTAGATTTATTTAGATTTGCAACATTATCACATGGTAACGCAGCTAACTTTGAAGTTAAAGTTGGTATTCGTGATATCCGAACAGCAGCAGAAGTTTCAGATCCAGATGGTTACGGAACATTTACAGTAGAAGTTCGTCGAGTAAACACCAATGATAATCCGTATGCAATTTATAAATCAAATGATACAGATCGTACACCAGATGTGATAGAAGTATTTGCAAATTGTAGTTTGAATCCAGATTCGCCAAAATACATTGGTAAAAAAATTGGAGATCAATATCAAACTATTGATGCAAATGGAGTTGTTAAATTTAATGGAGATTTTGCAAACAAATCTAAATATATACGAGTAGACATCAAAGACAATGTTAAAAACAAAGCTATTGATAAAACTTTAATACCATTTGGATTTAGAACACTACAACTTCCAATAATTACTAACAATGTAGTCATTGGATTTACTAATTTTGGACTAGGAGATTCATTTGCAACGTATGCAAATACATTTAATACTCCTAGTCTATCAACAACACAAGTTGTTAATGGGTCATATCACAAAAATAACTATTTAGGATTTGATTTTACTAAAAAACGCAATTTAAATTATTTATCGCCAATTGCGGCAACTGGATCTGCAACTGGATCTGCAAGTGATTTTTATTTAGGTAATGTATCTCAAGATGCTCAAGCAGCATTCCCATCACTAACAGCACCATATTCAGGTTCTATTCAACAAGCGCTAATAGATGGATCTGGATCATTGGCAGCACAAGTAGCATTAGCAACAAGAAAATTCATGGTACCGTTCCAGGGTGGATTTGATGGTACCCGTCCTAATTTACCTAAATTCAAAGGTAAAGATACATTAACAACGAATACATTTGGATTTGATTGTAGCGGATTAAATACTGCAGGAACTAAATTATACAAAAAAGCATATGATATCCTAGCAAACACAGATTATTATGATTTAAATATGCTTCTTACTCCAGGTGTATATGATGTATTACATCCCAATGTTACTACAGCAGCTAGAAATTTATGTTTAGATCGCCAAGATGCATTTTATGTAATGGATTTACATACTTATAACTACCAAGGATCTGATATATCAATTCAAGACGTAGTAGATGCAGCAACTGATTTAGATAATAACTATACTGCAACATATTGGCCATGGGTAAGAATTGTTAATCCAACTAATACATTGCCAGTTTGGGTTCCACCATCAGTAGTAGTACCAGGAGCATTAACTTTCAATGATAGAGTTTCAGCACCATGGTATGCACCTGCAGGTTTAAATCGCGGAGGATTGAATTCCGTAACTCAAACATATGAAGCATTGTCACAAGTTACTCGTAACTCATTATATGATGCTAGAATCAATCCAATTGCAAACTTCCCGAATGACGGAATTGTTGTATGGGGTCAAAAAACATTGCAAGGATATCCAAGTGCATTAGACCGAGTTAATGTTAGAAGATTACTTATTACGGTTAAAAAGTTTATTGCATCTGCAACTAAGTATTTAGTATTTGATCAAAACAACGAAATAACTAGATCTAAATTCTTAAACATTGTTAATCCATACTTAGAATCAGTTCGAGTACAGCAAGGTTTAAGTGCATTTAAAGTGGTAATGGATGCTACTAATAATACAAATGACATGGTAGATCAAGGTATTTTATATGGTCAGTTATTCTTACAGCCAACACGTACCGCTGAATTTATTATACTAGACTTTAATATTCAATCAACAGGAGCAACTTTCCCTGAATAAATTAATAAAATAGGGCAGCTACGGTTGCCCTTTTTTTCTTGATTGATATATTTATAAGAAAGGAAACATAAAAATGGCATTAAAAGAACAATTAAATACAAGCCTTAAGGATTGGGGTAGCGAATCTTCCGTATGGGACCAAGCATATTCTTGGGAACCAAAAAAGTCGCACCAATTCATTATGTCAATTGATGATATCCCAGGATATCTAATTAGATCTTCCGCTAAACCAACATTAGAAAACGGTGAGATTACATTGGAACATATTAATGTTCAAAGATATGTAAAAGGAAAATCAAAATGGTCAGCAATTAGCGTAAAATTATATGATGCAATTGTACCATCTGGTGCTCAGGCAGTAATGGAATGGATTCGTATGCATCATGAATCTGCAACTGGTAGAGATGGGTATTCTTCATTTTATAAAAAAGAACTTAAATTAGAACAATTATCTCCATTAGGTGAAGTTATCGAACAATGGATTTTAAAAGGTGCATTTATTACTAGTTCTAATTTCGGATCGTTAGATTGGGGTTCAGAAGAAGTAGTAGAAATTGAATTAAATATAAGATACGATTGGGCATTCTTGAACTTCTAATTAAATCTTAATAGTTTAATTTATAAAATTAATGGGGGCATTTTGCTCCCATTTTTTGTGTTTTATATATTTATAATAAAGTTATAAACAAATAAAAAGGAAAATACATGACACAAGTTACAGATCGTTTAACTAATCAACATATAGTTGAACTTGCAAAAAAACAATTTGAAAAGACACAACGTTCTAAAGTTCCCGGACATGTTGTTAAATTACCTAGTTTAGGACTTATATATCCAGCGTCATCGCCATTACGATCTGGTACAGTTGAAATTAGATATATGACAGCATATGATGAAGATATATTAATGAACGCGTCATATATCAGCCAAAATATTGTATATGAAAAATTGTTAGATTCATTAATATTAACACCAGGTGTTACTGCTTCTGAAATTTCTAATCCGGATAGCGATGCAATTATCATAATTGCTCGTATACAAAGTTACGGAGAAAATTATCCAGTAAGAGTAACCGATCCAAAAACAAGTAAATTATTAGATAGAGAAGTTAATTTATCTGAAATTAAATTTAAACCATTTACATTGGAATCTGATGAAAATGGAGAATTTGAATATATCAGGCCTGATAACGGTGATATTATAAAATTCAAATATCTTAGTTCAAGTGAAACTAAACAAATAGATGAAGATCACACAATATCCGGCGTAACTATTAAATCAATACAATCAATAAACGGAAATCGAGATAGATCATTTATCGATGAGTATGTTAAATATCATTTTATCGGTAAACAATCCAGAGCATTTCGTAAATACATGACTGAAAATATGTATGGTCTAGATTACAATATTGAATTTGAAGGTGAAAATGGAGACACCTTTACTGCCGGATTTCAACTTGGATCAGACATTTTTTGGGTTTAATCCCGCATATCAAGTTAAACTTCACGAAAACTTATTTGAATTAATATGGGCAGGCGAAGGTCGATGGGACTGGGAAACTGTTTATAATTTACCGATACGTATACGCAAATTGTGGATAGCTAATATTAACAGAAAGCGTACTGAAGAAGATGAGGATACCGACAACGCATTAACCACCATACAAAATTTACGCAAAAAACGAGGTTAATAAATATTTATATTAAATAGAAACAATGATATGCATCTAACTGATTATAATATATTATATCGACTTCGTTTTAAACCTAAACTAGGACGGCAAATTGAAACCAGTAATACAAATATTGAAGCCGCGGAACAATCCTTAGTTAACAGTTTATTGGGTACCGCAACAGGAATTGCTAATCAACTCAATGACTATTATGATACCAAAGTAAAGCCAGCACAAGATGTTTTATTAAAATCAATATTCAAAATCACACAAAAAGCAGAAGGCAGCAAAGAACGCCAAGTAGCTCTAGAGCAAACTGGTATGTTAGATGCAATAAGTAGAATAGAAGGCATCAATGACAGCATGGAACGATCTATAATTTCCATGACAACATTAGAACAACGCAATCGAGACTTAAATGATGCATTTGGAATAACAACATTAGACGCACAAATATTTGCAGATTCACTGATTGGTGTATATGATGAGATTGGAATTAATCAAGATGCATTAAAACAATATGCCGCCGATCTAAATGATTTTACCAATGGATTCATTGTTTCTACTAATTCCGTACATAAAGCAACTACGGCACAACAAGCATACCAAACATCATTATTTGCCGGACAAAAATATTTACAACAGAATTTAGGCATAACAAAAGAACTTGCGGTAAAATTTGAAGAATATGCAGTTGGTATGAAAACCTCTGCAATCGATCTAGCAAAAAATATGATGGATGGTGGTTTTATTAGTGGATTAGCAGATAAAACCGGATTATCTCAATTACAAATTGCTAAAAACATAATCGAAGATATTGCAGGACTTGCATCAGATGTTAGATTTGAATTTAGTAAATCATCTAGCAATCTAGAATTAGCTGTAATGAAAGCTAGGATGTTAGGTACATCCATGGATAAAATCAGTAAAGCTGGTACAGCTGTATTAGATGTCGAACAAAGTGTTGGTTCTGAAATAGATTATCAGTTATTAACTGGACAACGTTTATTAGTAGATGGAGACAAAAGTTTCGCACAAGAAATGCGATTAGCTAAACTAAAAAAAGATGCTCCTAGACAAGCAGAATTAATGTATCAGATTCTCGAGAAACAACGAGATTCACTACAAAATATTCCAGGTGCTATGGAAAAATTTGGTACATTAACAGGGCAATCCACAGAAGATGTTGCGACAATGATCAATAACATCGATCGTGCAAAAGAGCTAGGTATTGATAATTTATTACGAGGACCGCAAAAAGATTTAGAAGACAAATTAAAACAGTTAAAAACAAAAGCTGAAGCAGACCTTAAAAACGCAAAGACAGAACAACAATTAGCAGCTGCAAGCGGCCGGTTAAAGGCTATCCAAGATTTTATAGTAGACCCACAACAAACTAAACAAACAGCCCATGAACAATTAGTGCAAAAAAACTTGGGAGATATTACCACATATCTTAAAAGCTTTGTAACTACATACGAAAGAAATAGCTCAGGTAGAGTTACGCAACCCCCGGGCTCACCGCGTAAGATGCTTGGGGGGACTGGTACTGACATCCAGCTTTTGGGTCGCGATTTAATCAAAGCACTACGAGCGGAGGCTGGTAAGGAACAGCCGGCAAAGTTACAAGACATGAAATTTGACTTCCAAGGAGCAGAAGCAAAATTTGGAGCAGTTTATTTGTACAAAGATGTTACTAGTTTTGACGAAAAAACTGGATTGTTTAAAACACTTAAATCTGATGTTAAAGCATTAACGGGCAATGTCGCTGATTTTAGCAATGCAATGGAACAGTTAACCAATACGATCAAGATAGAACGTGCTAAATTATATAGTGAAGAAGGTGGACCAGCTGGAACTACCGAACGCGAAAAAAAGATATCTGAAGCTAGATCAAGTAAAAAAGCTCGAGGTGGTATATTAGATGGACCATCACATTCACAAGGTGGCATTCAAACTGCATATGGTGAATTAGAAGGCGGCGAAGCAATTATTAATAAAAGAAGCACAGAAAAATTTGCACCATTATTAAGTTCAATAAATGAAGCAGAGGGTGGTGTTAATTTTTCACCTACTTATGAGAAAGGCGGAATTGCTAACAAATTAATACGAGATACTAAATCTATATATAATATACGAAATGAATATGATGTAAGTAATAATTATAACAATAATTACAATGAAACTAATTCAAATTTAATTAAAAATAATAATACTGAATTTAATTCAATTCTAAATAAATTAGATTCAAATATCAATTCAAATTTAATTAAAAATAATACTGAATTTAATTCAATTCTAAATAAATTAAATTCAAATATCAATTCAAATACCAATTCAAATATCAATTCAAATTTAATTAAAAATAATACTGAAAAAATAGAATCACAACAACAAACTGAACTACGAACAATTGAAAATACAAATAATAATCGCAATACAATTATTACAGAAAAACTATCTACAGATATAGTTAATGCAATAAAAACTATACAACCTCAAACTTTAGATATAGATAAATTAGCACAATCAATTGCAAACGCAATGAAATCAGTGAAAATACAAACAACTGCAGTTGTTAAAACAGATAATACATTTGGTACATCGGTAATGAATAACGCATCTAGGTATACATCGTAATATAAAGGCAAATTAATCATGGCATGGATCAATCCAACCACAAATTCAACTCAATTTAAACCAAATTTTGATATTATTAATATCAAAGAAAAAGAATTTGATTATAAAACCAAGTATAATCCAGCCACAAATACTACTATCAGTGATAAGTATTATGATAATTCAAAACAATTTAGTGCAGCTAGCAATAACAATCCTATAACATTTGGATCGACATTTGAAAATACTACTGGGTTTGATATTACCAATACCAAAGAAAAAGAATCTGATTACAAAGTTAAATATAATTCTACATTAAATTCTAAAGCTGCACCGCAATTTTTATATGCTAATGCTACCGGAATTGTTGATATATCAACTAGACCGTTACAAATTAATGCAGCATTGTACAATAAAACAACAGCACCGGCATCAAACATCGATGCTAAAACTGCGGGTTTATTTTTAGCAGGGTATACAACTACATTAGCAGAAGGCCAAACTTCGCAAGTATTAGGTGCTGTTTTAGAAAAATCAATTGGAGCTCCGGTATATAATACATTTAGTGTATTGCAATATAAAGATACGGTACTTGGTACATTAGGTTTACCTATACCTGGTGCTAAGTATATGGATTTTAGATCTGCTCGGATACTAAATAATCCATCATCTATTAGATTAGATGGTGCACGTGCATCATACCGAGATGGAAGTTTTAACGTTAGAGCTGCAGCATATGCAGCTGCATCAGCTGCACCAATTGGACCATATTCTATATTTAATCTAGATGGGTATGGTAAAACCGGATATGGTTGGGGAGATCATGATAACAGATTTGCAAACCGAAGAGATTTTACATTAACAAGTTTAGTTAGAACGGAATGGGATAACAAAGACCGAAAATTTTATCAAACTAAAAACATACTAGATCGAGCTACACCATTTCGTGGAGATAAAGTTAATGTAATTGATTTTGGTCAACGTACATTAGATAATGCATATCAATGGAGACCTAGACCGGCATCCGAAACAAAAGTTAGGAAACAAGATCTAACCCAAGATTTTATAAAATTTATGTTAACAGGACCTAAGTTATATAATAGAAGTACGGAAACAGATGATATCATAATATTCCGAGCTATTATTACTAATTTAACAGATCGATTCAGTCCAAATTGGGTACCTTCGAAAATTTTAGGTAGAGCAGATGAAAATCATTTATATCAAGGATATTCTAGAGATTTAGATTTACAATTCACTATATATGCTACAGATCGAGATGAACTAAAACCAATTTGGCGTAAATTAAATGCACTAGCTGGATATACTGCTCCTACATATGATATTAATACTATAACAATGATAGGACCCTGGATGCGTATAACAATTGGTGATTTATTTAGACAACAGCCAGTTATCATACAATCATTAAGTTATACATTACACGATCAAGATACTACATGGGAAATTAATCTAGAAAACGATAAAAGCATGATGCAGACACCACATAAAGTTGATGTTAGTATGGATTTTAAAATAATTACAGATGCATTACCACAAACAAACGGTCAGTTCTATACATTAGCTAAACAGTTTGATGATGTTGCACAACCAACACCAGCTGATGATAATTGGTTAAGTGATTTTAAATATGGAGCTGTTAATACTAATGATGGTACCGCTGGCACAGGTGGTAGTACTAAAGCAAATGAATAACTAAAATTAATATAGAATATATTGTATGAATCGATACGAATTAATATCAACTATAAAAACTGCAACTGGTAAAACTAGATTGTCTACCTTAATTATACCAAATATTACAAATTCAGCAAATGATAAATATATACGAACAACTAGTTTAGAACGTTTAGATAAATTGTCATTATATTTTTATCAAAATACAGAATTCTGGGTTGTAATTGCTAGCGCTAACGGATTAGGTAAAGGAACTATATTAGTACCACCGAATACAAAATTAAGAATACCAGATGAAACAAATGTTATAACACAAATAATAAATGCAAATAAAAGATGAGTGCTGATATATACTATACACCAGTTGATGATAAGTTACAAAAAGAATTAAGATGTCGAGGTAGAGCTGGTTATCTTCGAAGAAATCAAGCTGATTTAAAATTTATGCTAGAAAAGGTAGCAAATGTAAAATTAGTACCATATGAAAAATCAGAATTTTTAGAAAAAGATATCATGCACTCTGCCATATTAGGTGGTACTACTGTTATATCTTCATCATATATGCCAACTGGACCATATGGGTATTTATCATCATTTGACAATACTGGTAAATTCACCGGAGACCGTGTTCGTACTGTAGTTAATACATATCTGGATGCACAAAATAATATACAAACACCCGCAGAAATTATTATAGATAAAAGTAGGAGGATACCACCATATTTACGCACAACTAACATAACAATTGCCGATACTAGCACCGGATATCTAAATGATGCTACACTTAACATAATTATACCAAATCCAGCAGCTGATTTAGAATTTATAGAATCTGTATATTTTAGACCCGGGCGTAAAGTTTCAGTATATGTAGAATATCCGGAATCTGCAATAATATCTAAATCTGAATCTACTAAAGACAGTGCATTGAAAACTGATGGCACATTGGATGTAGATAATGCATTACGTAAAAAAATTAACGAATTAGCTAAACAAAATAGTAATACGCCTGGTGGTAGTACTAAATCAGATGCTGAATTAAAAAATGAATACTTTAAAATGAACCGTGTACGATTCGATGGCGTCATTGTTTCATTCGAATGGAAATTTCAAGATGAAACTATGTCAATTGATGCAACAATTACGGTTCGCGGTACTAGCAATGTATATACCGATACTAATTTTATAATCAATCAAACAAAATCTACATCAGCTAAAGAATCTGCAACAAACACAACCAACTCATCAATTGAATCAACGGATATAACTGAACAAGGAACAGATAAACAGAATTCATTTTGGAGTAGTATAAATAGTCAGATACAAAAACTTATGCCAGAAACTACTAATCATTTTAAAGATGATAAAGATCCAAAAAAAATGGCAGTTAGAGATACTAGCAATAATGGTGCTACATATATAACATTATATTGGTTAATTAAGTTAATTAACAATGAAATATTGTCAAAACAAGAAGGTCAGCCACAAATTCAGTTCGATTCTAAAATTTCCAAAAGTAACTATTTTGAATTACTAGTATCTGCATTCCCAGGAGAAGTTATTCTGCCTGATGTAATTAATCGTACATATGGTACAACTGTATTTTTACAAGAACAGTTTAAATTATTAATAGGTAATAATGAGTCAGTATTTAAAATTGTAGATGAAGGCAAAAATTTTTATGATCCTACAATGATTTTCATTTCATTACAAACATTACAGACGTTTCTCAATGAAGCTACTACTAAAACGGTTAATGATTTACTAAAATTATTATCAACTAAAATTTTAGAAAGTACTGGTAATGCTATTGAATTAATGCTTGTAACGCCGCCTGATCCTAGCAATATAAATGATTTATTATGGATAGATAAGCGGGTTGTTCCTGCAATTACAGAAGAAACACCTGTATTCTCAATACCAATTGGACCATCACACCCATATGGATCCATAGTGCAAACATTGAACATGGACGCTAAATTACCAACAAGTGTAGCATCATTAGCATATTCATTAAATAGTGATGTAACTAAATTAAATGAATCGGACATTGCACCATTTTTATCATTTATGTATACATCAAATGATGTTACTAGAGAAAATAACGTAGAAACTAGAAATCAACTCATAACAAAAAATAAAGAATCATTAACTAAATTACAGAATTCTTATAAAGAAAAACATGAAGGTTCGAAAATTGCATTAGCCACTGCAAAAAAAGAATTAGGGGCAAACATAACATCGGCTGAACTACAACAAAAATTATCTACTCAATTAAAAACATATATTACATATCCAGCACAAACATTAAATGATTCACTTAAAATTGCATCTCCTGTTATTCCAATTGCAGTAGACTTCGAAATAGATGGTATTAACGGGTTTAGATACGGAAACATAATAACATTTGATATATTTCCTTCTAGATATAAAACTAATGTAGTTTGGCAAATAATTAATATCACGCATGAAATTAGCGAAGCTGGAAAATGGGTAACAAAAATAAAATGTCAAATGCGACCTAAAATTACATAATGTTATGAGACAAAAAACATATTATAACGAAAATGAAATTGTTACCGACCTTTATACATATGGTAAGGAATGGCAATTAGAATCTGGTATAGAATATAAAGGATTATATCACACATATATTAGTACTGGGGAAGTATATACAAATCCAATTTGGAATCCTGCTATATCTAAACGGTTAGTTAAATATCAAATTACAACGAATCCTCAAACTATATCATATAAAAAGTTAAAACCAGATTTAAATGTACGATATATTATACCAAACAAAATATATCCAGAGCCTACACGAGAAGATATACTAAAAACATATTTCATTCGGTATTTTATAAAAAAACAAAATGAATCTAAAATAATAGAAATTGATAAATCGCAATATGAACTATGGCTCAATAAAAAAATTGATCCTATCATGTATACGGCAATTTCATTTAATTGGTATATCGCTGGCCCTAAAAATAAAACAACAAAAAATGGCATAACAATATTAGGAGTAATCGAACAAAATAGAAAGCAACTAATATTAGCTGATACTAAAGTTCCTGGGATATTGGCCGAATTTAAGAATAATTATTTACAATTTTATACCGACACCGATTTTATCATACCAGATGACATTAATTCAATTTCTGCAAAGGAAAAACGTATTAATGAAACTACATCGACCCCTGAACTAAAATTATCGTTTATTTCATTAGTTAAAGAAAAATATATATTTGATTCTAAATTAGGCTATAATTCAATATCGATTAATCCAAAAACATACTATGTTAGAAACGGATATATAGTAGAAAATAATATTAATACAGATGGATATTTATTAGAATTAAGTGACCCATATGTCGGTACCATAGAAAATGAAAAAAATGAAACAATATTGTACTCTAATTATAAAGCTGCAAAAGGAACTTCATTTAAATTTACTCCAACTAATAATTTACCAACTTTGCGGAAAACATTTATAAAAGTAACATGTCTCACTACGAATAAAATTAAATTTATAAATTTAACTGTAGATCAAGGTTCATTGCCATATAATATTGGTATACCATCGAGTGATACGGGAGACGCTGGTATACTACAACCAAATGGACAGCCAGCATCAAATGAATTAATACTACAGATACGTAAAACTATATTTATTGAAGTAATACCAAATTCATACTCGATTAGTACAAAAAATAATAATTCTATATACATTAGGCCAATTACTAAACACAAAGATTTATCAGGTAATATTGTACAAAACGATAATATAACTGCATATTATACATTTGAATTGTCAAATAACAGATTAGGTAAAATGATACATGAGTTTTCAGGTAGAACGGCTCAGGATTTGGGAAATAATACATCATTATTTGTTGCACCATCAATTGAATTTAAACCAAATATTACCACAACAGATGACGTTACTGGTAAAATTGAAATTTCATCACTACCATTATCATCAATAACTTTTATATCAATACCAATCTCACTCAAATCCGAGGGAACTAGCGGCGAGACTAAACCTAAAGACGAACAAAGTGTTTAATTCTTTGAAATATAAAATTAATTTCTTATATTTAATGTATGATACTAGATCATGCATATGAAATCGACGCAGTGTTTGAATACATACGGGATCGTAAAACTTTATTAGTCCCGATATTATGTAGTCCAACACTGCATCCTGTTACTACGCAAATTTGTGCAATCTACGTATATACTGAAGATGATGTAGAACGACTTATTCCATTTCGCCATACTGAACAATTAACTGCATTTACCGAACATGTACAACAGTTTCTGAATCTGCAGAATATCTTTGTATTAGATAAAAAGACCTGGCTTCAAATTGGAGGAAACGCTAATGTATTGGATGTTAAGGCATTATGGTGGTATACTTATGCAGAAGCATATGATGAAACGCATTATTATACCGCAGCTCATCAATTTTATTGGAGAAGACATCCGGGTTTACCCCATGTTAATAGCATAATCCCATTGCAGCAACATTTAGCAATGTGTCAGAAAATACGACACTATGCTTGGCCAATGTGTATGAATGCAGAATTATCAGAATCATATATCAAATTCAATGAAATATATCCGAAGGTATTTGCTGAAATTGAATCTGCTGGGTTATATGTTAATGACA
>Ga0172372_10005383_pt1 | contig 17804 bp, 15 predicted proteins | sample LakKiv5m_2_FD_114544 | JGI IMG/M metagenome (GOLD analysis project Ga0172372, IMG submission 114544) | Freshwater microbial communities from Kabuno Bay, South-Kivu, Congo - kab_092012_9.5m | ecosystem: Environmental > Aquatic > Freshwater > Lake | place: Democratic Republic of the Congo...
TGCAAGACGCGCTCCTTGATCTAAATCAATTGCTATTGAGATTTGATCTGAATCAATATTTAGCAATTACTCAATCTCCTCACTCGTTGGTGGATTAGCACCAACCCTGGAAACTGTAATGGCAGCAGCCTTTGCAGCCCGTTTGAGCATGGATTCAAGCCGAAATCCAGTCAAACTAGCCAAACCATCTTTCAAAATCGCCTCAACCAAAATAGCACCTACCGTGTCACCGGCACCTACTGTGTCAGCTACTACGACGCTCATAGCATCAACACCACAACTTTCATTTTTTCGATGACCAGTTAATCCTTTGTCACCATATGTGATCACAATCAGTGATGGACCTTTTATAAGCCAATCATTCGTAACCTGCTCAATATCAAGGGATGGATAAAGCCACTTTATATCTTCATCACTCACCTTTATGGCTGATGAAATAGACACCCACCGCTCTACCTGTGCTATATATTGCTTGCGATCACTCATTACTGCTGGCCTAATATTTGGGTCATAAACTATTGGTGCAACATTTACTAGAGATTGTGCCCATTTAAATAACTCAGAGGCACCAGGCTCAATTGCTGTGGCAAGGGTTCCAATGTGAAGAAGTGATGGCCGATCAGTTTGTGGATTTGGTAACCACTCTAATTTGAAATCAAAGGTGGCGGTATTTTCAATTAAAAACTCATAAGTGGCTGATCCTGAATCGCTCAGTGAAACTATTGCTAGACAGGTTGAATTATCTGAATACTTTACGCAATCTAGTTTTAAACCTGCAGTTATCAACTCTTTTTTTGCCATTTGCCCATACCGATCAGATGAAATCCCATCAATAAACTGAGTATCAATACCAAGCTTTGCAAGCGCCTTTGCTGTATTAGCTGGCCCACCACCTACAACAGGCTTGCGATCTCCACCTTCTGGAATTAAATCAATTAAAACTTCACCTGCCACCCAGACCTGACCCATCAAAGCTGTTCACCCTTTCGAGCCAAAAACTCAGTTAAAACCTCAACTGCAAATAAATGGTCATCAACTTGGGGTAATCCGCTGATAATCAAAATGCCTTTAAACCCATCAGCTGTTATCAGGGGAAGTGCCCCACCATGGATTGCATGGGTTTCATCTCTTAATTTATTTTCTTTATGCCAATCAACTCCACGCTCCTCTGCAGAGACTCGCTCATACATAGTTGAATGTTGCTTTAACATCACCACCGCCACTTTACGCTCTATCCACAAATCATTTTCTGGTTTTGATCCTTCAAGGCATGCGTGGAAAACAACCCAATCCTTAATTCGAACCTGAACTGTTATGGGTAAACTCTTTTGCTTACCTAAAGTAGTTGCAACCTCACCGATTTCAACTGAATCAAAGTTACTAAGTGAGGGCAGCTGCAGAAGGGATTCCTCTTCTAGTAATTGCTTGGCTGTAAATCCACCAGTAGTCATGACACTGCCTTTAACAGAGTAAGTTAATTAGAGTGGAAAGCGGCGATATCTTTAATGATTTGATCTAATCCAATCTGAGGTGTCCAACCGAGTGAATTCTTAATTTTAGAAATGTCAGGAACCCGTCTTTGCATATCTTCAAACCCCTCTGGATAAGCCTCTGAGTAGGGGATCTTCACAATCTCAGATTTTGATCTAGTAATCTCAATAACCTTCTTTGCAAGCTCTAAAATTGAAATCTGTTGATTATTTCCAATATTAAAAACATTACCAACCGCTTTATCTGAATCCATTACGAGAAGTAATGCTCTTACCGCATCCTCAACGTGACAGAAACACCTTATTTGATCTCCATTTCCATAAACTTGAAGTGGTTGATTCTTCAATGCAGCGCTAACAAATCGAGGCGCTACCATACCATAATTTCCAACTTGGCGAGGGCCAACAGTATTGAAGAATCTAACAATTCGAATTGGTAACTTATTCTCTAAGAAATAAAAGTATGCCAAACTTTCATCCACAGCCTTGGCTTCACTATATGACCATCGAGATTTTAAGGGGTGTCCAATAATTCGATCATCCTCTTCATTTAAGGGCACCTTGTCATTCTTGCCATAGATCTCACTGGTGGATGCAATCAAAACTGGCTTTTTATATTTATCGGCAGCCTCTAAAACTATTTCGCTTCCCTGTAGATTGGTTTTTAAACTTTCAAGTGGATTATTCACGATGTTCAAAACACCCAGTATTGCTGCTAGGTGAATCACATGGTCACATTCGGAAACCAGTTTATTTACTAGTTTAACATCGAGAACAGTTCCTTGATTAAATTGAATTCTACTTATTGATCCAGTTAAATTGCTCATAATGCCAGTCCTGAGATCATCAATTACAACAACATTTTCACCTCTATGCAGTAACGCTTCAACAAGGAAGGATCCAATAAAACCAGCCCCTCCTGTAACTAGGTATTTCACTACAGCGAACTCCTGCTATCGACTATTTCTACTTTTCCTAGTTTGGTTAAGTCAATATAATCATGAAGGTTGGCAATAATAGCTAGATCAAATTGATTGCTCAGAGGAGTTGAATTTTCACCATTCCATACTTTAACCAAATCATCATGCCAGAAAACATATGCTCCATTTTGCTTTAACCTTTGCATCAACAATGCAACTGGCGTCTCGCGTACATCAACCACATTTGGTTTGTAGGCCACCCCAATTACTAAAATCCGTTTACCGTTTAAATTCCCAATTTTTTTTTCTGCTCTGTACACAATAAATTCAGCGGTTCTTTGATTCAAATCATGGGCTAATTCAATCATTTGAAGTGAAACACCGGAAACTCGTGCCGCATTTGCTAAGTACATAGGATCCACAGGTATACAGTGACCACCAACTCCAACGCTAGGGAAAAATGGCATAAAACCATAAGGCTTAGTTGAAGCAGCTTCTATTACATTACGAATATCAATACCAGTTTTTTCGCAGTAAATAGCCAATTCATTAATAAATGTTATGTTTATAAACCTAAATGAGTTTTCAAGTAACTTTGCAGTTTCTGCTACTTCTAGTGAGGCGCATTCAGTAATTGAACCAACAAACTCTTTATAAAATTTCTTAGCCATTGCGGATGATTGTTCAGTCAAGCCTGCTACTAGCTTTGGTGTATTAGTGATGTTCCAATCTCTACTGGACGGATCAATTCTCTCAGGAGAATATGCAAGGCCAAATTCCTCCGACTTCAAGCCAGACTCACTCAATAAAATTGGAAGCAAGATGTTACGACAGGTTCCTGGCTCAATTGTAGACTCGATAATAACCAAGGTTTTAGCTCTAAGGTTTTTGCCAACTGTTGCGGTTGCAGTTAAGAGCGATTCCAAATTTGGTTTAAAACTCTTGGAAATTGGCGTCGGGACACAGATCAGAACTACTTCTGATTCACCAATTGACTTATGATCCGTAGTCGGAAAATACAGGTTGGAGCTCAGATTTCTAACTATGGAATCATCACTCACATCCTCAACAACACTTTTTCCACTTTGAAGCCTCACTATTTTTTCCGAATTTGAGTCGAAACCAAAAACTTTATACCCCGCTTCAGCGGCAGCAATTGCTAGGGGAAGTCCTACGTATCCCTGACCTACAACGGTTATTTTCATGTAATGACTAAGATCTTAATTCTTTAGTGGCTAATTCGGCAATTGGATTACCGTTTGCAAAAGATATAATTTTATATAACATTTCTTGACTTTTACTCAAATTTCCTAGCTGTTTATAACTCTTACCTAGCGCTAAATAATTTGTCGCACCCCATGGATCCAGATTCGCTATTTTTTCCCTGTAAGTTATAGACTTTGGAAAGTCACCTAGCTGTTCATAAACAAATGCCAAGAAATTCAGTGCAGTGATATTCCTTGGGTCGTTAAGAGAAACATTTTCAATTGCAACTAACCCCTCATCTACAAATCCACTTTCAATCAAGTTGTAAGCCGCAAATAGAGTGTACGAGGGGTCAACAAGGGGGGAGTTAATAACCTTAAGTTGTAGTTCTTTATAAAATGAACGTAAATTTGCATCTTGCAGATCCACTTGAGCACTTGATTTGTATGAATTAGTTTCGCTAGCATAAAGTGAACTAACTAAAACTAGCGCAAGTAAAGCGAAAGCTCCTGAGGTTAAACTTTGAAGTAGTTTGGGAGTTGTAATGCTTGATTTCGACGGAGTGTATGATTTCTCTGTTTCCTCAATATTAGACACTGATAATCCCACAATCGAACCTCCGATAATCCAACCCCATATTGCAATTCCAATATTGTCAATCGAGACTAGAGACTGGGCGTGAAAAGCCACCCAGGCTGAGAGAAGTCCTATTAAGTAAACTTTCTTGTTACCACTGAAATTTTTAATACCTTTAATAGCTCTTTGCAAAATATACATATTTAAAAGAATATAAGTTAAACCTACAAACATGCCACTCGTGGCAAAAAATTGGATGAACGTATTATGAGCGTTTGTGCTGGTGATTTCAAATCCATAAGTCAGGGGATAACTAGGATCTCGGAACTCTTTAAAGTAAGCACCGTATCTATCCACTCCGATCCCAAAAAATGGTTGACTTATCCACATTTCAAAACCAGCATCCCAGTAGTGGCCCCGAAGACTCACGGAAGGCTTGTACAAATATCGTTGTAATGGTCCGACCTGTAAAATCCCCAGCACAGAAGTCAAGGCAATGAGTGCGCCTATGAAAGTTGCGGCTAGGCCAAGTGCCTTGTTTCTTGACCAAAGAATAACTGTAAGAAAAATCCCAACCCCTAGACCATAAGCCAAAAGCCCTTGGAGAGCATCAGATTTGTATATAAGATATAAAAGAGAGAAGGCCAGTAGTACTAATGTGGATTTGACTAAAATCTTTTGACCACTAGTAAACACTGAAGAAAAAATTATTACACCCATTATCGCCATAACCGCAGCAGCAAAATTTGGATTTCCTAGTGTACCAATAATCGAATTATAGGGATTAACCCAGCTTATAAAGTCATTACCTGTAGTTTGAAGTAAAGCATAAAATGCTGAGATAAATGCTATTAAGTAAGTGATTTGGAATAGTTTCTTGATATTAGTGCTTCGAAAAAAGAGAGCAGACGCAATCATCATTATTGATAATGCCAAATATTGAAGAAATCCATTACGTCGTTGGGTTTCGCCAATAAATGCAACATACAAATTATCCGTAAGGAGTGTGGAAATTAGCAGAAATATGATAAATGCGGTGACAATAGATGCTAGTCGACGAAATACTAAACTAGAAGAGAGTAAGTGTTTAAAACTGATTATGTAGCCCGCAACCCAAGAAGCAAAGATTATAAGTAACCATAACTTTGGTGAGTTAAAAGGGTCGGCCAATGTGGTTTGGAAATAGAGGGTAACTAAAGTTAAGGAGATTAGTAGCCAGCGTACGGGAATAGTTGACGCATCGCTAAAATACAAATTTTTGACCTGCATTTCATAAGCCTATCGAAAGAGACGGGCTCAATCTCCATTTTGGAAGATTGAGCCCGCTCACCGACTTATTGGTTCAGGCCGTAATTAAGCCTTTACCTTCTTTTGAATCTTAAGCACCAAGTTAGTAAGCGTGGTGATAAGAGTCCTTAGAGAAGCAACTGTGGTTGCCAATGCATTAACCGCTGCTAATGCAGCTGCTCCTGAATCGGTAACGGTTGCAGTTGCGGTTACAGCTACTTGTCCAGCTAATGGCAGTGATGTACCACCTGTTGCTGAAATTGTAACTGCACCACCAGCTGCTGGCATAAATACTGTGTATACCAATGAACCAGCCTTGGCTCCAGTTGTTGTGGAGGAGTTAGCAGCAGTTGTTATCGATACAGCAGTAAGACTCTCAGCCGGTTGTCCTACAGGGTATGTAAGAGCACCATTAACTGAGATTCCTCCAGAAGCAAACAAGTTTGATAAAGTGGTTGAGGCAAGCTCTTTACCACCAGAATCAAGAGGAGTTACGTAGATTCTTGCACGCTCATTTGGAGCGTAAGTTGCTTTGTCAAAAGATAACTTGACGCTAGCTGCTGTGTTGGAATTTACAACTACTGATACCTCGTTAGAAGTGGCAGTTGCAAGCGCCACGGTAGAGGCATCAATGATCTTGAACTTAGCAGTTCCAGCCTTGGTACCTGTGATGGAACACTCATGACGAGCATCATCTGCATCCCAAGTACAAGCACTAGGTGTTTCTGATCCAGCAATTAATGCATCAGCTGCTGATGAAGCGTAGATATAAGCAGCTCCTGACCATGCTATTCCATTGGCATCAACTGCTGTCACTCTAACTGAATCAGCGTTTGTGCCCACCTTAAGATTTGGAGTTGCAACAGTTGCTGTCATTGTCTTTGCAGATTTTGCAAAGAATGACATTGTCTTGGTTCCAAAAGTTTTAGATGGTGTTGAGATAGTAAATGTGGCTGTTCCTGCAGTGCCATCTGGATAGATTGGATAGCTTACGCCTGAGTCATCGTCATACTTGAGTACAACACTTCGTCCGCGATTTGATCCACCGTCTCCAACTTGACCAATGTTAGTAGTCACAGTCACAGACTCTCTTGCTGCTCCACCACCACTTGCATTCTTCAGGTATACATACAAATAGGCGACCGCAGTGTTTGATGCAGTTGCAACACTTGACAAAGCTTCATCTGCCGCTGTCGCAGCCGTATCATTAATGTAAGCGTTTGAATTTGCTGGGTCGACCGTTTCACTAGCTGAGGCCAAAGCAGCAACCACAATACTCACATCTGCTGTCTGAGTTGCGATTGAATATGTTCCAAGTGCAGACTCATAACTAAGTGACTTAACGGTTACAGTATAAGTGTAAGTTCCGGCCTTCGTAGTTCCGGTTCCGGACTCGAGTTGCATGAAGAATTTAGCACCTATGTACCCAGCGGCGGCACCATTCATTGTGTATACAGCAGACGCGGCTGTAGAAGACTCAAATGCGTTGGCACCACCAGTGCCTAATTCAAGTGCAGTGGTCATCTTGGTTTCGTTATCGACTTGAGTTTTTGCATAACCACTTGTGGTGTTAGTTTCTATAACTCCAAGTAGTGCAACTCTGGTTGCACCTGATGGAATCGCCTTTGCATTAGCAGATACTGTTATAGAGTCACCAACTCCAACCAACGCAGTAACAGTAATTGTTCCAGCAGTGGTGGTATCAGATGTTCCGCCAGTTGTACCTGTCTGGATTTTTGAAGTTCCATTTGCTACCGTAACTGTTACGGCAGATACAGCTGCTTGCGAAGGCACTGAGCTAAGTACGCCCATTCCTAACGCAGCAATAGCAACAAGCGCTATGCGCTTGAAGTTTGTCTTTGTAGACATTTGTTTCCTTTCGTTAGTCGTTACCAGGAATTTCCTAGTAGCGGCTTTTAAGATGAGTCGCACGTGCTGACGCATCTCTTTCCCCCCGCAATATCCGGATTGCAGGAGAAACCTGTTTGTTAGGAGTCATTTATTTGACCCCCTTGGCGCCGATATTGATCGCCTGAGCAAGAATTGTGCTCTTGCTAGAGTCTAAAATTATACGGGTAGTTATTTCATTTGGGATCGCATCGACATCTAACCCACTAGTAGCAGGCACAAATAGGGGTGAATCGATGGTTGAGTCTATATATAGGGTGGCTGTTAGAAGATAATTACCGTTAGAAAGGCGGGTAATCACTGACGCAGAACCGGTTTGGGTCAATGGGAACCAGGAGCCTGCCACTGTGATTGATGGGCTTGCATAGTACGAGGTACCTGAGCCATCAACTGTTAAAGATTGTGACATCAAAAGATTTACAACATTATCGCCATATGACTGAAGGTATGAGACTAAAACATAACCATCTGGATTAATTATCGTCGATTGATTAGATAATCCAAATGAGCCAACCTTGCCAACTGAATCTGAAAGTGTAAAGCTGGTTGGAAGACCATCTTTTGAAAGTCCGGCAAATAAGGATCTCGATGTACGGAAATTTATAGCTGAGTTATCTTGAATTACCTTTTGATCTAAAAGATTTTCTACTGTTGCAGATTTTGATGAATCGTTATTTGAGTCTGAGTTAACCGAGGATGGCAACTCTTGCTTCGCATTTGAAGCAATAGTTTGGGTATTAAACTCTGAGCCTGTTACAGAATTAAACCCTAAGAATGCCACCATAACTATGAGCAATGAAAGCGCCACTTTTGAAGATTTCTTTGCGAACCCAGCTGCCTTCTTATAGGTTCCAGACAGTGCATCAAGTGCGGTAGAGCCGGTTTTCTCATCCACGACCCATTCGGTAAGAACACGAATAAATGAAGCGCGGGCACGTTGTACAACGTGGCGAACATTTTTCTCACTTGAGCCAATTGCGTGAGCAATCTCTTTAGTGGTCCGACCTTCAACCTCCCACATAACAAGAGCAGTGCGTTGAGTTTCAGAAAGTCGAGATAGTGCTTCGCGAATTATAGAGGCATCCTCTGCTGCCGCAAGAGTTGCATCCATTGGGATGTGATTTTCCACTGCGATTTCAGCCAGACGTTCTTGGGATGTATCTGAATCAAGTGCAACTAAGTTAGGGCGAGATCCTGCCGCACGGATTACGTTTAGGCACAGATTATTAACTGTGGTGCGCAGATACGCCATTGCGCGATCTGCCGTATCTAGCTCAGGAGCTGCCAAGATGAATTTAAGGAAAGCATCTTGAACGACCTCTGCTGCATCAGCATCGCTTCGAAGAATTCGGCGGGCTTGAGCAATGAATGATGAGCGATTTTGGGTGTAAAGGGAGGATAAATCAGAAACAGACCACGCAGCAACAGTCGCTGGGGCCTGATCCTTCTTGCGAAGTGACACTTTGATTTCCCGCTCTCAAGTGAGCCAACGACTTGACCCCTCTACCTAGTAAGACACCCAAGGGGGGTAAATGTTGTGGTTTAAGCAGGGAGAGCCGAAAATAATCCTCAAGTTTGTGTGTGCCGAGCATCGCCCTGACAGGTCCAAACTGTTGTGACTTCTTTAGCCATTACGGATTCCTCAAATAAGCGGCTTGCTTGGACAAAAATCTCTAAACTGCGCTCTGAGTAGAAAGAACAGAGCTCTGCAAAGTTCCACGTACTAGGGCCTGTAGCGGCTGCAGACTTCTTTGATGGCACTTTGGGATTTCCTTTGTTGAACTATTTAGTACTTCAGCGCCCATCGGTGCCTCTATCGGCTTTTACGAATCCCCGGTCTACTTGTAGCGGGGACGGAACAAAACAGACATTTTCTGAGATCAACTAATGGCCATAACTTTTAGTTTCATTAAAATCTCAGTTTGCGAGATTTGGTTGGTATTAATAGATAAACCTTCGTTTTTCTCCCATCAATTTGTTCTTAGCGGTACGTTTTCTCCTACGTCTGCCGAGCAGAAGACTTAAAAAAGCTAAGTAGATTCTATGGTCAAAAAAGTGGGAAACTACTCTGGTAAAAAGTGCGAATCTAGTTGGCAAATCAAGACTTGTGCGCTTGACACAGAGGTAATGATTAAGATCGTAAAGAGCTAATCTCTGGTTTTGACGAAAGGCTAGTTTATACGCAGTCTTGACCTCTGAGTATAAATCTATGTTCTTGAAATTAAATCAGCGTAATCCAAATTTGCAACCAACACATCTCTTTTTATTTTCATCTCTGTTTGTCGAGAACTTGAAATCCCCTGCGGGTTCATTCCGCATCAAAGTAAAGGGACAGCGACTGTGTGCAACTCAAATTTGGATGATAGTCCTACCCATAAACCCAGATCTTCTGCCGGGATAACATCAACTTGATAGCCTCCAACGCTCAAGACTGCACTTTTACGAAAAATTACGGATGGATGTGGAGTTCTAAAAGTATCTACTCGAGACAACTGTGTCGCAGCAGCAGTAATTTCTGATGGATTATGCCCAAAATTATAGTCATTTTCTGACCGACAAATATAATCACTGAATGCGGCTGCGATTGCTGGATTTTTCTGCAATAGATTAACTTGACAATTTAGACGATCTAAGTAGTAAATGTCATCCACATCGGAACGTGCGATAATCTAATTAATAGCAACTGCAAGCCCTCTATTAAGAGCAGCTACTAAACCTAACGGTGCTATATTGATGCGAATTATCCGAGGATCCTTTGTTTGGAATTCCTTGAGCATAATTGGTGTCTCGTCTGTGCTTCCATCATTTATTATCAGAATCTCATAATTAATGCCTGCCGTTGCAAACAAATGCTCTAACGCTTGTTCAATAAAGAACTTTCCGTTGTGGATGGGTAGAAGAATGGTGCAGTTTTGCCGCTCAACTGGCTCAACTATCATATATCAACGTTCCCAGTTCGAAAATTCACTTTTATCGACTGCAATAATTTTCTTTTGTAGACCATTTAAATGTGGGTAAGACTCTTCATAACAATAAGACGGATCTAAGACTTTACAGGCATAGTTTACGCGGAACCAATTAATATGACTCTCATCGTGATACCTTGCTATTATACTCGAATAAAAATCCGAGTTTACGCGATTTGAAAGCTCATTTAAAAATTCTAGGAAAGTTTGCCTCTTTCCGCCCCAACTCCCACCACAAACATAGTTCACTCGTTTGTGAGATTCTACAAAAGCAAGAGATGAGCGATTCTTCTCCCAAGTTCCTAAACCACGCTCTTTGACTAAACATTTTAAATCCTTAAGCAAGAGGGGTGGCCAATTAAGGTATAGACACAATTTACTTGCGCCTTTCGAACGGAAATAACCCGGATGGCTAACAAAAACCATTTCATTTTCTTGCAAAAGTTTTAATAGAGAAATATGAACATCCCTATCTGAGAACACCATATCGGCATCAAGATGCCAAATAGCTTCTCCGTTTAAAAGATTCCAATTAGAAATGATGTGTTTAAACTTGTACAAGGTTGGGAAAGGCCATTCTTGGTGAGGTACATACCCGATCTGAAGCTTCCAATTGGTTCCACGCAATAGTTCTTCACTCGCGTTTTCTAGTTCCTCAATTTGATCTGTAAGTAATACAAATTCGATTCTTGCAGACTTATCTAAATAATGCTTAGCCGAATTGAATTGATTTTTCCAGAAAGCCAAATAGCGACCTGTAGCGATAGACACAAACGTAATTAGTGGCAACTCTAATTTCATATCAAGCACCATTTGCTATAGACTTTTTATCAAATTGCAGTACTTGAGATCTTAAACCAGATAAATTCCTCTCTGCCAATTTCTTAGCACTTTCTAAGTACACTAAGCAAGGTTCCAAGAGTGCAAATTTTGGTCTGAATGCATATTCTTATTCTACTTTCAAACTTAGATCAAACCGAGTGAAGCTTTGAAATTCTAGGGTCTTTTGCAGAATTATTGATAGCCTAGGGGCATGAACGCCTCAAAAATTGACACGCTGGCTATTCTTGGTGGAAAACCGGTTGTAAAGTCCAAAATTAAGGTTCATAACACCATTGGATTCTCAGAACAAGTGGCAGTGAACAGAGTCCTTCGTTCCGGTGTTCTTTCAAAATTTCTTGGGACTTGGAGCGAAGATTTTTACGGTGGTCCCAAAGTTCGCGAATTTGAATCTTTAGCTTCTGACATGTTCAACACGAAGTATGTAATTGCTGTAAATTCCTGGACTTCTGGACTCATTGCAGCAGTTGGCGCTGTCGGCGTTTCCCCGGGGGATGAAGTTATAGTCACACCTTGGTCTATGTCTGCCTCGATAGCCGCAGTACTTCATTGGGGAGGTATTCCAGTATTTGCCGACATTGAACCAAAGGAATTCAATATAGATCCTGTAAAAGTAAGAGAAAGAATCAGTCCTAGAACCAAGGCAATATTGGTGGCCGATATATTTGGCAAATCAGCGAACTTAGTCGAACTGATGAAAATTGCTAATGAATTTAACTTAAAAGTTATTTCTGATACCGCGCAGGCTCCAGGTTCTAAAATAAAAGGTAAGTACTCAGGAACTGTTGCGCATATTGGAGGAATTAGTCTGAATTATCACAAGCATGTCCACACTGGCGAAGGTGGTTTACTATTTAGTGATGACGCAGAGTTAGCATTTCGAATGCAGCTAATACGAAATCACGCAGAGTCTATAGTTGCCGGTGCAGGCGTAAAGAACATTTCAAACCTCATTGGATTCAATTTCCGTTTAGGTGAGATCGAGGCCGCGATTGGAATCAAGCAACTGAAAAAATTAGAAGGAGTCATTAAACGTAAACAAAAATTGGCAAATATGTTAACAAAGGAACTTGAAGGACTTGCCGGGCTTGTACTTCCAGAGTCAGATTCCATCTTCAGCAATGTTTATTATGCCTATCCAATAATCATAGACTCCAACGCCATTGGAGTTCCGAGGTCGCTTCTTGTTAGCGCATTGCGGGCGGAGGGCATTCCAGGGCTTTTTGAGGGGTATCAAAATCTGCATTTGCTGCCTGTATTTCAGCAAAAGAGAGCTTTCGGAACGGAAGGATTCCCTTGGAATCATCCTTCTGTATCATCAATTGAGTATAACTATCAAAAAGGTATCTGCCCGATAGCCGAGTCATATCATGATGAAAGGTTTTTTGGTGTTGCCATAACGGGTCTAAACCTGAAGCCAAAACACATCCACGAAATGGGGCGTGCTTTCAGAAAGGTTTGGGAGAACCTTGACAATCTTGCCAGCATTAGAAAGTAACCTTCTGTCTGAGCTCCTAAGCTCTTCTCTAAGTATAGCAAGTCACGATGCTGGCGGAGCAAATATCTTAGAAGCATTTATCAGATCAAATAAGTTGGTACCAGAACGCTTATATATTTCTGGACCTGCAGAAAAAATCTTTAGCGCTACTCCAATGACAGATCGATCTTTAGAAATTGATAGCCCAAAAGTTTTACTTGCTACAACTGGTTGGCAAGGTAATTTTGAAAAGATCAATATTAAGGCAGCTCTTGAACAGAATGTGCGAACGATTGTATTTCTTGACCATTGGACAAATTTCAAAGAAAGGATGGAGTATTCAACAAAGCAACTGCTCGTTTCAGAATTTGTAACTTTTGACGAAACTGCGAAAGAATTGGCAAGTGAATGTTTCCTAGATGCAATTATTTACTGCTTCCCTAACTACTACTTAATTGAACAAAGTACCAAAATCAAAACTTTGCGTTTTTCCTTAGATTCTCTCGACATTGATTATCTCTATATTGGAGAACCAATCCATAATCAGGGGTATTCAGAGAAAGATGCATTTTCCAACTTTCTTAAAAAAATGAGCTATCAGGAGACAGATAGCTTAAGACTTGCGCTTCGACCACATCCTAGTCAATCTCTCGAGTCTTACTTTAAAATACTTGCTGAATTTTCAATATTCTCGGTTCACGTGACACAAGAAACAACTTTGGCTGAAGATTTAGCTCGATCTAAAGCAGTTGTAGGCTGTCACTCTATGGCAATCAAATTGGCGCACATGAGCCAGATACCAGTTTATTGCGCAGTTCCTAAACCATTTACATCGAAACTTCCTGCTAGTTTATTTGAGTCTTGGAAATAGTAGATGCGGCAAAACAATGGTGATTTTCAAAGAAAAGAACTTTAATGCTTATTCCTGTGCATAACTGGCATGAATGGGATTTACACCTTGAGACCTCGAAACAAAAAAATTTTTTTTTGATGTCCTCATACTTGCAGACTTGTAATCTATTTCCTGCTGCAAAATATTTGATAGCGAATAACAAAATTCTGGGTGGAATTGTGATTCCAGAGCTTCATATAGAAATACTCACTGACCCAATCATCAGTTATTCCAAATACCATTCAATTTGGTTTACACCGGAAGTTGCATCAGGTTTTCGCCAAAGCCAAAAACAGATTGAAATACTGTTCAATCTTGGTGAATTTCTCTCAAATAGTGGAGTTAATCTAAACCTGTCCTTACATTGGTCCATTCAAGACCTCCGGGGTATTGATTGGGCTTTTTATGGTAATCAGAATAGAAGAATTCAATTTACACCAAGATACACAGGCATTTTAAATCTGAGCAAATTTAATAACTTTTCCGAGTACTTGAAAACGGTCTCCTCGGGAAGAAAAGCTGACTATAGGTTATCTAGGTCTTTGAATATAGCAGAAGTTTTCGATACCTCTGAGATTTCAATATTTATGCATATGTATGAAATGACCGTACCTTTCAGTGATGCCAATTCAAAGTCTAAAGCCTTAAATCAGGTAAAACACATAATCCAAAATTCTATGGCAGTCGGAACTGGAACTCTATGGCTTGCAAAAAATAACCAGGGTGAGGTCTTATCAGGAGTTTTTATTCAAAAATATGATGACTCACTGTATTACCAATTTGGTGCAAGCTACAAATACCCTTTGAAATATTCTCCGAATGCAGCAATCCTAATGAACATAATTGAGAGAGCTGTTGAAACAGGAATCAGTAAATTTGATTTTATGGGTATGAATTCGCCCAAGCGGGGTGAATTCAAAGCTAGCTTAAACCCCACGCCCCAATTATATTTCGAAGCTTTAATTCAATGAGTTTAAAGTTAGCAAAGCTATTTTATTCACTCAACAGAATTAGAGCCTTATTGTATGCAATATTTCTTGAAATATTTCCAAGACAAGTAATTCGCTTTTTAAAACAAGGGACCATGAATGTGGAATCGAATTTGACTTGCAATATTCCTGATGTATGTAACTTCGAGACAAATTCAAAAACCAGGAGAGGTAATTTAGTTCTTCTAGACTCATTTTCGATACCCCACTGGGCTTTGATAAACACAATAGTGGCCAGACATATTGCTAAGAATACCTCCAGTACTGTTGTGACCTTTAATTTCTTGGGGAGAAATTTCTCTGAAAATACTTTATACAAATCACTTGGAATTATTGGTCACCTTCAAATTAGACTAAATCCAATCTCATTTCTAAAAGTATTTGCTACTTACATTATTATATGTCACAAAATTCACTCTGGCACAAAAATTATTGATTTGAATGTTTACAAAATTAACATTGGAATAGATGTCTATGAATCTTATCTTCGTCGCGGCCATCCTACGTTAGATTCGCACTCACCAGATTTTTATAGAGAACTTTGGCGAGCCATTAAGCAGTGTATTTTCTTCAGTCCATTATTTATTAAGAAAAAGATATCGGCAGTGCTTGTTAGTCACGACAATTATGTAGGACCAGGCTTGTTATCGAAGATGGCATTCCGATATGCAGTTCCAGTAATTCTTGCCAATCCATTTGAAATAAATATTTTGAATGAGCCATTTCAGTTGTATAAAAGATTTGCGCGCTACAATGTGTATTTCTCTTCTCAATCATATGATTGGCAGGAGAAGTGGCTGCACAGAGCCAAAATTGAGCTCCAATCTAGACTTAAAGGGGAAATTGGTGTTGGTACCATGACCTACCAAAAAGCATCTTCATTCACTAGCCATAGAATTGAAAAACAAATTGTAAAAAACCAAAACAAGAAATTACTAATCTTAAGTCATGATTTCTTTGATAACCCACATGCATATTCGAAAATGTTATTCGATGATTTTATTGACTGGATGACTTTCGTAGCAAACTGCTGTAGAGAAAATGGAATAGATTGTTACATCAAGTTGCACAGAGATTTTTCCGATATTGAGTATCGGATTGTTCTGGATTTTCAAAAGAAAAATCCACACTGTATGATTGTGAATCCTGAAGTTTCATACCACCAGCTATTTGATGAGGGAATTAGATTTGTTACGACTTGTTATGGCTCTGCTGGTCATGAACTTCCGCTATTGGGCTTTACGGTAATTAATTCGAGTTATAATCCGCATATCGCCTTTTCCTTCAATCATCATGCCAGTACGAAGGAAGAATATTACTACTTATTAAAGCGCCAGATTCCGATCGTTATTGATCAAAAACTTGAGCTTGAGATTTATAAGTTTTATGCCGTACATTCGTTTTTGATGTGGCCAGACTCCTACAATATGGACAGTTTTTCAAATTATAATTCTGCCTGTGACTCAGATTTCACCAAACAGAAAGCTCTAAGATATCTTGAAAATCACTTTGCACGAATAAACAACTTAGTAAACATTAATTTTCTCGATGCGCTATTTTCGAAAAGAGTTTTTTCGGTCGAAAAAAGTCTCCCGAATGAACTTCAGTTTCGATATTTAAATGATGCTTCTTATGAGTCATTTTTTGGCAAGTTCAAGTAGACTTAGTATTGAGTGGCGATTTGTTCTAGGGGGGGAAATGTCTCCATGTAGAGTGTGCGGATTTGCAACAACGCCTGTTATTAATTTTGGCGAAATGCCTATTGCTAATTACTTTGTTAAGGATTTAAACCAAAATGACTACCGATTCACGCTTGCAGCTTGTTTCTGTGAGGTGTGCAATTTATTTCAATTGGCTCATCAACCACGTCCGGAACTGATGTTTCATCAGGACTATCCGTTCTTCACAGGTTCGTCCTCAATTATGGTTGCTCACTTTAAGAAAATGGTTGATGAGGCACTTGAAGAGATTCTCAAATCTGATTCAGACATACAGGTGATGGAGATTGGGTGCAACGATGGAAGTCTCCTCTTAAACTTCGCAAATGCTGGGATTAAACATCTAGGAGTTGATCCGTCATCAAATGTTATCGAAGTTTGCCGTTCTAGGGGCATTAATGCTCAGGTAGACTTTTTTAACTACAAAACTGCGATGAAAATTAAGGCAACATCCGGCGAGTTTGATCTAATTTTAGCAGCAAATGTAGTTTGTCATATTCCAGATATAAATGATTTTGCTCAGGGAATTGAACTCCTTCTATCACCAAATGGCAGATTTATCTTCGAAGAACCATATGTCGGTGATGTTCTGACCAAGGTTTCATATGATCAGGTTTATGATGAACACGTGTACCTGTTTAGTTGTATTTCAGTTTCAAAGATTTTCGAAAAATATAACCTTGAGTTAATTGATGTTCGCCATCAAAGTACACATGGTGGAAGTATGCGATATACAGTAGCCAAAAAAGGTTCTCGTGATATCAAAACTTCCGTAGGTACCCAGGTAGCCCTTGAACATCTTCAAGGGCTTGATCATATTAATTCGTATCACAAGTTTGCGAAGAAATGTGAAGATCGAAAAAATGAACTTTACGAACTTCTTTCTGAACTAAAGTCTGAGGGGAAAACAATTGCTGGATATGCAGCCACATCTAAAAGTACAACAGTTTTAAACTATTGTGGAATAAACTCAGAATTAATTGATTATATTGCGGATTCAACCCCTGAAAAACAAGGATCTTTAACGCCTGGCAGTAAAATTCCAGTTGTGGCCCCCGAATTCTTAAGAGAAAGTAAACCTGACTATATTGTTCTTTTCGCATGGAACCACGAGAAGGAGATTCTTGACAAAGAAAGTAAATTGACTTCTTCAGGATCCAAGTGGATCAGATTTGTTCCCAAAGTTGAAATTTTATAATTTTGTATACAATTTCAAGTAAATTCTACTTTGCGAATCCTCGCGCACAGTACCTGGCATTGAAAAAAGAAATTGACGCTGCAATATCTGAAGTTCTCAATTCAGAGTCCTACGTTCTTGGAAGTCAAGTTAAGAATTTTGAAGAAGAATTTGCCAAATATATAGGTCAGCGGTTTGCAATAGGCGTTAACAGCGGCACTGACGCACTAATTCTTGCCCTACGCGCATTGAATGTTGGCGCTGGGGATGAAGTCATAATTCCATCATTTACCGCAGTGGCTACGGCAGCAGCAGTGGTCGCTGTTGGAGCAATCCCAGTGTATATAGACATTGATAA
>Ga0172372_10005386_pt1 | contig 17801 bp, 13 predicted proteins | sample LakKiv5m_2_FD_114544 | JGI IMG/M metagenome (GOLD analysis project Ga0172372, IMG submission 114544) | Freshwater microbial communities from Kabuno Bay, South-Kivu, Congo - kab_092012_9.5m | ecosystem: Environmental > Aquatic > Freshwater > Lake | place: Democratic Republic of the Congo...
CCCTCGGGGCCTCAGGGCGGCACATCACAAGTCGTCGCAGGCCAGCCATGGAGACCAGGTCTCGACGGACCCGCGCCTCAGCAGACGTACGGCGTCGCGGCGAGTCCCTTCACCCTGACGCCCGCCGATACGGTCACGATGGGCACCCTCGTCGGCCTCAGTCGTCCGTCCAGCGACATCGCCAGCGTGCCGACGCGCATCCCCGGCCCCGGTCGCCGAATGGGACGCACTCACATGTGGTCCGGGACAGGCACAACCGACCGTGCGTCGTCGTCCTCGGGACTCGTGTCGATGCTGAACGAGGGGCCCACGTCGGTTTCGGTGACGCTCAATACGTCCCTCGAAGGTCCCGACAAGACGGCTGTGCCGTACTTCCCCCCCCGACACCATGGGTGACGTGGGGCCCACGCAGTATTTCTTCATGATCAATGGCCGCATGGTCATCACGCGGAAGGCCACCGGCGTGCAGGAGTACACCCTCTCGCCGGATGCGTTCTTTCCGGCGTCGGTCAGAGAAGGCGCAGACACCGGCGACCCTCGTGTGAGGTTTGGTCGGCAGTCGCAACGATGGTGGGTGCTCTACTTCACATCGGGCCTGCCGAACCGCATCGTCGTGGCGGTCAGCAACAGCGCCACGATCACCGACAGCACCTCCTGGACGTACCTGTCGATTGCCAACACGGTGATGCGCGGGGCTGACCCATGTTTTGCCGACTATCCGACTCTGGGCCTCGACACACACGCGCTCTACATCGGGGGCAACCAGTTCTGTGGCAGCAGCTACGAGTTCTACACCACGTCGGGGTTTGTCCTGCATAAGTCCATGACGCTCAGCGGAGGCGCCGCGTCCGTGACGCTGTTTTCACCGCTCATGAACCTGAGCACGTTCTCGGGCATCTACACGCCACAGGGTGTCGACAACTACGACGCGTCGCCAGCCTTCGGGTATTTCGTCGGTGCCGACGGCGAGCGCTATGACCGGCTCAACGTGGTCCGCATCGCGTCACCGGGATCGCTGTCACCGTCGGCGACGGCCTTTCCGGTGGCGATCGATGCCGTCACCGCCCAGCCGAGTGTCCCGTTCGCCTCGATGACCTGGCCGCTCGACTCGATCGACCACCGCCTGATGAATGGCGTCATCCGCGCAGGACGGCTGTGCACCGCCCACGCGACTGGGGTCCGGCAGACGGGCACGCTGGCGGGCGCCGGAAGCCTGCGCGCCGCCGTCCGGTGGTATCAGATCGACGGCCTGACGACGACGCCGACCGTTGGTCAGTTCGGCACCATCTGGGACAGCGCCGCGGCATCGCCCGTGCACCACTGGCTACCCAGCATCAATGTCAATGCCGCCGGAACCGTGGTCGTCGGCTACTCGGCGGCTGGTGACGGCCTCTCTCCAGGGGCCCGGGTCTCGTATCGCCTGGTCACTGATCCGCAGGGCGCCATGCGCGCACCGACGACCGTGGTGTCCGGGGCCGGCACGGCCTACAACCCCTACACGCCCTTTTACGGCTATCACCGGTGGGGCGATTATTCGATGACCAGCGTCGACCCATCCGATGACACCTCGTTCTGGACCGTCCAGAGCTACGTCAAAGGCACACACGTCTATGGCACGCGGGCGGTGCGACTGACCACGCCGGTGCCGCCGGTCGTGACGGTCGCCCCGCTGTCCTGGACGGCGTCTGGGGGAGGCGGACCCCAGGCGTTTACGGTCGCCGACGCGAGCAACACGGTGGTGTGGACCGTCACGACCACGGCGGCCTGGCTGACCGTCGATGGCGGCATCACCGGGGGCACGGGGTCGGGTGGATTCACGCTGCGCACGGCGCCGACGACCTCGGCACTGGCACGGTCGGCCACGGCGGTGATCTCCGCTGGCGGGACCACGACGGCTGTTGCTGTCACGCAGGCGGCAGGCGCCAACACCCTCACGGTCTCGCCGACCACGTGGACCGCCGCCGTCGGCGGCGACCTCCGCGTCCTGTCGGTCACCGCGACGCTGGGTGACGCTCCGTGGTCTGCCTCTCCGGCGTCCGGGCAGACCTGGCTGACCGCAGCGCCTGCCGCAGGGACAGGCACGGGAACCACCACGCTGACGGCAGCCGCCAACCGTTCAGTTGTGGCCCGCTCAACCACGGCGACCGTCGCCGGACAGCTCGTGCAGGTGACTCAAGGGGCGGCCACCAATCTCTTCACCGTCAGCCCTTCGTCGTGGCCGGTCGCGGCCACGGGCGCCGCGCTGGCGGTCACCGTCGACGCCACGACGACCGACGCGCCGTGGAGCGTGAGCGGGCTCCCCCCTGGATCACCGCCGCCCCACTCAGCGGTGCCGGCAGCGGCACGACGACCCTGAACGCAGTGGCCAATCCCAGCGTTACGGCCCGTACGGCGACCTTCAGCATCGTTGGTCGGAGCCTGACGGCCTCACAGTCCGGGGGCGCTGCAACGTTCCTCCTCAGTAGCTCGTCACTGACGCTGTCCGCCGCCGGCGGCAGCGCACAGGTGAACATTGACGCGTCTCTGGCCGATGCACCGTGGACGGTCAGCGGACTCCCGTCCTGGATCACCGCCAGCACCAGCCCTGGCATCGGCGACGCAACGGTCACGCTGACCGCCGCCAGCACCACATCGGCATCCGCACGCGCCGCCTCGGTCACCCTGGCCGGACAGTCCATCTCGATCACGCAGGCCGCGGGCGTTCCGGTGTTCACCGTCGGCCGGTCCGACTGGGCGGCAGATTCCGGGGGAGACACACTCCGGGTATTGCTGTCTTCCTCCCTTGTGGACGCCCCGTGGGGTGCAACCAGCTCGGTCTCCTGGCTGACGTGGGATCGCACATCCGGCATCGGCCCGGTGGCATACCCCCTCCAACTGTCTGCCGCCGCAAACACCGGGCCAGCCCGGTCGGCCACGGCGACGGTGGCCGGTCAGCGCATCACGGTCACTCAGGCATCCGGCGTGCTGGCCCCCTCGAATCTGCGGGTGTCCTCAGTGACAGGTGAGACGGTGACCCTCGAATGGGACTGGAACGGCGGCACGACTGCGGGATTAGTCCTCACCGGCGGTCTGGCGCCCGGCCAGACTCTGGCGCGAATTCCCTCGCAGGGCACGACACGGCGCCTCAGCCTGTCTCCGCCCCCGGGTCGCTACGTTGTACGCGTGCATGCGGTGGAAGACACGGAGCTCCGTTCGCCCTCGAATGAGATTCCGGTGGTCGTCGGCATACCGGCGCCGCCGACCACCCCGCTGTTCCTGCTCGCGACCGTTCACGACACCACCCTCGACCTCGCCTGGACAAACACGCTCGAGGGGGGCGCGGCAACCGGGATGCTGCTGCACGTCTCCGGCTCGATCAACGCCGTGCTGCCGTCGCCCTACACCGATACCCTCTCGTTTTCGGGGGTGCCACCCGGCACCTACACCCTGCGGATGCAGGCCGTCAATGGCTCCGGGAGCCGTGACCTGTCCGAGCCGGTCACGTTCACGTCTCCAGGAGCGACCTGCAGCGGCATTCCCGACCCTCCGGCGCGCATTTCGTATGGCGTCAACGGCAACTACGTCAGCCTGCGATGGAACAGCGCCGCCACCGGAACCGCGCCGACCAGCTACACTCTGCAGATTCGCGGGCTCATCACCTTTGACGTACCACTGGGAGCCCTTCGATCGATCGAGGGCAACATGCCGCTGCCTCCCGGATACTACGAAGTGAGCATTGTGGCCGTGAATGCCTGCGGCCGCAGTGCGCCGTCCCCCCGTTGATGCCGACATAGGCGGCCGCTGATCACCCGGCGCGCTGACGTCGGCAAAAGGAGTCTGCTGTGATGCGTCTGTTCCCTGAGATCTCCCTCGTTTCCACACGACGACTGGCAGCGTCCTGCCTCCCGATGGTCCTCTGCGCATCGACCGCACTGGCCCAGCCGACCCGCGTCGCCACGTTCGAGGATGTGCTCACCGTGAGGCAGGTGCAGGGTGCGCTGCTGTCCCCGGATGGCGGCTCGGTGGTCTACACCGTGCGGCAGTGGGAAGCCGATGGCGACCGCCAGGAGTCGCGGACGCGGGTGTGGCGCGTGGCCACCGACGGTCAGTCGCCCGCACGGCAGATCGCCTATGGCGAACGCGGCGACAGCCAGCCACAATGGTCTCCCGACGGCCGCTTCATCAGCTTCGTGTCGGCACGCGGCTCCGCCGAGGCCCGCCCGCAGCTCTACGTGCTGCCCGCCGACGGCGGCGAGGCACAGAAGATGACCGACGCCAGGGAAGGTGTCACGGCTTACGCGTGGGCACCCGACAGCACGCGTATCGCTTACGTGTCGACCGATCCCCGCAGCGCTGATGACGAGGCGGCCATCAAACGCCGCGATGACGAGCGTGTATTCGAAGGCGACTTCCGGTATCAGCATCTCTGGCTGATCCCGGTGCCGGTCCCCGGCGCCCCGGTGGCCCCCGGCACCGGCACGCGTCTCACTGAGGGCACCCGCTACACCGTGCAGGGTGCGCCGTCGTGGGCCCCGGACGGCACGCGGCTGGTCTTCAACGCCGCAGCCACCCCGATGCTGCGCGACAACCGCCGCGACGTCTATGTGCTGACGCTCGAACCTCGCGCGATCGAGCAGATCAGCACCAACTTCGGAAACGACGGGGCGGCGCGGTGGTCCTCGGACGGTCGCACGATTGCCTGGACGATGGAACCGCATCCGATGCCGGCCCATGCGGACGGCACGGCCATCGGGCCGGTCGTGCAGTCGAAGCTTGTGCTGTACGACGTGGCCACAAGACGCGCCCGCGATGTGTCGTCGCCGACCTTCGACACCGATGCCGGCACGCCGGTGTGGACGCTCGAGGGCCAGCGCGTCATGTTCACCGCGGGCAAGCGTGCCTACACGGAGACGTTTGCCTACGACCTGTCGACCGGTCGCTACACCCAGCTCACGACGGGACGCACGATGCAGGCGTTGTCGGTATCCCGTGACGGGCGCACGATTGCCTTCACGATGGATACGCCAGGTGAGGCGCCCGAGGTGTATGTGTCCGACCCGTCCTTCAGTCGACCGCGTCGCCTGACGACCACCAACCCGCAGCTCGCGGCACTCACGCAGGGACAGACCGAAGTCATCACCTGGAAGGGCAGCGATGGCCTCGAGGTGGAAGGCGTGCTGCTGAAGCCCGTCGACTTCGAGGCAGGTCGCCGCTATCCGCTGCTGGTGGTGGCCCACGGCGGACCGGCCGGGGCGTATGTGAACGGCTTCCGCCTCGGCGGGCTCGAAGGCGGGCAGGTGTGGGCCGGTCGCGGCTGGGCAGTGTTCTACCCGAATCCCCGCGGCTCGACCAATTACGGCGAGCGCGCGCTGCAGGCCAATGTCAATGACTGGGGCGGCGGTGACTATCGCGACATCATGACGGGCGTCGATGCGCTGGTGGCACGCGGCGTGGCCGACCCCGATCGCCTGGCGCACATCGGCTGGAGCTATGGCGGCTATATGACGGCGTGGATGATTTCGCAGACCACGCGGTTCAAGGCGGCGATGGTCGGCGCCGGGCTCACCAACATGTGGAGCATGTACGGCACCAACGACATTCCGAGCGTGCTGATCAGCTATTTCGGCGGCATTCCGAATGCGAAGACCCTGCCGCTGTACCTCGAGCGCTCGGCCATGACGCACATCGACAAGGTCACCACGCCGACCCTGATTCTGCATGGGGCCAACGACGAACGGGTGCCGACCGGACAGGCGTATGAACTGTATCGGGGCCTCAAGGACCGCGGCGTGCCGACCGAGCTCGTCTTCTATCCGAGGGAAGGTCATGGCATCCAGGAGTACTTCCACCAGAAGGACCGTCTCGAGCGCATCTTCGACTGGGTGACCCGCTACACGTCGGGCGCTCGGCCGTAACCGCCCGGTCAAGGAATTTTCACAATTGCCGATTCCTATTATGGTGGACCCTGTCCCGAGGCTGTGGGGGCGTCGACAGGACAGTCGTTTCGTCACTGGAGAATGTTTATGTTGAGCAGTTTTCGCGGCGCGATGGTGGTGCTGGCATTGTCTCTGTGCAGTGCGGCGGTGGCCACCGCGCAGAATCTGGTAGTCACGGTCACCAACGGTGGCACACCGGTGCAGGGGGCGTTCGTCTCGATTGTCGGCACCGACCCGTCGAGGGCGTACGGGGGAATCACAGGGTCTGCGGGCACCCATACGTTTGCCAGCCTGACGGCCGACACATACACGGTCACAGCGTCTGCACCGGGCACGACCGTCGGCACCGCCACCGCGGCCAGCGGGGCGACCACGGCGGCCGTCACGGTGACCAGCTCGGGCACGGTTTTCAGCGGGCTCGGGGCGTACGGCTCACAAACCGGCGCCGTCATGGCCGATGGGCGCAGCGGCATCTTCTATCTGTCGACGACCGCGATTCCGTCGCTGTATCGCACGTACGACTACGGTGGCACGTGGGCTCCGGTGACGCTGGCCTCGGACGACAGCACCAACGGCCTGCCCGCCACCCAATCGGTGTCGACACTCACCACCAGCGGCAGCCCCGGCGAAGTGGCCGCCATCGTCGGCAGCAGCGTCTACTACTCGCGTGATTTCGGCGTGACGTGGAAGTCGATGGTGCTCCCGTCGGGCGTGCCCGGCAACGGCGTGCAGCTGCTGTGGGGCCATTCGCCGACCTCGGCCGCCCAGTCGCAGCTGTTCGTGGTCAACCTGACCACCACGGCCATGCAGGCGGCAGACATGTCGGTTGCCACGCCGTCACTCGCCGCCGTCTCGCCGTCCTACAAGGCTGCGGCCGGAGACCGGCTGGCCATTGCCAACGGCAACGGGCAGTCGTTCCTCGCGGTCGCCGCGGCGGCCGGCGGCGACGTCAGGATTTACCGCGTGTCGGCGACGCCATCATCGGCGGACCCGAACACCACGGTGACGGGTGCGGCCCCGACCGGAGCCCCGACATTCGTGCGTCTGGGTGGCGACCTGACCGGTGGCCCGATGATTCCCTCCTCCGCAGGCACGATCGCGCCCAATGTAGTGCTCGTGTATACCATCGACGCCAATGCGGGCACGGCGGGAAATCAGCCGGCGGCGCGGATGTCGAGCTACGTGAGCGGCACATGGCGCACGACGTCGACGGAGGAATTCCGCCAGAAGGGTTCGGATGGCGTCGACGGGGCGGGTGCCTGGGAGAACGGGCCCAACTCGTGCGGGGCCCAGGCGGGTGCGGTGGGCTCAGTGGCCCCGAAGCGACTGCCGTCCACGAGCCCGACGTCAAGCTATGGCACCGTCGCGATGTGCTGGATCGAACAATCGTCGACCGATTACACGAAGCTCATTGTCCGTCCCGTCAGCGGTATCAACAACAACACCGGCGCCGTCTACGACGCGTCGTGGGGCGGCACGGCCGGTGGCCTGGTCATGCTGTCGGCCGATGGCGGCAAGGGCATGGTCAAGTCGGACCGGTGGAGCACCTCGCTCAACCGCCCCGACTTTCCACAGTGGCCGACGCTGGCCTCGGGTGGCTTCACCACCCCGCCGTACGCCACCACCACGGGAGGCGTGTCGATCAACGGCATCAACGCGGCCGTGATCAAGGACACCGTCTTCCAGCCCGGGTCGGCCGCCAACATGGTCGTGGCCATGTCGTTCTCGGGCGGTGGCCGCGTGGTCGGGACGCTCGACAGTGGCACCACCTGGAATACCCTCGAGAGCCGCGGTGCCGGCGCCGTCGACTGGTGGCGCGGAGCGACCACCGGCGATGAGTGGATCCTGTCGGGCTCATCGGGCGACGGCAATCTGCTGTCGGCCACGCGCCTGAACAGCGCCACCCCCTACGCCTCGGCCACGCGCCTCTATCAGATGGCGGGCACGTCGACGCTCAACCACGCCTCTCCGGCAGCAGGCAGCATGCAGGTGCTGTCCGCTGTTGGCTTCCCCGGCACGGAGAAGGGGGCCGTGGCCTCGGTGTCGCGGTCGCCCGGTTCGTCGACCGTCGCCTCCGCGCTGGTCAACATCGTCACGATGGGTGGCACGGCGACCGTGCCCACCGTGACGCTGACGTCCACGGGCCTCACCATCGCCTCGGGCACCAGCGCCGCCCCGAACGCACTGGCCTACTGCCCCACCAGCGGGTCGTCTACCTCGGTGGCTGATGTGCTGTTTGTGGCGGTGGGTGCCACCACGGAAGGTGGCAGCGACGGCAGCATCCAGCGCATCACGGGTGCGTCGGGCTCCTCGGCCGCCGTGGGCACCGCCATGACGGTGTCTGGCACCGCGGCCGACTTCCAGGATGTGCGCGTTGATTGCGCGACGGGCACCGTCTATGTCGCCGGACGGATCAGCGGCGGCAGTGCGCCGAGCGCCCTCTATCGCGCCACCACGTCGGCGGGTACGCTTGGCGCGCTCGCGCAGGTAACGACGCTGCCGGCTGGCTCGTCGCGCGCGATGCTCTCGACGCTCGATATCAGCCCCAGTGATGTGAATCAGGTCGTGGTGGTCTCGGATCAGGGCGATGTCTATCAGACCACTGATGGCGCCGCGACCTGGACAACGCTGAACAGCTCCTCAACCGTGGGCTGCAATGCCACGCTGACGTCGTGTGGTCGCGGCTTCGGCGCAGAGCGCCCGGGCGACATCGAAATCGCCCCAGCATCGTCTGGCAGCGATACGGCGACGGATCGCAGAGCGGGTCGATCGGCGCAGGCCTCGCGCGCGGTGTTCGGCTCGGGGTCGGGTCTGTACTCGACACGCCTGACGGCCGATGTTGCGGCGCCCACCGTGACCGAAGACGCCGCAGGCCGCCTCACCATCACCTGGAGCGCCGTGGCCGGAGCCACGAGCTACGTGTTCGTGACCACTCAGGCCGGGGCTGCGCCGCAACAGTTTTCATTCCCGTCCACCCAGACCACCGTCACGACCGATCCCAATCCGCTGCCCGCCGGCACCTACACGCTGAGCGTGGCTGGTGTGGTCGGTGGTGTCACCGGCACGCAGTCGCCCAGCACGACCTTCACCATCGGCGTGCCGTCGGCCCCGGGACAGCCCACGGCGGAGGTGTCGGGCACGACCCTGACCTCGCTGTCGTGGACGGCAGCAACGGGCCGTGTGACTCGCTATGACCTGTCGGTGTCGGTCAACGGCGCACCCGTGACTGGCAGTCCGTTCAACGTCGGCATGTCGACCTCAATCGGTCCGGTGCCAGGGCTTGCTCCCGGCACCTACAGCGTGACGGCGCGGGCCTACAACGGCAGTACGGCCGGTGCGGTGTCGGCTGCGGGCAGCTTCACGATTGTGGCGCCGGAAGCGCCAGGACAGCCTGGCACGCCCGTCGCCACGGTGTCTGGCACCACGCTGACGTCGCTGACGTGGACCGCCCCGACATCGGGGACGGTGACGGCCTATAAGGCCTATGTCACACTCAATGGGTCAACGATGCCGGGCAGCCCCGTGCTGCTCGGGCCATCACCCAGCCTGGGACAGGCCGTCACGGGCCTGTCGGCCGGGAACTATGCCGTCGGCATTTCCGCGCTCAACAACACGCTGGAAGGCCCCGTGTCATCGTCGGCGACCTTCACCGTTGCCGGTCCGTCGGCGCCGGGGCAGCCCGGGCAGCCCAGCGTCACGATTACGGCTGACTCGGTGACGGTGTCGTGGGCACCGGCCTCTGGCCAGGTGACCGACTATGTGCTGTCGGTGCTCGTCAACGACGCCGTTGTGTATCCACCCACGCCGGTAGGCACCGTGACATCGGTCGGACCTGTGGCTCGCTCCCTGCTGACGCTGGGGGTCTACACCATTCAGGTCACCGCAAGAAACGGCACTCTGGTCGGTCCCCCCTCGGCGACCCGTACGTTCACGATCACGCCCTAGGGCGCGCACACCAGCACCCGGCCGCGTCCGCGAGGCGTGGCCGGGCCTCTCGACAAGGACGCCCCGCCTCCGCGCAGATGCGCAGGAGCGGGGCGTTGCGGTGTGTAGGGGTGCGCGTGTCGAGCCATGGCACGCGCGAACCGCATGCGTCGTGCACGCCGCGGGGTCAGGGGGTCTGCACGTCGAGCAGCGCGTGCGACCGATCATCTGCCACACGCACACGGATGCGGCGTGCCTCGCCACACACGAACGGCACTCCGTAGCCCGTTATCGCCTCGGCCGTGGCCTCACGGACACATTCCGAACGCCGCAGGCGGTCAGCGCCTCCCGGCGCGAGCATCACGCGCAGACGCACGCCCCCGGACAGCGGCAGGGCCCGCTCCACGCGCTCGATCTGATCGGCCAGCGTGCCCAGCACTTCCCCGTTCTCGTGATCGTTCAGGGCGACGGCCGCCACCAGCGCCGCCACGCCCTTCCACCCATCCGCGGCCTGTGCATCAACGGCGGGCCCCTGGCCCGTCAGCACGGCCAGTCCAATCGCGATCAGCATCACGGATGTCACGAGACTTCCCACGACCAGGTGAGTCCGGCCGACACACGCCAGAACTGGTATGAGGCCGGCCGTGCCGGGTTGCGCTCGTCGCGGGCGGCGCTGAAGAACCGTCCCTCACCACGCACGGCGAACGATTCGCTGACGCGCAGCTGCAGCCCCGCCCCTGCGGCGACGCCCCACGCGTTCCACACACCCACCGTCTCGCACCCCGACAGGCATCCGCGGATGCGCATCGTGCCGAGCGCCGCCGTGGCGTAGGGCCACAGGCGCCCATGCACGCGCTGATAGATGGGACCCACGGTGTAGGCCTGCACATCGAGCGCCCCACTGCGGACGTTGCCTCCACGGGTGACGCCGGCATCAACCTCTGCCCCCCACCCAGATGGATCGATAACCGACACCGACCCGCCCCACATGCGGGTCGTCGCCCCGTCCGTCGGCAATGCGTCACCGACAAAGCCGGTGAGATGCCCCTCGAACGGCCCCATCCGCAGCTGTGCGCGTGCCGGCACGGCCGTGGCGCCCAGGATGAGCAGTGCGGTCAGCAGGTGTCGTGACGTCATGAAGTCTCCAGAGTGGGCGGTCCGCTAGAAGAGGCGCGCCCCTTCGATGCGCAGCCAGTGCATGGCATCGTCCATGCGTGGGCAGATGTCGGCCACGAGTCGCCAGAAGCGGGCCGAGTGATTCAGTTCGCGCCGATGCATCAGCTCGTGCAGCATGACGTACTCGCGGACGAAATCGGGCACCAGCACGAGGCGCCAGTTGAGAGTGATGGTGCCCCGGCGTGAACAGCTGCCCCAGCGCGACCGCTGGTTGCGCACCATGACGCGGGGCACCGAAATGCCGTGGCGCTCGGCGAGGCGCAGCAGTTCGCGCGGCAGTTCGTCGGCGGCGCGTCCGCGCAGCGCCGGATCGCTGAGCCACGACGGACGCTCGGCCGCCCGCTGCTGGCGGCGGGCCTGCTGCGTGGCGACCCAACCCCGGTGCGACTCGACAAACTGCATCGCCTCACGCATGGTGCCCCATCGCGGCATCGTCACGCGCACGGTGCCATCCTCAAGGACGCGGAGAATATACCGACGGGCGCGCCGGTGGCGAATCACACGCGGTGCCGGTTCGTCGGCGGCAAGCGGAAGCGCCAGTTGCATGGGTCTGACAAGGGTAACAGACGCCCCGCTTGATGCGGATTGCCTGATTTGCTAACCTTCCACTCCGATTCTCGAATCGCTTGCCTCCAACCTACTCCCTCGCCTCACCCTCGTTCCGAGTCCCGAGCTACTCCAGTGCCATCAGTTCGACTGTTCGTCGGTAACTTGCCCTATCAGGCCACCGAAGACGATCTGCGTAGTCATTTCTCGCAGGTCGGTGAGCCGACCCAGATTGTTCGCCCGCTCGACCGTGAAACCGGTCGCGCGCGCGGATTTGCCTTCGTGGAATATGCCGAGCGCGGCCCGGCCGAGGAAGCGATTCGTCGCTTCGATGGCCAGCTCTTCATGGGCCGTCCACTGGCGGTCAGCGAAGCGCGCGAGCGTGAAGCCCGTGGCCCGGGCGGTCCGGGCGGCGGAAGCGGCTACGGCGGTCCTCGGCCCGGTGGCGGCGGCTACGGCGGCCCACGCCCGGGTGGTGGCTACAGCGGTGGCGGCCCCGGTGGTGGTGGCTACGGTGGTCCGCGTCCCGGTGGCGGCTTTGGCGGCCCACGGCCTGGCGGCGTCGGCGGACCGGGTGGGGGACCTGGTGGCAGCCCCGGTGGCGCTGGCTACGGCAGTCCCCGTCCAGGCGGCGGGTTCGGTGCCCCCCGCACCGGCGATGCCCCGGGCGCGCCGCGGCAGCGCGACTTTGGCCCGCCGGCCCCTCCCAAGGGAAAGAAGTCGGCCAAGGGTGGCTTCAAGAAGGATGAGAACCGCCCGCGCGGTCCGATTCCCACCAAGTTCACCGGTCGGATGTACGACCTCGACGAAGTCGAAAAGAGCGACGATGAGCTCGACGCGCTGCCCGACTTCATGAAGCACGACGACGGCGAGACGGGCGACGACGAGTAAGCACGTCGCCCGCCGCTCGTCTCGTCACCCGGAGGCTCAGGGACCATGACGCACAGCGTGCTCGACCTCGCCCGCACCGAATTCCGCAGCATCCGCCGCCTCGCCGAGCGTGCCATCGCGCAGGTCGATGATGCCGGCCTGCATGTCACGCTCGATGCCGACGGTAACTCCATCGCGATGCTGATGCGGCACATGGCCGGCAACATGCGATCGCGGTGGACCGACTTTCTGACGACCGACGGGGAAAAACCAGATCGGCTGCGCGACCAGGAATTCGAGCCGACCACCCTGTCCCGCGAGGCCCTCATGGCCGAGTGGAACGCCGGCTGGGCCCTCGTCTTCGATGCGCTCGACCCGCTGACAGACGAGGATCTGTTCCGCACGGTGACCATCCGCACCGAACCGCTGACCGTCTGCCAGGCCATCTACCGGCAGGTCAGCCACTACAGCGGACATACGTACCAGATTCTGCTGCTGGCGCGTCATCTGAAGGGCGCCGACTGGCAGACTCTGTCTGTACCCAAGGGTCAGAGCGAGCAGTACAACGCGCAGATGATTGCCCGCCTCAAGGTGCGGGGCTGAGCCACCGCACACCGTGCCCTCACCGCGCCTGCCGATACTGCGCTGGGGCATACTGAGCACGGCCCGCGTCAACCGCCATCTCGTCCCGGTCCTGCATGATGAGCCGAGGGCTCGTCTTGTGGCCGTCGCCAGTCGTGACGCAGCCCGAGCCGAGGCGTGCGCGCGCACGTGGAACATTCCAGACGCCGTCGATACCTACGCAGCACTCATCGCGCGAGACGACATTGACGCCGTCTATGTGCCGCTGCCCAATGCGCTCCATGCGCCCTGGGTCATCGCGGCCGCTGAGGCAGGCAAACACGTCCTGTGCGAGAAGCCGCTCGGGATTACCCCTGACGAGGTCGATCGCATGCAGGCCGCCGCGCAGCGGCACGGCGTGGTCGTGGCCGAAGGGGTGATGTATCGCCACGAACCGCTCACGGCGCATGTCTGTCAGCTGATCGCTGATGGCGCCGTCGGCCGCGTGCACGGCATCGTCTCGGGCTTCACGTATCACCGCACGCGCCCGCACGATGTGCGCCTGTCAGCGGCGCTCGGCGGCGGGGCCCTGTTTGATGTCGGGGTCTATCCCGTGAGCTACGCCTGCCTGCTCGCCCGGCAGGCGCCCGTGAGCGCCACAGCGACGGTGGTACTCGGCCCTGAGGGTGTCGATGATATGTGTGAGGCGGCCCTGCACTTTCCAGGCGACCTGCTGGCATCGGTCACCGCGGGCTTCCGCGCTGCCACGCATACGTGGCTCACGGTGCTTGGCAGTGAGGGCACGCTGCAGGTGCCCGACCCGTTCAAGCCCGGCCCCCGTGCCCGTATCACGCGCATCAGCGACGGGCGGCGGCACGACGACGAGGTGGTGGGTTCGCCACGCCTCTTCGATCGCATGGTGGCTGACTTCACAGCCACGGTGCTCGACGGCATCCCTGCGGTCGTGACGCTCGACGACAGCCGTCGCACGGCCGAGGCGGTGGCCCTCGTCAGGGCGGCCGCCGGGCTGCCGTAGTAGCAGGTGCACACGCGCACAGCGCCGCCGCCATCACGCGGGCGGGCACGGTAAAATGAGGCCCTCATGCTGAAAGTCCAGACGCGACAGCGCACGCACGCCGTGAAGGTCGGCCATGTCACCGTCGGCGGAGGCGCCCCGGTCGTCGTGCAGTCGATGACGATGACCGATACGGCTGATGCGAAAGCCACGGCACAGCAGTGCATCGAGCTGGCCGAGGCCGGGTCCGAGGTGGTGCGCATCACGGTCAACGTGCCCGAAGCCGCCGCCGCGGTGCCGGAAATCAGGCAGCGCATGAACGACGCCGGCTGCCGCGCCCCGCTCGTCGGCGACTTCCACTACAACGGTCACCTGCTGCTGACCCGCTATCCCCAGTGCGCGAAGGCCCTCGACAAGTACCGGATCAATCCGGGGAATGTCGGCACGGGCAAACGGCGCGACGAGCAGTTCTCAACCATCTGCCAGGTGGCCGTCGACCACGGCAAACCGGTGCGCATCGGTGTCAACGGTGGCTCGCTCAACCAGGAACTGGTGATGGCGAAGATGCAGGAGAACACCGACAAGGATCTCGGACTCGACCCGGACGACATCATCAGCGAATGCATGGTGCTGTCGGCCTTGCAATCGACGGAACTCGCCCTCGAGAGCGGCCTCACCGAGTCGCAAATCATCATCTCGTGCAAGCTCTCGCGACCGCGGCACCTCATCGAGGTGTACCGCGCCCTGTCGCGCGCCACGCGCCAGCCGCTGCACCTCGGCCTCACCGAAGCCGGCATGGGCATGAAGGGGCTGGTGTGGTCATCGGCCGCGCTCGGCGTGCTGCTTGAGGAAGGTATCGGCGACACCATCCGTGTCTCGCTCACGCCGCGGCCTGGCGGCGACCGGCGCGAGGAAGTCTATGCGGCCTGCGAGATTCTGCAGGCCATGGGCCTCCGGTCGTTCGCGCCGAGCGTGACGGCCTGCCCGGGCTGCGGCCGCACGACGAGCACGACGTTTCAGGAACTGGCCGAGTCGGTGCAGCAGTACATCCGTGCGCAGATGCCCGAGTGGAAGCAGCGCTACGAGGGCGTCGAAACGCTCACGCTCGCCGTCATGGGCTGCGTCGTCAATGGCCCCGGCGAATCGAAGGCCGCCAACATCGGCATCTCGCTGCCCGGTACCGGAGAGGCCCCCAACTGCCCTGTCTACATCGACGGCCGGCATGCCACGACGCTGCGCGGCACCTACGACGAACTCGCCACCGCATTCCAGCACCTGCTCGACGACTATGTCGAGGCGAAGTATCCCCGCAAGGGTGCGATCGCCGACGCACGCTGATGGCCATCAGCATCCGTCAGGCGCGGCCCGATGATCAGGCCTTTGCCGAAGACCTGTGCCGCCGCCTCGTCGATTTTCCGCTGGCCCCGTGGCGCACGCCTGAGGAGATCATCGACGCTGATCGCCGCGTCATCGAGGCATTTTTCGTCGCACCCTCTGAGGGCCAGGCCCTGCTCGTGGCCGAGATGGACGGGGTGCGCGCCGGCATCGCATTCCTCGAAACGCCCACCGACTACTTCACGCGCCGTCCCCATGCGCACCTCGGCGTGCTCTGCGTGGCACGCGAGCACGAAGGGCGTGGTGCCGGCCGTGCCCTCCTCGATGCCTGCGTCGACTGGGCGCGATCGATGGGCTCTGATCGGTTGACGCTGTCGGCCATGGTCAACAACAGCCGCGCCCGGGCGCTCTATGCGCGACAGGGCTTCGGCGAGGAATACGTGCGCTACGTGCTGCCCCTCGGCCCCGGTTCCGGTCTCAGTGACAGCGCGCACATCGACGAGTGATCCCGTCCGGTCATCAGCCGCCGCACGGTTCCGGCGTCGGCTCGACGCCCGCGGCGCGATCCGGCTGACTGTCGTGTGACGCCGCCCCTGTCAGGTCAGGGTCTGCGCATCGACCCTCTCGTCAGCGAACGGCCGCCGACGTCTGGTGCGCCCCGCGCTAAGATGACCCGCGTCATGCCCAGCCGCCTGAGACTGCTCGCCACGCTCACGACCCTTGCGCTGCTGCAACCCTCCCTCATCGCGCAGCCCGCGCAGGCACCGGTCGATGTGCTCATCCGTCACGGACGCGTGCTCGACGGCAACGGCAATCCGTGGGTGCGCGCCGACATCGCCATCCGCGGTGACCGCATCGTGGCCATGGGGGCCCTCGGAGACGTGCGGGCCACCACGATCATCGATGCCCGCGATCGCTACGTGGCCCCGGGCTTCATCGACGTGCACTCGCACGCCGGGCCCGGGCTGCTCACCGACGGGCTCAAGCACGGGCAACCGCTGCTGGCCCAGGGCATCACGACGGCCTTCGTGAATCCGGACGGCGGCGGCCCGGTCACGATCGCGGGGCAGCGCGCCACCTACGAGAAGCAGGGCATCGGCGTGAACGTCGGGCTGTTCGTCCCGCACGGCTCGGTGCGCGCGTCGGTCATGGGCATGTCCGATCTCGATCCCGATGCGGAACAGCTGGCGCGCATGGTCGCGCTCACGCGGCAGGGCATGGAAGCCGGGGCGCTGGGCCTGTCGAGCGGGCTCTACTATGCGCCGGGCAGCTATTCGAAGACGGCTGAAGTCATCGCGATGGCTCGTGCCACGGCCCCATTCGGCGGGGTCTACTCGAGCCACATCCGCGACGAGGCCGACTACACGATCGGCGTCGTGGCGGCCGTGGACGAGGTGATTGCCGTGGCCGAAGGCGCGGGAGTCACAGGCGTCGTGTCGCACATGAAGGCCCTGGGCCCGGCCAACTGGGGGAAGGCCCGCGTGCTCGTCCAGCACATCGAGGCCGCGCGCGCCCGCGGCGTGCAGGTCTTTGCCGACCAGTATCCCTACGAAGCCAGCGGCACCGGCATCGTCGGGGCGCTCATGCCGCGTTCGGCACAGGTCGGCGGACGCGAGGCCATGCTCAGGCGCATCAAGGGCGAGCTGCGCGCCGAGATTCGTGCCGAGGTCGCCGCCAACCTCGTGCGACGCGGCGGAGCCGACACGCTGCTCATCAGCCGCTATGAAACCGACCCGTCCTTCGAGGGGCAGCGCCTCTCGGCCCTGGCGGCCCGCGCAGGTGTGGCGCCCGAGGAATTTGCCCTGCAGATGCTCGAACGCGGCGATGCCGGTCTCGTGTCGTTCAACATGTCGGAAGACGACATCGCGCACATCATGCGCCAGCCCTGGACGATGACGTGCACCGACGGCGACCTGGTGCCGATGGGCCTCGGCAAGCCGCATCCGCGGGCGTACGGCGCATTTCCCCGCAAGCTCGAACGCTACGTCCGCGACCAGTCGGTGGTGGGACTCGCCGACGCCATCCGTTCGATGACGTCACTGCCAGCGCTGGTGTTCGGACTTGCCGACCGCGGTCAGCTGCGCGTCGGAGCGTATGCCGATGTGGTGCTGTTCGACCTCGCAGCCATCGACGATGTGGCGACCTACGAGAACCCGCACCAGCTGGCCGCCGGCATCACTGACGTGATTGTGAACGGCCAGTGGGTGCGGCGCGCTGGTGTCTTCACCAGCACGCTGTCGGGACGTGTCGTGGTGCCCGTGCGGCGCTGAGCCGCGCGGTTACTCGTAGCGCAGCGCTTCGACGGGGTCCATGCCAGCGGCGCGACGCGCGGGCAAATAGCCAGCCGCCACACCGACCACCACCGACGTCGTCACGCCAGCCACCACCGCCCACAGCGGCGGCGTCGCCGGGAAGGTCGGCGCGACCAGCGACGCCAGCACGCCGAGCAGGGACGCCAG
>Ga0172372_10005387_pt1 | contig 17797 bp, 15 predicted proteins | sample LakKiv5m_2_FD_114544 | JGI IMG/M metagenome (GOLD analysis project Ga0172372, IMG submission 114544) | Freshwater microbial communities from Kabuno Bay, South-Kivu, Congo - kab_092012_9.5m | ecosystem: Environmental > Aquatic > Freshwater > Lake | place: Democratic Republic of the Congo...
GGGAGGGTGTGGGGTACGGGCCCGGCGGCGGGGGTGGAGGCGAGCAGCGGGGCCAGGTCCTGCGTTCCGGCGGGGACCTCGGCGGGGTCGAGCGCTCCACCGCGCCCCACCACCAGGACGTGGCGGAGCGCCGGGAGCTGGTCGCGGATCCCCTCCACCTTCTTCCGGTAGAGCGCCGGGGTGGTGACGAGCACGGCGCCGGCGCCGATGGTCATCCGCTGCAGGATCGGCTCGGGGCCGAAGGCCGAGAAGAGCGTGCAGACGACGTTGCGGTGGCGGAGCGCACCCGTGACGCCCACGTACAGCTCGGGGAGGCGCGGCAGGAGGAGGAACACCCGCTCTCCGGCGCGGACGCCCAGCCCGTCGAGCACCGCGGCGAAGCGGGCGGCGAGGTCGGCGAGCTCGGCGTAGCTGAGGTCACGCACCTCCCCCCGGGATCCGAGCCAACGCAGGGCCACCTTGTCGGCCACGGGGGTGCCCAGGTGCCGGTCCAGGGCCTCGTAGGCGATGTTCAGGCCGCCGCCGGGCAGCCCGGCGAGCCTCGACCGGGCGTCGTCCCAGCGGAACCGGGCGCGCTCCGCGGCGTAGTCGGAGAGGTTGGGGGAGACGGGGAGGTGGTCCTTGTGCACCACCGCGTAGCCGGAGAAGGTCTGCGACATGGCGGGGGGTGGAGCAAGGAGCGGGCCACGCGCGCGCCGCCTGCCCATCCGGTGGGCACGTCGTTCCACGCGGGCGGGCCCCCGGCGGTGCGTGCCATTTCCCCCACTCCCCCGGGCGGAAAGCCGCGCCGGACCTGCGCCCGCGCCGGCGCTCAGCGCACTCGGCGCCGGCAGGCCCTCACTTGGGGTGGACGATCCACCACATGGTGGCGTTGTCGTGGGGCACCGGACCGTCGGCCACGTACGTCGCTCCCTTCTCGCCGATCCGGGTGACCACCGAGATGTCCCCGACGCCGGCCCCCCACTTCTTGTCGCCGTAGTGGGCCGCCGCGTTCCACTCGCGCGACGCCGTCCCTTCCTGCCCGTAGGGCACCACCACGATGGCCCCCTTCAGGTGAGGGCGCGCGGCGAGGTAGTCGCCGAGCCGGGTCCGCCCGTCCGACTCCAGGATGGTGAAGCCCAGCTCGGCGGCGGCCTGCTGCCCGTGCCGGGTCGCCTGCAGCCAGTGGGCGAAGCTCACGGCCCACATGCCGTGATCCCCGGGGATGCGGTCGGCGAGCTGCTTCCAGCGGCCCCCGGCGCGGTTCATGTAGCTGCTGGAGTCGAAGCCCGCGACGGCCCGATAGCACTTGCCACGGGGCGCGGCGTACCAGGGCCGGCTGGCGGCGTCGGAGAGGCGCTGCAGGTCGGCGGCGCCCCGCTCGGACACCTGGTCGGTCGGGGCGGATGGGCGCTCGGCCTCCTCCGGGGCTGGCGGGGGCTTCGCCGCCTCGGCGATGCGGTCCGCCACCTTGGCCCGGACCTGCGCGATGACGTCGGCCCACGCTCCACCCCCCTGTTCGGGAGGCGGGGCCTCGGCCAGGAGGTCCGCGATCCAGTCGCCCCCGGGAGGGCCGACTGCTCGTCGGGCGGCGCGTCGTCCGGGGGGCGCGAGCGCAGCGTCTCCTGCATCCACGCGTTGCCCTGGGAGGGGGCTCCCCCTTGCGGGCCGGCGGCCTGGCCCCGGTCGGTGGGAGCGGAGACGCTGGGGGCCGGCCGGGACTGCTCGTGCATGGGTCGAGCGTACCAGAACGGCTGGATCCGGCGGCGTTACTCGCCCGCCAACGCGAGTACGCGCGCGTACTGTTCGGGGGAGAGCGGCATGGTGGAGAGCCGCCCCTGCTTGACCAGGTAGGTGTCCTTCAGGAGCGGGTCGTCCCGGAACTGCTGCAGGGACACGGTCCGGGCGAGGGCGCGGACGGGCGCCACGTCCACGCACACCCAGCGGGGGTCCTCGGCGGTGGGGTCCGGGTACGCGGTGCCCACCACCTCGGCCACGCCCACGACCTCCTTCCCCACGTTGGAGTGGTAGTACAGGAGGCGATCGCCGGGTTGCATCTCCAGGAGCCAGAGGCGGGCCTGGTTGTTGCGGATACCCGTCCAGGCCGTGCGCTTCTCGGCGACGAGCTGGTCGAAGCTGTACACGGTCGGTTCGGATTTCACGAGCCAGTGGCGCATGCGGCCGGACTATCGCGGCCGACGGGGGGGCGCGGTGAGCGGGTAGGCGCGCAGGCCGCGGTAGCTACTCGGTGGGCCGCCAGGTGCGGTTGCCGCCGATCCCCTCCCAGGAGCGGCTCTCCCCGCCGGGCCAGGTGGCGGTGAGCCGATCCACCATGCAGTCCGCACCGAGCCCGAAGGTGAGCGGCACGTCGTTCTGGATCCCGAACACGCCGTAGCCCCCCGACACTTCCTGGGTCTGGGTGAGGCCCCCGCTCTCCACGTCGACCCGGGTGCCGACCGGCAGCCCCTCGACCCGAAGGTAGTTCGGCTTCGGAAGCAGGTTCTCGTAGTAGTGCACCTGGTGGTCGGTCCACGGGGTGCCGCTGCGCGCGTTGGACGAGCCGCTGACCACGTCGATGTCCCCGTCCAGGTCGAAGTCGGCCACGGCCAGCCCGGCGGGCCAGGGCTGGTTCATGCCGGTGGCCTCGCTGACCTCCTCGAACTGGCCGGCGGACGTCTGGCGCCAGAGCCACATCTGGGTGTCCTCGTAGTCCGAGGAGCCGAGCAGGATGTCTTTCCAGCCGTCGCTGTCGAAGTCCAGGAAGGCCGCGTAGAGGTCCCCCTCGTTCCAGTCCTGGCTCTGGGGGTGACGGCGCTTCAGCCCGTTGTCCTCGTTGGAGATCCGGTCGAAGGTGCCGGTGCCGTCGTTGAGGAGCAGTTGAGAGGCGTCCGAGCTCTCGCCGGCCCACTTGTGCTTGATCTCGGCGGTGTAGAGGTCCGCGTCGCCGTCGTTGTCGATGTCCCCGCACACGGTCGTGAACGAGTTGCCGTTGTTCCGCGCCGGCTGGTCGTCGTAGCCCTCGGTCCAGTAGTCCGCCGGCCAGGCGCCGTTGCAGCGCACGGTCGGCTCGGGATCGCAGGGGCCGTACTCGTCACACCAGCACGCGTAGCGGGTGTTGTCGGAGTAGTCGTAGTTGTCGTCGGAGGCGAAGTTGGAGGACTCGCCCACCTCCACGAAGCTGGCGTCGCCCTGGTTGACGAAGAGGTTGTTCCAGGCGCGGCCGTAGTTGGTCTTGATGAGGTCCGGCCAGGCGTCGCCGTCCACGTCGCACGCCGTGGCGCCGTAGGCGGGGAAGCGGTCGTCCCGGTCGAAGCAGTAGTCGGACACGCCGCACTTGTTCTGCTTGAGGCCGGCGTCGCTGGTGATCTCGACGAAGGTGCCGTCGCCGTTGCCACGGAACAGCTCGGCCTGGGCCGACTCCAGCGAGCCGCCGTACTCGACGTACCAACCCACCACCCAGAGGTCGAGCACCCCGTCCGCGTCGACGTCGGTGAATGCGGCGGCCGAGGTGGGGTAGCCGTTGGGGTGGCAGATCTCGGACTGGGGAGCGAGGGTGAAGTTGGCCGCGCCGTCGTTGAGGTAGACCTCCGAGCAGTCTCCCGTCGCGTCGGCGCTGCCCTCGTCGTAGTAGCGGCCGGCGTAGAGGTCGAGGTCGCCGTCGTTGTCCACATCGCCGAACACGTGGACGTTGGACGAGGTGCCCTGGCCCCCTTCGCGGTTGCCGATGACGCCGCTCTCCACCGTCGCGTCCACGAAGGTGCGGCCACCCGCGCCGTCGTCCCGGTTGAGGAACAGGCGGTGGTGGAGCGCCCCGCCGGCGACGTCGTCGCGGGCGTTGGAGGTGCCGTCCCAGATGTAGAGGTCGGGGTAGGCGTCGCCGTCCAGGTCCGCCACCGAGAAGCGGACCCCCTGGATGCCGTCCAGGCCCATCTCGGTGGTGCGCTCCTCGTACGCGAGCGCGCCGTCCCAGGGGGCCCCCGGCTCGGCGGTACAGGTTTCGGCCGGGACCCCGGAGTCGTCGGCGGGCTCGGGATCGGACGGGCAGGCCAGGAGCGCGAGGAGGAGCATGGGCCCGAACGTTAGTCGATCGGGCCGGGGGTCGCTACCGGGGAAGGGGTCCGGGGTTGACCGGCCGGGTCCAGCTCGAGCGGGTGTGGCCGCTCACCCGCCAGCGCTCGTCCTGGCCGCGCCGCAGGTCCACCTCGAGGTGCCAGCCGTCCGCGTCGACGGGGACCATCCCTCCCCACCCGCCGGTCTCGGCCACCGCGGCGTCGAAGCTCGCGCGGGCCCGGTCGCCGTCGAGCCGGACCTCCACCGGAGAGAGCACCACCACCACCGGGCCGCGGCGGAGGAACTGGTAGGTGAGGGCGGCCCGAAGGGTCTCGGCGTCGACGCCTTCCTCGCCCTCTCCCCCTTCCACGGCCCGGTAGCCGGGATCCACCTGCTCCATCACCGCGCCCACGTCGCCCTCCTCGGCGGCGTCCACCACCGCGGCGATCACCGCGCGGACGCGGTCCTCGTCGGAGGCCTCGGGCCACAGCGCCCAGGTCAGCCCGGCGAAGCCGACGAGCGCCAGGAGCAACGCCAGCGCGCGGCCCGAGACGCGCATCAGCTCGCCGCGCGCCCCAGGAGCTGCGCCAGCTCGCCGCTCTCCTTGAGGCGCTTCAGGTCGGAGTGGCCCCCGATGAAGGTGCCGCGGATCCAGATCTGCGGGAAGGTGGGCCAGCCGGCCCAGATCTTCAACGCCAGCCGCCGGCGCCAGCCCACCAGGTAGTTCCCGTACTCCAGGTAGGTGTAGGGGATCTCTTCCTTGTCGAGGAGGCGCCGGGCCAGGCGCACCGGGTGGTTCCAGGCCATCCCCACCACCACCACGTCGTGCCGGGCGATCGCGGCGGAGACCTCGCTCACGAGATCGGCGTGGTAGGCGGCGCGGGCGGCGGCCGCGGCGGGATGGACCTTCACGAGGGCGTCGGACATGGCCCGCCCGATATCGCGCGCGACTGGTTCGGGCGGGTCCGGTGCTTAGCCTTCACGCCGATGGCTTCCCGCATCTCCCGCCTCGCCCGCCTGGGGTCCACCGCGGCGAGCGTGGGTGCGTCCTACCTGGGGCAACGTGTCACCGGGCTGTTCCAGGACGAGGCGGCCCGCGAAGCCGCCGCGGCTCGCACCCAGGCGGAGAACGCCGAACGGATCGTGCAGAACCTGGGCCAGCTCAAGGGCGCGGCCATGAAGCTGGGGCAGACGGCCGCCCTGTTCGCCTCCAACCTGGGTCTGTCCGAGGACGCCAAGGCCATCCTCGGGAAGCTGCACGACCGGGTGGAGCCGGTCCCCTTCGCGCGGATCCGGGCGCGGGTGGAGTCCGAGCTCCACGGCGAGCTGGGCACGCTGTTCCGGCGCTTCGACCCCGAGCCGCTGGGCACCGCCAGCCTGGGGCAGGCGCACGCGGCCGAGCTCCCCGACGGCACCTCGGTGGTGGTGAAGGTGCTGCACGAGGGGGTGGAGGGCTCCGTCGCGGCGGACCTCGCCACGGTGCGCTCCATGATGGTCACGGGGCGGGTGCTGAACCGGGACAAGGACGAGCTGGACGCGATCTTCCTCGAGCTGGAGGAGCGCCTCAACGAGGAGCTGGACTACCGCATCGAGGCCGCCAACCTCGAGGACTTCCGGCGCTACTTCCGGTCGGACCCGGACATCCTCGTCCCCGCCGTGCACGCTGGCTGGTCCACGTCCAAGGTGCTCACCATGGAGCGCCTGCACGGACGGCCCCTCGCGGTGTTCGCCAGCACGGCCTCCGAGGCGGCGCGGGAGCGGGCCTCGGTGGCGATCGCCCGCGCGTTCATGCGCATGGAGTACGTGCACCGCGCCGTCCACGCGGACCCCCACCCGGGCAACTACCTGTTTCACCCCGACGGTCGGGTGGGCATCCTCGACTTCGGCTGCGTCCGTCGCTACGACCTGGGCTGGATGGCCGACTACGGGCACGTGGGCTGGCACGCCATCCACGGGGAGCGGGAGCCCGCCATGGCCTACGCCCACCGGGTGGGTGCCTTGGAGCGTCGGGATCGGGCCGCCGAGGACGTGCTCTGGGAGGTGTGCCAGATCATCTCCACGCCCTTCGCCGGCGGGCCGGTCCGGCTGGGCTCGGGCAGCTCCGGGGTCCAGGAGCGGCTGGTGGAGCTGAAGCTGAAGGTGGTGGCGCAGGGCATCATCCGGGCCCCGCGCGAGCTCGTCTGCCTGCACCGCGGGTTGGGCGGGACCTACGCCATCCTCCGCCAGCTCAAGGCGCCGGTCGATTTCCGAGCCTTGTTCCTGGAGAGCACCGCCGTCTGCTTCGCCGAGGCGGAGCGTGCCGGCTGGAAGCCGGTGGGCTGACCAGGGTCGGTCAGAGGTCCAGCACCCACTCGCCCGCGCCCGCGCCGGGGCCCGCGTCCGAGCGCGTCTCGAGGCGGAGCACCCCCCGGGGGCAGACGTGGGCGCACATCCCGCAGCCGACGCAGCTGGCCCGCTTGATGTCGAGGTTGTTCATCGCGTACTGCCGGACGTCGATCCCCATCTCGCAGTAGGTCGAGCAGTTCCCGCACGCGATGCACATGTCCTTCTTGACCGTGATGCGGAACCGGCCGAACTTCTGCACCAGGCCCAGGAGCGCCGCCATCGGGCAGCCGTAGCGGCACCACACCCGGGTCCCCATGAGCGGGTAGAGCCCCACCCCCAGCACCCCCGAGAACAGGGCCCCGACGAAGAAGCCGTAGGCGGAGCGGGTGTGCTCGGCCAGGCCGTGGAGGCGGCCGTCCCCGGTGGCGCCCGCGGCGTCGGCGATCATGAGCCCGGTGGTGAGGAGGACCAGCCCGAGCACGGTGTGGACGGAGACCTGCTCGAAGCGCCAGGCCCGGGCCGACTTGTCCGAGAGGTGCCGCCACGGGTCCCCGAAGGTCTCGGCGAGGCCGCCGCAGCCGCAGATCCACGAGCAGTAGAAGCGCTTCCCCTTGGTGAAGGCCAGCACGGGGAACACGACCAGCGAGGCGACCACGAAGTAGAGCGCCAGGTAGACGGGGAGCTGCTTGAGGGTCCCGGGGAAGAGCTTGTCGTAGGAGAGCGGCCAGACGTAGGAGAGGTAGACCTGCGGCTTGCCGAGGACGGCGAGCACCAGCGGCAGGGAGAAGGCGAGCCCGATCTGGACGGCGAGGAGGGTGTAGGTGCGGATCCGGTGGTAGCGGCTGTTGCCGTGGCGCCGCAGCATGAAGACCGCGCCCGCCACCATCGCGACGCTGTAGAGGAGCCCGTAGAGGAGCCACTTGTCCGGCAGGTGCAGGGCGTGGGCGATCGGGGTGAGGAGGTCCGGGAAGCTCGGTACGTAGGCGCTGCCCGGCAGGTAGAGCAGGAGGTAGAACGCGGTGAGCACGAGCGAGAGGAGCACGGCGAGCCCCCCGCGGGTGGACACCGGTCGGCGGTAGGTGTCGAGCAGGCCGGCGTGCATCAGGCGCCCTCGGTGAGCGTGGCGGTGGGAGCGGCGAGGAAGGGGCGGTCGAGCTCTTCGTGGAAGTGGGACTCGGCGAGGCGGGGAAGGACCCAGGCCAAGGCCCGCCGCTCCTGGATCCAGCGCAGCCAAACGGTGTGGTCCCAGCGGGCTCCGAGCGCGTTGAAGCCCTTCACCACGCCGTCCTTGCACACCACCCGGAGGGTGCGGACGCCGTCGGCCTGGTACCAGGTCGTCCACCCCTCCGAGGGGGGCACCTGGGCCCCGGGGTGCGAGGCGGGGATCCAGCCGGCGGTGGTGTACTCCAAATCGAAGAACTTGGCCGAGTTGTACCAGGTCCCCCGCCGATAACGGACCTCGTCCCCCACCATGGCCAGCCCGGCCACCCGCCCCTGGTCACGGGCGGTGTACCAGAGCTGTTCGGGGCGACGGCTCCCGTCCGCCCAGGCCACCTGGGCGCAGTCGCCGGCGGCCACGACGTCCGGCGTGGAGCTGGACCGCAGGTCGTCGCCCACCTCGACCCCGCCGGTCTGCGGGTGGACGGCCACCCCCGAGCCGGCGAGGAAGCCGGTGGCCGGCTCGACCCCCACCGCGGCGACGACGAGGTCCACGTCGAGCGGGCCGTCCGGCAGCCGCAGGCGCCGCTTTTCGCCCACCGGCTCCACGCCGGAGACGGCACAGCGCGTCCGCACGTCCACCCCGTGCCCCCGGATGTGCGCGGCCACGACCTCGGACTCGCGCCCGTCCAGGGCCACCGGGAAGTACCAGGGCTCCCGGATCAGGAAGTGGACCCGGAGCCCGCGTGCGTGCAGCGCTTCGGCCACCTCCACCCCGATGAGCCCGCCCCCCACGACCGCCACCGAGCGGCCCCGCACGGCGGCCCGGTCGAGCCGCTCGAGGTCCTCCAGGCGGACGAAGTGGTGGACGGCGGGGTCGTCCGGGTCGGTGCCGGGGAGCCGGCGCGCCCGGGAGCCCACCGCGAGCAGCAGGCGGTCCCAGCCCACCGTCGCCCCGTCGTCCAGGTGGAGGGTCCGCGTCGTGGGGTCCACCCGGCGCACCCAGCCGTGCACCCGCTCGAAGCGCATGCGCTCGTACAGGTCGCGCCCGTGGAGCTCGGTGTCCCGGAGCGAGAGCTGCCCGCACAGGACGTACATCAGCGAGACGCGGGCGAAGGGGTGCGCGTGCTCGCCGGACACCAGGGTGATCCGCGCGTCGGCGTCGCGCCGGCGGATCGCGAGCGCGGCTTCGACGCCCGCGATGCTGTTGCCTACGATGACGTGGTGGACGGTCACGCGCCCCTGATGCCGCGTCGGCGCTCCGGTTTCGCGACTCGATGCGGTGGCGTGCGGGGCGTGGATCGGGCGGGGCTCATTCGGGGGGCTCCTCGCGGCGGGGGCGCGCCGCCCGACCCAGCCGATCGAGGAGCCGGAAGGCGGGGCTCTCGTGTAGCCGGGCCAGCTCCCGGGCGAGCGCGTCGCGGTGACGGACCAGCTCGAGCAGGGGCCCGGCCTCGGGCGCGGGTCGGCGGCGCTCCGGCGCGGCCACCCAGCGGACGAGCGGGTCGGTGACGCCGGCCCCGTAGCGCTCGCGGAGCGGCCCCCGATCGGGGAGCGTGCCGGGCGTGAGCAGTGCCGCCGCCACGGCCGCCGGGTCGCCCCGGGGGACGGGCTGCACGTAGCCCCCGGCGGCGAGCTCCTCGACGAGCTCGGAGGTGGGCGTGGCCACCACGCCGAGGCCCTGGTGGAGCGCGAAGAGCACCCGGGTCCGGCTCCCCAGCTCCGGCTCGAAGCCGGGGCGATCGAGGCAGAGCAGCACGTGACAGCGCGCCACGATGCGGGCCAGGGTGGGCTCGTCCACCCAGGAATGGAAGTGGAAGCGGCCGGCGTGGCGCGAGGCCAGGGCCGCCTCCCGGAAGCGGTGGTGGTCGTCCACGTGGTGACCGGGCACCGGCCCGCCCGTCACCTCCACCACCACCTCGCCGGCGTCCATCGCGCGCAAGAGGCCCGCCAGCGCCGTGTCGGCGTCGAACCAGGTGTTGAAGCTCCCGGCCAGGAGCACGCGCACCTGGGGCCCGGGGCGGCGTGGTGGACCTTCCGGCAGGCCGCCGAAGGCCCAGCGCGAAGGCACCACCCAGGCCCACTCCTCCCCGAGCGGCGTCCGGGCCAGGCGGCCCAGGGCTCCGAGCTGCCCGAGCAGGCTCCAGCGGCTGCGCCGGGAGATGGTGGAGAAGGCGTCGCCGCGGGCCAGGGCGGGGAGGAAGACGGCCGCCGCCTCGCGCGCCACCACCTCGGGGTCGGTGAGCGCGCCGACCGCCTGCGCGTCCGCGAAGGGGTCCCCCGGGAGATCCACCCACAGGGGCTGGTCGTCGGTGAGCGCCAGCGCGGCGCGGGTGGGGCCGTACACGCCGGCCGAGACCACCACGTCGCAGCGGGCGGCGCGGGCGCGGGCGGCGCGGTCGATCGGCTGGGTGCTGTCGAAGAGCTCGACCGTGTGGGACTGCAGCGCCGCGTGGAACCAGGCCAGCCGGAGCGAGGCGAACCGGGTCTCGGTCGACTCGGGCCCCGGGAGCGGGCCTTCACCCACCAGCGCGATGCGGGTCACGGGAGTTGCGGCGGCACAGGCTCCTCTATCAAGCTCCCCGGCGGCGGCGGTGGGCCAGGGCGGCGGCGAGCGCGCCGGCCACGAGCCCGCCGGCGGATCCGCCCACCCCGCAGCCGCAGTCCGGCTCCGGCGGCGGGTGGGCGGCCCACTGGAACCAGCGGTGGCTCGTGACCGTGCGCGGGTGCCCGTCCACCCACAGCTCCGCGCGCGCCCGCCCGTCGGGGTTGGTCGCGCGCAGCTCCGCCACGAACGGGTCGGCGTCCACCGTCACCCACTCCCGGGTGTCGCCGTCCACCACCCAGCGCAGCTCCGCCCCGAGCCCGCCGGTCACCGTGGCGCGCAGCACCGTCAGGTCGCCCGTCACCGTGTCGCCCTCGGCGGGCGGGTCCGCCGTCAGCTCCACCATCGGGTCGTCGGGGCCCTGCAGCTTCACCACGGTGCGCCCCGCCCGGATGCCGTCGAGGATGGCCGCGCGGGAGAGCGTGTCCACGTAGACCAGGGTGGTCGGGTCCCCCACGGGGCTGTCGAACGGCCCCGTCCCGGTGCCGGCCCGGTGGTCGTCGCTTCCGCCCATGGCGGCGAGGTGATGCCCCTCGTCGCAGAGCGCGTCCCAGAAGGCGATGGCGTCCTCGGTGAACAGCACGCCGGTCTGGGACCAGCCGCCGGTGGCGATCTCCACCGCCGCGAGGAGCCCGCGCGCGGGGAGGGGGTGCTCCCAGGCGCAGCCGATGCACAGGTCCCCGAGGTCCAGGACCGGGTGGTTGATGGACAGCAGCCCTCCGGCGTCGGCCACGGCCTGCGCGGTGGCGTCGAAGTCCGCGCCCTCGAAGCCCATGGCGAAGGGCACCATCTCGGTGAGTCCGATCCCGTTGGCGTGCCCGGCGTAGGTGGTGAGCTCCTGGCCCGGGAGCAGGAGCAGGTCGGGGTACCGGTCCTGGGCGTCGCCGAGCAGGCTCGTCACCGACGTGGTGTTGTGCTCGGACAGGGCCACGAAGTCGAGGCCGCGCGCCTCGGCCAGGGTCGCGATCGCGTCGAGGGTGGCCGACGCGTCCCCGCTCTCACGGGAGTGCACGTGGAAGTCGCCCGCCACCCAGCGGGGCCCGCCGCCCAGGTCCACGTCCGCGTAGGGACGGCGCTCCGGTTGGGGGTCGAGGGTGGCGGACGCGCGGGTGGTCACCTCCACCTGCCAGGTGGGCTCGGCGCTCTCGATCCGCGCCTTCCCGACGAGCACCCGCCAGGTGCCCGCGGGCAGGGGGCCCGGCAGGTAGCTCCGGCTCGCCGCGTCGGCGGTGAGCACCGCGTCTTCGGTGTTCCCCCCGCCCCAGCCGCGGAAGCTCCCGTCGGGCGCGAGGAGCCCCCAGTCCAGGATGTCCGCCTCGGAGCCGTCGTCGTGGGAGATCTGCAGCTCCGCGGTGCCCTCGGGCACCTCGAAGGCGACGGTGAAGAAGTCGCCCCCGTCGAGGGGCACGGCCCCGTCGAGCGCCACGGTCTGGTCGGCGCGGGCCAGGACGGCGAGCAGCAGCATGGCGGGATGCTACCCCGGGCTGGGGGGCGCTACTCCACGTTCCTCACGTGGAGCTCGGCGAGCTGCCGCGCGTCCACGTTGCTCGGGGCGCCGCTCATGAGGTCCTGCGCCGAGGTGGTCTTCGGGAAGGCGATGACCTCGCGGATGTTCTCGGTGCCGCACAGCAGCATGATGAGCCGGTCGAAGCCGAAGGCGAGGCCACCGTGGGGGGGCGCGCCGTGCCGCAGGGCGTCGAGCAGGAAGCCGAACTTCTCCTCGGCCTCCGCGAGGGAGAGGCCCAGCGCGGTGAACACCTTGGACTGGATGTCCGGGTCGTGGATGCGGATGGAGCCGCCCGCGATCTCGTACCCGTTGCACACGAGGTCGTACGCGTCGGCGTACATCTCGCCCTCGCGCCCGGCGCCGAGGAGCCCGAGGTGCTCGGGGCGGGGGGAGGTGAAGGGGTGGTGCACCGCGGCCCAGCGCCCGTTCTCCTCGTCCCACTCGAAGGAGGGGAAGTCCACCACCCAGCAGAAGGCGAAGCCGGGGGGGATGCGGCCGAGCTCGCGGGCCACGGCCGGACGGAGCCGACCCAGGCCCGGGTTGACGTGCCGCGGCGCGCCGGCGCCCAGGAGCACCAGGTCGCCGGGCTTCGCGCCGGTGTGCGCCGCCAGCGCGGCCTGCTCGGCCTCCGAGAGCTTGGAGAGGGGACCGGTCCAGGGCGCGCCCACCTTGCCGTAGAGGAGGCCCCCCAGGCCGTAGCGCTTCACGAAGAGCGTCCAGGCGTCGAGCTGCTTGCGCGAGACCGCCTCGCCGCCGCCCTCCACCACGAAGGCCTTGGCCACCCCGCCCGCGTCCAGCAGGCTGCGGACCACGGTGAAGCCGGTGTCCTTCAGGAGCCCGGTCACCTCGTGCAGCTCCATGCCGAAGCGCCGGTCCGGGGCGTCCACGCCGTAGCGGGCCAGGGCCTCGTCGTAGCTGATCACCGGGACCTCCCCGATGTCCAGGCCGCGCAGCTCCTTCCACAGGGCCCGGGTCAGGTTGGTGGCCAGCTCCATCACCACCTCGCGGGTGGCGAAGCTCATCTCGATGTCGATCTGGGTGAACTCGGGCTGGCGGTCGGCGCGGAGGTCCTCGTCCCGGAAGCAGCGCACGATCTGGAAGTACCGGTCCATCCCGGCCACCATCAGGATCTGCTTGAAGATCTGGGGGCTCTGGGGGAGGGCGTACCACTGGCCGGGGTGGACCCGGCTCGGGACGAGGTAGTCGCGCGCGCCCTCGGGCGTGGCCTTGGTGAGCACCGGGGTCTCGACCTCGATGAAGCCCTCCCCGTCCAGGTAGCGGCGGGTGGCGAGGGCGGCGCGGTGGCGCATCACCAGGTTGCCCTGGATCTCCGGACGCCGGAGGTCCAGGTACCGGTACTGGAGGCGCAGGTCCTCGTTCACCTCGACGTGTCCGTCGAGGTTGAACGGCAGGGGCGGGGTGCGGGAGAGCACGGTGACCGAGTCCGCCACCACCTCCACCAGGCCGGTCGGGATCTTCGGGTTGGGGCTGGCCCGCAGCTGGACCGTCCCCGTGACCTCGACCACGTACTCGAGGCGCACGGCGCTGGCGCCCGTGCGCGCGGTCTCGGGCGAGCGCTCGTCGCACACCGCCTGCACGAGGCCGGTGCGATCGCGGAGGAGGAGGAAGCTCACCCCGCCCATGTCGCGGGTGTTCTGGGCCCAGCCCTGGATGACGACACGCTGACCCACGAGCTCGGGGCTCAGCTCTCCACAACGATGGGTGCGCCGGACGGTCTTCAGCATGGCCCGGCGCTTAGCCCGGGGCGGCCCGGGGCGCGATCCCGGCGCAGGTCCTAGTCCGCCAGCTCCCAGATCGCGCGCACGATCTCGTCGGTCCGGGGCCAGTCCCAGCTGCCGGAGAGGACGGCGAGCTCGGAGGGGTTCCCGTCGCCGTTGGCGTCCCACCGGGAGTCGGTGAGCTGCGCGAGCTCCTCGAGCTGGTCCTGCAGGGTGGGGTCGATGTCCTGGAACTCGTAGGTGTTGACCCCGAGGAGCTTCACCTTGGCGCTGTCGAGCTCCTGGGCCGCGCTCGAGGCCGAGGCCGGGCCCGGACAGGTCCCGGTGGGCATGGTGTGGCCCAGCGCCGCGGTCCGCAACCCGTTCTCCGCCACGAGCACGAACACCCGCGCCGAGTCGGTGCGGAAGCCGACGCCCTGGATGGTGCCGGTGCCGGGGACCGTGCTGTCCGCCGCGCCGGTGACGGCCCCGCCGAAGGCGTCCGAGCTCGACGCGTTGAAGGGGCGGACGTCGGTGTCGGCGTCGTAGCGTCCGTCGCAGTCCTGATCGAAGCCGCGCCCGCGCGCGGCCTGGGCCAGGGCCTCGTAGCCGCTCCCCTGCCAGTCCCCGCCCCACTCGAGCGTGACGGCGGCAGCCGCGGTGTGCAGGCGGCTGGGGTCGGTGGTGAGCTGCTGGACGAGGACGTAGGGCAGGCCGCCGTCGGCCGCCATCCACTGCCCGTCCACCTGGTAGTCGTCGTAGGTGGTGATCCCCACCGCCACGTCGGCCCCGCTGGCGAAGAGCGCGTCCACGAGGCGACCCACCTGGAGGGGCAGGTCGGCGTGGTAGCAGTCGTACCAGTAGGCCCGGTCGAGGAGGAGCACCACGTCCACGCGTCCGTCGGGTGCGGCGGTGTCCCGGCCGGGCTCGGTGCCCCCGCCGGTGGAGGTGTCCGTGCCCTCGGTCGTGGTGAGGCCCGCGGAGGTGTCCACCTCCTCGCGATCGGACGGGTCGCGGCGGCCGGCGTGGTCCTTCGTGCCGTCCAGGTTGTAGTCGGAGCAGGCGAGGGCGAGGGAGAGGAGCATCGGGGCGAGGATACCGCACGCGACACGCGAGGCGGTGCCGGGAGATACGGGAGGGTGTGCATCCGCTGCTCCTGTTGTGCGCGCTGGCCTGCGCGCCCGCCGCGCCGACGCCGGAAGACCGCCGGGCGGTGATCGACGCCCAGACGCAGGCGCTGGTGGACGAGCTGCAGGCGACCGGGAACTACGACTGCTGCGTGAAGAGCCCGTGCAAGACCTGCGCGACCCGCCAGGGGGGGTGCAAGTGCGGGGAGGGGCTGCGCCGGGGTGAGCCGGTGTGCGAGGAGTGCGCGATGATGTGGGCCATGGGCCGCGGGGACGAGCCCGGGGTGGACCCGAGCTCGGTTCGGAGCTTCCTGGAGGCCGCCCGGGAGGAGACCCACACCTGCCGGTGCGGGGGCGGCCCGGCGGATCCCTCCCCGTGAGCCGCGACGTGGGCCTCCTGCTGCTGCTCCTCGTGCTGGCCGCCATCCCCGCCCTGGACCTGGCGGTGGACCTCCGCGAGGGGGCGAGCGTCTCCCACCTGATCACCGAGGCCCTCGCCGCGCTCGCCGCCTTCGCGGGTGCCGCCTGGGTGGGCCTCGGCCTGCGCCGCGACCGGAACCTGGCCCTGGTCCGCCTGGCGTCCACCGAGCAGGAGGCGGGGCAGTGGCGGGCCGAGGCGGCGCGCTGGCGCGCCGACGCCGAGTCGGCGGCGAGGGGATTCGGCGACGCGATCGACGCCGAGTTCGAGCGGTGGGGCCTCTCCGCCGCCGAGCGCGAGGTGGCCCTTCTCCTGCTCAAGGGCCTCTCCCACAAGGAGGTCGCCGCCGCCCGGGGCACCACCGAGCGGACCGCCCGGCAGCAGGCGACCACGGTGTACCAGAAGTCCGGGCTCGCCGGCCGCGCCGAGCTGGCCTCCTACTTCCTCGACGCCCTCATCCCCGCGCGGGGGGAGTAGGGGTCGAGGGGGGGGGACGGAGGTCGCCCCCCCGGGAACCCTCAGTCGTCGTCTTCCTCGCCCCCGTGGCCCGGTCGGGCGCCCGCCTCCGTCGCGGTGGACCCCCCCGCGGTGGCGCCGTCGATCTCGGCGGCATGCCGGATCCGCCCCCCGGAGCTGCCGGCGAGCGCCATCATCCCGAAGGTGGCGGCGGCCGCGATGGTGGTGGCCCCCATGGCCGGGCGCTGCCAGCCGTCGGTTCGGGCCAGCCACCAGGCGGCGGCGGCCCCGAGCGCGGTGAGGATGGAGATGGCCATGGCGGCCTCGGCCGCCTCCTCGTGCTCGTGGATGGCCGCTTCGGTCACCCCGGGGATCTCCTCGACGGCGTCCTCGCTCCGCTCCCCGGACTGGGTGGCCACCACCGAGCCGATGGCGCCGACCACGAGCAGGAGGACGCCGGAGGACCAGGCCCCGCGGCTCCGGGCCCACAAGGCGCCCAGGAGGATGGGGATGGCGAAGGCGGCGGCGAAGATGGGGAGGTGGTTGACGAGGAGGTGGAGGTGGGCTGCGGTCACGGGGACTCCGGGTGCGCCCTCTCCTACGTCACGGGTCGGCCTCCGCCCATCCGGCACGCGCGGGATGCCCGCCCTCCGGCGTGTGCCGGATCCGGCGGCGCTCGGCGCGGGGGGGGCCGAAGGAGGCTCCGCCGGATAGACCGGGCCGCCCCACCCGATCGGAGGCCCCGATGTTGACCCTGCGTGGCGGCCCCGCCCTCTCCCCCTTCCGGCGCGCGCGGCTGCGGGACGCCGTCCAGGCCGTGCTCCCCCGGGTCCGGGAGGTCCACGCCGACGGGATCCACCTCGTGGACCTCGCCCGCGCGCTCACCGACGCCGAGCGCGACCGGCTGGCGAGCCTGCTCCGCTACGGGGTCGAGCCCGAGGCGCCGGCGCGGGTGGGACCGTCGCTCCTCGTGGTGCCCCGCCTGGGCACCCTCTCCCCCTGGTCCTCCAAGGCCACCGACATCGCCCGCAACTGCGGCCTGGACGCGGTCCGGCGGGTCGAGCGCGGCACGGTCTACAGCTTCGAGGGCCCCCCGCTCGACGACGCCGAGGTCCAGGCGGTGGCCCCGCTCATCCACGACCGGATGACCCAGTCGGTGCTGCGCGAGCCGAGCGCGGCCGCGGCGCTCTTCGAGGCGGCGTCCCCCGCGCCGCTCTCCCGCGTGCCCCTCGCCGGTGGGGCGGCGGCGCTGCAGGCCGCCAACCGCGACCTGGGCCTGGCGCTGTCGGACGACGAGATCCTCTACCTGCTCGACGCCTACCGGGCGCTGGGGCGCGACCCCACCGACGCCGAGCTCATGATGTTCGCCCAGGCGAACTCCGAGCATTGCCGGCACAAGATCTTCAACGCCACCTGGACCGTGGACGGCGAGCCGGCGGCCCGGTCGCTGTTCGCGATGATCCGCAACACGCACGCCCAGTCCCGGCGCCGCGGCGTGGGCGAGACGCTGTCCGCCTACCGCGACAACGCGGCGGTGACGGCGGGCTGGGAGGCCCGGCGCTTCCTCCGGGACGGGGCGAGCGGGGTGTACGACTACGGGAGCCCGGCTCCGCTCCACCTGCTGATGAAGGTGGAGACCCACAACCACCCCACCGCCATCAGCCCCCACCCCGGGGCGGGTACGGGCGCCGGCGGCGAGATCCGCGACGAGGGGGCGGTGGGCCGCGGGGGCAAGCCGAAGGCGGGGCTGTGCGGCTTCTCGGTGTCCCACCTTCGCTTCCCGGGCCGGACCGAGCCCTGGGAGGCCGACGGCGTGGGGCGGCCCGACCGCATCGCCTCCGCGCTGGACATCATGATCGAAGGCCCCATCGGGGCCGCGGCCTACAACAACGAGTTCGGCCGGCCCAACCTCGCCGGGTACTTCCGGAGCTTCGAGCTGCGGGTGGACGGCGAGGTCCGGGGCTACCACAAGCCCATCATGCTCGCGGGCGGCATGGGCAACATCGCCCCCGGCGACGTCGAGAAGCTGCCGCTCCCCGTGGGTGCGCCGCTCGTGGTCCTGGGCGGTCCGGCGATGCGCATCGGGCTCGGCGGCGGCGCCGCGAGCTCCATGAGCCAGGGCCAGAGCTCGGCGGACCTGGACTTCGCCAGCGTGCAGCGGGCCAACGCGGAGATCGAGCGGCGCTGCCAGGAGGTCCTCGACGCCTGCCAGGCGCTCGGGGCGGCCAACCCGGTGCTCTCCGTACACGACGTGGGCGCGGGCGGGCTCTCCAACGCCTTCCCGGAGCTCGTCCACGGCGGCGGCGTGGGCGGACGCCTGGACCTGCGGGCCGTCCCCAACGTGGACCCCGGGATGAGCCCGCTCGAGATCTGGTGCAACGAGGCGCAGGAGCGCTACGTGCTCGCGCTCTCGCCCGAGGGCCGCGCGGCCTTCGAGGCCATCTGCGCGCGGGA
>Ga0172372_10005389_pt1 | contig 17792 bp, 13 predicted proteins | sample LakKiv5m_2_FD_114544 | JGI IMG/M metagenome (GOLD analysis project Ga0172372, IMG submission 114544) | Freshwater microbial communities from Kabuno Bay, South-Kivu, Congo - kab_092012_9.5m | ecosystem: Environmental > Aquatic > Freshwater > Lake | place: Democratic Republic of the Congo...
ATCATCTGGCCGGAACATGACGCCGAGCGTCATGGATGTCAACGATGCCGCCGAAGTGATGGGGGAGGATGCGCGGATCTTCCCCAAGACTGGGGCTGCCAGCTTGGAGAATCTCCGGGATGGGGCCGGGACTTGCACCCGGCTCCGTGGCGATGGCCGCGCGCAATGGGTCTTGCGGCGCGGGTAAGGCGCGTTTCCGCCTGAGGGTGCCAGCTTCGCCCGCGCTGGCAGTGCCCGCCGTGCCCGTTTCCGTCCCGGCGAACGCACCCTGCCCGTGAGCCTCGGGGCTGGCAAGCCCGCGCCCGGCGCGAAGCAGAAGGAAAAGAGTTGCTGGACTGCTACCGGGATTTCCACCCGGTTCCGCTGCGCCGGCCTGCTCCGTTGTCGGTTTCAGGCTGGTGGGAGCCGCTTCTCCCGCTTGGGTGCCCTCTCGGACAGTGCCCGCAGTGACGGTTAAGGGTCCAGCGGCGGCACCGTAGGTCCGCCGCGGCGACGGGGCAAGCCTGTGAATGGGCGGAACTGCGGAACCGGGGTTAGGATGGTCGCGTGAGCTTCCACCTCCGCCGGCATTGCAGAGCCTGTTCGCTCGTCGAGGCCGGTGATAGTTTCCGCTACCGATTCCGCAGTGCGGTGAGATCGTAGGCGCAGGGGAGGAGACAGGCAAGCCGCCCGAGGCTGCGGCGGGCGCGCTCTGCACGGGACTTGCACCCGTGTCCGCCGTCATCTCAGAGGCTTTTCCCTCGTCCCGGACGGTGACAGTTCCAGGCGCGGCTTCCGCAGCGGGGGCACCTTGGACCGGTGGCACATGACTGGCAAGCCCGCGCGGCGGCGGGCGCAAGCCAACCCTCGCCCTCGCGTGGAAAGCGCGCGGGTGGGCCAGCCGCGCGCGGGGCGGGGCCTTGGCGGAGGCGGTGGCGAACCTCACGGCTTCCGGCCGGCGGCCCGGCGTTCCACGGCCTTGCGCACCGCCTGCACCGCGCGGAGCTGCCAGCCGATGACGCGGCGTGAGGCGGCGGCCTTCCGCCCCCCGAGCTTTCCGCTCAACTCGGCGGCCTGCACCGCGCGCCACTTCTCCACCAGATCAAGCTCCTCACGCCGGAAATCCCTCGCTGGCAGCGGGGGCGGCTGATGGTTGTCGGAATTGCTCATTCGGACTCCTCGGGTGAAGTCGCATTCCTTGCTGCCAGCGCGGCCAGGATTCGGCTGACGCTGAACTCAGCCTGCGGAACCCCCTCGGCCCGTGTGTATCGGGCCGCCTCATTGAGCCTGGCGGAAACCCACTCAGGAGATGCCAGCGCCGCTTCCAAGACGACGAACCCGACGCAGGAGAGGTCCACGTCGGCGACATGGTGCCAGTGCCGTCGCCGCAAGTCCTCCAGTGCCGCGCGCCCTGCGGCGTGCATCCAAAAGTTGAGCTGGAGCGTTGGGCGTGTGTCCACCTTGGGCGTCGCTTCTGCGAGCAGCCGGCGGAGGGTTGCCTGCGGATCACCTCCCTCGACCGCCGCCAAGGCCAAGAGCCGGTCGTAATCCTCGGGGCTGAGACAGGGCGGGGCTTCAGACTTGTTCGCGCGCCGCCGTTTCGGTTGGTCGGGCTGCTGTTTATGTGTGGTGCTCATCGTGTGTGCGGCCCCGGCCGGCGGGCCGGCGTCTTGCACGGGCCGCACCAGGCCCACGCCAGCGCCGCCGCCGGGGAATTTTGTGGTGGTTCGTGCGTTTGAGGCCGGTGCAAGCCGGCCAACCCGCAGCACGCGCGCGGGAAGTGAGGAGGGAGGGCGGAAGCCGCACGGAACTGCGGCCGAAGTTATGCGACACCGTTATGCCATGCACCAAAGCGACATGGCCTTGGAGGCAAAATCGCCTCTTTTCCGAAGGTAAAACCGAATTGGTGCCGGTGGCGGGACTCGAACCCGCACGACGTTTTACCGTCCCGGGATTTTAAGTCCCGTGCGTCTGCCATTTCGCCACACCGGCAACCTTTTATTTACCGATACTTACGTGAATGAGGGCAGGCCCGATTTGCCTCTGTGCCACCGTAACGACGTGCAATGCCGAGCATCACCAAGTGATCGTCTGGTTCCTGCTTGGGCAGTTCAGATGCACAACGGTGGACGCTATCAGAAAGTCCGAGATGGGCACAAGCGACCAATACTCGGGCACCACGGTGATTTCATTGCTCTGCTCGGTCACTTCAGGGTGAGGCCGTTCTCCGTGGCCAGGCGCTGACCAGATGGTGCGGACTCTGCCCGGCGGCGGTGGCGCGGCGGGCCGCCTTGCCGTCCAACCCGACCAGCTCGCGGTCCAGGCGCAGGCGCAGGCTTTGGATCCACTGGGCGCAGGCTCCAGCGAGGGCGGCGGGGGCGAGGGCTTGGAAGAGGCGGTTGAAGGTGTCGTGGCTGGGGATGCCGTTGGGAGGTTTGCAGCCAGTCCTTGCGGGCGTGGCCGAAGTCGGCCATGTCGTAGCAGCTTTCGCCGCCGACGAGGAGGGGCCGAGGGCGATGGCCAAGCGGGCCGTGAGTTCATGCTCCTTGGAGCGGTCAATGCAGGGATCCGGCAGGCGGGAGAGGATGGTGATGTGGTGGTGCGGGTCAGACATGGACCGGCACTCCTCCCACCCCACCTCTACTCAACGCCAGGTTCGTCCACCAACCCAGCCCGATTTTGATGCGTCAGCCCTGCGGGATTTGGGGGATCATGTTGACTGAATGGGGTGCCTGCTTCTACGCTGCGGCCTGATGGACAAGCCGAAGAGTTGCTCCTCGCGTTCTCGCTTCGACCGTCGTGATATGCCATGGCGGGTATGGCGTCGGGGCTTCACGCTCATCGAACTGCTGGTCGTCATTGCAATCATCTCCACGCTTGCAGCCTTGCTGCTGCCCGTGGTGTCGAAGAGCAAAGAGCGGGGCGCGCGAACTGCTTGTGTGAACAACCTGAGGCAAATAATGCTCGCGACTCAGCTTTATGCCCAGGATGCCTCTGACAAACTGCCGGCCCCAAATTACGCAGCATACGCCCGCCGAGGCCCTGGCTGGCTCTACGTTGCCCCCAACAAGGTTCAGCCCGACGATGTGAAGGCTGGCTTGCTTTGGAAACTGATTCAGACGCCGGCGACATATTGGTGTCCGATGGATCGCTTGCCACGCTCCATGGGCCGTTTTCGAGCTCCTCGACCACAACAACTGTCCAGTTACTGCATGAACGCATCGGCCAATGGATATGGCCGACTGGGCTATCCCACTTACCGAGTCGAGGAGTTTGCCGCAGATCGGGCGTGCTTTTGGGAAACTGATGAGCTTTCCGGTGTCGGTGCGTGGAATGATGGCTGCAACATTCCCGTTGATGGACTCACCACTCGACATGGGCGCGGTGGCGTGCTGGCGTTTTACGGCGGACAAGTGGAATGGATAAGGCAGGAGAAATACAACGTCGAAGCCAGAACTTTTCCGAGCGTTCTATGGTGTGCGCCCCGCACGACCAATGGGTGGAACCAGTGAAGAAATTGGGCGGCGGCTTCGACATACGATGCGGCGCGGAAAATAGCGGGGCCAGCACGCGGAGCAACCGGGAAAGCAGGACTGCCGGTCAGCGGAAGAGATCGCGCCGGGCCGCCGCCGTGAGCGCGGCCACCACGGGGTGGGCGATGCGCCGGGCGGCGGTCAGCGCATGGAAGTGGACGGTGCAGCGCGGGGCCTGGCCGATGGCGGTAAAACCGTGGTAGCGGATGGCCTCGTCCGCCGCCACGGTGGGCAGCGCCAGAAATCCGCGGCCATCGGACGCCAGGATTTTCAGCAGCGCGAGATCCTCGCATTCCACGATCACCCGCGGCTGGATGCGCTGGGCGCTGAACCACGTCTCCAGGCTGCGGCGGAAGGGCGTGCGGCCGGCCGGCAGCAGCGCCGGGGCGTCGTGCAGCGAGCGGGGGAACCCGCGCCGGAGCCGCGCGGCCAGCGCCCCCTGCGCGCAGAAGGTGGTGCCGCTCTCGCCGAGCAGGTGGCTGAAGGTCTGCGGGTGGACGGTGCTGAACGCCGGCTCGTCGGCCAGGACGATGTCGAGCCGGTGCGCGGTCAACCGGCCCACCAGCTCCTCCAGCTTGCCCTCATGGCAGGACACGCGGACCTCCTGCGGCAGGGTGAAGGCGGGCCGGAGGATTTCGTGGGTCAGGAACTTGGGAAAGGAATCCACGACGCCGACGTGCAGGCGCAGGGCCTTGGTGCCGGGCCGCTGCCGCACCGCCGTGACCAGCTCGCCGCCCAGGGCGAAGATCTCCTCCGCGTAGCTGAACACCAACTGGCCGGCGTCGGTCAGCCGCTTCGCGCGTCCCTCGCGCCGGAACAGCCGCTCGCCGAGGGCCGTTTCCAGCTCGCGGAGCTGCGCGGAGATGGCCGGCGCGGACACGCGGAGCCGCCGGGCCGCCGCCGTGAGGCTGCCCTCCTTGGCGGTGGTGTAAAAGTAGCGGAGGTGGTGGTAGTTGAGCCATTCCATGTGCTGGGCCGGTTAAGTTTTTCCTAAGCAACGGTTCGGAAAAACATATTTGTCCGAAGTATGCGGCGCGCCGATTATTCGCCCGCGAGCCGCGATCATGAACAGCACAATCTCGACTGACAGCAACGCCGGGCCAGTCTGCCCGTCGGGAACCGACTGAATTGCGATGAACACAATGCAACGACTGTATCTGAAGGCGCTGCCGAAGGATTTCGCCGCCGGACTGGTGGTCTTCCTCGTCGCGCTGCCGCTGTGCCTGGGCATCGCGCTGGCCTCGAACGCGCCGATGATGGCGGGCATCGTCAGCGGCGTGGTGGGCGGCCTGCTGGTGGCGTGGTTGAGCGGCTCGCACACCAGCGTGAGCGGGCCGGCGGCGGGCCTGGTGGCGGTGGTGCTGGCGCAGATCGCCACGCTCAAGTCCTACGAGGCCTTCCTGGTGGCGGTGATGCTCGCGGGCGTGATCCAGATCGTGCTCGGGGCGCTGCGGGCGGGCTTCATCGCGGCGTTCTTCCCCTCGAATGTCATCAAGGGCCTGCTGGCGGCCATCGGCGTCATCCTCATCCTCAAGCAGATTCCCCACGTCGTCGGCCACGACACCGACCCCGAGGGCGAGATGGGCTTCAACCAGCCCGACGGCCAGAACACCTTCTCCGAGCTGTTTTCAACGCTGTCCGACTTCCAGCCGGGCGCGATGCTGGTGGGGCTGCTTTCGCTGGCCCTGCTGCTGGTCTGGGACCGCACGAAACTGAAGAACTCCCTCGTGCCCGCGCCGCTGGTCGTGGTGCTGCTGGGGGTGGGCATCAACCTCCTCCTCCGGGCGATGGGCAGCCCGTGGGCGATTGAGGCGTCGCATCTGGTGCAGGTGCCCACGCCGGCCAGCGTGGCCGAGTTGTTCCAGCTCCTGCCGACGCCGGACTTCAAGGCGCTCGGCAACCCGGCCATCCTGCTGGCGGCGGTCACGCTCGCGGTCGTCGCCTCGCTGGAGACGCTCCTGAACGTCGAGGCGGTGGACAAACTCGACCCGCGCAAGCGCGTCACCCCGCCGAACCGCGAGCTGGTGGCGCAGGGCATCGGCAACATCGTCGCCGGCTTCCTCGGCGGTCTGCCAGTCACGTCGGTCATCGTCCGCAGCTCGGTCAACATCAACGCCGGCGCGGTGACGCGGATGTCGGCCTTCATCCACGGCGGGCTGCTGCTCCTGATGGTGGTGTTCGCCCCGCGCCTGCTGAATGAAATCCCCCTCGCCGCGCTGGCCGCCGTGCTGCTGGCCACCGGCCTGAAGCTCGCCAGCCCCGCCCTGTTCCGCCAGATGTGGGCCGAGGGCCGCAAGCAGTTCCTCCCGTTCATCGTCACCGTGGCCGCCATCGTGTTCACCGACCTGCTGGTGGGCATCCTCATCGGCCTGGCGACGAGCCTGGGCTTCATCCTGCACAGCAATTTCCGCCGGCCGCTGCGCCGCTTCATGGAGCAGCACGCGGCCGGCGAGGTCCTGCGCATCGAATTGGCCAACCAGGTGAGCTTCCTCAACCGCGCCGTGCTCGAGCAGGCCCTCAACGGCGTGCCCGGCGGCGGCCACATCGTGCTCGACGCACGGCACACCGACTACATTGACCCGGACATCCTCGACCTGATTGACGACTTCCGCACCCAGACCGCGCCCGCGCGCAACGTCTTCCTCAGCCTCGTCGGTTTCAAGGATCGCTATGTCATGGACGACCACATCCAATACGTGGACGTCTCGACCCGCGAGGTGCAGACGCAGCTCGACCCCGCCCGCGTGCTCAAGCTGCTCAAGGACGGCAACGAGCGCTTCGTGCGCGGCGAGCGCGTCTCCCGCGACCTCATGCGGCAGGTCAACGCCACCGCGCAGGGCCAGTTCCCGCTCGCGGTCGTCCTGAGCTGCATGGACTCGCGCACCTCCACCGAGCTGATCTTCGACCTCGGCCTGGGCGACATCTTCAGCATCCGCGTGGCGGGCAACATCGCCGTGGACGACGCGCTGGCCAGCATGGAATACGGCTGCGCCGTCGCCGGCGCGAAGCTCATCCTCGTGCTCGGCCACACGCGCTGCGGCGCGGTGAAGGCCACGGTGGACTTCGCCCACCGGCAGGTGGACGCCTGCGCGGCCTCCGGCTGCGAAAACATCAAGGCCATCACCAACTACATCCACCGGGCGGTCGAGGCCGAGCACGAGACGCGCGCCGACCGCAGCGCGCACAACGAGGCCTTCGTGGACCGCGTGGCGAAGCTCAACGTGCAGCACACGATGGAGGTCATCCGCCACCGCAGCGCGACGCTGCGCGGGTTGGTCGAGCGCCGGCAGATCGCCATCGTGGGCGGGCTTTACGACGTGAAGTCGGGGCAGGTGGAGTTCTTCGGCGCCCAGCACACCTGATACCGTTGCCAAAGACAGTCGGTGCCTTGCTGCGCGGAGAACGGCTCCGACAAGGTTCAGCCAAGCTACCGAAACTCATTCCGAAGCCCGAAGCCCGAAGCCCGAAACGCCATTCTTGGGAATGTGTCGACCAGCACTGTTTCACACGAAGGCTGAAGCTCAGTTCGGCCTTCGGATTTCGGGCTTCTTTCGGAATTCGGGAATTCGGATTTCGGAATTCGGGCCAATTGGAGTTGGTCTGACACGGCGGGTGCCGGCCGTCGGCGTTCAGCGGTGGGGCGCGCCGGCCGGCCCGTTCGCCTTCCGCTCCAGCAGCTTCTCCGCCGTGTGATGCCGTGAGGCGACGACGCCCGGGGAGAACCAGCCGCCCAGGAAGACCAGCACCACGATGAGGACGATGCCGGCGCGCTCGCCGGCGGTGGCTTGCAGCGACACCGAGGTCGTCGGGCGCTTGCCGGTGAACAGCGCGAAGTAGGCGCGCAGGATGGCGATGCCGTTGAGCATCGCCGCCACCGCCAGCGTGAAGCTCACGCCCAATCCGTGCTCCACGCTGCCGCTGATGAGCAGTTCCATCGGCACGAAGCCGATGGTGCCCGGAAACCCGACGCTCGCGAGGCCCGCGACCAGGAAGCAGATCGCCAGCCCGGGCACCTGCTCGTAGTAACCGTGGTGCTCGCGCAGGGACAGCGCCCCGAACCGCGCCTCCAGCGCCCGCACCGCGAAGGCCAGCCCGGCCAGCGCCAGCGGCATGGAAATCCACAGGCACAACGCCGCCGTCAGGCTGTTGGCCGTGTGCAGCATCAGCGCAAACAGCAGCAGCGAGGTCTGGCTCAGGCACAGGTGCGCGTAAAACTTCCGCACCTCGTCCTGCACCACCGCCATCGCCCCGCCATACACGGCCGTGACCAGGCACGCGACCGCCGCCCAATCCAGCATCCAGACCGGTGCCACCGGCAGCAGCAGCCGCACCGCCACGATGCCTTCGACCACCGGCAGCACAAAGACCATCGCCGTCCCGAAGGCCGCGCCTTGGAAGAGCCTCGGCACCCAGCCGTGCAGCGGGACGATCCCGCCCCGCACCAGCAGCGCCAGCAGCAGCCAGCCCAGCCCGCGCGCCGTGTCGCCGGCCTCCAGCGCGCGCCAGCCGGCGACCAGCAGCCCGGCGAACAGGATCATGTGCAGCACATAGCCGCGCAGGGGCCGCGCGCGGTCCCCCAGGTCCCACAGCGGCAGCAGCGCGCCCAGCAGCAGCAGGCCCACCAGCCCGCCCGCGTGGTCGCACGTCAGCGCCGCCGCGTGGATGAACGCCGCCAGCAGCAGCCGCGCGCAGAACCGCGATGACACGCGGGACTTCGCGGTGCCCAGCAGCGTGATCAAATGCAGGAGCGCGAACGCCGGCAGCAGCGGCGCGGCCAGCGCGTCCACCGCGAAGCCCGGCGGGCCGGCCAGCCGCGCGCCGTCGAAGGATCCCGCCACCAGCAGCGCGCTCGCCAGCGTGGCCAGCAGGAAGCCCAGCGCCCACCGGGCCGCCACGGTCGCCGGCTGCACGCACGCGACCGCGAGCGCGCCCACGAGCGGCAGCGCCAGCGTCAGCTCGAACCAGAAGCTCGCGGGGATGCTCATCACGGTTCGCGCCTCCCCGCCGCTGGAGCCGGCTCGCCGTCCAGCCACCGCGCCCAGCGGTCCTCCGCCGCGTCCAGCGCGCGGAACCCGCGCACGAACGGCCGCGCCACGCAGCGGTCCAGCAGCGAGTCGAAGTAGCCGCGTTCCAGCGCGAAGCGGTAGAGCCAGCGCTGCGCGTTCGCCGGCAGGCGGTGTTCCCAGCCCGGCAGCTCCTCGCGCGGGCGGGAGCCGATGGCGTTCTCCAACTGGTGATGGTCGTGCAGCAGGCTCGGCGCGCGCAGGAACTGGAGCGTGCGCAGGCAGGCGTGCCCGAGCAGGTGCAGCAGCGCGAGGTAGCGGAAGCCCAGGCCGATCTCCGCGATGATGAGGCCCACCTGCGTGAGCGACGCGAAGGCCAGCGCGGACTTGATGTCCGACTGCACACGCCCCGCGAGGTAGGCGAACGCGGCGGTCGCCGCGCCCAGCAGCACGAGGCACAGCGAGAGCCACGGCGAGCTGTCCAGCACCGGGCTGACGCGCAGCAGCAGGAACGCGCCGAGGTGCACGGACAACGCGCCGTAGAACACCGCGCTCGACGGCGTCGGGCCTTCCATCGCGCGCGGCAGCCAGCCGCTGAAGGGGATGAGCGCGGACTTGCCCGCCGCCGCGATGATGAACAGCACGCCCAGCAGCGTGAAGTGCGGCCCGATCAGCACCGGGTCGTGCGCCGGCCACGCGTGCTTGCCGACGAGGTGGTCGAAGTCGCCCGCGCCGTTGAGCTCGTGCATCAGGATGGCCGCGAGCAGCAGCGCCACGTCGCACAGCCGATACACCACCCACACGCGCAGGCCGTTGCGCGGCGGCGCGGGCCGTTCCTGGAAGAACGCGATGAGCAGGACGGAGGACAGCCCGACCAGCTCCCAGCCGGCGAAGAGCGTCTCCACCGTGTCCGACAGCGAGGCCGTGACCATGCCGAGCAGGAACACGGCGAAGAGCACGAAGAACCGGTGGTAGCCGCGCTCGCGGTGCAGGTAGCGCGTCGAGAACGCGCCGATCACCGCGCACAGCACCAGCGTGAGCGTCACGTAGGACAGCGAGAGCAGGTCGAGGATGAACTCGAACTTGAGGTGGTAGTGCGGCGTGATGACCCAGTCGCCCAGCTCGATGGAATGCTGCGCCACGCGGTGCCAGAGCATCGTGCCCGCCGCGCCCACGGCGGCCAGCAGGCTGAACGCGATGGTGCCCTGGATGAGCCGCCCGACCAGTTCCTCGCCCGGCCGGCGGTTGAGCAGGAACGCGCCGAGGAAGACCGCCAGCAGCAGCACCGGCGCGGCCACGATGAGCAGCCCGAGGACGGAGAGGGTTTGTTCGAGGGCGGGCGTCATCGGAGGTGATTTCCAACCACGGATGGACACGGGTGGACACGGATGGAGGGCGTGGTGCGTGGTGCGTGGTGCGTGCAAGCGCCCTCACGCACCACGCACCACGCACCACGCAGCCGCGAGGGAGCGCGCCCCGCGTCCGGCCGCCATCCGTGTCTATCCGTGTTCATCCGTGGTTAAAAAGGTTCCGCCCTCAGACCGCCGCCGTGATCTCCGCGAACTCCAGGTGGTCGCGCCAGCCCGCATACCATTCCTTCGAGGACGCCGCGCGCGGCAGCGGCCCGGCCTGCGCGGTGTAAGGCTCGAAGCCGCCCGGCGCGTGATACACGCTCAACGCGCCCGTGGCCGGATCCATCACCGCCACCTGCACCCATTCCTTCTCGACCATCACCTTGATCGTCGCGTTCTTCTCCATGATGGCGAGGAAGGCCGCCGGCGTGGTCTCGATCACGAAGAGCAGCCGCACCGGCTCGTGGATTTCCACCATCTGCCACGGCAGGCCGGTGCGCAGGTCGCTCATCGCGCCGTCCATCACGCCCAGCAGGCCGGTGAGGTTATGCGGCAGCTTCGAGCCGCAGCCCCAGCCCGGCGAGTCCGTGTAGCAGAAATAGTATTCCAGGTTGATGCCCGAGCAGACCGGCACCACCGCGCCGAGGATGCGCGCCAGGATCGCGGTCTCCGCGTCGTCCTGCGCCGGGTCGTAGGAGACGAGGAACGCCCGGCGGTCGAGGAACAGGCCGCGCGTCTTGCCCCGCCGGCCCACGATGCAGATCGCGTTGGTGGCGTGGCCCCACTCGGGCCGCACCTGGGACAAGTCCTCCGCGCGGCCCTCCATGTGGTGCTTCGCGGCCAGCAGGCCCAGGCTCAACGGCGCGGAGCCGAACCGCCGCGCGCGCTCGTGCGCGTTGCGCGTGACCGCCTCGTCCATCGCCTTGCGCGCCACCTCGAACTCGAACTGGTGCGTGCCCGGCACGCGGTCCACATCCGAGTAGGTCAGGTTGTCGTTGGCCGTGTTGTGCAGCCCGCCGACGAACACCGTGTCCGCCGGGATGGTGATGCCGCGCTCCTTCAAGGCCCCGCGCACGCGCGCGTCGTTGAGCATCTCGGCGATGGCCCGCGCGTTCGGCCCGCCCACGCCGCCGCCGCACGCGCCGCAGTCGTGCGCGGACTCGTGCGGGTTGTTCAGGCTGGTCGAGCCGTGGCCGAAGACCAGCACCAGCCGCGCGAAGCCGCTGGTCAGCCCGATGTCCCGCAGGATGCGCTCGGCGATGTTGAACATCTCCGCCGGCAGAAACCCGTGCCCGCCCGGCTCGGGCGAAGGCGTCGGGACCGTGCGCTCCAGGTTCAGCCGCGTGACCGGCGGCGGCGCGATGAAGCGGCCGAAGAAGCCGCGGAACTGCGCCGTGAGCCGGGGGAACATCACCCGCGCCACCAGCGGCACCGTGGCCAGCAGGCCGAACGCCGCCGAGAAGAACGCCCCGCTCACGATGCGCCGGCTGCCGCCGTGGAAGTTTTGCAGCGCCATGCCCAGCCGCCGCCGCGCGCTGCTGCGCCGCCGGTCCTCCTCGCCCAGCCGCGCGTCCACCGTCTCCGTCACCCAGTGCTGGGGCAGCACCACCACCGGGCACAACGGCACGAAGTCCGCCGCCGCCGCGCCCCGGTAATACATCACCACGCCAAAAAATCCCGCCGCGCCAAACGTCTCCGCCGTCGGCGCGACCTCCTCGACATGCCGGCGGATGGACTCCTCGCGCTCGTCAATGCAGAACACCGCCTGGAACGACGGCCGCTCCTTCGGCCGCACCAGCCGGTCGCCCCGCGTGCCCAGCGCGTCCAGCGTCTGCACGCGGAAACGGTGCTCGTAGGCGAGGTGGAACACCTTGCGCCGGTCCAACTCGGTGAAGCCCTCGACCTCCGCGCACAGCGCCACCCAGCCCGCCGCGTCGAGCCGGCACAACTGCTCCGCCGTCCACCCGAGCACCTGCGCGAGCTGGAAGATGAGGAACGCGCGCTGCTTGTCGCGGTTCACGCGCGTCTGCGGCACGCGCGCGGCCAGCCGCGCGCGCAGTTCCGCCAGCGGGCCGGCCTCGCCCAGCGACGCGCGCGCGGCGGCGGCCACGGCGAAGCGGTCCAGCAGCAGCCGCACCGCGACGAACTGCACGAGGCTGTCCTTCGGCACCGCATGGTGCACGCGGTCGGGCCGGTGCTCGACGTGCCAGATCATCCCGCCCCAGCCGCGCAGCGCCAGCAGCGTGGCGGAGAGGAAATTGTCCACCTCGTCCTCCCGCACGCCGAGTGCGTCGAGCGACTCCCGCACGCAGGCCAGCGCGTCCACCCGCCCCGCGTGCAGCCGCTCCGCCTCGGCCCGCAGGCCCGCCGACCACCACGCGGAGGCCCGGCCGCCCACGCGGTGCAGCGCGAGAAACGCCGGGAAAAACCCCTCGTCCCGCGCCGGCAGCGGCTGGTGCGCGATGCCCTGGTCGAGGAACGCCGAACAGAACCGGATGAGCATCTCGTTCACCAGCAGGTCGCTGTCCGCGCCGCCGGCGGCGGCCAGCCAGTCCCGGTGGCGCACGGGCGCGGGCGCGTTCGGCTCCGGCGCGGGCGTGAGCCGCACGCCGGCCTCGCACGTCTCCCACAGCGCGGAGAGGGTGAAGGCCTCCCATGTCTCGCCGCTCCAGTCCTCGATGCGGCTCTCGCGGAAGCGGTCGAACAGCCGGTCAATCCACGGCGGCCGCTCCGGGCCGGGCGCGGCGCTGCGCAGGCGGCGCATCACCCAGTGGCGCGTCTCGGTGACGAGCCGGCGGCGCTCGACCTCGGCCACGTCCGGGCGGGCCTTCCGCAGCGCGTCGGTCTCGGCCATGAACCAGTCCAGCTCGTTGCCCTCGCCGGTGCGCAGCGGGTGTTGCAGCATCGCCAGCCGCACGGCCAGCCGCGTCGAGAGGCCGCAGACCATTTCCGCCGCGCACGGGCCGAGGTCGCGCTCCAGCACGGCGCGCAGCTCGGAGAAGAGGATTCGGCCGCGGCTGAGTTCCTCGCGGTAGCGGTCCTCGCCCAGATACGGCTCGCAGCCGAAGACGCCCGAGCCGGTGCGCAGCGCCTGGTCGAAGGGCTGGTGCTCGAAGGCGTGGAGCGTGTTGTGGTGGATGAAGACGCCGATCGGCCCCTGCGCCGGGAGCAGGTGGGCCGCGTGGTGGATGCGGTCCTTGAGCCGCTGGAGGCTCGCAGGAAGCGCGCCGCCCGGCGGTTCCGTGGCGGGGGCGGCGGAGGTCATGGCGCGGCGGGGTTACTTGCCGGGGAGGGACTTGGCGGCGCGGGGCTTGCCCTCGACGGCGGGCTTATACCATTCCTCGTGGGTTTCATCTATGTCCACGTGGCCGCCGGTCTTCTCGTGGTTCTGCCGCCAGCCGTGCAGCGACTCGAAGGCCGCGTGGTCAATGAAATCCACCGCGAGGTCAATGTCCACCGGGTCGCCCGCCGGGATGCGCGACAGCTCGGCGTTGAGCTTGGGCACGGAGGCGAAGGTCAGCGTGCCGGTGATCTGCACATGCCACTTGCCCTCGCGCTGCTCCATCGTCACCCCGGTGTTGGAGAGCCGGCGCAACGCGAAGAAGATGGACAACGCCACGCCGAGGCCCACGCCCGCCAGCAGGTTGATGCAGGTCACGCCGATGACCGTGGCGAAATAAATCGGGTGTTCGCTGTGCGTCTTCAGCTCGCGGATGTGGTGCAGGTTCACCAGGTTCACGCCCACATGGACCAGCAGCCCCGCGAGGACGGCCAGCGGGATCTGCTCAATCACCCCGCCGAGAAACGCCGCGAAGATCAGCACCCACACGCCGTGGAGCACCGCCGACCACCGCGACGCGGCGTTGGCCGAGATGTTTGCCGAGGAACGCACGATGACGCCGGTGATGGGCAGCCCGCCGAGCAGGCCGGAGGCGAGGTTGCCCGCGCCCTGGGCGGACAGCTCCTTGTCGAGGTTCGAGCGCACGCCGGAATGCAGCTTGTCCGTCGCCACCGCGCACAGCAGGGACTCGATGCTGGCGATGACCGCCACCGTGAGCACGGCGACGACGAACGCGCCCCAGTCCGTCGGCGGCACGAGCTTCGTCAGCTCGAACTTGTCCGGCAAATCCACGCGCTTCACGTCGAGCTTCGCGAGCACGGACACGAGGGTGCCGACGACCACCGCCACGAGCGGGCCGGGGATGGCCTTGAGCGCGGGCACCTTGAGCTTCTTCCAACCCACGAGGATGCCGAAGGTCAGCACGCCCAGCCCGGCCGCCGCGAAGTTCATCACGCCCAGCGCCTCGGGGATGCGGATGAGGTTGACCAGCGGCGAGCTTTTCGGTCCGCCGCCGAGCACGACGTGGATCTGCGCGAGCGCGATGGAGATGCCGATGCCCGCCAACATGCCGTGGACGACCGCCGGCGCGATGATGAGCGCGCCGCGCGCGACCTTGCACCAGCCCATGACGAGCTGCAGCCCGCCCGCGCACGCGGTGATGAGGCACATCGTCTCCCACCCGAACTGGGCCACCAGCCCCGCCACCACCACCGTCAGGCCCGCCGCCGGCCCCGACACCTGCAACGGCGACCCGGCCAGCAGCCCGGTCAAAATCCCGCCCGCCACCGCGCCGATCAACCCGGCGATGATGGGCGCGCCCGACGCCAGCGCGATGCCCAGCGAGAGCGGCACCGCCACGAGGAAAACCACAAGCGAGGCGGGCAGGTCACGGCGGAGCAGGTCGTTCATGCGTTAAAGTCGTTCGTTGGGCCGAAGTTCTGAGGGCGCTGGCATTGGAACGTCAGACGCCAACGCATCGCAAGGCTTTTCACCTGAAATTGCCGGGCCTGGAGCAGGTGGGAGCGGGCCGGGGCCGGGCGGCGGCCGGCAAAATTTCTCCTTGGAGCTTCCGGCGTGCGGACTACGCTCGCCCCACTCGCTATGAAAACTTCCCTCCTCGCCTGTCTTTCCCTTGCCACCGCCGCCGCCCTCGCCGCCGAGCCGCCCCAGCCCAAGTTCCGCGCGCAGGACATAGACACCGCCGTCAACATCGGCTACGGCATCGCCATCGCCGACGTGGACGGCGACGGCAAACCCGACATCCTCCTCGCCGACAAGAACACCGTGCAGTGGTATCAGAACCCTTCGTGGAAGAAGCACGTCATCGCCGAGAACCTCACGCCGCAGGACCACGTCTGCATCGCCGCGCAGGACATTGACGGCGACGGCAAGTGCGAGGTCGCCGTCGGCGCGGGCTGGAACCCCGGCGAGACCACCGACGCGACCAAGAGCGGCGCGGTCTTCTTCCTCCTCGCGCCCAAGGACCGCACGCAGAAGTGGGAGCCGGTGAAACTCCACCACGAGCCGACCGTCCACCGCATGCACTGGGTCAAGGCCCCGTCCGGCAAGTGGGACCTCATCGTCAAGCCCCTGCACGGGCGCGGCAACAAGGGCAACGCCGGCGACGGCAGCAAGGTCTTCGCCTACACCATGCCCGCCAACCCGAAGGACGCGTGGAAGCTCTCCCTCGTCAGCGACTTCACCCACGCCAGCCACAACTTCCACCCCATCAACTGGGACGCCGACCCCGAGCACGAACTCGTCACCGGCGCGAAGGAGGGCGTCTTCTGGTTTGGCCGCAGCACCGGCGAGTGGAGGAAGAAACAAATCTCCGACCAATGGACCGGCGAGGTGCGCGACGGCAAGCTGCCCAACGGCACGCGCTTCCTCGCCACCATCGAGCCGATGCACGGCGCCACCAGCGCCCTCTACACCCAGCCCGCGAACAACCGGGGCCTCTGGCCCCGCCTCGTCCTCGACGACACGCTCAAAGACGGCCACGCCGTCGCCGTGGCGGATTTCCTCGGCACCGGCAGCGACCAGATCGTCGTGGGCTGGCGCGCGATGAACCCGAAAGGCGTGCCCGGCGTGCGCCTCCTCACGCCGCTGGACAAGGACGGCAAGCAATGGCGCAAGACCGACGTGTCCGGCCCGGAAGTTGCCATCGAAGACCTGAAAGCCGCCGACCTCAACGGCGACGGCAAGCCCGACCTCATCCTCGCCGGCCGCGCGACCAAGAACCTGCGCGTGCTGTGGAATGAGACGGGGAAGTAGAGTCTTCCAAGAACAGCGAACGAACTTCCAAGGGACAGGATGCTGACATCGGCAACAATCAAACTTTTCCTCCCGCGTGGAGATGCGAAAAGTCTCCGAACCGCAGAAATCTCCAACTGGACTGGCAAGGCAGTCGCCGCGCCGCGAACCGAAATCGACGACCTGCTGCAAAGAGAGGAACTCGAAAAGTCCGGGGTCTACATTCTGCTTGGGTTCGACCCTGTCAGCGGTTTGCCCCGCGCTTACATCGGCGAAGCGGAAGTAATTCGTGAACGGCTGAAGCAGCACAAAACCAAGGAGTTTTGGGTTTCAGCGATTGTGTTCGTCAGCAAGGACGAGAATCTTACGAAAGCACACATCAAGCATTTGGAGGGACGCCTCATCGCCGAGGCAACGCAGGTGGGGAGATTCACCTTGGAGAACAGCCAGGCAAGCGGTTCCAAGCTGCCGGAATCCGACCGTGAAGATATGGAGGTTTTCCTTTCTCGCGTCCGGCAGCTATTGCCAGTCCTTGGCTCCGACCTCCTCATTCCGATTGGGCAGCCAGGTGCGAAGCAGCAGTCAGGCGGCATACTTTATTGTCGGATGAAAGGTGCGGAAGGTCGAGCGCACCGCACTCCAGATGGCTTCGTTGTGCTGAAAGGCTCCACTGCGGTTCTGCAAGAGCGTGAGTCAGCCAAGAACTGGCCGTCCGTTCTTGCTCTCCGAAAGCAATTGATCGGCGATGGAACGCTTTTGGAAGGGGATGGCTTCTACCGATTCACCAAGGATGTGGAGTTTTCGAGCCCAAGCGCTGCCGCCGCTGTCATTGAGGGTGGCAGTGCGAATGGCTTGGTTGACTGGAAGACCAAAGACGGGAAATCCCTCAGGGAGTTGGATGCGCAAGGCTGAAGTTTGCCAGCTCGGTGAACTTCGCCGCCTTTCTCCCTCACCCTATCCCTCTCCCGCTGGGAGAGGGGAGCCGGCGTGGCCGCGTCGTGTCCCGGTGCGCGCCGCGCAGCGCCTGTAGTGGTCGAGCGTCCTCCCTCTCCCAGCGGGAGAGGGCCGGGGTGAGGGAGAACGGCCCCGCACAAGCTTTGGGCCACGCATCCACCACCAAGGCACAGCCGGTTCAAGTTCGGGCCGTGTCAGTAACCGTCGGCAAGGCTGAGAATCTCAGCATCTCGTCGCCGTTCGCCCTCACCCTTCGCCCCTAACCCCGTAGCAGCCGACGTAAGGAGGCTCTGACTGTCATTTCCGATTTGAGATGGAGCCTCCTCACGTCGGCTGCTACCAGGTTCATGGGGAGCCGGCGGGGCCGCGCCGTGTCCCGGTGCGCGTCGCGCGGCGCCCGCCGCAGTCGAGTGTTCTCCCTCAGCGGGAGAGCAACCGGGGTGAGGGAGAACGGCTCCGACGAGGTTCAGCCAAGCGACCGAAACTCATTGCGAGTTGGTATTATCCCGCGCCCCGCTCACTTTCCCGCTTTCTCACCCGCCCGCTTTCTCCCACCCTCGCGCCGATGCCGGATTCACCCGACCTCCTCGCGCTGCTGAAGCAATACTTCGGCTTCGCTTCCTTCCGTCCGTTGCAGGAGGAGATCATCCGCGACGCGCTCGCGGGCAAGGACGTGCTCGCGCTGCTGCCGACAGGCGGTGGCAAGTCGCTGTGCTTCCAACTCCCCGCGCTCGCCCGCGACGGCCTCACAGTCGTCGTCTCGCCGCTGATTGCCTTGATGAAGGACCAGGTGGACGCGCTCACGGCCAGCGGCGTCCCGGCGACCTTCCTGAATTCCTCGCTCAAGGCCGACGAGTCGCGCGCCCGGCTGCGCGGC
>Ga0172372_10005392_pt1 | contig 17790 bp, 12 predicted proteins | sample LakKiv5m_2_FD_114544 | JGI IMG/M metagenome (GOLD analysis project Ga0172372, IMG submission 114544) | Freshwater microbial communities from Kabuno Bay, South-Kivu, Congo - kab_092012_9.5m | ecosystem: Environmental > Aquatic > Freshwater > Lake | place: Democratic Republic of the Congo...
AGGCGGGCGCGCAGATCGGGACGCTCTTTCGCGGCAGGCATGATCGGCAATATACCCCCGCCGGGCGCCCCCGCCATCCTTGCATCAAGGTGGCAGACGGCTAATCTGCCCGCGTGAAACAGATCGCTGTTTTCCCTGCCCTCTTCGCCTCGGCTGCGTTGGCCCGGGCCCAAGACGCCCCGCCCATCCGCCCCGAGGCCACGCTCTGGGAAGTCGTCCTCTCCGGCGGTCCCGTCATGATCCCGCTCGGCATCCTCTCGGTCATCGCCGTGATGTTGGTGCTCATTTACCTCTTCACCATGCGGCGCGGTGCGGTCGTGACGAAGCGCTACATGACCACGGCCGACGCGCTCCTGCGCAAGCGCGATTACCTCGGACTCCTCGCCATCTCCAACCGCCACCGCGAAGCCGTCGCCCGCATCATGCAGCGCACGCTGGATTTCATCACGCAACACCCCGAAGCCACTTTCGCCGAAGCCCGCGAAATCGCCGAGACCGAAGGAACACGGCAGGCCGCCGCCCTCAACCAGCGCATCGCTTACCTCGCCGACATCGGGACCATCGCGCCCATGCTCGGACTCTTCGGCACCGTGCTCGGCATGATCAAATCCTTCAGCGTGGTGGCCAGCGACATCGTCGCCTCCCGCCCGATCATGCTGGCCGAAGGGGTGAGCGAGGCGCTCGTCACCACCGCCGCCGGACTCCTCATCGGCATCCCGGCCATGGCGGCTTATGCTTTCTTCCGCGGACGCGTCCAGTCCCTCATTGCCGAACTCGAGGCCGCCTCGACTCAGCTGATCGCCCTTCTGGCGGTGGCTTTCACCAAAAAACACTGACAATTTCAGGCTCCCCTTCACGGTCTGTGTGGGGTAATATTTTTCCCATGCGCTCCCTTCCCCTCGTCTCCGGCCTTTGTCTCCTGCTCGCCGCCTGCGCGACCCCGGAGAACCGTCGTGAATTGACCGGTCCCTACTACCCCTACAAGCCGATCCCCTACACGGCACCCGTCAAAGGCGAACCCGTGACTTCGCCCAACGAAACCACGGTTTATTACGGGCCGGACACCCTCAAACGCATCACCGGACGCTGGGGCATGGGCGGACACCGCCCGGACCTCAATTATCCCAGCACGCCCCCCGGCACCGAGCAGCGCATCATCAGCCGCATCAATCCGAAAGGGTTGCGCGCGCAGGAAATCGCCAACCGCGACCTCGCGCAGACCTACGCTGCCGCCCCGGTCAGGTAAGCACCCAGCGCCGCCAGCGCGCGTCCGCGATGACTCAAGGCGTGCTTCTGCGCGCCGGTCATTTCGGCGAATGTCCGGCAAGCACCCTCGGGCACGAAGAGCGGATCGTAACCGAACCCGCCCGCCCCGCGCTCAGCCGGCGTGATCACACCCTCGATCGTTCCGTGGAAAACCCGCACCACTTCGCCGCCCTTGGCCAACGCCAACACGCAATGAAACCTCGCGCTTCGTTCCCGGCCCCGAACCTCCTGCAGTTTCTCCAGCAATAACACGCGATTCGCCGCCATATCCGCCTCCTCCCCGGCAAACCGCGCCGAGCGCACCCCCGGCGCGCCGCCCAGCGCGTCCACCTCCAGCCCCGAATCATCTGCCAGAACCCACCCGTCGTAATGAGCCGACCCGGCCACGGCCTTGAGCCGCGCATTCTCCTCGAAAGTCGCCCCCGTCTCTTCCACCTCCGGCAGATCCGCCCGCGCCGTGAGATCCTCGACCTCCCAACCATCGCCCAAAATCTCCCGCACCTCGCGCGTTTTGTGCGCATTGCGCGTGGCCAGCAGCAGGCGTTGCTTTGACACCTCGGACATTCCCGGCAAAATGCGCGGTTCCGCAGCCTCATGTCGAGCCAACGCAAACAATACCCCTTCCCGCAGTTCGAGCCCAAGTGGCAGCAACGCTGGGCCGAAACGCACGCCTACCGCACCCCGAACCCCGGCGAACCCGGCTTCGACCCGGCCAAGCCGAAATACTACGTCCTCGACATGTTCCCCTACCCGAGCGGCGAGGGCCTGCACGTCGGACATCCCGAGGGCTATACTGCCACCGATATCCTCGCCCGCTGGCACCGCATGCGCGGATTCAATGTCCTCCACCCGATGGGCTGGGACGCCTTCGGTCTGCCGGCCGAACAATACGCGGTCAAAACCGGACAGCACCCCGCCGTCACCACGGCGAAGAACGTCGAACGCTTCAAAAAACAACTCGACCGCATCGGCTTCAGCTACGACTGGTCGCGCGAGGTCAATACCACGGCGCCGGATTACGTGCGCTGGACCCAATGGATCTTCCTCCAAATCTACAACTCGTGGTTCAATCCCGCCACCAACCGCGCCGAACCAATCGCCACCTACACCGGCCCGGACCCGGACAGCGTCCGCCTCGCCTACGTCGCCGAAATGCCGGTCAATTGGTGCCCCGAACTCGGCACCGTTCTGGCCAACGAAGAAGTGGTCGACGGCAAAAGCGAAGTCGGTGGCTTCCCTGTTGAGCGACGTCCCATGCGCCAATGGATGCTGCGCATCACCGCCTTCGCCGAACGTCTCCTCTCCGGACTCGACACCCTCGACTGGCCCGAGTCGATCAAGCTGCTGCAAAAAAACTGGATCGGACGCTCCGAAGGCGCCTTCGTCGATTTCACCCTCGAAAGCGGCGAGAAACTCACCGTCTACACCACGCGTCCCGACACTCTCTTCGGCGCGACCTACATGGTCCTCGCCCCCGAGCATCCGCTCGTCGCCGGAATCACGACACCGGACCAACGCACCGCCGTCGAGGCCTACATCAAAGCCGCCGCAACCAAATCGGAACGCGACCGCCAAGACGCATCGAAAGAAAAGACCGGCGTCTTCACCGGCGCGCATGCCGTCAATCCGGTCAACAACCAGCGCATCCCCGTCTGGATCGCCGACTACGTCCTCACCGGCTACGGCACCGGCGCCATCATGGCCGTCCCTGCCCACGACGAACGCGACCACGAATTCGCCCGCAAGTTCGACTTGCCCATCATCGAAGTCGTGCGCCCAGGGGGCACGGGCGTCCCGCCCGTCACGACCCGAACCACACCCTTCTTCGAACCCCGCCAAGAAGTCACCATCCACGAGCGCAACCTCCCGCACTGGCAACAAGACAGCAAATACTACTTCGTTACCTGGCGTCTCACCGACAGCCTCCCCACCAACTTGGTGCACAGTTGGCGTCTGGAGGCCGAAGCATGGCGGAACGCACGCCAGCAACCTCTCGGTGACGCCGACCTCGCCGAATACCACCGTCTCTTCTCCGACCGCATCGAAGACGAACTCGATGCAGGACAAGGCCAATGCATCCTCCGCGATCCCGCGATTGCCAACATCGTTGCCGAATCCATCCGTCACTTCGACGGCCAGCGCTACAAGGTCGTCTCGTTCGTCATCATGCCCAACCATGTTCATGTTCTCTTCCGGATGGGCGCAGGCGAGGACCTCGCCAAAGTCATCCACAGTTGGAAAAGCTTCACCGCGCACAAAATCAACAAAGCACGCGGGACCGACGGACCCGTCTGGCAGGACGAATACTTCGACCGCATCGTCCGCGACGAGGATCACCTGCGCAAACTGGTCAACTACATCGAGCGCAACCCCGCGAAGGCAGGCCTGAAAGGCATCAAGATCTACACGGCCGGGACGGCCGTGCCCCCTGCCCAATCCCCCGCTGCGGCACACGCATCAGGGGGCACGGGCGTCCCGCCCGTCACGACCCAATCCACACCCCTATCTTGCTTCACCGGCGAAGGGACCGCGGTGAATTCCGGCCCGCTCGACGGACTGCCCACCGCCGAAGCCAAACAAAAGATCACCGCATGGCTGACCGAGCGCAACCTCGGCCGTGCCGCCGTGCAATACAAACTGCGCGACTGGCTCTTCTCGCGTCAGCGTTACTGGGGCGAACCCTTCCCCGTCGTCTGGGAAAACGGACGCCACCGCGCGCTCGACGAAAGCGAACTCCCCGTGCGCCTGCCGGAATTGGAAGACTTCAAACCGACCGGCACCGCCGAGCCCCCGCTGTCCAAAGCGCAGGACTGGGTGAAATATTCCGCCACCGCCACACGCGAACTGAACACCATGCCGCAATGGGCGGGCTCGTGCTGGTATTACCTGCGCTTCTGCGACCCGCGCAACGAAGCGCGCTTCATCGGCGAAGAAGCCGCGCGCTATTGGCTCGGCGACGGACAACCCAAACCCGGCGGCGTCGATCTCTACGTCGGCGGAACGGAGCATGCCGTGTTGCACCTGCTTTACTCGCGCTTCTGGCACATGGTGCTGCACGATCTCGGACACCTCCCCACCCCCGAACCATTCCAGCGCCTCGTCAACCAAGGCATCATCCTCGGGACCGACGGACAAAAAATGTCCAAGAGCCGCGGCAATGTGGTCAACCCGGACGAAGTCATCGACGACTACGGCGCCGACGCCTTCCGCCTTTACGAAATGTTCATGGGTCCGCTCGAGCAGATGAAGCCGTGGAGCATGAAAGGCGTAGAAGGCGTCTACCGCTTCCTCGCCCGCGTCTGGCGCCTGGCCATGACCGAAGACCAGGAGGGCAACTGGCAACTCTCCGAGGCTCTGGCCGACATCGAGCCGACCCCGTCGCAACTCCGCATCCTCCACGCCACCATCAAAAAGGTGACCGGCGACCTCGCCACGCTTTCCTTCAACACCGCCATCTCGCAAATGATGGTCTGGGTCAACGAACTGACCGCCGCCGAGAAACGCCCCGTCTCCGCCCTGCGCACCTTGCTCGTTTTAGTCAGCCCCTTTGCTCCGCACATGGCCGAGGAGCTTTGGGAGCAGCTCGGCAAAAAATTTCCCGGCTTCGAAGGCGACGCCCACGCGCAAACCTGGCCGACCCACGACGAATCACTCCTCGTCGAAAACGAGATCGAAATCGTCCTGCAAATCAACGGCAAGGTGCGCGACAAAATGGTCGTGGTCAAAGACGCCGCGCGCGAAGCGCTCGAATCCGCCGCCCGCGCCCACGAAAAATTCGCCGCGCAACTCGCCGGCAGGGAAATCGTCAAAGTCGTCGCCGTCCCGGGCAAGCTGGTCAATTTCGTGGTCAAAGGCTGACACTGCCCCGCGCATCCCGTGGAGGGCGGCCGTCCCCGGTCGCGGCCCAGAGTTGACAAAATAGCTAAATTAGCTATTTTGTCTCCATGAGCACCGAATACTCCCCGACCCACACCCCAGCCCCCCGCGTCCAAGACCTCTCCACCATCACCGCCACCGAGCTGAAAAACGCCACGGCCGACGTCTTCGAGCAGGTTGCCGCCAAACAAGCCGTGGCCATCACCCGCCACGAAAAGCCCCGCGCCGTCCTGCTGTCCGTCGAGCAATACGAAGCCCTCACCGGCCAGCGCCCGGACTGGCTCGAGCAACTCCACGAAGAATACCGCGGCATGCTGGACCGCATGCAGGGGCCGGAACAGCGGGCGATCGCCGACAAACTCTTCCAAGCCACGCCGCAGGAACTCGGCGAGGCTGCTTTGCGGGCCGCGCAGCAAGAAGCTAAAGACAAATGCTGAAAGAACCGCCTACCATCTCCGTCCTCGCTGGCGTGAACGGCGCCGGCAAGAGCAGCATCGCCGGCAAATTCCTGCAAAAGGCAGGCGACGCGTTTTTCAACCCCGACACCGTCGCCCAACAGATCCGCACCCTCCACCCCGACATCTCCCTCACCCTCGCCAACGCCCACGCGTGGCAGATCGGCAAATCGCTCCTCGAACAAGCCATCGCCGGCGGACACGACTACCGCTTCGAAACCACGCTGGGCGGACGCACCATCGCGCAACTGCTGGAAAAAGCCGCCCGCTCCGGCCACCGTCTCCGCATCTGGTTCTGCGGCCTGGCCAGCGCCGACCTTCACCTCAAGCGCGTGCAAAGCCGCGTGGCGCGCGGCGGGCACGACATCCCGGCGGAAAAAATCCGCGAACGCTGGAACCGCAGCCGCGAAAACCTCGTCCGCCTCCTCCCCTTCATCGATCACCTCCGCGTTTATGACAATTCCGCGGATGCCGATCCCGCCGAAGGCCGCAAACCCGAACCCGTCCTCCTCCTCGAAATGCAACATGCCAAAATCACCGCCCCCGCCGACCTCTCCGGCGCCCCCGACTGGGCCCAACCTGTCATCGCCGCGGCCATCCACCTGCACACGGCCGCAAGGCCATCCGCCTGACAGCGCGGCGGGACCCCTCAGGGGAACAACCCGCGATCCCGCTTGGCGTCCAGCACCCGCTCGACCCCGATCGCCATAGCCGCCGTGCGCGTCGCGACATTGCGCTCCTTCGATCGCTTGATCACCGCGCTGAACGCCGTGTCGAGGATGCGGTAAAGGCGGTCGGTCATTTCGATATCGGTCCAAAACAGACTCTGCATGTCCTGCACCCATTCGAAATACGAGGTGATCACTCCGCCCGCGTTGCAAAGCACATCGGGAATGACAAAGATCTCGTCCCGGCGCTTGTCGAGCACCTCATCCGCTTCGGGTGTGGTCGGACCGTTCGCCGCTTCGGCCAGCACGCGGCAACGCAACAACGCGGCGTTGCTGGCGTGGATGACCCGCTCGACCGCCGCCGGCACGAGCACGTCGCACGGGAGCGTGAGAAAATCCTCCGGCTTGATCCGCTCGCCCTGCGGGAAATCCTTCAGCGTCCGGTGCCTTTGCACATGCTGGTCCGCGGCCGCCACATCCAGACCTTTCGGATCATAAAGACAGACCGTGTGGTCGCTCAAACCGGTCACTTTTATGCCGGATTTGTAGGCCAACCCGCAGGCCGTAACGGATCCGACGTTGCCGAAGCCCTGCACGATGGCCGTGCACTTGGCCGGTTCGATTTTCAAGTGATCCAGCGCGCGCTCGACGAGGAAGACGACGCCGCGTCCGGTCGATTCGCGCCGCCCCGCCACGCCGCCGATGGCGACCGGCTTGCCGGTGACGATCTCCGGCACGGCATGGCCGGCATGCATCGAGTAGGTATCCATGAACCACGCCATGACCTGCGCGTTGGTCCCCATGTCCGGGCCCATGATGTCGGTGCGCGGGCCGACGAACGGGATCATTTCCTGCATGTAGCGGCGGGAAAGTTTTTCCATTTCACGGCGCGAAAGTTTGTTCGGGTCGACTGCCACCCCACCCTTGGCCCCGCCGTAGGGAAGTCCGACCAGCGCGCATTTCCAGCTCATCCAAATGGAAAGCGCGGCCGATTCGCCCAGCGTGAGATGCGGGGCAAAGCGCGTTCCGCCCTTGGTCGGACCGATACTCAGGTGATGCTGAACGCGGTAGCCGTAGTAGACCTCGACGCGGCCGTCATCGAGTTCGACCGGAAGCGATACGGTGACCGAGCGCTTGGGCTGGATGATGCGCTGACGGTATTGCTGCGGGATCTCAAGGTGATCGGCCAGCACCTCGAATTGCTTCACGGCCATGCGGAAGACCGGATCGGAGGAGTAGAAGCTTTCCATAAACGCGCCGCTCAGGGCGCAATTTGCAGGGAATCTTTCAGTCTGGCGAAAACTTTTTCCCCGATCCCTGGCACGCGGCGCAGATCTTCGACTGACTTGTAAGGCCGCCCCTCGACGATGCGCTCGGCCAGGACTTCGCCCACCCCGGGCAGAAGCATGATTTCGTCGACTGTCGCCGTATTCGGATCGATCGATTGGCCGGCTTCGGTGCCGAAGGCCTCCTGCAATTCGCGTTCTTCTTTGCGGCGATCTTCGCGCAAGGCGACCAAGCGCTGCGCATCGGTCTTGGACCAAATCCCGCGGCGGGCGATGGCTGCGCCAAGTTCGAGATCGTCCATCTTGGCTTCGGCCGCGTCGGTATTGAGTCCGTCCGGCGTGTTGCGCCGCACGCCGTAACTGCGGGCCAAGCCTTCGCCGACGAGCACCTCACCGAGATCGCGTCCGTCGGACAGCGTGATGAATCCATAGGTCCGAGGCTTGGCCGAACGCCCGGGGGCAGAGGCGAATGCGGTATGCACGGTGAACGGCTTGGCCAGAAGTTTCTTCACTTCATCCGCTGCGCGGCGTCCGAACTCGAGCGTCACTTGATGGTCATCGATCCCGAAATACGAAGATTGATCACGCACGCGACGCTGGTCGGTTTCCGTCGCCGCGGAGACCTCGTTGCAATCGACGTAATAAAGCCGCAGGACGATTTCTTTGCCGTCGGGCAGCTTGACCGGGAAGCTGTCGCCATCCGCCCAGCCTGCTTCGACCAGGCCGCAGTTTTCGAATTTCTGCAATTCCTGTCCGCACGCGGCAGAAACGATGGCGAGCGACAGGAAAGCGACAAGTCGCTTCATGGAGGAAAGGTAACACAGAGGTGCCGGCCTAGCCAGCGGGGGGATTTTTGAACAGAAGGCAACGAAGGGAACGAAGGAGGTTAAGGCAGCGAGGAACCGCCGTCTCAGCCTTCTCCCGTTTCCTGCAAATGCTCGGCGATCCACTGCGGATGTCGGCGCAAGTCGACGACAGCCCAAACGACAATATCATCCGCTCCAACCGTGTAGAAAATACCGAACGGAAAAACACGGCTCAGGCTGCGGTGGTAGTCGCGGAAAATGACGGGATGTATTCCGGCCGTAATCCGAAGGGCCTCGATGTCGGCACGCAGACAAGTGACGAAGTAATCTCCGAGTCCGATCGCTTGGGATTCGTAGAAAAGAAAACCTTGGTTCAGATCGTCAAAGGCGTCCTCGGAAATCCGGATCATCCTCGTCCCAATGCCGATTTGACCTCGTCCCAATCCAGAACGGCAGACTCCCCGCGCGCGACTCGGGCCCGGCGTTCATCGAGAAGGTCCTTCAAGTCCTGCGGAACCGGCATCGCTTCGAAGCGCTCCTGCAGGTCTTGCCAGAGCGTCTCCATAATGAGGAACTTCTGGCCGATGGGCATGGCTTTGACTTCGGCTGCTGTCACAAAGGAGAAATTATCACACGGAATAAGACGCGCAAGCACGCCTGCGGGGGGATTTTTGAACAGAAGGCAACGAAGGGAACGAAGAAGACCTACGGCGTGACGTAGGTGGCTTTGAGGCGGAGGAATTTTTGGCCGACGGTGCCGCGCGGGGTGAGGAAGTCGATGTATTGCGTTCCGGCGGGAGCATTCGACTGGACGGTGCTCATCGTGCTGGTCACGTCGGCATCATTCCAACCGGTGTTGGTCAGCACGGTTTGCGATTCCCCCCAAATGACGAGGCTCGGGTCGTCGGTGCGGATGTTTTCGGTGAGGACGAGGTAGTCGCCTCCGGCCACATTGCTCATCACCGTGGATCCCGCGGCGTTGGGGATGCTGTTGCTCCCTTGATAGGGTCCGCCGCTGAAGGCGTAGGCAAAAAGGGCGTTGTTGTAGGCGGCGGTGCCGGGAGCGGGCAAACCTCCCCCGGCCTGCGCCCACGTGGCGAAGCCGGACAAACCCGAAGCGTAGGTGCGGGTATTGCCGATGGCGTTGTTCCACACAGGAATGCCCTTGATGCCACCGGGAAATTCGGGCGCATCGAGCACCTCGTTCCAATACGAACCGTAAAGGACCCGCACCGTGCCTTCCGGAAAGAAAGGCACCGACGGTTCGACGAGAAAGTCGGTGATGCGGTTGCTGATCGAAGTCGGAGTATACCAAACGGAATCCTGGAAGTTGAAGGTATCGAAACCGACATCGCAGAAGGAGGCGGTGCAGGCGACGAAAGTCGCGCCCCACGCCGGGTATTGGTAGACGACGCGGATATCCGGGGCCCAGGCAAAGCCGTAGCCGCGACCCGGCGAAGCGCCGGGCGTGAGGCGGTTGGTGCCGGTGACGCGCACATTGACGGCCGTGCAGTTGTTGAAGTTGATTCCGCCACCCGCCGCGGAAAATCCGATCGCGGCCAGATCGCCGGAACCGATCGCGTGGATGTCCTCGACGTGCGAATTGCGGATCTGGAAGTTCGCGTTGACCACCGCGGGAACGCCGTAGCTCTCGATGCCGGTGGCCTTGGAACCGCCGATGTTTGATCCGCCCGGGCCCATCGTATTGGTGCCGTCGAGCACATGATGGACGCGCACGTTGTCGACGACGACATTGGTCACGGCGAAGAAACTGATGCCGTGCGCGTCGTCGATTCCGCCGACCACGTTGGAAATGACGCAATTGCTCACCGTGATGTCGCCGCACGGGTGAGTCGTGTAGGTCCAGACATTGTGGGGCATGACGAGGCCCGCGGCATTGCTGCCGCCCCCACCGGTGAAAACGACTTTGGGCGCGGCGATGTAGTCGGATCCGCCATTGAGCATCCATGTGCCGGTGACGCGACCGCCCGCGACCACGGCGCGGGCCGTTGCATTGGTGCCCGGATCGCCGGACAAGGTCTGCAAGGTGACGGTGGGCGCCGAGGTGTAACCGCTGCCGGCATTGGTCAGGGTGATGCCGGTGATATAGGAGCGCACCGGGCGGCCCGAGGGCGTGAAGACCATGCCCAGTGCGGTGTGCCCGAGCGGATTGTTCGTCCATTCCTGACCCGTGCGGATATGGGAAACATGGCAGTCCAACACCTTCATGTGGACCGTGCCGAAGCTGCCATTGATCCCCTGCGCCGTGCCGCCGTCGTTGGTCACGCCGGTCACCGTGCTGGTGTAGACATGGCTATGCGAGGACCCGAGCATGGCGATGCCGGTGACATCTTTGTAATAGCGGAAGCCGGAAATCGAACTGACCGTCATGTTGGAGCAGACTGCTCCGGGAGATTCGGTGGCGAGAAAACCGAAGATCGCGTTGTTGGTCTGGAACACGGGAACTTCGAACCCGTAGACGCCGGTGATGGTGCCGTCGACCGCGGTGAAGTTGCTGCAAGCGAATGCACCCACGCCGGCCACGAGGGACGAATTCACGCCGGACATCACGTTGCTCACCACGACATTGGAGAGCGTGACGTTGGGCGAAAGCATGGCATAGAAGCCGGCGGGCAGCGGGCTGGGCAGCGGCGATGTGGCGGTGATGAGGCCGCCGGTGTTGAGGATTTGCAGCGCGGTGAAATTCGCCCCCTGCACGCCTTCGACAAAAACGCCGTATTCGCTGAAGCCGTTGACCACGCCATTGGAAACAACGATGTTCGAATAAGCGCCCGAGCCGTCGCCGACGACGAGACCGGCATCGGTGAAGATTGAGGGGATACCCTTGATCGCGTTGCCGCCGAGATTGAGAGAGATGTTGTTTGCCGCGAGGACCAGAGGCGCGGTGGCGAAGGGGTTGATGCTGCCCCAGAGAACGCTGTTGGTCAGGTTGTAGCTGCCCGGCACGCGGACGGTGTAGGTCGTTTCGCTGGCGAGGAAGGAATTGAGCGGAACGGCCGGGGCCGATCCGTTGGTGTTGTTGTTTTGCGCCGTGTTCCAGACGGGCACGGGTATGGGACCGTTGGTTGCTGCGTAGACTTGGTTCCAGACCGCGCCGAAGAAGATGCGCTCCGTGCCGCCGACTTGCCCGGGTGTGGAGGGTTGGACGAGGAAGTTGGTGATGCGGTTGTTGATGTTGGTCGAGTTGATATAGCTCGCATTGCGATGGTTGAAGGTGTCGAAGCCGTAGTCGCAATCGATCGCCGTCGAGTTGCTGTGGACCACGTTCCACGCGGGGTATTGGTAATTGAGGCGGATGTCGGGAGCCCAACCGAAGCCGTAGCCGTAGGCCGGCTGGCGGCCCGGGATGGTATTCGTCGCCGAGACGTTCGAAGCCGTGCAGTTGATGAAGGTGATCCCGCCGCCCGCCGCGGAAAATCCGTTCGCGGCGAGGTCACCGGGACTGATCGCGCGGATGTTCTCCGCGCGGCAATCGATGAGCTTGATGTTGGAATCCGGCACCATCGGGTTGCCGAAGACCTCGATGCCCGTGGCCTTTGATCCGCCCAGACCCAGCGTGTTGGTGCCGTCGAGCACGTTCCGCACCACCACATTGCTCGCCGTCACATTGGTCACCCCGAAGAAGCTGATGCCATGCGCATCGTCGATCGATCCGGTGACGCCATCGACCACGCAATCCGCCACGACGACACCGCCGCCCGTGTTGGTGTTGTCGGGGTCGTAGCGCACATTGGTTGGCGCGAAAGACGGCGTGGGAAGAAAAGGCAAAACGATGGCCGCGGCATTGCTTCCCCCTCCGCCGGAAAAGGCGATCGAGGGGAAGGTCTGAAAGTTTGAACCGGTCGCGGTGACCCGCACCGAGACCACGCTGCCGTTGCTCACCGTGGCCACGGCCTTGGCCCCGGAACCTGGGTCGTTGGCCACATTGCTGACCGTGACCGTCGGGGCCGACGTGTAGCCCGAGCCGCCATTGGTCACCGTGATGTTGGTGATGCCGAGAGGGAAACCGTTGAGCGGCGCGAAGACCATGCCCAGCACGGTGTGGCCGATGAGATTGTTGGTCCAATCCTGACCCGCGAAGAGATCGGAGACGCGGGTATGCCGGACCGTCATACCCGACACCTGCGTGCCCGAGATCCCCGCGGCCACGCCGCCGTAGTTGGTGATTCCGCTGATCGTATTGCTCGCGGTGGAAGATCCGAGCAGTTGGAAGTTGGCCGATGAGTAAGTCACCAGACCGTTGGCCGTCGCGGTGTTGCTGTTGCCCACCACGTTGGCAACGGTGATGTTGGAAAACGTCACGTCGGGCGAATAGAGCACCGACATCGCGTTGCAGAGATTCTTGGCATCGCCGACCGCGACGGCGTTGGACACACCGGTCACCGTGGTGCCGATGACCTGCAACCCCGGCGCGAGGAGAGCATCCAACCCGGCGACCGACATGACATTCGGGCCGCCGGAGACATTGCTGATGACCACACTGGACACGGTCACGCCCAACCCGCCTTCGATCGAGATCCCGGCGGTGGGATTGAGGAGATCTTCGACAAAGTTCGGCGCGTTGGTCGTGGGATTGTCGATGTCGGCGATGGCCAGATTACCAAGCCAGATCTGCGCCCCGCCGACCACCGAGACGCCGTTCCGGCGGAAGCCGCGGATCGTTCCGTCGGTTACCGCCACGGTCGCGGCGTTGGAAACGATGATCCCCGCGAGGTTGCCTTCGCTCGTCGCGGAATTGGTCGCGCTGATGGTGAAGCCGTTGAGATCGAGATCAACATCGTCCGCCACAATGGCAATCGGCGTGATGGCATTGGTGTTGGTGCTCGACCAGACAACATCGTTGGTCAGGATGTAGTAACTGTTTGTATTGGTGATGTGGTAAGTCGCGTTGTTGGCAATGAGGGAGTTGAGCGGAACGATCGCCGCGCGCGCGCTGGGCAAAGCAAAGCCCAAGGACAAAGACGCGCAGGCCAATGCAAGGAAAGCACGCTTGGGTTTCATGGGGGATCGGCGAACTGGCGCTGCTTCTATTGGTTGCTGAAGATGACGCGGTAGAAGTTGTTGGTGCCGGGGGTGAGCGGGACGGTGAAGCCCATGCCTTGGTAGCTCTCCGGCTGCGGTATGGGGAAAGGCGGCGCGGTGTTGCTCATGACAACCGGATAGTTGGTCCATGGACCGGTGGAAAGGTTGGTTGTGTTTTGCACGATGTAACCCGACGGGGCGCTCTTCAGGCCGATGAAGCTGACGTTCGACGACGCCATGACAAGCAGCGCAGGCGTGCCGACCCTCGGGTTGCCGCCGAAGGCATATTCCTCGTTGTTGTCGAAGCCGTCGCCATCAGGATCGGCGGCCGGTGTTCCCGCGGTCGCCCCGGTAGATGAGACGGGGTCGAGGCCGTAGCTATGAGTCCAATCGACATATTGCTGCGTCCCAAGACTTATCACGTTGTAGGTATCCTGCCCCGTTTGAGTCGTATGCCCCACGTAATCGCCGACAATCTCGAAATAGTCTGAGAAGCTGTGGATTTGATAATTTGGCAGAGTGAAAGTGAAGGAATCGCCAGCTGCGAAGTTTTGCAATTTCAGCCGAAAGAAAGTCTGAGGCTGGTAGTTGCCAAAATTGAGGCTGCTCACACCGGATGCGCCGAAATCGAGGGTGGACGCATTGTTGTTAGTGGTGGTGAGGCTCGACAACGATTGCGCCACGCCATCGCCGAGGACGAGGGTGCCGCGAGACAGCGTCACGCCGGCATTGGTCTTGATCTGGCTGTTGGCCGCGAGCACAAGGGTGCCGTTGGTGACGGTGATGTCGAAGACGGATCCTAGCGCCGAGCCGGTGGCGCTCTGGAGCCGCAGGGTTCCTCCCAACACACTGACCGAACCGTTGAAGGCGTTGGACGCCGTGAGGATGGTCACACCCGTTCCGAGTTGCCGGAGGTTCCCGGTGCCGGTGATGAGGTTGCCGACGACTGCCGTGTTGCTCTGGTTGAAGTTGAGCAGCGCACCGGTGCCTCCCAATTGAATGGCGCCGGTGATCGTCCCTCCCGCATCATTGGTGCCGAGGCGTCCTATGTTCAGCGCCCCGCCCGGATCATCGAAGGTCGTCGATTCGCCTTCGATGATGATGCCAGCCGGGGCGTAAACCGACCCCCCATTTGCCACCGTCAGGCTGTTGCCTCCGCCGCTCTCCACGCGCAGCGTCAGACTATTGCTCCACATCGAGCCGGCGCCTGTGACCAAGACACTGTTGTTGGAGGAGTTGAGATCGGGGTTGTTCCCCAAACCAACGCCGCCCTGCTGACTGAGCACCGAGCCGCCGTTGCTGATGACCACGCTGTTGCCGTGGCCATAGCCGCCGACGCCCAGAATACCCTCAATGTCCCAAGTCGAGTTGATCCCCGTGACCAGCACACTGTTGTTGGAAGTCTTGGTGACGGGAGAACTTTCGGAATAGCCGACAAAACACGTCGTATATCCGGTGCCGCGGTTGGCCACGCGGCCCCCATTGCTGATAACCAAACTGTTCCCGCTGGATTCGTTGCCGAACAGCAAGTCACCGGTGTTTGTCCACGTCGAACCCGGCCCCGTGACAAGCCAGCTGTTGTCGAGAGAGTTCGTGCTACCAATCGCCGTGCCACCTGGGCTCTCGAGCCCTCCGCCATTGCTGATGACAAGGCGGCTGCCGTTATTGGTGTAGCCAAGCATAAATAGCTGGTCCTCGCCTCCACGGAGACGCGCTCCGCCGGTCACCATGATATTGGTGCCACCCAGAGCAAGAGGAAAAGGCGCGAAGGGCCCCTCCGGTTTCAGCACGAGCGTTCCGGCCGAAACGAAGAGAGAACCGGTGAAATTCGTTTGGATTCCCGTGAGGGTGGTCGTTCCCGTGCCGAGCTGGGCAATGGTGCCGCTGCCGGAGAATGCGCTGGCGTTGGTCACCGCATTGGTTTGATTGAAATTGACCGTGCCCGTGCCTGCGCCGAAGTTGATCGGACCGCTCACATTTCCCCCGTTGAGGTCGAGCACACCGCTGGTGCCCGGATTGAGCGCGATACTGATTCCCCAGGGGCCCGCCGCTTGGAGAGTGCCGCCGGCACCGACCACGATGTTGGACGCGCCGGCCGAGATGCTCGGATCCGACGCGTTGCTCATGACCAGCGTGCCGGCCAAGACCTCCAACGCTCCGCCGAACTGGCCTCCTTCGTTGTAAATGGTCGTCGTCCCCGTCCCGAGTTGGCGGATAATGCCGTTGCCAAAGAAACCCCCCCCAAGCGTCACCGCATTGGTCTGGTTGAAGTTGATCGCGCCCGCGCCCGCGCCGAATTCAATCTGATCACACATCACATTCCCCGCTGCGTCGTTGCCGCCGTAGGATCCGATGTTCAATGTCCCGCTCGACCCGGATTGCGTGGCAATCTTGAGAGCGGTTCCGGGCGCCAACTCTCCCCCATTGGCCACGGTCAGGCTGTTGCCTTGGCCGGCGTAGCCGACGTGCAGATTGTTGGGGATGCTCAAAGAGGAGCCTGTCCCCGTAACCAGCACGGAATTGCCGGATGAATTGCCGCCGTTGCCGATGTAGCCATCGTAAAGGGCTAGACTGCTGACCACCACCGAGCCGCCGTTGCTGATGACCAAGCTGTTCCCGCTGCCGTTGTTACCGACGAACAGATTTCCCCGGTTTGTCCACGTCGAAGCGGCGCCGGTGACCAGCACGCGGTTGTTGGCCGAATTGGTATTATTACCGATGGCGCTGTCAGACAGGCTGTGCACCGAGCCCCCATTGCTGATGACCAGGCTGTTCGCGCTGCCACCATTGCCGATGGCAAAGTAGATGCCGCTTTGTTCGGTAGTCGTTGCAAGACCTCCCCCATTGGTCACCGTGACAATATTGTTGGAGGAGTTGTTTCCCCAGCCAAGGTAAACGCCGAATTCAGACGCGACAGTGCCCCCACTGCCGATCGTCATGCTGTTGCCGCTGCCGTCAGAGCCTACGTAGACAGCTTGGCCATAGTAGACCAGACCCGAGTCCGTCACCGCAAGGCTGTTGTTGGTCGAGTTGGTGTTGTTTCCGATCACAAGCGAGCCGCCCCAGCCGCTGTCCCCTGCCAAGGAGCCGCCATTGCTGATGACCACGCTGTTGCCGCTGCCGCCGTTGCCGATGTAGAGGTTGTTCGCCAAGGTCCAAGTAGAAGAGGCGCCGGTGACCAGCACGTTGTTGCCGGAGGAACTGTTGGTGAATCCGACAAAACCATTGACGCTCTGCACACTGCCACTGTTGCTGATGACCAAGCTGTTGCTGCTGCCCTCATTGCCGACTTGGAGGTCGCCGGCGTTGTTCCAAGCCGAATTTGTTCCCTCCACCACCGCGCTGTTGCTGGAGGCCCCGGGCCCAAAACCAATGAGCCCGGCGCTGTTGGTCAAGGAGGCCCCGCTGGTGACAAAGAGACGGTTGCCGGACGAGCGGCCAAGAAGCACTCTGGCGCCGAAGGAGTGCGTGCCGCCGTTGGCCAAGTAGGTGGCGCTCGTCGCGCCGTTTGCATCTCCGATGAAGAAATCAATGCCATTGCTGATGGTGGCGCCCCCGGCGCTGAGTTCGCCGCCGTTGAGAAGGATCACACTGTTGATGAGAAACGAGCCGTTTCCGTAGTTGGTAGCCACCAAGTTCCCCGCAGTGACCAAGCCCCCCTGCACTTGGAGCGTGCCTTTGCCAGTCGCGCCGACGTTGAGTGTGCCGGCCACTTGGAGGCTGCCGCTGGAAACGACCACCGAATTGGTGCCGGGTCCGGCGGAGACGGTCAATGCGCCGGCGGAAACCGAACCATCGTTGCTGATGACCAAGCTATTGCTGCTCCCCCCCGCACCGACCGAGAAGAGGCCGGAGGCAGAGACAAGCGTGCCTGCATTGAGGACATTGAGTTGGTTGTTGGACGTGGTCAGGCCGATTGTGGCGTTGACATAGAGATTAGCTCCGGAAGTGATGTTGGTCGTAGATCCGGTGTCGACCACCAGATCGTCAGCCTGCAAGCGGCCGCTCGAAACGAGGAGCCCGACCAGCAATAAAAAAGCCGCGCGGTAGCGCGGCCGGAAGGATCCGATGCTTGCAACCGCGCAGCTCGCCGCCAAGCAACCCGCCCCCCACAATTTGTTAGGAGATCTCAGAAAGGCCTCAGATTTATAATTAAACACCCATTTCCCAATTTTTCAAGGGATAGATTTTTTTTTTACGATTTCTTAACTCCTTCTCCCACAGAACTTTCCATTTCCCCATCCCCATAAATTTGTAACCTAGGTGGAACAATTCTGAGGCTTCAAACTAGGTAGGGGCCGTTGTCCCTAACGGCCCGTGCCGAATGCTGATCCATTCTGTGTTTTAAACTAGGTAGGGCGGCGTGTCCCTACGCCGCCTCGTTGAAAAC
>Ga0172372_10005395_pt1 | contig 17785 bp, 13 predicted proteins | sample LakKiv5m_2_FD_114544 | JGI IMG/M metagenome (GOLD analysis project Ga0172372, IMG submission 114544) | Freshwater microbial communities from Kabuno Bay, South-Kivu, Congo - kab_092012_9.5m | ecosystem: Environmental > Aquatic > Freshwater > Lake | place: Democratic Republic of the Congo...
CAAAGCCCTGCTTAAAGCGCTTGCGATGCGCACTGCCATCATCGATGCCCAGTGAAATACCGAACACTTCAAAGCGGCGCTTATCGTGTTGCTCAATGATGCCCGTCATCAGATGACCAACAGGGTGCTCACGAAAATCCGCCGATACATAACCAATCCGAGGCCGTCGATGACGGTAACGTTCCCCCTGCCACAGGGGCTTAGTCATGGGAAACCGATGACGCGCAAAGGTTTCCACGCACTGTCGTTGAGCAAGCGGATCATCGCTGATAGCGAAAAAAGCCAAGGGGTTACATGCGCGCTTGCCAAGCTTTACCCCGTCAAGCACGCGCTGTCTATTTTTCTCATATCCTTGCCAATCACAGGCATGCATTCGCGCAAAGGCTAAAAGACCTGCTGCGTACTCATAGTCAGGGTCAATGGCAAGTTGCCGCTCGTACATATCGGCAGCCTCTGCATGACGCTTATAGCCACTGAGTAGGTAACCTCGGTTAGCTAGCGCCTTAAGATCATCGGGTCGGATAGCAAGCGCTTTTTCAACCGACAAAAGCGCCTCCGCATTGCGGTGCATCGCATGCAAAACATGCGTTCGATTGTTCCACCCCTCCACCAAATCGGGCTTTAGCTTTAATGCCTCATCAAAACTCGCAAGCGCTGCCTCATAAAGCCCCATGCTCTGGAGCACACTGCCGCGGGAAAAATGAGCCCTTGGCTGATTTGGATCCTTGCGGATCGCACGGGTGGCAAAGTGCAATGCAAACTCTGTTTTGCCCTCGGCCATTGCAATTTCACAAAGCGCAAAAAGTGCAATAAGGTTTTCAGGGTCGCTGGTTAAAAGACGCTCAAAGCGAAGCCTCGCCTCAACATGCTGCCCCTGATCTTTAAGCTGAAACGCTTCAAGCAGCCACGGCGGCACACCCGCCGGTGGCGCTTGGGCTTGACTACGCTCAGCTTCTGTCATGACCCCCTGGAGCCCTGAGCCAGCCGATGCCACGCCTGGCACCTTTGGCACGCGCGCTGGCCTGAAAGCACCAAGGGCCAAGCCCGGATCGTTGGATACTTGACCACCAACCATCAGCGCTTGTTGAGCTCGGGCGAGGCGTTCGGCGGCTTCAGCGTGGCCTGGCTCAAGTTGCAGCACGCGACGCAAAGGTTCTACGGAATCTGCAATTCGACCTAAACCCTGGAGCACTGAGGCCAAGGCATACTGACCGAGCACAAAGCGGGGCGCGAGCCTAATAACCGCTTGCAGTAGCTCGAACGCACGATCTAAATTTCTTCTTGCGTTGGCAACAACAGCGAGCGAGTAAAGTGCTCGAACGTTATCAGGTTCATAAACCAAGACTTGCTCAAACAACTCAGCCGCTTCATCGGGTTTGCCCTGATGTTGAAGAGCGAGCGCTTGGTCGAGCATTTGACTGCGCTGTAACGAATTGGGCGATTTTTTCGCGGTTATCGGCTTCATCTTGGCGCGGCTTACTGACAGACCGATAGCTGGATTACGCTTTGCACTGCCTTTTGGACCTGTGCGTTTTGTCATTAGAAAACTCAACTTGGGAGAGAAATGGTCAGGATTTCTCAAGATCATATCCCATCGCCCTAACTGCGACGGCGTCGCTCAGTAACTGGTCGATTCCAAGTAATCGGAGAAAAAGCTTTGCGTTGATAAATCCTTGATGGGGTGCAGCGTGACTTGGGCACCAAAGCCTGAAACCTTCAGCCACTGATTCGCCCGAAGTACTAAAGAACTGCAAACGCAACTTCTCAGACGATGATTGTTATTTACCGAAAAACTTGCCAAATCCATATCGAGGACATAAACCGCAAACTCATCGATCGCTGGTGAGTAATCTACATAGTGCCCAAGATGTGCAGCATAGTTCCACCAATGGGCAATAAACTGAATACCACCCCGTTGCATGGGCTGTACAAGCCAACCGCTGCAAAGTTGAAGATTCTGAGTTCGGCTTGCATCCAGTGCGTTAGCAAAACACCGGGACTCTTGACCACCGCCAATGCGCTTTGGAACCACAACATCAAGTGAGTACTCACAGTGGTACTCGCGTTCATGCAAAAACCGAGTAATCGCAGAGCGTTGGGGTAAACGCGAATACATCTTGTCAAATGGAACCTGAAGAAGTCGGTGAAGCAATTGCTGCCACACTTCTCGCGGGCCTGCGATTGCCCACTTCCAAGAGGCCTTCAGCTGTGTCAAGCAGGCGTTGGGTCGGATGAAGCAGTGCACGACGAGCGTCGCGATCTGAAGCGCTGCGACAAATGAGTCCGGCATCGGTAAGCACGGTCAGGTAACTCCTAAGCGTGGTCACCGAAACATTGACCTCAAGCGCAAGCGACTTGACCGTGAGCGGTTCAGCCTTCAAATGCGCTTGAAGAATCGAAATCTGGACCCTGGCTGCAATTGAGAGGCCGCCACATTTGGGGTCCAACAATCCCGCACTCGCGATTAGAATACCCAATTCTGTCGATAAGGCCTTGTATTTTGATTTTCTTGCGGGCATGAATGCGTTGTAGTTAAGTAGTAGCGACTGTAATACGTAAGAACTTGTAAATTCTCAGATAGGCAAAGTAATTGACACAATTTGTTATGAGGCCCGTGATCCGCGAAATGAGTGCACATCAGATTGAGGGGCTTAACAAAGGCTTAGTACTGCAACACACTGGTAAATGGGAACGCGCTCAGATCGCTTACCAGCAGATAATCAACGCCGCCAGACCCTCCCAGCCCCTCTACAGCCACACACTCTTTTTGATGGGAACTTTAAAGTTGCAGGAGGGCAAAAGCAGCGATGCGCTGAACTGGATCTCCCGCGCCCTATTGCTCAACGCTAACCAAGCTCCGCCATGGCGCTATCACGGCCATGCACTCAACGAACTTGGCTTCAAGGATGAGGCGTTAATTAGCTATGAGCGAGCACTAGCGATCGAACCTGGCCATCAGCCTACGCTTCAGGCAAAAGCAAGAACACTATCGCTTTTGTCGCGTCACCAAGATGCAGCGCATGCCTACCATAGCCTCGTTCAAATGGAGCCAAACGCTGCACCCAATTGGTTTTTCTTAGGTTTAGCGCTCCAGCAATGGGGCCGGGTCAGTGCAGGCATCGAGGCCTATAAACGTGCAATAAGCATTGCGCCTGACTACGCCGATGCTTATAAAAATATGGGGGTTGCACTTAAGTCATTAGGCAGAATGAATGAAGCACTTGCTTGCTATGACAAAGCATTAATGCTCCGGCCAGACTTTGCCGAAACCCACTATAACCGAGGCAATATTCTCACAGAACTGAACCGGCTCGAGGAGGCTGAAGCAAGCTTTCGCGAAGCGCTCAGGTTTCGTCCTGATCATTTGGCTGCGCGATCTAACCTTTTGTTTTCACTCAATTACAGATCAACACTTTCGCCAATTGATTCGCTTAAAGAAGCTAAGCGCTATGGAGAAATCGTCGAACAGCCGATAGAAAAACAATATAACCATGCACCAAGCCGAAATCATCATCAAGCCATTCAAGTCGGCTTTGTATCCGGCGACTTAAGGCAACACCCTGTTGGCTACTTCTTGGAAAGTATCCTCAAGCGTATCGATCGGAGCAAACTTAGCCTTCACGCCTTTGTTTCGGATCACGCCGAAGACGAGTTAACACAACGCATTAAGCCTTGTTTCTATGGCTGGCATCCGATCCACGCGCAAAGCGATGAGCAGGCGGCTCAAACGATCCACAACCACCGTATCGATATTCTGATCGACCTATCAGGCCATTCTGCACGCAACCGCCTTCCACTTTTTGCCTATAAGCCCGCGCCTGTGCAGTGCACCTGGTTGGGTTACTTTTCAACAACAGGCGTTTCTGCGATCGACTACCTCATCGCAGACCCCTATGTTGTGCCAAAGGGCGAAGAGGCTTACTACGCCGAGAAAGTGATTCGTCTGCCAGAGAGCTATTTGTGCTTCACGCCGCCTGACCTAGATATTTTTCCGGGGCCTCTTCCGGCATTGCGAAACGGTTACATAACCTTTGGGTGTTTCAACAACATATCTAAACTTTCCGATCAAGTGATCAAGCTTTGGAGTCAGCTGCTTCAAGACAGGCCAAAGGCTCGCTTGTTCTTAAAAGCAAAGCAACTTGGAGACCCCGATCTCGCCGCAAAACTGAAACAGTCTTTCGCCCGTAACGGTGTCAATCCAGGGCGCCTGATCATCGAAGGTCTAACATCACGCGAAGCCTACCTTAGGGCATACCAACGCGTTGATCTAGGTCTTGACCCTTTTCCATGGCCTGGCGGAACCACAACCGCAGAGGCACTCTGGATGGCCGTACCTTTCGTTACGATGAGGGGCGATCGTTTTTCATCGCGTAACGGTCAGAGCATCGCCATTAATGCCGGTCTGCCTGACTGGGTTGCTAATGATCCTTCAGATTACCTTGAAAAAGCCAAACGATTTTCTGACGATGTAGGAGGCCTTTCAAGCTTGCGCAGCAAGCTTCGTTCGCAAGTACTTGCAAGGCCGCTTTTTGACGCCGAGCGGTTCGCACGCCATTTCGAGACACTCATGCAAAGTCTTTAATCTAAAAAAATGGACTATAACGACTCAGGTCATCTGCACTCAATGCACCGGCCGTCGCTCGTAAGCGAATATCGGCAACATTCAACTGAATCATCGTCTTTAATAACTCAAGACGTGTTTGGACCAATTGACTTTCAGCTTCCATGACATGAAGTGGAATTCGATAACCACCTGCAATACTTTTTCTGGTTGCAAGGATCAAAAGTTCAATAGATCGCTCTGATTCACGTAACGCTTTAAAACGCTGAATGGCTTGATTAATCTGGATTAAATAACGATCAATTTCATAAGCAACCTTCTCGAACTTACCTTCATAGTCAATTCTTGCACGCTCTAGTGCAGAAATTGATTGACTTACCTGAGCACTCGTTAAGCCACCCGCGTATAAAGGAAGACTGAACTGAACGCCAAGACCTCGGTTAAGAAACTGTTGATTGACCAAGAGGACGCTTTCTGAACTCGAGCGACCGTAGTTTGCAAATAAGTCAAGCCTCGGTGCATGCTGACCCTGAACCCTTTGGAGTTCCAGTTTCGCCAAATCAATTTGGTTACGGGCAACCTGAAGTTCTTGATTGGAGATCTCAGCAATTGCCAGCCAACGTGCCCTTTGCGATTCAGCATCGCTAACGATTGAACCGTGTTCACTGCTCCAAGAAGGCATAACCAAGGATGCAGCACAACTTGGATCACCCACACAGCCGCGCTGCGCAAGTTCGGCAACCTTATTGCGACTTGAAGCACCCACTAAGAGTAATAAACCGTTTTGGGCCATTTTAAGTGCTGCTCTAGCGTCAGCATGATTGACCTGTAAAAGCTCAAACCTTGCACTAGCCTCGAGCACGTCGGTACGAGTTCCCTCACCAAGCGAAAACATGCGTTCAGCAAGTGCCCTTTGCTCGCGTGATGCCCGCAGTTGCGCAGCTAATGCATCGACCTGGCCTGCCGCACCAACAAGCGCCGCGTAAGCATCTGCAAGTCGCAAGATCAAGTCCAATTCGCGCAACTTAAATACTTCAGCCGCATTACTTGCTTGCAGGTTACCAAGTTGGTAGCGCTTGAATGCATCAATACTGAAAAGTGGTTGGCGTAGGCTGATCGTGTCAGACCGGCTGTCAAATTGCAGATCCTCTTCGCGCGGCCCTATCGTTGTTTGTTGGGTCCTCACATTAAAATTTCGCGATATCGTGTTGCTGTAGCTGATTTGCGGCAGGAGTGCTGAACGTCCGATCACTGCGGCCTGCTCACCCGCAGCACGCTCTTGAGCAGCGGACCTGAACTGTGGGTCATGAGCGCTTGCGGCAAGCAAAGCCTCACGCAAACTCATACCCCAAACCTCCTTGTGCTGTGCGACCAGAAGCATGCCAAACGCGATAAACCAACCCAACCGGTTGCCATAACGTTGAAAGCGAATACGCCAAGACTTGCTCGCGCCACGCACGACTATTCTTCCTTGAGTGAAGCGGCAATCCGCTTTGTTAAAGGTCGAAGGATGTATTGCAGCAGTGATCGCTCACCGGTTTTGATCACCACATCAGCGGGCATACCAGGCTGAATACGACGATGCTTTAGGACCGAAGCGGCAACATCATCGTCAAGCGCAACCCTAACAAGATAATACTCGGGCGGGGAACCTGGCTGCCTGCTCATGCCGGCTGCATCTGAGATCAAATCTGACGAGAGACTAATCACCTTGCCCGGCACCACGAGCTGGGGCGTATTTGCAAATACCGAAAAGCGGACATCCACTTCTTGTTGCTGGCGAACGCGATCGATGTACTGTGGGGGCAATCTTGCCTCAACGAGAAGGGTCTCACGTTCCGGTACGATGTCCATGACCTTCATACCTGGCCCGATGACGGCTCCGGGACTTTGTACCATGAGGCCAATGACCTGGCCCGAGGCTGGCGACTTCAGCGAAGTCCTCCCCAGCTCGAGCTTTACTGCCTGCAAGCGCTCCTCGAGCGCCTCGACCTCGCGACGAACATCGGCAAGTTGTGTGTCAACCTCTTTTCGATAGTCGCTACGGCGTTGATCCATTCGCAGCCTAATTTCGGCAACGCTTCTCGAGCCTCGTTCGACCCCTGCTTCAAGGTCGCTAATCTGTCCAACCAAGTCAGAAAGTTGTCGGTCAAGTTCTAATTGCCTATTTCTTGGCAAGTAGCCCTCTTCAGCAAGCGTTCGGGTTTGCTGCGCCTGCTCTCGCAATAGCGCAAGCGAGGTCCTTCGCTGCACCAACAAGGCTTTGCTTCCCAGCTGTTGGGCCTCCAACCCCAGCATGTTTTCCTGAAGCGCACCCAACTCGCTTGCAAGTGACTTTCTGCGTGACTCGAAAATTTGTTGATGATTAGCCATATGCCGCAAAGCGAAACTGTCACTCATCGCAGACTTTAAATCGGGATGGAAATCGATGGTCCCTAAACCAAGCTGCTCTGCCATCAGTCGACTTTCGGAAGCCCGAAGCGCCAAATACTGTTGCCGTACGCCCTCAAATTGGGCCTTTGCATTGGCGTCCTCTAGCTCAAGCAAAACCTGCCCCTCTTGCACCCAATCACCCTCGCGAACTTGAACATCCCTAACGATCCCACCTGTTTGGTGCTGAATTGGCTTACGTTTTGTATCAATCACAACACTAGCTTGCGCTGGTACACCCTCGCTGAGTGGCGCGAGCGAAGCCCAAAGCACAAACCCGCCGAAGCCCAACAAGACAATCCAACGACCAAGCCGAATCGTGGATGCCGTGCTTCTTGCCGAATCGAACTCGGTTTCGGCGCCTTGCGATGAGCGCCCCATCGACTGCTTAACCGCTTGGGTGGACTTATTACTCACGACGTTGCACCTTCGGCCCTGTAAACCTTAGCATCACCGTCGTACACGATACGACCTTGGTCGAGTTTGAGTACCCGATCTGCGTAGGTCAAAAGCGCTTCCTGATGCACGATAAGCAACACGGTACATGCCTCCTCTTTAAGTCGCTTCAATATAAGGACCAAAGCGGCGAGTCCCTGGTCATCAAGGTGGGTATTTGGTTCATCCATCACAACAATGCGGGGCCTTCCGTAGAGCGCTCTCGCAAGACCAATTCGCTGTCGCTGCCCCCCCGAAAGCGAAACCCCTTGATCGGCGAGTCGCGTTTCATAGCCTTGGGGCAAGCGCAAAATCAGCTCGTGTGCGGCCGCGCGTCTTGCTGCATCAACCACAGCATCTGAATCAGGTTCACCCATTCGACAAATATTTTCTGCCACGCTTGCATCAAACAGTTGCACCTGCTGTGGCACATAACCCATGAACTGGCCCAGGTTTTCTCGATCCCATTGGGCCACCTCAACGCCGTCAACAGCCAGATACCCCCTGGTGTCAGGCCAAATACCGAGCAAAACTCTCGCAAGCGTCGATTTTCCAGCCCCGGAGGACCCAACAATTGCAAGACACTCACCTGGGGAAACATCAAAGGTCAGCTGATCCAGTACTGCGGCAGACCGGTCATTTGCAAACGCCGAAAGTCGGCGAACGCTGATGGCGCCCTCAATGGTATCGGCTCGGTGCTCACCTTCATGCTCAGATGCTTGCTCAATTAAGTCACTGAGCTCACGAAAGGCAAGTCTTGCCTGCAAAAACTGTGACCATGAGGCAGCTAACATACCAAAAGGACGCGTAGCCTGACCCATAATCATCGTGGCAGCCACCATAGCGCCCAAGCTCAGTTCGCGCTCGATCATAAGCAACGCAGCCACAGCCAAAATCAACGAGCCTTGAAGCTGGCCGAGATAGCGGCTGACGCCATGAAAAAGCCTCATTTTCGACTGCATTGCCTCATTAGCCTTGACAAACACCAAGTAGCGCTGTTCCCACTGCAGATAGATGCCACGGCCCATGCCAAGCGATTCAACAATTTCAATATTCTTTAACTTGGATTGCAGATAAGTAGCGTGTTCGTCCTGGCTCTCCTGCATGTCGCGTGCCAGTCGGGCTGACTGTCGTTGACCCAAAACAGCAATAAGGGTGCTGAGCAGCGCCAAACTGATGGCGCTATAGCCAAGCACAGGATGCATCACGTAAAGAATAGCGATGTAAATTGGCGTCCACGGGGCATCGAACATTGCGAATAAACCCTGCCCTGCAAGAAACTGCCTCAACTGAGTTAAGTCATTCATCGCGGTCACAGAACGGCTATCGGGACGCTTGAGATAGGCATCGAAAATGCCGCGAAACACGCCCTGATTCAGCAATTCATCAAGTCGCACACTCATGCGAATCATTAGCCGGGATCGCAACCACTCCGAGGCACTCGCAACCGCATAAAGCAGCAGTACGATAGCTGTGATCGTCAAGAGTGTGAACTCGTTGCGATACACCATCACTCGATCCATGATTTGCAAACTATAAAGCGCCGGTGTTAGCGCCAAAAGGTTTGCAACAAAGCTAAAAAGTCCCACCCATGCGACCTCCCTACGAAGACCATGTAAGGCCTTAGCAATCGGATTCTTGCTCACTGGGATTGAGGCGGTATTGGTGGATGGTCAGTCGGCAGGGCAGAGGCCAGCGTCAAATTCTCTGCCGCCGATGGCTGACCTGTTGAGGCTAATTGAGTACTCGTTGCCTGTGGGCCACGCGCACTAGCACGCTGCCTTGCTTCTTCGGCTGCCTTTTGCATTGCAGCGAGAACTTGATCGCGCGGGCCAAAGCCCTGAACCTGTCCTTCTCGAAGCACAAGAATTAAATCTGCCAGATCAAGCATATCTCGGCGGTGGGTAATCAAGACCACAATCGCTTGGCGCTTTTTTAACTCAGCGACTGCTGCACGAAGAGCCTTTTCACCCTCGGTGTCCATACTCGCGTTGGGCTCATCCAAGACGACAAGTTTTGGGTTACCGTAAACCGCTCTAGCCAGTCCCACACGTTGTTGTTGTCCGCCAGACAGAATCCCTCCAAGATCACCAACATCAGTTTGCAGGCCTAAGGGGAGCCCCTTGATAATCGGGTCGAGTTGCGCGATCGAAATTGCGTCTTCAAGGAGCATCGAATTCGCCTGACCAAATCGAGCAATGTTGTCGGACAATGACCCTTGAAAAAGTTCCACGTCCTGGGGCAAGTAGCCAAGGTATTGACCCAGCTGATCTTTATCCCAAAGGTGCACATCGACGCCATCAAGCCTAACTTTGCCGTTGTTTATGCGCCAGGTGCCAAGTATCACGCGTGCAAGTGTTGACTTACCCGCTCCGGAAGGTCCAACCACGGCCATAACCTGCCCCGGGCGCACTGAGAAACTTACACCTCGCAGAATCAGATGGGGTAGGCCTGGCACCCCAGTGGTTACTTGATCAACCACCAATGGACCCGCTGGCTCTGGCAGAGGCATAGAATTTAGTCGTTCAGGCGCTGTTGTCAACAAATCATTCAACCGCCGAAAGGCCTGCATTGCGCCTGCAACCATCCGCCATTGCAGCAACAGTTGGGAGAGTGGCATAAGCGCCCTTCCGCCCAATATTGACGCAATGATGAGAAGGCTCGGATCAATTGGCGGAATCTGAGCAGCAGGCCCAGCGCTAAACACGCCTAGTGATATGAAAGCGCCCGCACCCATGATTAAGGATCCCTGAACCATCCCAAGCATTCGCGTTGCTGCCTGCGAGGCGGCTGCTGTATCGGCGGCCTTAGCTTGAAGTACGAGGAACCGCTGTTGCATCGACAGCCATCTTGACTGCACCTTTTCGTACATGCCCATGCTGTCAATGACCTGCGCATTTCTAGCAATTGACTGGGCATATTGACTTGCCTCGGCCGATGCCAATTGAGCTTCACGTAAGGCTGGAAGGCTTCTGCCGTGGTTCCAAAATCCCAGGAGTGCCTGAAAGAGCACGCCGCCAAGAGCGATCGCACCCATTGAGGGGTTGATCAAAAAAATCAACATCATGAAAACCAAGCCGGTAGGAAGATCAAGGACCGAGGTTGACACCGGCGATACCAAAAAATCCTTCAGAGTTTTCAGGTCACTAAAGGCATAGCCGCTGCCAAGCGGATGTCGCATAAGTCTTGCTGTAAAACTTGCCTTGAAAAGCCGTTCGCGTAAATTCAGATCAAACATTTCTGCTGCATGTTCGAGCAGGCGCATCCTTAAATACTCGAGTGCCTCCAGTATCAATAAGGCAAAGACCAAAATGACCGTCAGCCACAACAAGGTTTCTGCACTTCGCGAGCCAACCACCCTGTCATAGGTTTGGAGCATGTAGGCGACTGGCACAAGCTGCAAAAGCCCTATGGCCACGCTAAAGGCAGCCGAGGGCGTGATCAGCTGTGCAAGCTTCGCGACATGGCGAGAAAGTTCGCTCGCTGCATCGTTGGTTGAAAATCTAGTCATTCAGTTCATTGAGGAGCCACGAATCAATATGGCAGTACTTATCAAAACCCGGGTGAGTGTATCTGAGTCGAACATTGGAGTTGCTTAGCCCAAAGCCCTAGGAAAATTTCATGACACAATCGCTAACCATGAATACATCTGCGTCTTTTGCTAACGAACTTACGCCCACGGTTGCAACGCTTGCAACTATGGCTGATTTGTGCGTAAAAATCCTACAGCACATTACTGCTGGGGAAGTCCGTCAAGTGTTCCCATTGAGCGACGAACTCAGGAGCGTTCGGGCGAGACTTTCAGACCAGTTAGCGAAACGATTAGAACTCTTAAAGGACTTTAAACCCTCCACCAATTTAGAGTTAAGGCAGCTTGAGCAACTTAAATTGGGTGTAGGGATCGTCGGCAAATTCGACCAAGTTCATGATCAATGGGTTAAGGTACTTGATGAACCCGACAAAGAGCGCCTCGCTGATGCATCTGTCGATCAGTGGCACATAATTCTTGAAAAAAGACTTCCGCGGGGTTGGGACAGGCGCAGAGATTTACTTGTGGTTTACGGCGAAGTACCATCGAATCTCAAAACGACGATCTTAGAACGATTTTTGGACCGAGTTCTAGTCTATCAGCCGTTCGACCATGAGTCAGCGGAGCACTTTGCTTCAAACACTGACTTATCTGTCGGCGATGATGCAAAACCTAACCAGATTACACAAAATATTGTTGTTGTACGTAAAATCTCTGATTTTAAGAGTCAATTTCCCTTCAATAATCCACCAGAGCTAATTTTGGAACTGAGTGGCCCATGCCCCCCTAGTGGCAAACATATTGAGGAAGCCAAGGAAGAGATAAAGTCACTCGTTCTTATAGCGAGCGTTAGCAGGAACACCATTAAAACATTTGGACCAAGATGGTTCCAACAGGGCTTACAAAATCTTCCTGCGATCGCAAATTCTCAATCGCTTGCAGATTTTAGAGATAGCTTCAAGGGCTTGCCGATGATTATGGTATCGCCTGGTCCCTCGCTTGATAAGAATATCCAAGCATTAAAACAAGCGAAAGGCAGAGCAATCTTAATTGCTCCGGTTCAGTCCATGCGAAGGTTACACGCTGAAGGCATTTACCCAGATTTCTACATGGTGATCGACCCTTTAGATCTAACGAGTGAACCGCATGCTTTTATTGATCTGCAGTCCATCAAACCATATCAAGCCTTGATAGTAGGCGGTAGTTGCCATCCGAATGTTGTTAGTGCACCTTTTGCCAGAAAGTATGTGTTTGGATCAGCATCTTCGTCGAGTTGGTTGACCGATCTTTTCGGCGATGAGCAGGTCAATACGGCGGGTACGTCAGTTGCAGTGACCGGGATGAATATTGGACTAAGCTGGCGATGCAATCCCATTATTCTTGTTGGTCAGGACCTGGCATTCACCGACGGATTACAGTATGCTGGTCGAAAACAAGCCGGCACTGACGCTGCAGGCCTATTTGAACTCGATGGTTATCACGGTGGCAAAGTCAAGACATCATATGGCTACAAAGTCGCTCATTATGAATTTGAAATGATCGCAGAGCGTGTTTTAAATTCTGGAAAAAACATCTCTATAATCAACGCTACGGAAGGGGGCGCATGCATTAAGGGATTCACACAAAAACCGTTACATGCGGTAATAGAAGAACTTCCAGAAAATGATGGGATAGTTCGTAAGATTATACAATCCAAAATTGATGAATTTGAAAATTTTCCTTTTGAAAATCGAATTAAGACAGGAAAGTCAAACATTAGATTGATTTTGAATCAAGTTGATCGCCTTAGCCTTTCGGCTAAGATATGCAGACAACTCACACTTAAATTACAGCGAAAAGTTTCCAACCAACAACTCCTTAAGCTCGGAAAAGAAGAGCAGAGAGTGAGGCATAATCTCAAATCATTGGATTTCTTATCTTTAATAGTCCAAGAAGAGATCAAACACATCACACAGTCGCTTCAATCACAGTCAACAATGGCGGAGAATCTCGAAGTTTCGATTAAGTTTTTTGACACCATCATCGAGGCTTGCACCCTTACTAAGAAGGGCTTGGAAAGCAGCTTAAGCCAGATGTAAACTGTCTTTGCTACAACGGCAAACTATTTGATGAAGCTAATAGATCTGAATTTTCGCATATAAAACCATCGTCGGACAAATCTTGTAAGTGGTTTGCGCGCTTTAAGGCACTTTCAGCGATAAACCAGTCCCACTCCGTGTCAATATCGATTGATTCTAATGGATCCTCAACAATCATCGGCAATGTATCATTACCAATAAAGGAGTTATTTGTCTTCAGATACTCTGGACTAGCAAGGTAAATTAATCCATTCAGCTTGAATGCAAGGGGTAAATCCTGCGATCGCATTGGTAGCTTCTGATCAAAAAACGGCGTAGCTTTTGTGTCCGCTATGTGATAACACCACATCGGATGCGTTTCTGCTGGGGAGAAAGACACTAGGGATTTCGACTCTGAGGTACGAAACATTTCTACTGCATTTGAAATTGTACTCGCGCTCCTGAATGGCGAAGTTGGCTGTAACAACATTAAGCAGTCAACAGAACCCTTTTCCTTTTCGTACCATTCGAGCGCATGCAAACACACTGATATGGATGAGGCCTCATCGCTTGCCAATTCTTTTGGCCGCAGCCAGGGCACTGTTACGCCCGCCTCTTTAGCGATCTGGGCGATAACTGGACAGTCTGTTGAGACCAAGACATCGCTAACACTAGGTACTGCTTTGACAGCCTCAATAGTCCACTGAATTAAGGGTTTGCCACCTAAATGACGTATGTTCTTTCCGTGAATCCGTTTAGAGCCCTGCCTTGCCGGAACGATCGCCAATAGCTTCATTATCCATTTCGATCCATTTGGGCAGTCTGATAATCACTTGGCCTTCCAACATCAAGCCATGGTTCGTGCATCGGATATGCGACCGTGCGATCTCCCTTGGTCCTTAGACGCTCGAACAATAATGGCATATCGCAATTCTCATTGGGTTCTAGTTGATCAAGGGCAACAGGATCCAATGCATAGACACCCGCATTGACATGGCTTCGGAAAAGCGGTTTCTCTTCGAATCCAATAATTTCTACGCCACGAGTTCTTACTACCCCAAAAGGGTGCTGCCATTCGTACGAACCGATCGCCATTGTGGCTACCGCTTGCTGGCGAATATGGAAATCTAACAAAGCGCCATAATTAATGTCCGATAGCACATCACCATTCGTGACGAGAAACGGTTCGTCGAAGCGATCTTTAATCAAAGAAAGCGCGCCTGCGGTACCCAGCGCAGATTTTTCTCTTATATACCCAATGTGTATGCCGAACGAGGAACCGTCCCTGAAATGGCATTCAATTAAATTCCCTAGGTAATTGATCGCGATCAAAAACTTCGTAAAGCCATAAGACATTGCCCGCTCAATAATATGTTGCAACATCGGCTTGCCATGCACGGGCAACATAGGCTTCGGACAGTTCGCCGTATGAGGCATCATTCTCGTTCCTTTACCTCCAGCCATTACCACTACCGTATTGGACCGTAATTGAGGGGTCGTGAGCTGATCCCAAAGGTGAAGTCCTACAACTTTCCCATGCTCGTCAACAACTGGCACTTGTTGGATCTTATTTGCGACCATTAACTTCATGACTGTATCTCGCGGCATATCCGGAGGTACGACCAAAGGATTATGGTGTACAACAGCGCTCAAGGGACTTCCTAAGTCCAAGCCACGAAGTAGACCACGCCGAATATCGCCATCAGAAACGGTACCTTCAAGTTTTCCGGACGCACTTTCGACAAGAACGATCTTGATTGCAACCTGATCTAGATTGCGAACCGCCTGCTGAACCGTCGCCGTGATGGGCAATAGGGCGCGGCGCCAATTTTGGTCAACAGTATTCATAGTCGAGTAGAAACGTCATTGTTCGGAAGATCGAAAAAACTTTTTCTTAGCAATCCATCCAGTGGCTGTTTCGCGATGATCTCGACAATACGAGCACTTGCACCGCCGTCACCATAGGGATTTACAGTCTGAGCCAAAGAGTCTTGGAACTCATCACTAAAAAGCCTTTGGAGTGCGTTGGCGATTTTCTCCCTCGTTGGATCACAGTGAATGACACTGGCCGCACGAAGACGTCCTCGCTGCCGACTACCGATATCAATCGTTCCGACTCCAAAGCTTGGCGCTTCTATGATGCCGCTCGAGGAGTTCCCGACGATACCGTCGACGAACTTCATGCAAGAGAGGTACTTAAGCTGACCGAGTGCATCGAACGACCAAGCGTTACGACGCGAGGCAACAAATGAACTAACCATAGCCTTTAGCTCGTGCCCGCCTGGGTCAGCGTTGGGCATAGTAAAAATCAAGTGAGTATCTTGGAGATCGGCAAGTGCCAAGAGTAATTCTTGCATTTGCTTAGCTGAAGATTGTTTGTCAAGAGTCACAGGGTGAAACGTTACAAGAAGATTTCGCGGTCCTAACCTGATATCGATCGCTTCCTCTAGTTGTGCTCGTGTCAAAAAATTCATCTGGTTTATAGCGTCAATCCCAAGACCGCCAACGACAAATACATGCCTAGGATTTTCGCCAAGCTGTATAACCCGACGTTTATATTCGTCGGTAGCAACAAAATGAAGGTGCGACATCTTCGTGACAGCATGCCGTATTGCTTCGTCAAATGCGCCTTCCGTCGACTCACCACCGTGCAAGTGAGCGATCGGTATACCCGCAATCATTGCGGCTACAGCTGCACAAAGAATCTCAAACCTGTCGCCGAGGATCACAATCAAATGAGGAGATAGACGAGCGTAAACGTCTGCCAAGCCAATCAGGCCAAGTCCCATCGACTTGGTCACAGAGCTTGGCGTGTCAGCGCTGACGAGCATTTCTATCCGTGCATCAATCGAGAACCCCGCATTTTCAATCTCGCGATATGTGAGCCCAAACTCGGGCGACAAATGCATGCCCGTCGCAATCAATTGAAGTTCGAGCACATCACAACTGCGAATTTCTTTCATTAACCTGCGCAAAAGGCCAAACTCTGCGCGTGCCCCAGTCACGACACAAACCCTGGTACTCATATTTCTATTTGCTCGTCAATTGCAAAATCCCTGACTGCAGGCCGTCCTATTAACTCATCCCAGCGCATCGGTGAAATACCGTTACCCGGTCGCTTAGTGCCAATGTTATCTACACTAAACAGTTCTCCAGTCCGTATCTCGCGAATGGCAACCACAGATTTCCTTGCAATAGGCTTGTTGTTTAATTCGCTTGCACTAGGTCGCTTGACACCATCGCCAAGCGCCATTTCGAGGTTTCTCACCGCCCTAACCATTGCCTTAAATTCATTAGGCTCTAAACTGGCCAGATGATCAGGCCCAAGGAGGGTTTTATCGAGGGTCAAGTGCTTCTCAACGACGCTCGCTCCTAAGGCCACGGCTGCAATGGGAATCTCTATGCCAAGCGTATGATCGGAATACCCTACGGCCACACCAAGACCTAGCCCCATGCTAACCATTGCTCGCAAATTCACTTCGCTCATAGGCGCGGGATACTCGGTTGTGCACTGCAAAACAGTAACCAGTTCTCGGGCTGTCCCTGAACACTCGATGACGTCCAAGGCCGTTTCGATCTCACCCAACGTTGCCATACCCGTAGACAAAATAACAGGCAAGCCTAATCTCGTCATATAACGAAGCAACGGTAGATTATTGATTTCGCCTGAAGGTATTTTAACTCGCTTTAGCCCCAGATCAATAAGCATATCGAAGCTATCGGCATCAAATGCAGTAGAACAAAATTCAATACTTTGTTTTTCACATTCGATCGCGATAACCTTGTGCTCTTCACGCGTTAGCTCTAGTTTTCTTAACATCGCCAATTGTGTCTCGCCCTCGCCGACTGACCGCTTCTGGTAGGAGGCTGTTTGAGCGCTTGCCGTGACTAGTTGGCTCGCCTTAAAACTTTGAAACTTGACAACATCAGCTCCGGCGAATTTGGCCGAAGCAACGAGGCTTTTTGCCAACTCCAAGTCACCATTATGGTTGACCCCAACTTCCGCTATGACGAGCGTCTTCACTTAATCCTCTTAGCAGGCACGCCCACATAAACCGCCTGAGGTTCACAAGACCGAAGCACAACTGCACCGCTTCCAATTATAGTGTGAGACCCGATCTGTAGTTTACATAAACTTGAGCCTTGTACAATTGTCGACCCAGAGCCAATCCAACAATTATCACCAATCTCGACGTTTCCCGCGACGGAGCAACCTGGCGCGATGTGCACAAACTCCCCCAGAACCACATCATGCGCAATCGTCACATTCTGATTTACTATTGTAAATGAGCCAATTTTTATATTATTCGTCAACCTTACACCTGCACAAATTATTAATCCCAAAGTCTCATCAATTGATGCCTTCTGACCATAACCAAAACTTGCGGTGGTATGAATGAGATTTATAAATTTTAGATTTGATAAATATCTTTGAGCAATAACCTTTCTAACCAACCCATTACCAATACCTATAGCAAATGGGATATCCTTGTATCGAAGCACATCAGCTTCAAGTATCGCTTCTGCTGGAAAAGACCAGGTTTCCAACTCGCATTCATCTTTAGCAACGAAAATAGGCTCATAACCCAAATCCCACGCTATATCGCCAGTCTCGCGAGCCATGCCCGAAGTACCGAAAATTCCAATTCTTTTCATTTCTCAAGGATTCGAACACTACTCGGTAGATTCACTAAACGGGCCTCAAACCATTCTGCATTTCCTAGCGGACCATAATCGCAATGTGCAAAACTCGGTAGTCTATTCATAAGTTCC
>Ga0172372_10005396_pt1 | contig 17784 bp, 13 predicted proteins | sample LakKiv5m_2_FD_114544 | JGI IMG/M metagenome (GOLD analysis project Ga0172372, IMG submission 114544) | Freshwater microbial communities from Kabuno Bay, South-Kivu, Congo - kab_092012_9.5m | ecosystem: Environmental > Aquatic > Freshwater > Lake | place: Democratic Republic of the Congo...
GTCGAAGCAGTAGAGCGCGGCGCTTCCCACGCAGGTCTCGTCCCATGCGCCGTCGCAGCATGCGGGGTCGAGTATGCACACGAAGTTGCAGCACGCCACGTCGTTGCAGAGCGGCGCGCTTCGGGCGATGCAGCAGTCGCCCGCCTCGGGGTCGCCGCAGACGAGTTCGTCGCCGATGAAGGTGATGACCAGTTCGGCGCTGCCCGGCGGGAGGAAGTCGAAGAACCACTCGCTGCCGACGCGGATGAGCGCCGTCTCCCCCGCGGCCATCGGATGGATGATCGTCGAGAAGACGGAGTTGCCGCAGCCCGGGTCGTTCGCATCTCGGTTGCACGCGATGAACTGCCCGCCCTCTGCGGGGCACGCCGTCCAGATGTCCATGCCGCTGTTGAAGGGCACATCGCCGTTGCACACCGCGATCCTGTAGTTGCCCGCCTCCTTCGCCGTGAAGGTGAACCAGACGTCGCGGCCGATGAGGGCGCAGGTCGGGCTGTCGAAGTCGTTTCCCGCGAAGTAGTTGTCGAACGGCGTGGCGCCCTCGACGGCCTCGATCGCGTCGACGCAGAGGTCGTTTGGCGGCGGGCTCGCGTCGCAGGGCCGTCCCGTCACCGTGAGCGTGTACTCGTTTCCGGTCGGATAGCCGCACGGGTAGCCCCAGAAGTCGTACGGCGCGACGACGACGTAGTACTGCCCCGCGGGCAGGCACTCGCCGTCGGTCAGCGCAGGGCACTCGCCGAGCGTCTGGTCGATGAAGAGACCGGACGTGCAGTCGGCGAAGACGAAGGTCGCGAAGCCTGGGAACTCGGCGTTGAGCTCGAGCGTCACCTCGGTTCCCTCCTTGAGGTCAAGCACGTACCAGTCCGTGTCGCGCACGCCGTTCGCGGCCCACATCGTGCCGCGCACCGAGTCTCCGAGGGAAATCGGCTCGGCCGCGGACGGAACGCTCAGGCAGCCTCCGTTCGAGTCCTCGCCGCAGGCCTCGATCTCGAACACCGTCGGCTTCGGCGCGGGGCACGGCGAGAACGGCTCGATCGTGAACACGCCCGTCCCGAAGCTGCTCGAAAGCACGCCGCCGACGAGAAGCGTGTACTCGACGCCACCCTCGAGCGCGACGCCGAGGATCCTGGCGCCGCTGTAGTCGCTGTCGGAGCCGCAGTTCGCGTTCGAGCATGCAACGACGCCGTCGGTGGGCGAGCAGCCGCCGAGAAGGGCGAGTCGCTCCCAGATCTGCTCGCCCTGGTCGCAGGTCGAGATCGAGTAGACCCCGCTCGTGGGCGGCGTGAACCTGAAGTACTGCGTGTTGTAGATGCGCTGGTCCCACGGCTCGCCCGCTGGAGCGGGGTCGCAGAAGCCGGCGAGATCGACGATCTCGTTGAGATCGGAGGTGTCGAACGCGTTGGCGCCGACGACGGCGACCGTCGCGCCCCCGCAGCCCGTGCCGGCGGGGTCGATCGGGTCGATGCTCAGGATGCCGCTCTCGATGAAGTCGTCGGCGCAGCAGTGGGCGCCGACGCCGACGCGATAGGTGATGCCCTCGAAGAGCATGACCTCTCCGACGAGGCTTCCCTCGCCGCCGCCGCTCGGGCACCCCGCGATCCCGCACGCCTGTAGCGAGAACGGGCTGCAGTCGCTCCACACGGAGAGCACGGTCAGGCTGCCGCCCACCGCGGCCGTGCAAGTCGAGATCCGGTACGCACCCGACGCCGTCGGGGTGAACGAGAAGAAGAACGTGTTGTACGAAGGCAGCGGACAACCGCCCTGCGCTGCGGGGATGAAGCAGCCGGTCGCGCTGCCGACGAACGGCGTGTCGCCGACGAACACCTCGGGCGCCTTCTCGCAGGCGGGGCAGGACTGGGCGTTCGCCGCGGACGCCGCGAGGGACAGGCCCGAAAGCAGCGCGAGAGTCGGACGCAGGTGGAACTGGAACGGCATGTCGGGGTGCTCCGGGGGCGCACGGCTTCCTGCGCCAAAAGCGACGTATCGGCCCAGACTACCCCCGGTTCTGTTCCTTCAAAGTACCTTCCGCCGCCCCGTCCGACTTTCCCGCCGCGGTACCCCTGAAAGGGGCGGGCCTCCGACCGTACCGGGTTCCATCTGACTGAAGACGCCTCACGGCAGGGACCGCGGCCCTCACGCCGCAGGCTTGCGCCGCACCACCGTGTACCAGCAGAGGAGCTCCTTCGCGGCTTCCTCGCGGGTCTTGCCTTCGGTGTAGCCGAGCTTCTCGAAGCAGTCGAGGACCCAGGCGTCGTCGCGGACGTCGAAGGCGATCACCTCGAAGCCGGCCTTCTCGAACATGGCGCGCGGGAACGGCGAGGTTCCGTCGGCCCAGAGGATGTACTCCTTGTCGGGCGGGTTCTGCGGCGGGCAGATGTTGTAGATCACGAACACGCCGCCGGGCACGAGCGCGTCGTGGACGCGCGCGAGGAACTCCTCGTCGCCGACGCCGAGATGCACCATCTTCTTCGGGTCGACAGTCTGCCCCGCAGGCGGCGACGGATGGATGTAGCCGTTCTTGAGGGTGTTCTTGCTGGTGATGAGCGAGTAGCCGCCGCCGACCGCGGTGCGGAGCGCTTCGTCCGCGGGCCACTGGCCGGCGTGGATCGCGACCGAACCCGAGCCCATCGAACCCGTGTCGCGCGGTTCGCTGTAGTAGGCGGGGAAGACGGGCTCGACATCGACGCCGTGGGCGTCGTATCCGCAGTGGGCGAGCAGCTGCAGCTGGCCGATCGTTCCGTAGCCGAAGTCGAGCAGCTTCGGGCGCCCGACCTTCGCCAGGTGCGGCGCCGCGAGATCGAGGACGCGCGCGTAGACGAGCGGCGAGCCGTAGCCGGTCTCGAAGTAGAACTCGGGCGGGAACTCGCGCGGCGTGAAGGCCGCCTTCTCCTCGGCGCTCATCGCCGCGCTCATCGCCTCGAAGTCGCGCTTCGAGAGCGCGATCCCCTTCTCCCGGTTTCGGTACACGGTGCGCGCCTCGGGCTCCGCGAGCTTCTCGGTTGCGGCGAGGAACGCCTTGCCGAGATCCGACTTCACGATTCCTTCGAGCAGAGCGGCCTCGACCTTCAGCTTGCTCGTGACGCGCACGGGCGAAGGAACGGTCTCGGGAACGGACGCCCCCTGCTGCGCCGCCTGCGGCGCGCGGACGGGGGTTCCTTCCGAGGGAAACGAGGTGGAGATGAGCGAGGTGGAGATCAGCGAGGTGGAGACGAGAAACGCCGCGAGCGAGACCGATGTGGACATGCGAGACCCTCCGGCGCCATACGCTAACAGAGGCGCGGCGTTCTCGGCCCCGCCCGCGCGGACCGCACCGAATCGGCATTCTTTGCCCGCGGCGGCGGAGCAGGCTCCTCATTCCCGGGCGAGCGGGGATCTTCGCTCAGGTCGTGCGCCGAATTGCTCGACACTCACGCGGATATCGGCGAATTGGCGGCGTGCCGTGCGTCCGAGGCCGCTCTGGGGAGTCCGACGAGTGCAAGTCCGATCGAACACGCCATCCCCGCCCCGTCGCGAGGCCCAGGTTCACCGGGTGCTCGTGATCGACGATGAAGCGTCGTTCCACGATGTCTGCCGCTCGACGCTCTGTCCGAATGCCCCGGGAACGAACCCGGGCGGCTCCGACGAAGCCGCTGCGGCTGCCGCCTCGCCGATTCGATCGAATGGCGACACCGGGATCGCGTTCACGGTCCAATCCGCGACGAGCGGCCAGCAAGGCCTCGAGATGCTGCGCTCCGCCTTCGTGCGCGACGAGCCGTACTCGGTCGCCATCGTCGACATGCGCATGCCAGGCGGCTGGGACGGCGTCGAGACGGCCAAGCGTCTCTGGCAGGTCGACCCCGAGCTCGAGATCGTGATCGCATCCGAGTGCGCGTCGCAGCCGTGGACCCGCGTCTCGCAGGAACTCGGCCGGCCGTCGAAACTGCTCCTTCTGCGCAAGCCCTTCGAGCCTGCCGAAGTCTGGCAGGTGGCGCGTTCGCTCGTGCAGAAGCGCTCGAGCGAGTCGACCGCACGCAGCACGATGATGGCGCTCGAGAGCGCGAACCAGCGCCTCCGCCACGAGATGGAGGCGCGCAAGAACGCGGAAGGCAAGCTGCTCTTCGACCCGCTGACGGGGCTGCCGAACCGCGTGCTTCTCCACAACCAGCTCACTGCCTGCATCGACCGCTTCCGCCGCGACGGCGACCGCGGATATGCGGTCGTGTTCCTCGACCTCGACCGCTTCAAGGAGATCAACGACTCGCTCGGCCACGACACCGGCGACGCGCTGCTCGTCGAGGTCAGCCGCCTGCTCTCGAAGATGGTGCGCACGGTCGACACGACCGCGCGCGACTGCGACCTCGCGGCGCGCCTCGGCGGCGACGAGTTCGTGCTGCTCCTCGACGGCCTTCACACCGCCGACGACGTGCGCAAGGTGACCTCGCGCATCACGACGGCCCTCCATGAGCCGATCCAGGTGGCGGACCAGTCGATCCGCGTCGAGGTGAGCATGGGCTTCGCGCTCGGCGCGCTCGACCACCACACGCCCGACGACGTGCTGCGCGACGCCGATGCCGCGCTCTACCACGCGAAGAAGCTCGGCCGCGGCATCGTCTGCGAGTTCAACGAATCGATCCGCGAGAAGGTGCTGACGCGCCGCCGCCTCTCGAAGGAACTCCGCGAGGCGGTCGCGCATCACCGGATCTCGATCGCATACCAGCCCGTCTTCTCGCTCGACGACGGCGACATCGAGGGCTTCGAGGCGCTCGCCCGCTGGATGCATCCGGAGCTCGGCGCCATCAGCCCGAGCCTCTTCATCCCGATCGCGGAGGAAGAGGCGATCATCTCCGACCTCGGCATGTGGGTGCTGCGCGAGGCCTGCGGGCAGCTGCGGCGCTGGCAGCAGCTCAAGCCCGAGTGCGCCGACCTGACCATGAGCGTCAACGTGTCGCACAGCCAGATGCTCGACACGCGCTTCGTGTCGTCGGTGGCGCAGGTGCTCGAGGAGTTCGGCATCGCGGGCAACCGCCTCGCGCTCGAGATCACCGAATCCGTGTTCGTCGACAACATCGAGCACACGGCCCGCGTGCTGCACGAGCTGCGGCGTCTCGGCGTGCGCATCCATCTCGACGACTTCGGCACCGGCTTCTCGTCGCTGAGCATGTTCCATCGGCTGCCTATCGACGCTGTCAAGATCGACCGCAGCTTCATCGCGGACATGCGGATCGACGGACAGGTCGCGAACATCGTGCAGGCGATCCAGATCATGGCCTCGAACCGCCACCTCAAGGTGATCGCGGAAGGCATCGAGTCGACCGACCAGCTGCTGCAGCTCCAGAGCCTCGGCTGCCCGTGCGGGCAGGGGTTTCTCCTCGCGATGCCGATGGATGCGGACGAGGTGCCGACGCTCCTCATGCACGGGGCGAGCAGCCGGCTGAGCTTCGTCCAGTCGCTCAAGATGCGCAACGCGGGCTAAGCCGCGCGCCCTCGGCCGCACCTGCTACGGATTGCAGTAGTCGCACACCGCGGGATCCGCGGCGTTGGCGCCGCTTCGCACCGCATGCTCCTCGCGGTGCGCGCACCGCACGCATCCCAACTCCTCGGCGACGCTCTGCCGCGTCGGGGCGCCGCAGTCTCGGCACGGGAGCCCTGCCACCGCCCCGACCACGCCGAAACCGGGCGACCCGCAGGCGGGGCAGGCGCGCAGCGCGCGCGCGACGAGATCGCGCCCCGCGTCGCCGACGACGGCCATGCGCGTCGGGTTGAGATGGGCGCGGAGTTCGCTCTCGACGAAGACGGCGCCGTCCTTCGACTGCCGCACGGCCGCTGCGAACGCCGCATCGAGCGCATCCTGCGTGGCGATACCCTTCGCGATGCGCGCATCGCGCTCGTCGTCCGGCCGCACGACGAGCCCGTGCGCGGGAAAGCCTGCGCGCGCCGCGAAGGCCGCAAGTTCGGCGGGCGTCCGCACGGTGGCGTGCAGGTGACGCCCGACCGCGCCCGCGCGGCCGACGATCTCGATGCCGCGCGCGCGGTCGACGAGCACGAGGATCTCGATGTTCCACGAACCGAGCCCGAACGGACCCGGCACGAACGCGCCTTCGCTGCCGAGCCCGACCTTGGCGCCCGTGCGGTCGATCGCGATCTCCGCCTTGCGCCGCGCCGCCTCGATCTGGGTGCCTTCGCGCGCGACCTCGCGCGTGAAGGTGCCGAGCGTGTCGGTGTCGAAGCCCCGCGCGACCTCGAGGCGCGCTCCGAGCTCTGAAACGAACAGCGGCGCGAGCACCTGCTCCTTCCCGTGCTGGGTGAGGAGCGCGATGCGCGCGCCGCGATAGGGTTGTGCGGCCGGAGAGTCGCCCATTGCGGGCGAGACGATCGCCGCGCGCGGTCAGCGGCGGCGGCGGCGGGCGCCGAGCGTGCAGGATGCCGCGATCAGCGCCATCGCGCCGGGCGCGGGAATGAAGTTGGCGTTGAGGTTCGCGATGTCGCGGGTCACGTCGTTCGGATCGATGCCGTACCAACCCCACGAGAATGAAACCGAGACCACGTCGTTCCAGCCCGCCGCCGACGCCCATTCGAAGTCGCCTGCGAACAATGTCCTCGGATAGTCGGCGTAGTCCGACGAGTGCCAGGCGGTGGAAGTCCCCTGCGTCGCGCTCTCGACGAGGATCGTGAACATCGCGCCATGCAGTCCGCCGAGGACGGTCATGTCGTACGAGAACGAGACCAGGCCTGAGAAGTCAACGGCGGATCCGTCCGCATTCCGGTACTTCAGTTCGTGGTGATGCGAGACGTACATGCTGTCGTGCAGGCGCGAGGATTGCGTTGCGAGACGCCCCGCCACGGGATCCGTGAGCATCGAGAGGCTCGAGTAGCTCGGATCGGAAGGACCGAGGTCTCCATGGATGAGCGCGTATCGCGCGGTATCGAAGATGCCACCGTCGAATCCGAACTCGAGGAATGTCGACTGTCCCTCGCCGCGTACCACGCTCACCGCCGTCGTGAACGGATCGACCGTCACGGAGCCGGTGAACCCGGCGTGGGCTGCGCCGGACATGGCTGTTCCGAGATAGACGTGAGCGGCCAAGGTCGTTCGTGCAAAGCGGTTCATCGCGTGCTCCACTTGAGAAGGTCACTCATTGCGCCACCCGCGCCTCCACCGCCTGGTGCGTCACGGGCGAACGTCGCCGGACACGCCACGGCCTCAGCGGCGGCGACGGCGGCCGACGAGACCCGCTGCGCCGATCAGCGCGACCGCACCCGGCGCTGGAACCGGAGTGAACGCGAGGTTGAACAGCGTGGCGCTTGTCGCGCCGTACGCGCTCGACATATATTGGAAGCGGTAGAGGCCCACGTCGAGGGTGCCGGACAGGTCAAAGGTCGGTCCCGTCTGCTGGTTTACATCGACAAGGAACGTCGAGTTCTGCTCATACTTGAGGTAGACGCGTCCAGAGTTCGGGAACATTCCGACCATCGAGTAGTTGACGGCCTCGGTGACCTGGAACACCTGCGTGATCCAGAAGCTCTGGTTGTTCGCGACCGAGGTGCTGTTCAGCATGAGCGAGAATCCCGAGCTCGTGAACTGGGTGCTCATCACCGAGCCGTGCACTGGGGTGCTGAGGCTGACCGGACCGTTGATCGGCGTACCGGAAGTGGTGATGTCGCCCTCGCCGCCCACTCCCTGGGCGTGCAACTGGTAGACCGCGGACGAGTTGAGATAGCCCGTGAGTCCGACGACTCCGGCATCTGCCGCACCAGCCAAGCCACCCGCGACCGCCGCCACCGCTGCGGTACGAACCATCATGCTGCTTGTCATCTTGAATTCCTCGAGGCCGTGCCTCTGCATGCGTGAACTTCCGTGGATCCCCGGCAGCTCGCGCTGCCGTGATCGTTCCACGAAGAGCCGATCCATCAGGAGAGGCGAAGACCGATGTGGGCACGGTTCATCGCACGCCCGCGTTTCATCGCGTTTCCCCGGCGCAGACGCACATTGCTGACGGCGTACCCCGCGCGAGGACAGCTTGGCGCAGGAGATCGAACGCGTGGCAGGCGCGCGCGCCCTGAGGCCGTGACGCTTGCACGCGTTGAGACTCGATGTCCTCATAGTGGATTCCTTCGGAAGCGAGCCATCGGATGGCCCAGATCCACGCGTCGGGAGCGGCGCACGCCGCCGACTTCCAGATACGTTCAGCATCGTTTCCCGATCGATGCCGCGCAAGTCGTCACGCAGCCGATCGCGCAAATCGCCGCCCCCATGACCCCGAGTGGCGGCTCATCCGCCCTCGGATCGATGAAGTCAACCGCAGCGGCCGCGCAGCCTTCTTCGGCCGCAGCGCATCGCTCGCACGGAGCCGGCGCGTCTTCCAGGTGACCGCATGCTCCAACCGTCGCAGCCGTTCCATCCGGAGTTGTCCTCAGAGGACATACAGCCGTCACCGAATTCCGCTCGGCCAGACCCGATCGGATGCCTCGAATCGAATCGCGCGTACTCTTTCGGATGACAGGTGCTTGCGCCGTTCATTCGTTCGAAGTGGTGTTCTGACAACGCCGGGAGAGGTTCATCATGGAAGAGGTCTTGCTCGACATCCGCGACCACGAAGCGATGCGCGTCGCCCTCGACGAACAGTGCATGTCGGTGTGGGAACTGGTCCGTCGAAGGCGCCACGCATGCGGCGTGCAATCGCTGGCCGAGGCCATGCATCTCGCGCCGGAGGCCGTACGGGCTCATCTCGACAGGCTGGTCGACCATGGACTTGTCGAAAGAGTAAGCGCTCGCGCGCGCCGGCGCGAGACGACCTACCGGGTGACATGCCAACGCGTCGGAATCGGCATCCGCTGGAACGATCCCGGAGATCGCCGCCGCTGGGATGCGCTGATGCCGACAATCGAGGAGAGTTCGAAGCGGCTTGCGCGCAATCATCTCCCGACCGAGCAGGCGACGGACGATGGCCTTGCCAGGGTCACCTACCTTCTTCCGGTCCGAGTGACCCAATCGGAGATGGGGGAACTGCGCCAACGGCTCGATGAATTGACTGCATTCCTGCGGCTTCTTCAGGAGCGTCACACGGGAGACGACGGTCGCGACGACTACCTGTGCAACTACCGCTTCGAGCTCCAGCTGCAACCGCTCGCCGAGTCCGTGCTGCCGCAGCCGCTCGTCGTCCTTCGGATGCTCGACCGCGACGCATCGAAGGCGGAGGCCCGGCTCGATCCGCTCGCGCCGCTCTCTCCGCGGGAACGGCAGGTGGCGCTGGCGATCGTCCGGGGTCGCACCCGTGGCGAGACTGCGGGCGAGCTCGGGTTGAAGCCCGGAACCGTCGCGACGCTGACGAAGCGCATCTACCGGAAGCTCGGGATCTCAGGAAGGGTCGACCTCACGCGCTGCGTCACGACGGCAGGCGGCGGCCTCGGCGCTGTCGCGTAGCCTTGTCCGCAGGAGCGATCGCCGCGCGCGGTCAGCGGCGGCGGCGGCGGGCGCCGAGCGCCCCGAGGCCGAGCACGGCGAGGGCGCCCGGCGACGGGACCACGCCCATCGTCACCGTGATGTCGTCGAGGAAGGTCGTGCGGTCGTCGACGCCGGTGATGTTGCCGTTCGAGTCGTAGTTGTAGGGGCTCAGGCTGTTGAAGCTGAGCGTGTAGTTCATGCCCGCCTGGAGCATGACGGTCGCGCCGATCCGCTCGAACCAGCCCTGCTTGCCCGCGAGGGTGTGCCAACCGTCGCCTGCGGGGCTCGAGTACGAGTTTCCACCCGCGACCACGCTCGTGTAGTTGCCGATGGTCTGCATGTTGCCGAGCGAGTCGGTCAGCGTGACGGAGTAGTTGTTCTCGCGGCCGAACCAGTCGTGTTCGCGCCACGACGCGCGGTTGGCGTCGAACCACGACACGGTCGCCTCGCCGCTCTCGGTCGCGGTGAAGGTCTGCGTCATGCTCTGGCGGTCCTTGATGATGCCGAACACATCGCCCGTGTGCGCCCACTTCCAGCCCGCCGCGAAGTCCTCGGTGCGGGCGATCGCGCCGCCAGACCAGGCGCCTGCGAAGTTGTACTGCCACGAGCTCCAGCCCCAGTTGGACCCGCCCCACGCGGCGCCCCACTTCGAGCCGTCGGGCTGGAGGGCGAACGGGTTGTTCTGCAGGACGGCCTGGTTCTCGAAGCCGCCGTCGACGAGCAGGTTGGCGTGCGCCGACGCGACGATCGAACCAGTGAGGGCGAGAACGGAAAGGGAAACTCGGGTTGAGGGAAGCATGTGTGATCTCCAGCTTGTGACAGACGGCCGCGTGCGACGCAGCCGATGACGGGAGCCGCTCCCTTGCGCGGAGCGACAACCGTGCGCTTTCGAGCCTTGCGATGACTGTGCCCTGAAATCACCGCCTGTCGCTCGACCCTGACACGTCTCCGCCGGTCTGACCCGATTTAGTAGGAGCGGTGACGTCTATGCGGTTTGTGCCGGCGGGTGCAGGAACCTTTCGACGTGAAGTCGCGGGCGATCGCCGTCTCGACCGGTCGTTCCCGGCCTCACACGCGGTCGCGCGGCGGGCTTGCCGCTTCGAGCGCGAGCACGAGCGCGCCGCACACGCCGGCATCGTCGCCGAGGGCGGGAGGCACGATGAACGGAACCGCGGCGCCCGCTTCGAGCGCCGGCGACGCGATGTACCCGTTCAGGACCTCGCGGTGGTGCCGGCGGAGGCGCGCGAAGAACTCGGTCTCGCCGAGGCGCCCGCCTTTCCGCACGCTGCCGCCGACGACGATGCGCCGCGGCGAGAGCACGCAGGTGATCGTCGCGAGCGCGTGGGCCATCGAGCGGATGGCGAGATCCCACGCGGGGTCGTCGGCGTCGAGCTCCTCGGCGGACCTGCCCGTGCGCGCGAGGAACGCGGGCCCTGCGCAGAGGCCTTCCCAGCAGCGGCCGTGGATCGCGCACGCACCCGCGAAGGTGTCGTCGCCGATCCGCGGAAGCGGCATGTGCCCCATCTCGGGATGGACGAGCCCGTGCACGGGCCGCCCGCGCACGATCGCGCCGCCGCCGATCCCGGTGCCGACCGTGATGTAGACGAAGTCGTCGAGGCCGACCGCGGCGCCCCAGCGGCCTTCGCCGATCGCGGCGCCGTTCACATCGGTGTCGAAGCCGAGCGGCAGCCCGGGAAACGCGCGGCGCAAGGGACCGAGGATGTCGGTGCCGCGCCAGCCCCGCTTCGGTGTCGTGGTGATGAAGCCGTAGGTCGGGGAACGCTCGTCGATGTCGAGCGGGCCGAACGACGCGACGCCGAGCGCGGCGAGCCGCCCATGCGCGCGCCCGGCGTCCTTCAGCCACGCGATCACATTCGCGAAGACTTCCTGCGGGTGGTCGGTGGTGTCGAACTTCTCGCGCGCGAGCAGCTTCGAGGACCGCGCGTCGCCGAGGGCGCAGACGAACTTCGTGCCGCCCGACTCGATGCCGCCGAAGATGGGTGCGTCATGGTTCACGCGCGGGCTTGGCCTGTTCGACCGCGAGCGGCTCGCGGCGCCGTCATCGGAGCCGCACCGTCGGGTCGCCAAGGTACACGAACTTCATGCCTTGGAAGAAGATGCTCGGGGGATACCAGCTCTCGGTGGGTGCAGGATCCATAAACATATAGTCGCGGACATAGCGCGCAAGCGACGCCGGCCACCAGCGTCCGGCGGCTGCGCTCGGCGACTCCGCCATCGCGTCGACGAAGCCGTCGAGCAGCGTGTGCGCGCAGGGCTGGCTGCCCGAGACGCAGCCGATGACTGCGATCGCGCCCCCGTCGGCGCGGCGCACCGCTTCCTCCGACACGCTCGTCGCGTTGCACGCGTCGCGCTGGATCGGTGCGGGCGGCGGCGGAAAGTCGGTGAAGACCTGGCCCGAGTTCGTACCCTTGTGGAGCGTGCCGTCGACGTCGACGTAGGCGCCGTACGGCGGCTCGGTCGCGATGACGGCGGTCGAGCAGCCGATCGAGAAGAGGAACGGCGGCGTGTCGGTCGCCGGCGACCTCGTCATCACGTCGCGGTCGAAGCATCCTTCCCAGCCCCACGGCTGCCCGTGACCGGTGTGGAAGATCGCGGCGGGCGAGCGCGCGAACGCCGCAGCCACCGCGGCGGTGCCTGGCTCGCGGCCGGCGACGAAGAACCCGTGGAGATCGGTGCGCCACGCGCCCTTCGACTTGACGCGCTCGATGAGCGCCGTCGCGCGCGCCGAGTTGTCGATCCAGCCGCCGCTGACGAAGAACGCGAGTTCGTCGGCGGCGGCGCGCGTCGACGGCCCGGCCGCAAGCACCGCGCGCTGGTGGCGCAGCGTCTTCGCCGCCACCGCCTTCGCGTCGTCCGCTGTCGACACGGGCCAGCGTCCGACCGCGATCTCGGGCACGTAGCTCACGCGGTCGAAGTTGATCGGATCCAGCTTGTTCGTCTCGCCGTGCACCTCGCCGAAGTAGCGCGCATGGACGCCATGTGCGGCGCCGTTCCAGTCGTCGAACGAGCCGTCGTCGCGCGCAAGATCCGCGTAGTAGAGGTCGCTCGCATAGAACGCGGTGTCGAACGCTTCCTTGGTGCCGCGGTCGAGCTTCATGAAGCGGACCGGCACGGTGTCGACGTCGCCGACGAGGAGAAGCGCCGTCAACTCGCCCGACTTCCAGCGGCGATGGACCTCGCGCTTCAGGAGTTCAGGGGCGTCTGGAACGGGCGGCGCGCCGCCTTCGGGCGGCCGCGTGGCTTCCTCGAGCGCAAGAAACGCGACGGGCGCGCCGAGCTGCCGCCCCCGCTCCGCGAGGAACTCCTCGAGCGCAGGCCGAAAGGAGGCCGGCGCGACGACGAGCAGGCGCTCGGGCGCCGGTTCCGCGGTCGCGGCGCCCGCCGCCCGAGGCGCGAGGCACGGGACCGCCGCTGCGAAGGCTGCGAGGACGCCTGCGGTGCGCATGCGGCCGAGTGTACCCCGCGCGGCACCGCTACGATCCGCGCCGATGGTCACGCTCGAGCATCCGCAGTTCCTCCTGCTCCTTCTCCTGATCGTGCCGATCGTGTTCCTCGCGTGGCGCAGCCGCGGTTTCGAGGAGCCCGGCCGATGGTGGATGTCGCTTGTCCTGCGGCTTCTCGTCGTCGCGACGCTCGTCGGTTCGCTGACGGAGCCTTCGATCGTCCGCCGCAGCGAGGGCGTCGCGACCGCGTTCGTCCTCGACCGGAGCGCATCGGTCCCCGCGCCGCTCCTCGCGGACTCCCGGCGCTTCGCCGAAGCGCTCGTCGGCGCGAAGACCGATCCCAAGGACCGATTCGCGCTCGTGACGGTCGCGGACGGAGCCGAGATCAGCACGCCGCCGGCAGCGTCGGGATCGCTTTCGACCGACGAGTTCAGCGGCTCGCGCGAGGCGACCGACCTCGCCGCGGGCGTGCGGCGCGCGATCTCGATCCTCCCGCCCGAGATGCTCAAGCGGGTGGTGCTCCTCTCCGACGGAAACGAGAACTCCGGCAGCGTCCTCGCCGAGGCCGAGCACGCCGCCGCGCGCGGCATCCCGATCGACGTGGTGCCGCTCGACTTCACGGCCGAGAACGAGGTCCTGGTCGAGTCGCTGCGCGCTCCTCTCCGCGGAAGGCCGGGGCAGACGATCGACCTCCGCGTGGTGCTGCGAAGCCTGCGCGCGGCGGACGGCACGCTGTTCCTCCGCGACGGCGGACGCCTGATCGACCTCGACCCCGCGTCGCCGGGCGCTGGCCTCGCTGTCGCGCTCGAGACAGGGGTGCGGACGATCGTCCTCCCCTTTCCGCTGACCGATGCGGGCACGCACCGCTTCGAGGCGATCTTCGAGCCGGGCGAGCGATCGCAGGACCTCGTCGTCGAGAACAACGTCGGCACCGCGGTGACCTTCGTCGAAGGCCCGGCGCGCGTGCTCGTGATCGACCCGTCCGGGGGCGCGGAGAGCGCGCCGCTCGTGTCGGCGCTGTCGCAGGCTTCGATTCCCGCGGTCGTTTCCTCGCCGAACGACCTGCGGGCAGATGGCGCGTACCTCTCGGGGTTCGACGCGATCGTCCTCGTGAACCTCCCGCGCTGGACGATCGACTCGGAGGTCGACCGCCTTCTCCGGGCGTACGTGCACGACCTTGGCGGCGGGCTGCTCGTCCTCGGGGGGCCTGAGGCGCTCGGCGCCGGCGGCTGGATCGCGTCGGAGGTCGCGGACGTGCTGCCGGTCGAGCTCGATCCGCCGGCCACGCGCGAATACCTGCGCGGTTCGGTCGCGATCGTGCTCGATGCCTCGGGGTCGATGCAGACGCCGGCGATGGGCGCGTTCGCGCACAAGCAGGCGATGGCGAACGAGTCCGCCGCGGCGGGCGTCCGCTCGATGAGCCCGCTAGAGCGTGTTATGCACTCGACCCCCGTCTTGCCGATGACAGCATATGGCAAGGAAGCCGTATCCATCGGACGTCAAGGATGACGAGTGGGAGTTCGTCGCACCCTATCTCGCGCTGATCCGCGAGGATTCGCCGCAGCGGGAGCACGACCTTCGCGAGATCTACAACGCCCTGCGCTGGGTCGTGCGGGCGGGCGCCCCTTGGCGCATGATCCCGAACGACCTGCCGCCGTGGGCCGCCGTCTACCAGCAGGTCCAGCGCTGGATCAAGGCCGGCGTCTTCGAGGAGATGGTGCACGACCTTCGGGAGATCCTGCGGATCGCGGCGGGCCGCGAGGCGAACCCGACGGCGGTCGTCATCGACAGCCGCACGCTGCAGAGCACGCCCGAGAGCGGTCACCGCGGCGCGTACGACGGCGCCAAGCGGAAGAAGGGCTCGAAGGTCCACATCGCGGTCGACACGCTCGGCCACCTGCTGGCGCTTCACGTCACTCCCGCCGACAAGCAGGACCGCTCGCAGGTGCGGCGCACCGCGAAGGCCGTGCAGAAGGCGACGGGGCGGAACGTCGAATTGGCGTACGTCGACCAGGGCTACACGGGCGAGCAGGCGCAGGACGACGCGGAAGACCACGGGATCATGCTGCACGTCGTGAAGCTCTCCGAGGCGAAGCGCGGCTTCGTGCTGCTGCCGCGGCGCTGGGTGGTGGAGCGGAGCTTCGCGTGGATAACGCGCTTCCGCAGGCTGGCAAAGGACTTCGAGCGGCTGCCGAAGACCGTCGCAGGGCTTCACTTCGCGGTGTTCGCGTGCATCATGCTGGCGCGGTGCTTTGCGATGAGTGCATAACACGCTCTAGCACGGCGGGCCGTCGCGGCGCAACGTTCTGCACGCCTACCGCGTGAAGTCGACCCGCCCCCCCTCGCGCTCGAGCCCCTTCGCCTCGAAGAACGCGAAGGGACGCAGGCCGCCGAGGCCCGCGAGCATGCTGTCCGGAAAGACGACGATCCGCGCGTTGTACGACGTCACCATGCCGTTGTAGTAGGTGCGGGCGAGCGCGATCCGCGACTCGGTGCGCGAGAGTTCATGCTGGAGCGCGAGGAAGTTCTCGCTGGCCTTGAGCGCGGGATAGCTCTCGGCGAGCGCGACGACCGCCGGCGCGAGTCCCTCGACCGCCGCCCTGCCGTCGCGCACCGCGCTCGGAAGGAGCGCGCACTGCGCGCGCATGCGCGCGACGAGCTCCTGCGTCTCGCGCTCGTGGCCGCGCACGCCCTTGACGGCCTCGGCGAGGTTGGGGATGAGGTCCGACCGCCGCTTGAGCTCGACGTCGATGTTCGCCCACCCGCGGCGCACGCGTTCGCGAAGGGCGCGAAGGGTGTTGAAGGTCATCACGGCCCACAGGACCGCCAGCACGAGGAGGTAGCCGCCGAGCGCGGCGGCGCCGCAGAGCGCGACCTCGGAGTCGCGCATGTTGCGCGACATCGCGTAGATCACCGTGCCCGCCACGGCGACGATCGCGCCGAACACCCCCGCCACCCACGTCTTCGCACCGTAGCCGCTCGCCACCGAATCCTCGCTGCGCATCGTGACCAGCGAGAAGCGCGCCTCGCCCGAGTGGGCGATCTCGGCCGCCACCACGTCGCTCCGTTGACGCGCGACGCCCATGACGAAGACGGCTGCGTGGATCGGTATCGCCTGTTCCGTGAAGCGGCGCTCGTCGGTCGAGCCCATCACGCCGCCCGACGGGCCCTTTCCGTAGTAGAGCGGATGGCCGGAAGTGCACTCGAACGAGAAGACCGTCGCTGCCTCGACGTCCATGCCGTCGGGCCGGATGAGGATGTGGCCCGAGTCGTCGAGCAGGTAGAACGGAATCTGCTCCCCTCCCGAGGCAACCGTGTCCCAGCCCGTCTCGACGACGGTCCGCGTGCGCCGGTTGCCCTTCGAATCGGTGTAGCTCTCGGTACGGGTCCGCCGCCAGTGCTCCTCGACGAGCCATGTGTAGTGCACGCAGCGCGTTTCGGCGAGATGGCTTGTGAGCGGCGAAGCGCTCTCCGCGGTCCCCTTCAGCTCGACGTCGCCGATGAAGGCGCCGGCGGCCTTCGACGTGGGCGTGTCGCGGATGTAGCAGCGCATGCGCGCCATGCGCATCGACACGTAGCCGAGGACGACCCCGCCGACGCCACCGAAGAAGGGAACGAGGATGATCGGTTCGACCGCCATGCGCCGCACCTTCCGCCGCGCAGCGACGCGATTTCAGCAGCCGTAGCGCGCCTTGATCTTCGGCACGAGGTACTTCGCGAACGCGTCGTGGAAGCCGTGGTCGGGCTTCCAGCCCCAGTCGCGGCGCGCGGCGCTGTCGTCGCAGTCCTCGGGCCAGCTGTCGACGATCTTCTGGCGCTCGACGGTCGGCGCGTAGGTGATCTCGGCCTTCGGGAAGAACTCGCGCACCTTGTCGGCGATCTCGGCGGCGCTCGGCGCGAAGGCCGACACGTTGTAGACGAGACGCGAGAGCTTCTCGCGCGGGGCTTCCGCGAGTTCCATCAGCGAGCGGACGGCGTCGGGCATCGTCATGAACGGAATGCGCGCGTCGGGCCGCACGAAGCACGCGTACGGCTTGCCTTGCGCGGCCGAGTGCAGCATCTCCGGGCCGTAGTCGCTGGTGCCGCCCGTCGGCACGGTGTCGGCAGAGATGATGCCCGGGAAGCGGATCGAGCGGAAGTCGACGGCGCAGTCCATGCGGTCGGCCGCGAGCAGGCGGTAGTGGCGCGCGTAGTAACGGCCCATCTCCTCGACGGCGCGCTTGTTGACGCCGTACATCGTGATCGGCTCGAGGCACTGGTCCTCGGTGACGCGGCCGGCCGCGCGCTTCGCGTCGAGCGTCGGCACGCCGTAGATCGCGATCGTCGACGGGAACATGAACTTCACGCCCGCGCCGCGTCGGGCCGCGCTGTCGGCCGCCAGCTTCAGGAGGTTCGCGCTGCCCATGACGTTCACCTTGAGGGCGAGCTCCGGGCTCTTCTCGCCGCGCGTCGAGAGGAGCGCGGCAAGGTGCCACACCTCCGCGACCTCATGCTTCAGGCCGATCGATTCGATGAAGGCCGCGTCGCTCACGTCGCCCGAATAGGACTGCGACACATGCGAGGCGCTCTCCTTGGGGAGTTCGCGCAGGTCCATCGCGATGATCTCTCGCGCGCCGTGGTGCGCGGCGGCGAGCATGGCGAGGAGCGTGTGGCCCATCTCGCCGCCTGCGCCGGTGACGAGGATGGCGCCCGTCTCGGGCGTGCGCGTGCGCTGCGACTTCGGTTCGGTCATCGTGGCCTGGCTCATCTTGGTTCGCGTATCCAAGGTTGGGTGGATCTCGTGCGCAATGACGGGCGCGAGTATAGGGTGCGCACATGCCCGAACGCGCCATCCCCCTGCCAGAGCGCCCCGAAACCGCCGAGGAGATCATCCGTCACCTCGACCTGCGGCCGCACCCGGAA